>Ga0180222_1002748_pt1 | contig 13171 bp, 11 predicted proteins | sample eDN5th37CKraftOP_FD_151336 | JGI IMG/M metagenome (GOLD analysis project Ga0180222, IMG submission 151336) | Enriched Organic Plus compost microbial communities from Emeryville, California, USA - eDNA 5th pass 37_C Kraft OP (version 2) (version 2) ... | reverse complement strand
CAGCCGGTTGGCGACGCAAAGTCATCCGGTAAGGCGCTGGACAGGTGGCCGAGTGGTTAAAGGCAGCAGACTGTAAATCTGCCCGGGTTTCCCGTACGCTGGTTCGAATCCAGCCCTGTCCACCACCGCCCTTTCGGGTGGTTTTCGAGAGGGCACAGCCCTCCTCCGCCAGATCCTTCCGGCATGCCGCCTCTTTCGGGTTTCCGGCCCGCATGCCCCGTTTCCGAGCCCGGCACAGGAAGAAGGAGCGCTGCATGGCGTGGCTTACCCTTGGGATCGCCGTTTTCACCGAAATCTGCTGGGCGCTCAGCCTCAAATGGGCCGCCACCGTCGGCAGCTGGCAGGCGTCGGCCGTTCCGATCGCCCTCAGCTTCGTGAACATGGCGCTGCTGGCGCTGGCGATGCGCGGGCTGCCCGCCGGGACGGCCTATGCGATCTGGACGGGGCTGGGGGCTGTCGGCGTCATCATCGGCGGCGCCATTCTGTTCGGGGACAAGGTCTCGCCGGTCCAGACAGGGTTCATGGCGCTCATCATCGTCGGGGTCGTCGGAACGAAGCTGTTCGCATCGTCCTGACAGGGGCCATCGCCTTTTCGCGATGACTTTTCAGCGCGATAGCCAAAGGCGGTTAATGGATCCTTTAGCTTTACCTGCCATTTTCCGGGGAAAGGTCGAATTGGAAGTCAGGAAGGGACCGGTCGCCTGTCGCGTCCGGCCCTGCGTGACCGGCCATAGCAGGATGAACAACATGCAGTCCGTGGGCGGCGAAACCACCAATCAACGTAAAGACAAGCCTTTCATCACCCTTTCACAGGCCAATTACCGGGCATTTCCGGGGGTCAAGCAGCTGATCGGGAAATATGCCGACCAGGCGCTCGAAAAGCTGTACGCGCAGATCGCGGCGCATGAGGATACCTCGCGCATCCTTTCCAACGACGAGCAACGCGCCCATGCCCGCTCGGCGCAGAAGAAGCATTGGGTGGAGCTGTTCTCCGGCCCGTTCGACGCGGCCACGGCCGCGCGGTCGGAACGGGTGGGCGAGGTCCATGCGCGGATCGGCCTGCCGCCCCATCTCTATATCGGCGGCTATGCGATGGTGCTGGAAGACATCATCATGAAGACGATGAGCCGCAGCGTGGTCGCCCGGTTGAGCGGGAAACAGGCGGGCGCGCTGATCGGCACGCTGGTCAAGACCGCGCTCTTGGATATGGCGTCCGCGCTGTCCGCCTATTTCGCGGCGGAGGAAAGGGCGCGGCGTGAAACGATCGACATGGTCGGCGAGGCGCTGGCCAAGGTGTCGACCGGCGATCTGCGCGCGCAGCTCAGCGGCCTGCCGGAAGGCTTCAGCCGCATGACGGCGGATTTCCACGACATGCGCCGGCAGTTCAGCGACCTTATCTCTCAGCTGTCCAACGCCGCCGACAATATCGACACCGGCGTCGGCGAAATCAGCGCGGCGGCGAGCGATCTTGCCGCCCGCACGGAGCGGCAGGCGGAAATGCTGGCGCGCACCTCGGAGGTGATGCGGCAGATCACGCAGGGCGTCCAGACGACCGCCGCCAACGCCAAGCAGGTCGATGAAAGCGTGTCGGAAGCGAACCAGCAGGCGAAGCAGGGCGGCGAGATCGTCGATCACGCGGTCGCGGCCATGCACAAGATCAAGACCTCTTCCGAGGAGATCGCCCAGATCACCGAGGTGATCGAGGCGATCGCATTCCAGACCAACCTGCTCGCGCTCAACGCGGGCGTGGAGGCCGCGCGCGCGGGCGAGGCAGGCAAGGGCTTCGCCGTCGTCGCCAGCGAGGTGCGGGCACTGGCGCACCGTACCACGGAATCGGCCAAGGACATCAAGAGCCTGATCGGCAAGTCGAGCGAGGATGTAAAGCAGGGGGTCGATCTGGTCGACCGCACCGGCCAGGCGCTGGAGCAGATCATCCGCAAGGTCAGCCAGGCGACGTCGCAGGCGCGGGAAATCGCCACGCTGGCGGACGAGCAGGCCAATGGCCTCAAGGACATCAGCGCCGACATCGAGCAGATGGACGTCACCACCCAGCAGAATGCGGCGATGGTCGAGGAATCCAACGCGGCGGCGCGCGCCCTTTCCGGCGAGGCGAGGCTGCTGACCCGGATCGTCGGGCGCTTCTCTCTGGAGCGGCGCGGCTTGCACCGGGTGTTGCAGGACCAGCGGGATAAGGAAGCGGCCGACGCCGCCGCCGAGGAGACGAGGCGGCATCCGCAGCCCCAGTCGCAGCCGCTGCGCCGGGTCGCCAACGGGCGCTGAGTGCCCTGCGGGTCTCGTTAAAGCGCCCGCATCCAGAATTGCATCGGATGCGGGGTTTCCCGCCGCTGGTCGATATCCTTCCAGTCGAAGGTGGTGACCAGCCCCTCCGCCGCGCCATAGCCGCGCGCGCGCCAGAAGGGATGCAGGTCGCGCGCGCCTGCGGGCCGCAGCGGATGATCGGCGGGGCGGACCACCGCGCAGAAGCAGGCATGGCTGGCGCCGCCCTGCCGCGCCGCTTCCTCCCGCGCGTCGAAGAAACCGTGGCCGATGCCCAGCCCTCGCCAGCCGGGCAGCAACACGGATTCGCCGAAATAGAAAAGCCGGTCGATATCGAAGCCCCTGGCGACGAACGGGGCCTTGAACGCTTCCTTCTGCCCCCGCATCGGCGAGGCCGTGGCCGCGCCGACGATCGCGCCGTTCACCTCGGCCGTCACCAGCACCGCGCCGGGCTCGGCGATGAACTCCTCCAGATATTCCGCCTCGTAGCTTTCCGTCCCTTCGTAGAGATAGGGCCATTCCCCGAACACCTCGATGCGCAGGCGCGCGAGGGCGGGGAGGGCGGCGCGGCGTTCCTCCGGGTCGGTCAGGCTGCGGATGGTCGCGTTCATCGCACCTCCTTTCAGGAAACCTGCGCGATCCAGTCGGCAAGGTTGTAATAGGTGGAAACCCGCGCGATGCGGCCGTCCTTCACCTCCAGAAAGGCGCCGGCGGGCAGCACATAGCTCTGGCCATGGGCGGGCGGCAGGCCTTCGTCGGCGCGCTTGTAGACGCCATGGACGGTGAACTCCGTCGCGACGCGCGTGCCGTCCGGATTGGCCATCAGCACGATGTCGCGCAACTGCTCTGAATAGGCCTCGTCCATCCGCGCCATGAACGCGCGAAAGGCCTGCTTGCCGGTTTCGCGCCCGCCCTGGTTGATGTCGTGGGCGACATCCTCGCTCAGGCAGTCGAGCATGGTCTCGACATCGCCGGCGTTGAACGCCGCATAATAGCGATCCGCAAGGGCGAGCGAGTCTTCATAAGGGTTCGGCATGATGGTCCACGGGCCTCTTGTTGTTTCGCCCGCGATAAAGGCAGATCGCCGCCTTTGTCCAGCGTGAGGATCGAGGCGGACGCGGAAACCGTCCCTGAAATCAAGGGGTCGGAAATTTATATTCGCACTTGCAGCAAAAAATGCAGAATCCATATTGCACAAAAGCTGCATATTGGTGACTATGCCTGTCATGGCGGGTGACAAGAGCTTCTTCGATGAGATGTTTGACGAGGCCGGCGTCCCCCGACATCCTTTCCGCTCCTATCACCGCTGGTTCGCCGATCAGGAGCCTGCCAAACTGCTGAAGAAGGCGGCGGAGGCGGAGGATCTTTTCCGCAAGACCGGCATCACCTTCGCCGTCTACGGGCAGGAGGACGCCGAGGAACGGCTGATCCCGTTCGACATTGTGCCGCGCATCATTTCCGCTTCCGAATGGGCCCGCCTGTCGCGGGGCATCGAACAGCGGGTGCGGGCGATCAACGCCTTTCTCCACGACATCTACCACCGGCAGGAAATCGTCCGCGCGGGCCGCCTGCCCGAACATATGGTCAGCCGCAACACGGCCTTTCTCGACAGGATGATCGGGTTCACGCCGCCCGGCGGGGTGTACAGCCATATCATCGGCGTCGATCTGGTGCGCACCGGCCCGGACGAGTTCTACGCGCTGGAGGACAATGCCCGTACGCCGTCCGGCGTTTCCTACATGCTGGAAAACCGGGAAACCATGATGAGCATGTTTCCGGAGCTGTTTTCCCAGATCAAGATACGGCAGGTTTCCGACTATCCCAAGCGGCTGCGCCGCTCGCTCTCGGCCAGCGCGCCGAGGAAATGCGACGGCGATCCCGTGCTCGCGGTGCTGACGCCCGGCAGCTTCAACAGCGCTTATTTCGAGCATGCGTTCCTGGCCGACCAGATGGGCGCGGAACTGGTCGAAGGGCATGATCTCCAGATCGTCGACGGGCGCGTCGCGATGCGCACCACCCAGGGCTATCGTCCGGTCGACGTGATCTACCGGCGGCTGGACGACGATTATCTCGACCCGCTGACCTTCCGGCCGGATTCGGTGCTGGGCGTGCCGGGGATCATGGATATCTACATGGCCGGCGGCGTCACCATCGCCAATGCGCCGGGCAGCGGGATCGCCGACGACAAGGCGATCTACAGCTATATCCCCGATATCGTGCGCTTCTACATGGGGGAGGAGCCGCTGCTCAGGAACGTGCCGACATGGCGCTGTTCGGAGCCGGACTCGCTCGCCTATGTGCTCGACAATCTTTCCGAGCTGGTGGTGAAGGAAGTCCATGGCTCCGGCGGCTACGGCATGCTGGTCGGCCCGGCGGCGAGCAAGCGGGAACTGGCGGCGTTCGCGGCGAAGCTGAAGCAGCGGCCGGAAAACTATATCGCCCAGCCGACGCTGGCGCTGTCGACCGTCCCGATCCTGACGAAAAAGGGGCTGGCGCCGCGCCATGTGGACCTGCGCCCGTTCGTGCTCGTCTCGCCCGACAGGGTGGAGATAACCCCCGGCGGGTTGACCCGCGTCGCGTTGAAGAAGGGGTCGCTGGTCGTCAATTCCAGCCAGGGCGGCGGCACCAAGGACAGCTGGGTTCTGGAGGACTGATGACGACGCTCGGCAAGACCGCTGGCGGCCTGTTCTGGATGTTCCGCTATCTGGAACGGAGCGAAAACCTCGCCCGGCTGATCGAGGCGGGCCTGCGCATCTCGCTGACGCGCGGCGGCGCGGCGGGGGAGGAGTGGCGCTCCATCATCACCACGGCGGGCCTTGGTGCCGCCTATGAGGAAACCGGCGGGGATTATGCCGCCCCGCAGGTCGTCAACTTCCTGTTGCGCGACCGGAGCCACGGCTGCTCCGTGCTGTGCATGATCGAGAATGCGCGGGACAACGGCCGGGTGGTGCGCACCGCGATCACGCGCGAGGTGTGGGAAGCGACCAACGAATGCTGCATCATGGCGCGCAAGATGCTCGCCCGCCCGGTGCGCGAGGCGGACCTGCCGGACATATTGGCGGCGATCCGGCGGCACAGCGCACTGGTGCGCGGCGCGCTGCACGGGACGATGCTGCGCAACGACATCTATAATTTCGCGCGGCTCGGCACCTTTCTGGAACGGGCGGACAACAGCGCGCGCATATTGGACGTGAAATATTATCTGCTGCTGCCCAGCATCGCCCATGTCGGGTCGCTGATGGACAACAACCAGTGGGAAACGGTGCTGCGGTCGCTGTCGGCGCTGCACAGCTTCCGCTGGCTCAACCCCGGCGATCCCAAGCCGATCGACATTGCCCGCTTCCTGATCCTCGACGGGCGCTTCCCCCGCTCGATCATCTTCTGCATCCGCAAGATGCACGAAAATCTGCACTGGCTGGAACGGGAATATGGGGACAGGCTGGTCAGCCAGGACCTGGCGCGGCAGGTGCTCGACCAGATAGAGCAGGCGTCGATCGAGCGGATATTCGAAGGCGGCCTGCACGAATTCCTGCAAACCTTCATGATCGGGAACCGGCAGCTCGCCGAGCAGATCGAACGGGATTATCGTTTCACCGGCTAGGGAAGCGGCGTCGCTTTCCGGTCATTTCGTCCAGCTCCGCGCCGATGGAGGAAAGAAATGAAGATAGCGATCCGCCACAGCACGACCTATCATTTCGACCAGCCGGTGCCCTATGCGCTGCAACGGCTGCGGCTGATGCCGAAGCATTGGGCGGGCCAGCGGATACTGTACTGGGACATGCGGGTCGAGGGTGGAAGGTGCGAGGCGGAATATGAGGACCCCCATCTCAACCATGTCGCGCTGGTCCGGGTGGAAAGCGGCGTGGAGGAGGTGCATGTCGAATGCACCGGCGAGGTGGAGACGGACCCCGCTTTCCATGGCGTCGTCGGCCCCCATCGCGGCTATGCGCCGCTCTGGCTGTTCCGCCAGCAGACGGCGCTGACCACAGCCGGGGCGGAGGTCGGCGCGCTTGCCCAGAAGGCGAGGGGCGCGGGCGGGGACAACGACATCGCCCGTCTGCACGAGCTTTCCGCGCTGGTCCTTGCGCAGGTGCGCTACGAGGTCGGGGCGACCGATGCCGCCACCACGGCGGAGGATGCGGCGCGCAGGCAGGCGGGCGTCTGCCAGGACCATGCGCATATCTTCATTTCCGCCGCGCGCCTGCTCGGCTATCCGGCGCGCTATGTCAGCGGCTATCTCTTCATGGAGGACCGGCCGAAACAGGAGGCGGGCCATGCCTGGGCGGAAGCCTATGTCGATGCGCTCGGCTGGGTGGGCTTCGACATCTCCAACGGCATCAGCCCGGACGAGCGCTATGTCCGCGTCGCGACCGGGCGCGACTATGCGGAGGCCGCGCCGATCCGGGCGCTGTCGTTCGGCGCGCGCGATCACGACATGGTCGTGAACTTGCGGGTCGACCAGCAATAGCGCATGAGGAGCGCGTCGCATAATTACAGAGGGTAGCAGCAGATGACCTATTGCGTTGGCATGCAGATCGACGCCGGGCTGATCTTCATGTCGGATACGCGGACCAACGCCGGGGTCGACAACATCTCGACCTTTCGCAAGATGTACAGTTGGGAAACCCACGGCGAGCGCGTCGTCACCATCATGGCCGCGGGCAATCTCGCCACCACCCAGTCGGTCATCAGCCAGCTGGGGGAACGCGACAAGCGCCCGCAGGAGGACCGCCCGTCGCTGCTCCGCGCGCGCAGCATGTTCGCGATCGCCAACATCATCGGCGAGACGCTGCGCGACACGATCCGGGGGGATGCCCTTTCGGGCGAGACGGCGGAAAGCCAGTTCGGTGCGACCTTCATCGTCGGCGGGCAGATCAGGGGCCTGCCGCCCCGCCTGTTCCTGGTCTATCCCGAAGGCAATTTCATCGAGGCGACGCCCGACACGCCCTTTTTCCAGATCGGCGAAACCAAATATGGCCGCCCCATCCTCGTGCGCGCCTACGACCCGCAGATGAGCTTCGCCGACGCCGCCAAGCTGCTGATGGTGTCGTTCGATTCGACGCTGAAGGCGAACCTGACGGTCGGCCTGCCCTTCGACATGCAGATCGTGCCGGTCGATCAATGCCGGATCGGCTTCGAAACCCGCATCCAGGCGGACGACCCCTATTTCAACGAGATTTCGAGAAGCTGGGGCAATGCGCTGAAGCAGGCGTTCCGTTCGCTTCCGCCCTATGATCTGCCCCTCTGAGCGGCCCGCCCGTCCGGCGCGCGGGACGAAATCGCTTAACCGCTTGCGCTTGATCGCGCGCCATCTATGATCGCGCGTCCGGTTGGGGGAAGATCATCCGGGAAGTGATGGGCAATCCGGGAATTAATGGATGAGTTTTTGGCATACGCCCGTTTTCGTGATGGCATTGGGCTATCTGCTGGGATCGATACCGTTCGGCGTGCTGCTGACCCGCATCGGCGGCGCGGGGGACCTGCGGCGGATCGGATCGGGCAATATCGGCGCGACCAACGTGCTGCGGACCGGGCGCAAGGGGCTGGCGGCAGCGACGCTGCTGCTCGATCTGGGCAAGGGCGCGGCGGCGGTGCTGCTGGGCGCGCATCTGCTGGGCGCCGATGCGCTCGCCAATGGCGGGGCGATGGCGGGGGTGATGGCGTTCATCGGCCATTGCTATCCGGTCTGGCTGCGCTTCGCCGGGGGCAAGGGCGTGGCGACGATGATGGGCGTATGCCTGGCGCTGGCGTGGCAGATCGGCCTGATTTTCGCGATCGTCTGGATCGGCATGATCGCCCTTACCCGCATTTCATCGGCGGGCGGGATATGCGCGGGCCTTGCCGGGCCGATCGCCTGCATCGGGCTGGGCAGGCTCGACCTGTTCGCCCCGGTGGCGTCCATGGCGCTGATCCTGCTGTGGCGGCATCGCGCCAATATCGGCCGCCTGCTGCGGGGCGAGGAGCCGTGCATCGGCGGGGCCAAGACCTGACCGGCCCTTTCTGACATGGATCAGGAGCGTTTCGACCGGATCCGGCTCGCCCGTTCGGAAGGGATCGGCCCGGCCGGATATCGCCGGGCGCTGGACCGGTTCGGCAGTGCGGGCGAGGCGCTGCGCCTGCTGCCGGGCCTCGCCGGGCGCGCGGCGGGCAGGCCGATGCAGCCCGCCGACGAGCGCCGCATCGAGCGGGAGATCGCGCGGGCCGACGCGCTGGGCGCATCCTGGCTGATCCTCGGTGACAGCGATTATCCCGTGCTGCTGGCCGAGATTGCCGACGCGCCGCCGCTGCTGATGCTGCGCGGCGACCGGGCGCTGCTGCATGGGCCCTGCGTGGCGATGGTGGGCGCGCGCAACGCCTCGGCCGCCGCCGGACGCATCGCGCGCGGGCTGGCGCGGGATCTGGCGCTGGCCGGGCATGTCGTCGTCTCCGGCCTCGCAAGGGGCGTCGATACCGCCGCGCATCAGGGCGCGCTGACGGTGGAGCCGGCCCGCACCATCGCGGTCATCGCCAGCGGCATCGACATCGCCTATCCGCCCGGAAATGCCACGCTTCAGGAACGGATCGCGCGCGAAGGGCTGCTGGTCGCCGAGCAGCCGCCGGGCGCAGAGCCGCGCGCGCGGAACTTCCCCTTCCGCAACCGCATCATCGCGGGCCTTTCGGCCGCGACGCTGGTGGTGGAGGCCGCACCCAAATCGGGCTCGCTCATCACGGCGAGGCTGGCGGGGGACTATGGGCGGGAGGTGCTGGCGGTGCCCGGTTCCCCGCTCGACCCGCGTGCACATGGCTGCAACGAGCTGATCCGCGCCGGGGCGACTCTGGTCCAGTCGGCCGCCGATGTGATCGAGGCGATCTCGCCCTTCGCGATGCGGCAGCCGACCCTTCCGCTGGAGGCGGCGCCGCGACCGCGCCCGGCGGTGGCCCCATCCGCGCCCGTCCCGGCGGCGGGCGGGGAGAACGGGGCGGGCGGCAGGGACATGCTCGGCCTGCTGGGGCCGGTTCCGGTGCCGGTGGACGAACTGATCCGCCAGTCGGGCCTCGACCCTTCGGCGGTGCAGACGATGCTGCTGGACCTGGAGCTGGCCGGGCGGCTGGAGCGGCACCCCGGCGCCCGCGTCGCGCTGCGCCCCGCATCATGAAAAGCGCATCGCCGCGCTATTGTCATCTGTTCATGTCATGGCGACTTGACGCGGACGCCCAGCATCCTACACCCTCGCGCGCACGTTAAAGGACCGGAACCGTCTATCCATGAAGCTTGTCATCGTCGAATCTCCGGCCAAGGCCAAGACCATCGAGAAATATCTGGGGAGCGGCTATCATGTGCTCGCCTCCTACGGCCATGTGCGCGACCTGCCGCCCAAGGACGGCTCGGTGAACCCCGACGAGGGCTTCGCGATGAGCTGGGAGAATTACGGCGACAAGGGCAAGCAGCTCAAGCTCATCACCGATGAAGCGAAGAAGGCCGATGCGCTGATCCTCGCCACCGACCCCGATCGCGAGGGCGAGGCGATCAGCTGGCACGTGCAGGAGGTGCTGAAGGCGAAGAAGGCGCTGCCCAGGGATGTGGAGCGCGTCACCTTCAACGCGATCACCAAGCAGGCCGTGACCGAGGCGATGGCGCATCCGCGCGAGCTGGACCACGACCTGATCGACGCCTATCGCGCCCGCCGCGCGCTCGATTATCTGGTGGGCTTCACCCTGTCGCCGGTGCTGTGGCGCAAGCTGCCCGGCGCCAAGTCGGCGGGCCGCGTCCAGTCGGTCGCGCTGCGTCTGGTAGTGGAACGCGAGCGCGAGATCGAGACGTTCGTGGCGCAGGAATATTGGTCCGTCGCCGCCGAGATGGAGCAGGACGGGCGCAGCTTCACCGCCCGTCTGGTGAAGTGGAAGGGCCAGAAGATCGACCGCCTGACCATCGGCAAGGAGGGCGACGCGCTCGCCGCCAAGGCCGATGTGGAGGCGGGGCGCTTCACCGTCGAGAGCGTCGAGACCAAGCCCGTCACGCGCAACCCCCCGCCGCCCTTCACCACCTCGACGCTGCAACAGGAGGCCGCGCGCAAGCTGGGCTTCTCGGCCAGCCATACGATGCGGATCGCGCAGGCGCTTTATGAGGACGGCGCGATCACCTATATGCGGACCGACGGCGTGCAGATGGACGGCAGCGCCATTTCCGCCGCGCGCCGGGCGATCGCGGATCGCTATGACGGCGGCTATCTGCCCGATAAGCCGCGCCAGTACCAGACCAAGGCGAAGAACGCGCAGGAGGCGCACGAGGCGATCCGCCCGACCGATTTCGGCCGGGAGCGTGCGGGCAGCGGTGACCATGCGAGGCTTTACGACCTCATCTTCAAGCGCGCGCTGGCGAGCCAGATGGCGAGCGCCCGGCTGGAGCGCACGACGGTCGAGTTGCTCGACGGCACCGGCCAGCACGGCTTGCGCGCGACAGGGCAGGTGGTGATCTTCCCCGGCTTCCTCTCGCTGTACGAGGAAGGGCGGGATGATGCGAAACAGGCCGCCGCCGATGGGGACGAGGACGACAGCAAGCTGTTGCCGCGCCTCTCGGCAGGCGACACCCCCGCGAAGAAGGCGGTGACGGCGGAGCAGCATTTCACCCAGCCGCCGCCGCGCTATTCCGAGGCAAGTCTCGTCAAGCGGCTGGAGGAACTGGGCATCGGCCGCCCGTCCACCTACGCCTCGACCATCCAGGTGCTGAAGGACCGCGACTATGTCCGCGTCGAGAAGAACCGCTTCTTCGCGGAGGAGAGCGGGCGGCTGGTGACGGCGTTCCTCGAACGCTTCTTCGACCGCTATGTCAGCTACGACTTCACGGCGGGCCTTGAAGAGGAGCTGGACGATATTTCCGGCGGGCGGGCGCAATGGCAGGAGGTGCTGGAGGCGTTCTGGCGCGACTTCAAGCCCAAGACCGCCGAAGTGATGGACAAGAAGCCGTCCGACGTGACGGCGGAGCTGGACAAGTTCCTGGAGCCGCTGCTGTTCCCGGACAAGGGCGACGGGTCCGACCCGCGCGCCTGCCCGATGTGCGCGGACGGGCGACTGTCGCTGCGCGGTGGGCGCTTCGGCGCGTTCATCGCCTGCTCCAACTATCCAGACTGCAAGTTCACCCGCAAATTCGGCCAGCCCGGCGGCGCGGGCGAGACGGACAGCGGGCCGGAGATATTGGGGCAGGACCCGGAAACGGGCGAGGATATCGTCCGCAAGTCCGGCCGCTTCGGCCCCTATATCGAGATGGGGTCCGGCAAGGAGGCGAAGCGCGCCTCCATCCCCAAGGATCTGGGCGAGGACGGGCTGACGCTCGACTGGGCGGTGAAGCTGCTGTCGTTGCCGCGCACCATCGGCAACCATCCCGAAACCGGCCAGCCGATCGTCGCGAGCATCGGCCGCTACGGCCCCTATCTGGCGCATGACGGCAAATATGCGCGGCTGTCCTCCACCGCCGAGGTGTTCGACACCGGCATGAACGCGGCGGTGGTGAAGCTGGCCGAGGCGGCGGAAAAGGGCCCGCGCCGGGGCGGCGCCTCGCGCGAGCCGCTCAAAACGCTGGGCAAGCATCCGCGCACCGAGGCCGAGATCCGGCTGATGGAGGGACGCTATGGTCCCTATGTCACCGACGGCACGACCAATGCGACTCTGCCCAAGACGGTCGCGCCTGATGCGCTGACTCTGGAAGAAGCCGCCCAGTTGATCGACGACAGGGCGGCGAAAGGCGGGGCAGGCAAGAAAAAAACCAAAAAAGCAGCCGCAAAAAAAGCGCCCGCGAAGTCTTCGGCCAAGGCAAAGAAAGCAAAGGAATAATTTCTTGCCGAGCACTATATTGCGCGGCGTCATTGGCCGAAAATGGGGCAAATGCACGCTTGAGGGGTAAGATTTTGTTTAGCCGTGCTGGCATAACCATCGTCTGAACCGCCCCGGATGCAGGCTTGCCCCTGGCTGTCTGGACCGGAGGCGGGTTGGACGGCGCGGGTAGATGTTTCACAAGATTTCATGCGACCAGGTGAAGATGGGCATGTACATCAGGAGCTTCGGTGGCTCCTGGTTCGGTCATCCCTTCTGGCGCGCCCGGTTCCTCCTGACCTCCGCCGAGGATGTCGAACGCGTCCGTCTCTCCGGCGTTCCCTATGTGCTGATCGATGACGAGCGCGGATTGGGGCCCGAAGAACTGGCCCGGCCTGCGGCGTCGTCCCTGTCGCAAGGCGGCGTCCGCGCCGCTTTCAGGGGGATGGAAACGGAAAGGCCGATGGTGTCGGCGGCGCGGCGCATCGCCCGTCCGCGCGCGTCGGGCGCGATGGGGACGGGGCAGAACCAGCGCGAGGCCGCCGAGCAGAAAGCCGCCGCCGCGCTCGTCAACCGCTCGAAAAAGGTGGTGAAGGCGCTGTTCGAGGGCGCCCGCATGGGCCGTCCGGTCAAGGTGGCCGACGCTCTGCCGGTCGTCGACGAGGTCACGGCGGCGGTGCTGCGCAACCGCCGGGCGCTGCTGAAGGTGATCCGCCTCAAGACCAAGGACGAATATACCTATTTCCACTCGGTCGCGGTGTGCACGCTCATGCTCAACATGGCGTTCCATCTCGGCATGGATGAGGATGTGGCGAAGGATTTCGGCCTTGCCGGGCTGCTGCACGATCTGGGCAAGATGGGCGTGCCTGAGGAAATCCTCAACAAGCCCGCGAGCCTCAGCGACGAGGAGATGGCGGTGATGCGCGGGCACCCCGGCCATGGCTATCAGCTGCTGGCGGATATCGCCGAAATGCCCGCGGTAGTCCTCGATGCGGTGTACCAGCATCATGAGAGGATCGACGGCGCGGGCTATCCGGTCGGCCTGAAAGGCGACGAAATCGGGCTGGCGGGGCGGCTGTGCGCGATCTGCGACATCTATGACGCGCTG
>Ga0180222_1002747_pt1 | contig 13173 bp, 14 predicted proteins | sample eDN5th37CKraftOP_FD_151336 | JGI IMG/M metagenome (GOLD analysis project Ga0180222, IMG submission 151336) | Enriched Organic Plus compost microbial communities from Emeryville, California, USA - eDNA 5th pass 37_C Kraft OP (version 2) (version 2) ... | reverse complement strand
TGCTTCCACGGTGGGTGGGGGAGCGGATTCGTCCGGTCGTGGAGGATGCGTTCGGCACCGACGTCGTCGCCGAGTGCACGCAGATCTGGCGTCAGGTCCTCACCCTGCGCGACAGTGACGAGGAGCAGTTGCTGGCGTTGTCCGAACAGTGGTGCCGGCTGATTCCGGAGACTGATCGCGACAGCGGAAGCGGAGCAGACTCCGGGCCGGGGGAGGAGACAGGGCAGCCGGTCGGCAGCAACGACACCGAGCCTTGCGACGACCCTTCCGGCGCTGCGGTCGACAACGACAACGACGGTGACAGCGGTGTGCCTGGAGCCGACCCGAGCGACCAGGAAGCCAGCCTCGGGGCAGGCGCCGGTGATGCGAGCGACCGACTCGACCCTAATACGGGGATCGGTTCGGGTTGGACAGACTTGCTGCGCGACCTCGCCGCGGAGACCTCCGCCGAGGCAGAACTCGAACTCCACCAGGCGCTCGGTCCGCAATCGACACCCGAGAAGCGGGCCAACGACGCCCAACGTGGTCTCGCCGCGGCCGCAGCCCGAGCGGTGTTCGATGCGAAGGCCCTCACCCGCATCCGGCACCGGCCGCCCACCGACGCGGAGGTCGCTGAGCGCGCTGCGATCGTGCGCCGCCTCAAACGCGCCCAGTACGAAGCGCCGCGGCAGGTCACCGAACAGGTGGCCTACCCGGTGGGGAAGGCTCGCACGAGCGGACTCGTCCAACGCGCAGCGCAACGCGCCAACGGGCAGGTCGTCACCGCGACACCCTGGCGCCGCAATCGACGCAAGGTCGCCGAGAAGCCGCCCCTGCATGTCGGTGTCGTCGTCGACGTCTCCGGCTCGATGGACCGCTGGCTCCCGGCAGCCGGCACGGTGATCTGGTCGCTCGCGGAGGCTGCGGCAGAGCTCGGCGGTACCGCCGCCGCCACTGGCTTCGGCGGTACCGTCACCGCCACTGGCTTCGGCGGTACCGTCACCGCATTGCTCGGACCTCGCGCCCGCGCGAACCGAGTACCCGTCGTCCCTGGAGGATCCTCCTCGACCGGGTGCGCCGAGGCGATGTCCGCCGTCACCGCCGGCGCCGATCTCACAACTACTGTCGGGGCCCGCGTCCTTGTCGTTCTTACCGACGGTGAACTGCCCAGCCACGAAGCCTCGGCGATTGGTGACGGGGTGCGATACCTACGCCGCCACGACGTCCATGTCGTGTGGGCGTTGACCGGTGACCGCGAGCGAGCCCAGATCATCCCCGAGGGCACCACGGTCGTTGATCACGTCACCCCGCAGGCCTTCGCCGGATTCGTCTCCGACGCGATCGCCGCCGCACTCGAGCGAGCACACACAAACTTGGCATAGCCTCCAACGCGAGTGCTCACAGTTCAGCAGCTGCATACTGTCGGGCGTTGCGGGTGGCGTCCGTTCGCACGGATACGCTTTCGCAGTGCACAGAGCGTCAGACCAGGCCTATCCCACTTCACGTCTTCGGAAGTACGACAGGGAGAAGATCAGCCGTGGGCGGCCCGCCACCGTGCGGTACCTAGAAACGACGCCGTTCTGTTGGATGTGCACTCGCACCAGCGGGGAAGCGGTGCCGACCAAGGAACACATCTTCCCCCAGTGGTCCTTCGAGCACTTCACGGAAGAGCAACTGCAATTCGAGCCCTTCCGATTCAGTGTCCGGCATGGAGTCGCAGCAGACAAACGTGGACCAATGCCGGCGCGAACGATGGTCGAAAGTCGCGTTTGCAATATCTGCAACAACGGCTGGATGTCGCTATTGGAGGCAGCATTGGGACCGCTCATCTTTGGGCCAAGCCGAAACCTCGACGAGGCGCAAGTCGAAACGCTTTCTCGCTGGTTCGCGAAGACGTCGGCAGTGCTGAACGTCTCCCAGCCTGCGCCGCTCAAGTGGAAGGCGGAGGACCGGCACCGGATCGCCCGTGGCATGCCTCCGAACATCCGCGTCAACGCTTTTCGAGTACCGGACTCTGATCTCAACTGGGTGCAGGGGCTGCCATTCGGAATGCTGTTTCCCAGTGATTTTCCTCTACGGCTACAGAACGGATTGGGCGGCATGGTCCACGTTTGCAGTATCCAAATCCGTGACATCGTTGGCCTCGTCGTCAAGTACCCATGGCAGCTCGCACATGCAGAGTTTGAACTCTCAGGAGTGCCGATCTGGACCGGGGAGGGTCCGTTGCCGGTCAACCTGGACGCCCTTCCCCTCAAGAACGACATGTTCTCGGTGCTGGTGTCTGGCGAGTGGAAGGACAGCCCCCTGTTCGGACGACCAACCATCGACTCCATCGACTTCTTCGAGTCATGAGGCCAGTGAAGCGACGCATTCGCTGAGCGGCAGGGACGGGCGGGGCGATTGACGCGGTGGGTGCCTGGAGAAGCGGCCGCGCATGATGCCGAGCACCTGAATGCTCCCCGGCAGAATGTGAGGCCCTCCGTGACCGAACCGACCGTGCGTCACCCGATCAGCATCGAAGACGCCACCCGTCTCGACCCCGCCCAGATCGCACCACCGATCGTCGTCACCGACGGCGAACACACCGAGATCGGTGCCGCCCACGGCCGCGTCCTGCCGCTGATCGGCCACCGCCGCCCCTACATCTACGACGTCTCCCTGCCCGACAAGCGCCGCGTCTACGCCGACACCCCCGAAGATGCGATAGCGGTCATCATCGGCGGTAACTACGCCGAGAAGCTCGCCGCCCTACGCGATCTCGAATCGTCGATCGACGACACCGCGATCGACGAGGCATGGCTGGCCCTGGCCCGCCTCCGGCACGCCCACGCCGACCGGCTCCGGCTGGCCCTGCAACAGCAGATCAACGACCTCGCCCAGCGGGACGGCAGCTGGGACCACCTCGACGACGAGGAACAGCAGCAGCTGACCAAGGCCGCGGACCCCGACGGCCCCTACCCGGTGGGCGTCCTCGAGGAAATCCCATTCGTCGACGAGGAAGACAACCTGCGCACCCGGATGACGGGTGTGTGGTCCGCGCGGGTGTCGCTGGTCCTCAACACCGGTGACTACGACCCCTACTCGAACACCCCGCTCCCGCTGTCGGAAATGACCCGCGACGGCGTGGTCGTGCCGGGCGACCCGAACCTGGTCGTCCTCGACATCGGCGACAGTGCTGCCTACCTGGAGTCCTTGGAGAAGGCCGGCTGGCTGACCATGTCGGTGTTGCCGGCCGAGCAGCCCGACCCGATCTTCCGGGGCATCAACCCGAGCTAGACCGCTGTCCGCCGAGGTCATCTACACCGCGAGACGCTGTGATTCGACCTCCGCGACACCGGTGCTGTCGGTGCATGCCGCCAGGATGAACAGCAATCGGATCTGCCACACACCCCTAGCGAGGAAGGAGTCGGCGCGGCCAAGATGCCGCCGCCGGTAGCAACATGGTTTGCAGAGAGAACAAAGCGAGGTCGACCGCAATCCGCCTCGCGAAGGAAATGTGCAAGGCACAGGGGCTGGGCTCCCTGCACGATCGTGAATTGCAGTCCGCCATTCACGAGCGGCAGCATCACTTCGACGGCGCCCCACCGATGACCACTGAACAGCAGATCGCGTTCGTCGAAGGCCTGCGCCAGCAGATCGAGAACGATCCGTCGATCTCGGATCGGGAGAAGTACCGGCAGAGCTGGGATCAACCCGGAGTGATCACTCGCCTCGACACCGAACTCGACCGCCTCAAGACCGGGATGTATACCGACCGCTTCGGCAACAAGACACCACTGACGGACGCGCAGAAAAACGCCGGCAACCAGCTGCAGGCAATCCAGTACCTCGGAACCATGGTTCCGCGCATCCAGTCCGCGAAAACCACGTACTTCGAGATCAACGCTCGGCACACCGGCCGCAGCATCGGTGAAGTGCAGGCCGAGTGGGATTCGATCATGGCGCGCCAGGGAACCGGCCGCGGCAGCGTCGGTATCTCGTTGAAGGATTCGTGGCGCGACGATCTCGCGGTCGCAGGCCTGTCCGCGCAGGGACAGGCTGACATCGGCCAGTCCAAGCGAGCCCGGGATGCCCTGGCAGAAATGGAAGAGCGGCGCCTCGCGCACCTGGCGAAACAGCCGAGCCGCCCGACGATCCGACCCGAGCACCGTCGTGTGTACGCGCAGTCCGCCAACCCGAATGTGCGCTGCGAGCAGTGCGGCCAGTTCGGTCACGAGCAGCCCGCCTGCCCGAACGGTGACCTCGCCGCCCGCCGGAAAGAACTGCAGGCCGAGCACCACGCCGCAACCAACGCCCTCAAGGCCGCATCGGTGCAGCAGGTTCTCGACTCAGGGCAGGAGCCGGTCTATCTGCGCCGCGACGGCGTCGAGGTCCGCGGTGATGAAGCGCGCCGACTCCTCGAGCAGGACCGTGACAGCTTCGCGGGCGGGCAACCGATCACTACGGTCGCCGACGCGAACGCGCGGTTGAAAGCCGTCGCCAACAGCGACGCCGAGCTGCAGCAGCAAATGGCAGCTCGCACCGGCGGGGTGTCGTCGTGGGTGCAAGAGGTCGCGTACAACGAGGAATCCGGCCTGATGATGGTCACGACCGCGCCGCGGACCCGCAAGGACGGCCAGGTCTCGCCCGGCAAGACGTACCCGTACCGCGTGTCCAAGGAAGAGGCCGCGCAGATCCTCGCCTCCGACGAGGTCGGCCGAGCCATCTCCAACACCGTCATGCGCCGCGGCAACGGCAAGACCAACGACGCCTACCACTGGGAGAACGCTGCCGACGCCCAGGCCGCCCAGGAACAACGCAAGTGCCCGACCTGCGGGCGGTGGGCCTCGATGACGTCCTCGCATGCGTGCCCGGTTCCCGGCTCGGCGGCCGCCGACAACAGCATGGCCGATCGCGCGCAGCAAACGCACTGGCGAGCCCAGGCCCGCGCGGCACGGGAAGCCGGCCTGGAACCGCCGGCACCGCCGATGCAGCGGGTCCACCTGATGTCGCAGCGGCAGTTCAAGCTCCCCGGCGGTGGCATCGCGAACGTGCCGCCGCCGCGCGATGTCCGCGATCAGGTCGCCGCGGGCCGCGCCGCCGCCCCGTCGGTCAGCTTCCGGTACCCCGAGGCGACCGTCTCCGGGCAGGCCACCGTCTGGCGCGACGAGTCCGGCGTTGACCTAGTGTCCCCATTCCCGCAGGCCGGCGGTAACGGGATGCGCTGTACCTGCGGGAAGTTCAGCAGCGGTGGTCGCTGCGAGCACATCGGTGAGGCCCTGTACCGCCTCGGTGACGCGTACGGGGCCGCACCGACCGGCGACACCGCGCTGCGGCCCGGGGTGTCGATGGCGGAGCTGCGCCGCGAACGCACATCGGACACCGCCTACGACGCACCCCGAGCCCCGCTCGAGCGCATGAACTACTCGCGCATCCAAAATCTGCGTGCCCAGCGGCAGGACACCCACAAGGAGGGTCTGTTCGAGAAGCAGCGTCGGGGCGAGCCGATCAACACCCCGTCGGTGAAGCCGCCGAAGGACAACGAGGGCCGAGCGGTCGCATGGCCGACGACGTTCGAACGGGAAGGCAAGGGTGGCACCAACTCCGACCGCCCCACCGACCTCCACGACCTTGCAGATGTGCAGTACCGGATCCGAGCTGCCCTGTTCGCCCGCACCCGCACGCACTACTCGGTGCTGCGGGACAAGGACGGCGGGATGCGCATCACCATCCCGAAGGCACGGCGCGCGAAGGACGGCACCATCCCGTTCGCCGAGCGGGCCCGCCTCGCGGACACCCTCGGCATTCCGGCGCACCACTCCCGTGCCAACGGTGTCTACATTCCGGCGGATACGTCGTGGCGGCACGAGATGCTGTCCCGGTCGTACGGTGACACTCCGCCGATCCGGGCGGCCCGCTACACCGTCGCCTGACAGGAGAGAACACCTGTGGCCCTGAGGGAAACCTCGGGGCCACAGGCGTATTCGCTGACGACCGGGCTCACCTGCTTGAATGATGTTTAACCGGTCCGCTGGCCGGTGCTGGGCTAGCCGCGGATCACGATCTCAATGGATCCGACATCGACGCCGTACGTCTTTGCCAGCCCTGCCTTTGCCTGAGCAATAGTGAGGCCGGCTGACTCCATTGTCTGGGCAGTTTGCGGAGTAGAGACGACACTGTCCATCTCCTTGAACTGAGCACCGTCAAGGTTAATGCCGAGAGCGTCGAGGTTGGTGTAACGGACCGGGTTACGGTCGCCGGTCCACACATTGGGCTGGCTGATACGGGCGTACTGGTTGAACTCGATCTTCCAGCGGCCCTCGTCGTTGTCAGCCGGGCTGATGCGAGAGATGCGTCCGATCAGGAATGCGCTGCCGTGGGGTTCGTTGCCATCGGCGTACGGCTCCGGATTGTGAGCGTTCTGGGTGCATACGAGCCACTCGCACTTCTTCGCGCGGGCGGGATCGAGCTTCCAGGCCTGCGAGCCGCCTTCAAGGACGATTGTCTCGGGGCTCTTGGCGGTGAATACGACGAGAGCGTTCTCGGTTGCGATCATGAACATATAGTAGCAACTATCCAAAAAGTATCAAGGAAGTATCTTCTAAGTATAGCTCCGACCTACGTGGAGAACTACCTCGCTACCGTGCGCGGGAACCATCGGATCACCAAGGGAGACCGCTCGTGAGCAGCGCAATCGACACCCTCGACGACCACGACGTTGTCGACCCGAACGCCGGCCCCTGCACCGAAAAAGAAGCTCGCGAACTCGTCCGCGAAGTCGCCGAGGCAGCTGTCCGCTTCGAGGACGCGATGCAGCAAATCTTCCGCCGTCGGGCGTGGGAGCCTCTGGGCTACGACAACCCGCAGGACCTGATCCTCGGCGAGTTCAAGGACGGCGGCTTGATCAACCCACGTACCGGCAAGCCGTACGGCCGCGCGCATATCTACCGCATGGCCCGCACCGCCCTGTTCCTCCACGAGGTGTCCTCCCGCACCGGAGTGGATGCGACTGAGCTGGACGTCGCGGAGAAGGCGCTGCGGGCCGCGAGGGAGAACGGTGTCGACGACGTCACGATGCTCACCCAGATCGAGAATCGCGTCATCGCCGCCGCGGATAGCGGGGCGCAGCCTGACAGCGAGGCCGTGCAGGAAATTGTCGAGTCGGTGATCGCGGAGGCTGCCGGCCGTGCGCCCGCACCGCCGGCCGCGGAGGCGGCCCCGAGCACCGATTTCGCAGGAGCGCCGGACGCCGGCGGCCCAGCTCCCGCCCCGCAGGTCCCTTCGGGCGCGGACGGGGACGTTCCTGCGGCGTCGGAAGGCGATGATCCGACCGACTGGCCGAACACCGATCCCCACCACGAACGCGACACCGGCATCGACGTCAACGTGGACGATCCGTTCGGGGCGTTCGGCGCACAACCGACCGGTTCGATGGCCCCCGATGGGGGACAGTCATGGGCAGAAACCCTCGCTCGTACCGACGACTTCATCCGGTTCACCGACACCCTGCGGCTGATCAACGAAATGGGCCGCAAGCTGCCCGAGGTGTCCCAGGTCGCCGAGAAGCTGCCCGAGTTCCTCGACGCCTGCGACGATTCCGAACTGACCGCATTCTCCGAGGCTCTTGACGACCTCGACATGCTGCTGTGCGAGATCCCGCAGATCCGTGAGGCTATCCGGGCCATCCAGGAGTGCACCCAGGAGCGCGCCGAAATGATGTAATGCCCCAGGTCTGTCAGTCCCCGACGACGGACCCGTCGCTGACCCGCCGGTACGGCTGAGAGCCGCAGGAGGACACTTCGACGACAGTTCCGTCTTCGAGGAACACGAACGAGCGTTGCCCGCCTGCCGAGAACGGCAGCGGCCGGGACGAGTAGTACGACGTCCGTCCCTGGTACGCCGCCCACCGGTAGTAGCCGATCGACCGCATGTACTTGGCGTGGGCCTCCGAGACTGCCGCGTATGCACGCATCCATTCGATGCTGGCGCGCTCGTATCGAGCTGGAACGAAGCCGTAGTGCCACGCATCCGTGGCGATCTCCGTCTGTACCCCGTGCTTCGCGTCGGTGGCGGGCAGGGTCGTGGCCATGGAGCCTCCATAACAGTTGAGAAGTGGGCTCCACGACGGTCTCCCACGCGCAGCCGATGTGTTTCACTCACCGTCGCGTCGGCTCGCTCGTAGATTCTGTCCGGGATCTGGGGTGACTAGGCTCGTAATGCGCGGTCGATTCGAATGGAGGACAAGGTGAGTGGCGAGAAGTCGACGGGCACGGCTGGGACGGGCGCTGGAGAACACCAGTGCCCTGCACCTCAGCGGGCGGACATGGGACGACCCGTTCGACGGTGATCCCGACGGGACGGAAAAATCCCTGGTGGTCGAGGTCGAACCATTCCCCACGGATATGAACGGGACGATCGTCCTTGGCAACTCATCGAGCCCGGCACCAGGTGCCGGCGTCGCCGATTCCGCCGACGGCAGCGACGCCAACTGAGGTGGCAGAGCATGGCCTATCGGTTTGAAACACCCACGGCGACCGGTTGCGAAAGTTGTGTCATCACAACAGCACAGCGAACGGCAGGAGCAGCCATGAAGCGCAAGACCGTCGGCGGAGACGAACGAGACGCCTTCACCCGCGTGAGCCGCCGGGCCACCAACTGGAAGCCCGGGGAAGTGAAGCGGATCAAGGAACGCGCCAACCGCCGGGAACGTCGAGCAGTACGACGCGAACTCGCCGCCTGGTACACGAGAAGGGTGTCATCCCAGAGGTTCCTCTGGGTGACACCCTTTTCGCGTTCGTGCTTTCTACGCCTATCGGCGCTCCTGGAGCGCTCACCGTGATCAGCGGACGGCTGCGGCGTCGGCGACCGCTTCGAACCCCGGGACCGTCAGCACCGCCAGGACGACCGTCGCGGCCGTGAGAGCCGGAAGCAGCACGATCTTCTCGAACGGCCCGTTCGCGTGGATCCGCAGCAGCGAGGGCAGCGTGAACTCCCACCAACGCTTGCCGTTCACCGTCACCAGCGGCGCGAGGAACGGAATGCCCTCACGGGTGATGCCGTCGCCGATGCAGTGCGTGATGCACCCGAGCGCGACAGCGACCCCGAGGGACACCGAACCGGTCTCGGCGGGGAATGCCTGCCACGCGATCACCGACAGCAACGCGGCCGCGAGTGTGACGGCGAGCCAACCCTGCTTCTTCGACCAGTCCCCGGCCAGCCCCCGAATCGCGAGCCCGAGGGTGACGAACAGCGTCCCGACAATCGCCGGCTTTCCGAACGTCGCGACCAACATCGACACAACCACGCCCAGGACCACTGCGAACAGCAGCGTGTGAGTGAGGGTGCGGTGTCCGTCCGAACGGGTTCCATCGCGCCGGGTGCCGGTCAACCCGCGGAAGGCCGCGGACACCGCATTGATGCCCTCGGACGCCATCTGCGAGACCACGCCGAACGACCGGGCCACTGTCGACTGCGGGTGATCGAGATCGGGCAGCAGCGCTGATCCCGCACAGACCCCCGCCCAGGCGAAGGTCTCGGCGAGTGAGGACGGACCACCCCAACCGGTGGGCAGGACTGCGGCAGCCGCGAGTCCGACCGCGGCGCCGGACATCGCGTGTGTCGGACCCATCACCATGACGACACCCTCACCATCGATGGGGCCAGACTCTCGACCGCAGGCTCGCTGTCCGGTGCTGTCACAGGGTTCCCGCCGATCAGGTCGAAGAGCGCCGGCAGCCACTGGTAGGTCAGATCAGCGATCGTGTTTACAACCGTCTCGAAGAGCCGGACGATGGTTGTCAAGTCCACACCTTCGGACTCCGACCAGTTCACCCAGCCACGGAATACACCGAGGCCGACCGCTACCCACAGCACGTATTTGAGGATGTTCACTCGCTGCTTCTCCCCGATGCCGGTGCGGTTGTCGACAGTTGGTCGCGGATCGTTTCACCGATGTGTGTGCCGGCGCCGTCGGTGAGCTCCTCGAGGTGTTCCTTGGCGGTGTCACTGCCACGATCGAAGAGCTCGCTGATCTTTAACTGGCCGGTGCGGAACCACCCGTCGTCACCGACTTTGGTGCCGCCGGTCACGTACTGGAAGACCCCGAAGACGATCCCGATGAAGACGACGAAGAACACGACCCGCGAGACAATTCCTTCACGCGGGCCCTTCCTCGGCGGCGCCATCAGCAATCACCAGCCGAGTCGCGGTCCGAGCCGCTGGGCCCTTTCAGCGACTTCTGGACCTGGGGCATGGATACCCGAGCCACCCAAGTGACCACCACGATGCCTATCCCGGCCGACGCTATACGGATACGCCCTTCGGTATCGGCCCGCTGCCAAGATGCCACCACCTCGACCACACCGTCCGGGACGTAGTCCAGCCACAGGATCAGCAGCATGGTCCAGCCCGACAGAACAGTCGCCGTCAGGGCCGCCGCGTGAAAAACCTTCGGCTGACTGGCCCATGCCCGGAGGCGGTCGAGGCGGTGCGAGAGCGAAAAGGTCAGGTTCGGTGTGGTCATCACGCGTCCTCTCGATTGGTGGCGACAACCGTACGAACCGGCTTCTCCAAGTCGGGTGTTCGTTGCTCAGTCTCGCGTTAGACCTGTCAGTCCAGCGACTGTCCCGTTTGGTTGTCAAATTTACGGCGCATTTGTTCACGCTCCTCCCATAGGACCTGGGTGGCTTTGATCTCGTCCTCCATCGTTTCGATGATCGCTTGCGGTAGCCATTGATAGAACTCGTCGACTGCTGCCTTGTAATCGATCACCAGTTGATGAATGTCCACTTTTTTGTCCTGAGCCGCCAGGAACCTCTTGGCCGACGTAGACCAATTTCCCCACTGCATTAGGCGTTTAACGTCGAGGCTGATGTGTTGTTCGATACCTTCCGCACTTACCCGGATACCGGCGTTGAGGGGGAGGATTCTCCAGTGTGAGACGTAGTTCCGGAGATCTTGCAGAAAGGCGAAGGAGTCCTTTACCAGGATCGCTTTAATCTTAGGCAGATAGGCGTTGTTGTACCAGTCAGATTCCTTCCAGAGGCCGAGCGACTCTAGTGCCGCAATGGTGTGGTCGCGCAGCGACATACGCGCTGTTACGTAATTATGTAACCGCCGATTGAGTTCTGAGATTTTTTCACGGCCTCGAGGGTCTTTTGACCAATCAAACTCACTTAGCGCCTCTCTAACCTCAATCTTTCGCGCGGGTGACGCGCTGGCCTGAGCAGTTCGGATTGGACGTGGAAAACGTGGATCCGGTGTGCTTCCACGATCGACTACCCGACACGGTCGGGTGACGCCGGGGTCCACGGCCCCAAGCTGAGCGTCCCTTTCGTCTCGATGAAGAAGATTCGTGCAGGTCACACAGGTGCAGGTAGTGCTGCAAGCCGGTTCAGACCGGCCACGAGAACATCGACACCAGGAGCCGTCGCGGCCAGCCGTAACCGAACCCGGCGGGCATGCCGGGCGATCTTCCCGGCGATCGACAGCACCCGCAACCGCAACCGTTTCGGCTCCCACCTGCGTGCAGTCGTGTCGGTCAACGCGAGCATCTGCATCCACGCGAGCAGCTCGCACGCCAGTTGCACGAGCGCCAACCAGATCCGATTCTGATCGAACCCGTGCAACGGAAAATTCTGTAGTCCGGTCGCTTTCGCTGTCCGGATCCGGTCCTCGCACCGAGCCCGACGCCGGTGCCGCAACTCCAGATCGGGCAGTTGCCCGCGGCGGGTGTTGGTCACGAACGCCGTCAGACGCAGTCCGTCACGATCGGTGAACCGCAACTGCGCACCCGGATGCGGACGCTCCTTCCTCACGATCACGCGCATGCCGTTCGGCCACGTCGACAGGTCGAGCAACCCGGTGATCTCGGTGACCCAAGCGCCGTCACAGACCTGCCCGTCCGAGTCGTAGGCCGGCGTCCATGCCTGATCAGGAACGAGATCGATCGCGGCGGCGTGGGCGTCGGTCAACCCGAATCCGACCGAATACGAGAGCCTGCGCTTGGTCAGATACTCGATCAAGGAGTGGGTGCCGCCGGCGCCGTCGATCCGGACCAGCACCTTCTTCCCGACCCGATATCCCGGATCGAACGGCAACTGCGCGAGGGCGTCCTGCACGACGGTGATGTGGTCGGCGGCGGTGTTCGAACCGGCGTTACCCGGGCGCAGGAGCATCGCGACGGGTTCACCGGTGCCGTGCTCACCGTGGTCGACGAACGCGCATAACGGATGAAACCCGTAGCCGCGTTTGAAGTTCGGGGCGGCGTGTTCTTTGTTCGAGTGCGCGGTGACGAGGGTGGCGTCGATGTCGACAACCAGCGGTGTCCGCTCGTCGATGGTGTGATCCGGTGCCGAGGAGCCGGCGGCGGTCCAGGCGTGGGCGCGGGCGGCGGTGCGGGCCCGTCCGATGGCGGCCAGTGCGATGTCGGCGTCACCCGCGAGGGTGGTGATCAGGCGGGAGACGGTCGGGTCGGAGGCCACCGTGCCGAAAAGTTCGGGCTGGGCGCGTAGTTGGTTGATGTCGGCGAGGCAGTCCCCGCCGAGCGCGAGGGAGACTGCGAGGTCGAGGAGGATCTTGCCGGGATCGTGGCGTGCCAACGGTTTCCGGAACCGGGCGAGTTCGGTCGTCAATGCCGTGGTGAGGCCGGTTTTCTCGGCGGTGCGCAACAGCAGGACGGCGCCGGCATGTGACACGATGCCGGTTCCGTTGGCCGATGCGGACACGTGTGGGTAGGGGGACGTAGACTTGCTCACCGGAATGGTGCTCCTCGAACTGGTTGAAACTCGACCCTCAGCAAGTCGAATTATCCCAGCTCAGGGCACCATTCTTTGTGTTCGACACGGCCGCTCGCTCAATCAGCACGAAAGCGCGAGGCTAAGACTTGACATTTCGTACTCAAGTTCGCGTGTGTTTCCATCGAGAACCTTGCGAGATTCCGCCATGTAGTCGATCGCAGCCTGAACCTTGAATCCCGGCGTCGCGCGCAGTCGGGCATCAAGTTCCCTGTATTCCTCTTCTGTCGTCATAAGACACAATCTTTGCCTATGCCTGCGGCCCGGTCACTGGAGGTAACTGGGTCGCCGAGGCATCGGAGGGGTGCGGTCACCACTCGTCGTCGTCCCACTCGTCCTGACCGCTGCCCATCGGAGCGCCCGCCGAGACGGGGATAGGGGTGGCCACGGGTTCTTTCTCGGGCTTGTCCATCACCACCGG
>Ga0180222_1002745_pt1 | contig 13185 bp, 10 predicted proteins | sample eDN5th37CKraftOP_FD_151336 | JGI IMG/M metagenome (GOLD analysis project Ga0180222, IMG submission 151336) | Enriched Organic Plus compost microbial communities from Emeryville, California, USA - eDNA 5th pass 37_C Kraft OP (version 2) (version 2) ... | reverse complement strand
GGAGAAGCGCACACATTTGGGCTCACCGAAAGCAGCACCCATTACAGATGATACATGAGCGGTGTTCAGCAAATACATGCACAAATCTGCCGAATCAGAAATCAATGTTTCACCATCAGATTTGCCGTAGAAGGCACTCATATCGGGGAAAATATAGAACGCTCCGTCGGGATTAGAACATTTCACTCCCGGGATTTCGCTAATCAGCTCCAGTACGCGATTTTTTCTGCGGGTGAATTCGGCTGTCATTTCTTGGGTAGGCTTTAAATCGGCTGTCAGCGCCACCACACCAGCTTTTTGGGCAATAGAGCAAGTACCGCTTGTAATCTGTCCCTGAATTTTCTCCATCGCTTTGGCAATCTCCACTGTAGAAGCGGTGTAGCCGATACGCCATCCAGTCATGGCAAATCCTTTACTCAGTCCGTTTACTATTACCACACGATCTTTGATTTCTTCAAACTGAGCAATGCTTTCGTGCGGACCTACATAATTAATGTATTCGTAAATCTCATCCGACACGATGATAATATTAGGATGTTTTTTAAATACTTCTACCAACGCCGCCAGCTCCTCTTTGGTGTAAACGGCACCCGAAGGATTACAAGGCGATGAAAACAGGAACATTTTCGTCTTAGGGGTAATAGCGGCTTCGACCTCTTCTGCGGTTGTTTTAAAGCCTTTTTCCAAAGAGGTTCTGATTTCCACCACTTTTCCGCGGGCAATTTTTACCAATTCGGAGTAGGTTACCCAGTAAGGAGTAGGAATAATCACCTCGTCGCCCTCATCTACCAAAGCCAAAATTGCGTTTGCCAGGCTTTGTTTGGCACCGGTAGAAACGATAATTTGTTCAGGTTTATAATCCAATTGGTTATCTCTCTTTAACTTAGTACATACGGCTTCGCGCAGGTCCAGAAATCCGGCAACGGGGGTATAGTGGCTCCAGTTGTCGTTAATCGCTTGAATAGCGGCCTGTTTAATGTGATCGGGGGTGTCAAAATCGGGTTCACCCAAACTCAGATCGATTACATCTATGCCTTTGGCCCTTAATTCACGGCCCAGCTTAGCCATCTTCAATGTTTCAGGCTCGGCAAAGCGTTGTAAAAGAGATGATAATTGCATTGTTAGAATATATTTTCTTTACTAATTATAAAAAATCACGCAAAGGTAATGGTTGATCGAGATAAAAGATAATTTAAATGATAAAATGTTGAAAAGGATTTTATATTTTCCCTTATTTTTTTAATAATCTTATTTTATTAACTTATAAATTTTAATTGATGCGAAACCTTATCTTTGCAGCCTTTGAAAAAACAGGATAAGGTTTTTGGCGGATAACTTGCCAAAGTACTTTTACGAAACTAAGCGAAAAATAAAACAGTAAACTCATATGCAACTTAAAGGCCTGGTTCGTTTTTTTACGATTCTGCTTATCATTTATTCGTTGTACCAGTTGTCATTTACCTGGCTGGTGCGCAATCACGAGAAAAAACTTGAGAAACAAGCACGTACATTTGTAGACAAAAACTTCCCTACCCCTGAGGCAAAATATCCTAACAATAGGGATTCCCAAGAAATTTACCGTGAGTTTCTTAGTCAGGCTTATGAGGCTAGATTAGCCCGTCTGAAAGACAGTACCAAAGATGTAACGCTTACTTACGGTTTTACAGGCCCTATCAGCTATCAAAAGGCTAAAAGCGAAGAGTTAAACCTAGGGCTGGATTTGCAGGGAGGTATGAGCATTACCATGGAAGTGGAAATGAGCGGAGTGCTGAAGACGCTTGCCAACAACAGCAAAGATCCCAATTTCCTAAAAGCCCTTTCTAATGCTGAAGCTCGTAAAGGTAATAGCGATGCTAATTTCGTAACCCTGTTTGTAGAAGAATACAAGAAATTAGTTCCTAACGCACGCCTTGCCGAATTGTTTGCCAACGCTAACAATAGTGAGATAAAAGTTACCGACAGCGACAGCAAGGTAATCAGCTTCTTGAATGAGCAAGCTAAGGTAGCGTTTGACAATACAGCCCGTTTGATTACCACACGTATTGATAAGTTTGGTGTAGCACAGCCCAGCATTAACCCTGATCCGGACAAGCAAATCATTTCTGTAGAGTTGCCGGGTGTTCAGGATAAAGAGCGAGTGCGTAAAAATCTGCAGGCAAGTGCCAACTTGCAGTTCTGGGAAGTATATACCCTAAACGAAATTGCAGCTAGCATCAGCAGCGCTAACGATGCTTTCTTTGCATATAACAATGAAAATAAACCTGCTACATCCCAGCAAAATGATTCTACTGCTACAGCCGCAGCTCCTGCTGACGGTACAGCAGCTGCTCCAAGCGATAGCGGCAACTTGCAGGATCAATTAAAACAACTGGCTCAGCAAGGCAACACTTCCACTACGCCCGAAGCGAATCAGGAAGAAGAAGCTAAAAAGTATTTGAGCGGTTGGATTGATTTCTCGGCAGCAGCGCAAGGGAGAATTAACGGAGTGGGTCTGGTAATGATTAAAGATACTGCCGAAGTACGCGCAATATTGGAATCGCCTGTAGTAAAAAATCATTTCCCTGCCGACCTAGTATGGATGTTTGGTATTCCGGAGAAAAAATCTCCTTTTGTTCAGTTACATGCCATTAAAACCTATGGCCGTGAATCTGCTCGTCTGGGTGGAGAAATGGTAACCAATGCCCGTTACGACTTTGACCAGGCTGGTAGAACACATGTTACACTGGATATGAATCCGGTAGGTGCCAGAATTTGGGCTGATATGACTCGCGCCAATGTAGGACGCCCCATCGCCATTGTAGTAGATAACATTGTTTATTCTGCACCCAACGTAAATGAACCTATCGAGGGCGGTAGATCCAGCATTTCAGGAAGCTTTACTACAGAGGAAGCAAGTGACCTGGCCAATATTCTTAAAATCGGAAAACTACCGGCTCCGGCAAAAATCGTTTCCGATACTACCGTGGGTCCTACCCTGGGTGCTGCAGCACTGAAGGGTGGTATGACCTCCTTCATTATTTCATTTATCGTGATCTTCACTTTGATGATCATTTACTATAACACAGGTGGTTGGGTAGCTAATATTGCGTTGATCCTAAACCTGCTGTTTACCGTAGGTGTACTGGCCGGACTGGGTGCTACCCTCACTGCTCCCGGTATTGCGGGTTTGGTACTCACTATAGGTATGGCGGTAGATACCAACGTACTTATCTACGAAAGAATTAAGGAAGAACTAAGAAAAGGTAAAGCTTATATACCGGCGATTAATCAAGGTTATCACCGTTCTTTAGCTCCGGTATTGGATGGCCACATCACCACCATGCTTACCGCCTTTATCCTTTACTACTTCGGATTAGGTCCGGTAAAAGGCTTTGCCACTACTCAAATTTTGGGTCTGTTCCTTTCATTATTCTGCGGTATTCTGGTAAGCCGCTGGGTAACCGACTGGTTTACTAATAAGAATAGACATCTGCAGTACTTTACCAAAATCAGTACCGCCATTGAGAAGAAATCCAACTTCAAATTCATTGAGTTCCGTAAAAAAGCTTATGTCATATCAGCTATTATTGCCCTGTTGGCTATCGGTACTATTTTCAATGGATTTGATTATGGTGTGGAATTCGATGGTGGACGTAGCTACAAAATTGCTTTTGGTAAAAAAGTAGATGTAGAAGCTGTAAGAGCAGATCTCAAAGCAACCTTCGAAGATGAAAATCCGATTATCAAAACTGTAGGTGATGCTAGCACACTGGATATCACTACCGCCTACATGATTCGCGACCCGAGAACGCAATATGCTGACTCTGTGGTGGAATACAAACTTTACGAAGGTCTGAAAAAATATCTGCCTGAAAATACTACTTATCAGCAGTTCGATCAGATTTATAAAAGAGAAACCAAGAAAGTGTTGCCTACTATTTCTGACGACTTGAAGAAAGGTGCGATTAAGGCAACGCTGCTGGCAATCTTTGTAATCTTTATATACATCTTCTTGCGTTTCCGCGATTGGAGATTCTCATTAGGAACTATTTTCGCTTTGATACACGATGCGTTAATGGTACTTATAGTCTTCTCCTATGCGAGAAAATTTGTACCATTCCCGCTAGAAATCGACCAGCACTTTATTGCGGCTATCCTGACTGTACTTGGTTTCTCCATGAACGATACCGTGGTGGTCTTCGATCGTATTCGTGAAGATATGAAGTTGTATCCTTCCATGGATCAGAAACAGCTGATAAACAAAGCCATCAATGAAACACTGAGCAGAACTATCATGACTACACTCACTGTATTCCTCACTATTTTAATTCTGTTTATTTTCGGTGGTGAGGTTACCAGAGGTTTTGCTTTTGCGATGTTGATTGGTGTGCTTACCGGTATCTACTCAACTGTTTTCGTTGCGGCTCCGGTATTGATTGACCTAAAAGGTGGCATCAAAAAGTCGAAACCGCAGGTAGATATCCATGCTCCTAAAGCACAAACCACTTAAGAATAAGTAACAAAACATCTTTAACATAAAAACCGGAGTTTTCAACTCCGGTTTTTTTTATGCATACAAGATATTGCCATAAAGCACTTTATACCTGTAAGGAGAAAAGCTTCATCTGCTTTAACAAAAACAATTTGGAATCCCCTTGTTTTTGATGTAAATTTAATACTGGTGGTCTACTACTCCAGCTGAATCAAATCCTAACACTGTACGCTCGCTTCATAACACGACCTATTGCCACCTCCGCCCTGTTAACCGATTAGGATAAGAAGTTATTTTAAAACTAAAAACATGATTACCATGAAACGCCACTACCCAGAAAATACACACAATATAGAACCACCACATCCTCAGCTTTTTCTGCAGATACCGGTGTGCTTTACGGGAAACGCTATCACTTATCTATCGTCGGAAAGAGATATGAGGGTGAATCTCGACGAATGGGAATGGCACGAGGAGATTATCGACGGAGAGGTATATTGTATCGTTACCGACCGCCGTAACGCCGAAAAGCCAGACAGGCATTAATTATTTATCTGCGAGGAATGAGCACAGAAACTATTCCATTACTTCCACATCGTATATCTGTACTTTTTTCCACAGATGGCTGCATTGCTCTACAAATGCCTTATGTATGGGGTGCACCTGATAGGCTTTTTCATCCTCCACACTTGAAAGATATTCAAGCAGACAAATATCATAACTGTTATCTATAACAGGTCTTTTTTCTGTGGCTGCCGGTGTGCCTATGATTAGTTTTTTTATCTGAGGAATGGCTTTTAAAGTTCTGAGACCTTTAAGCAGGGCTTGTTTATCGGCCTCAGATTCCGGATTCTTCAACCAAAAGAATACCTGATGTAGTATTTGCTTCGGTTGATCGACAGTTAGTACAGAGGGTGCTATTGCTGCTACTGCAGCGCTTTTAATAAATTGTCTTCTGGAGTTCTTTTTCATATGCAAATGATTTAATGTTAATCCGCTTTGGCGGGTGTATTTTCCTTCACCACTACAAGGTCTTGCAATTCTACCTGCATTGGCAGCAATCCTATTTTTACAACAGCCCGTTTACTTTTTATTTCCAACACCTCACCTACCTGATGATTTTTCCGCATCTTTACCAGATCACCCACCTTAATTTCTCCGCCTACTTCGGTGTACTTGCTTTCTATTTTCTTCTGCATTTTGGTTACCGTCTTAGTAGTATTGCGGTTGAATAGCAGGGCTGCCATCTGTTTCATCACTTTTTCTTTATCCTCTTCCTTTTTCCATTCGATGGTAATCTGCTTAAGCTTACGCTCCATATCTTTCAGATAGGTGATGCGCTCCTGAGTGATTTTATTTTGCTCGCGCAAAACAGCCAGTTGCTGACGATGGCGTTCTTTATCCATCACTTGCTGCATTTCTTTCTGCAGCCGTTCATTTTCCTTTATCAGTCGCTGCAGTTCCTTATCTTTCTGTGCAATATCGCGCAAATCTTGCTCGGTGCGGTTGAGCAGCTTATCCAGCCTATAATGATCCTTATCTACCAACGCTCTGGCTTTATCAATCAGCCGCTTATCCAGGCCGATGCGCTCGGCTATGGAAAAGGTATAGGAGCTTCCCGGTTTTCCAATGATTAGCTGATACATGGGTTGCAGGTTTTGCTCATCAAAAGCCATCGCACCATTCATAATACCTGCGGTTTTACCCGCCATTACTTTCAGATTGAGGTAGTGGGTGGTTACTACACCAAATGAGTGTTTCTTCAGCATTTCCAATAAGATCACCTCGGCAAAAGCTCCACCCAGATGCGGATCACTACCACTTCCCAACTCATCAATGAAGAACAGAGTTTTGCCATTGGCATGCTCCATAAAATATTTCATATGCAGCAGATGGCTGCTGTAGGTACTCAGCTCAAATTCCAGACTTTGCGTGTCCCCAATGTGGATCATCAGTTGTTTGAAAATGCCAAACTCGCTGGAGGGATGCACCGGCACTAATAAGCCGCTTTGGAGCATCATCTGCAAGAGCCCAATGGTTTTCATGGTTACGGTTTTTCCTCCGGCGTTGGGTCCACTAATTACCAAAATACGTTGGTCTTCCTTCAACGTTACCGTAACGGGGACTGTGGGTTTACCACTCTTTTTATTGTACAGATACAATAAAGGATGATAGGCCTGTACCAGATGCACCAACGCTTTATCGTGCACCACGGGATACTCACCGTTGATATCTATGGCAAACTTAGCCTTAGCCCTGATGTAATCATATTCACCCACTATCGCATGATAGGTATGCAGTAAGGCCGCATATTGCGATAGCCGCGCAGTAAGCTGCCTTAAAATACGGTACACTTCTTTTCTTTCCTGATTTTCCAGGTCGCTGATTTCATTATTTAGCGGCATGGTTTCTTCGGGCTCGATAAATGCGGTTTTACGACTATCGCTCTCGCCATGAAAAATGCCTTTCACCACGCGCTTGTGCTCCGAAAATACGGCCACTACCCTACGGCCGTTCATAAAGCTTTCTTCAATTTCGGCCAGATAGCCCTGCTTGGAAAGCCTGGAAATAATGCGGTCAAATATCTTACGCAGCTCATTACGCTTTTTGTACAGCGACTGACGAATGTCTCTTAGCGCATCAGAAGCCGAATCTTTTACATTCCCCTGTTCATCAATCACCTCATCAATCAGTGCTATAATGGCTTTTTCATAATAAGTTCCCTGCACAATCTCCCATAGGCCGGAATAGGCCACTCTGCGCTCTTCGTTAAACCAGCGGAAGATTTTTTCAATACTTTCCGCCAACTTGCGGATATTGAGCAAATCCTCCCCTTGGAGTACAGAGCCACTGATGGATAATAATTTAAGCTCTTTATGGAGGTTTAAAACATAATCGTTCGGAAAATAAATCCTGTTTAGAATTAGCTGCTTGAACTCATGGCTCTGTCTTAAGTCTGCATCCACAAACTTCTTATGGGTATGAATACGCAACTGCTGCGCCTTTTCGATGGCATACTGACATTGACAATGGGCCACCAAAAGCGCCTTCACTTTATCAAACTCCAATTGTACCGAAGCCGATTCGGGATATAACTTCATATACTCACTTTCTAAAGCGGGCAAAATTACAGTTTAATACGCGGATGGCAGCAAATCTAGGGCCTGAATATCTTCGCCGACCATCGAACATTTTTTTCATACTGATTGTTTTTTTATAAATTGACAGTATGAACCGCTTCCTGTTTCCGGCATTGTTATTATTGTGGTGTACTTTTACGGCCTGTGGGCAACAAAAACACCCCAAACCAATGCCTGTATTTACAGGGCCTCAAACTAAAAATTCAAAAATGGAAAAGAAAACGGAGATCGCCACATTTGCCAATGGTTGTTTTTGGTGTACAGAAGCTATATTTCAGGATGTAAAAGGTGTAGAAAAAGTGACCAGCGGCTATACCGATGGCCATATCGATAAACAACCCACCTATGAAGAAGTATGCACCGGCACTACCGGTTTTGCAGAAGCTTTGCAAATTGTGTATGATCCTACCGTAATCTCGTACGACGAGCTGCTTGAAATTTTTTGGAAAACACACGATCCCACCACACTCAACCGTCAGGGTAATGATGTAGGAACACAGTACCGTAGCAGTATTTACTATCACAACGAAGAGCAAAGAAAAAAGGCTGAATATTATAAAGAAGCCTTGGATAAAAGCGGCGCTTTTGACAAGCCCATCGTTACCGAAATCAAAGCTTTCAGGCATTTTTATCCCGCCGAAGACTACCATCAGTCCTATTTCAATAACAACGAAGACAAGAACCCTTATTGCAAAATTGTGATTAGGCCTAAGGTAGACAAATTTAGAGCGGCTTTTAAGGATAAGCTGAAAACCCAATAAAGCAACAAGTGGAAATAGTACCAGTAGGCCCCCCTACTCACCTACAGAGGCTCGTTTTCGTTTTTTAGCACAAAGGATTTCGAAACTCCATCTTCCATTATATAGCGTTATCTAATAATTCCACTCATGCTATTGTCCATAATAGATAAGTGTACCAAAAATACAATATCGGTAAAACCTGTATGAAGGATAGGAAAATAGGATATATTGGCATCCACTCTATTTGAAAAATTAAAACTACCTTCAACTGGGTGTTACCGAAAGGAAAACAGTGCGATTGCGGTTATTAGGTATTATGCTACGCCTCCTATTCCTAATGCGCTTGATCGTTACACAATGCTATCTCATCGGCAAAATCCTTTCTTGAATACCCTTGCATTAGACAAGAGGTTCGTAAACAGGCGCCAGAAGTACATCCAATCAAACACGCAAACCATAAAAACACAATCATGGCAAAAAGCAAAATAGTAGAGATGAACAATATGGGCATTGTGGTGCAATCCCTAGATAATGCCGTTTCATTTTTCACGGAATTGGGGCTTACCCTCGAAGGCAGGGCAATGGTATCGGGAGCTTGGGCAGGAAAAGTCACCGGGCTGGGCGATCAATCGGTAGAAGTAGCCATGATGGTGACCCCGGATGGACACAGTCGGCTGGAGCTCTCGCAATTTCACACTCCGGGAATCATCGAAGACCATAGAACAGCACCGGTAAACGCCCTGGGTTATCTCCGTGTCATGTTTAGGGTAGACCATCTGGACGAATTACTAGAGCGACTGCAAAAACAAGGCGCTGAATTGGTGGGGGAAGTGGTGAATTACGAGAATATTTATAAGCTCTGTTATATCCGGGGAGTCGAGGGACTCCTCATCGGTTTGGCCGAGCGGCTGGATGATACCCCAGCGCCAACACTTTAATTAAGCTAAATAATACCAAAACTACCTCCCTCCTAGCTGCTCCCAAAAAGCTCTCCCTCGCTGGCGTATTTCATTCACGACGATAGGCGAGCTGAATGGTACTACCCACCACATATGTGAATTTACTGTGTAAAAGGTTGTGTATAAGTAATTTAACTTGGTGAATTTTTATAAAAAATATTTTATATTTGAATATAACTTATTATATAATCAAATTTTGCGTTAGTTAAAAATACGGCACTCAGAAGGCCCCAATCAACTCCTCGACAATAAAACATGAAAAGATGTGTATTCATATTTTACTTGTTGATTTTAATATCTGTCATATCAGGTTGTGCCAGCACAGGCTTTCTAATGGCAAAGGCGAATATTATTCTATTTGGTGACTCATACCCATCAAAAAGTGAAGACGCGAAAATTGACGTCTATATGACTAATAAACCGACACAAGAATATGTAGCATTTGCACAAATAACTTGCGGAGACACAAATGATAAATGGAATTTAGAACAGATAACTAAAAAAGCGCGTGAAATTGGCGCAGATGGAATTATTATAATGGGTAAAGCAGGAACTTTAGGTGTTGGAATTCCTATAGGTACTTTAAATTATGTGGTGACTGAAGAGTACGGAATGACAGCTGTAGCTATAAAGTATAAGTAAATCATGGATTTTCAATTTCTGATTTTATTACTGCTTGTGACATTAACTATTTGGTTATTTAATCGCCTAGATTGTTAGTGCAAAGCGTACAGAAAGTGAGATTATTATAGAAACGTCAACCTGAAATCAGATATTAGACGCGAAAACGATATGTTATTATCAAAAGGACATGTTGGACATATACTTAACTTACTATGGCAAACGTGTAAAATCAGTACATTACTAAAGATATGCGAAAAGAAACATGGGAAAAAACAATTAAACGGCTTGTTTCAGTTTGCACACCTTGACATTACAAACCACATTTGAAAAAATAAAAAGCCTACAGCAAACCAGATATTTGGTACAAGGATAGATTTAGTTGTTAATTAAACATGCTACTTCGTATGAATATTTGTGGTGTATTGAAAGTTTTGCGTTCCTAAACCCGCCCGAACACATAGCCCGAAATCGTTATAGCCAATGTTAAAAGAGATAAAAACAGAATAAATGGAACAAATAATAAGACCGGAAACAATTGAATTTTTTTAAAGCAACTACCTTGGTGGCTTATAGGCTTTTGGACAATTTATGCAATCCTTAGTGTATTTATAAAACCAATCCGACAATACATTTCCAATTTTTATATTATAGAGTCTATCCCCAATGTCTTCGTTACACTAGGACTTTTGGGAACTTTTACTGGAATAGCCTATGGACTTTTAAACTTCGACACCACACCCGATCACATTAAAAGCAGCATTAAATTATTGCTCGATGGTCTTAAGTCGGCAATGTTTACCTCCATAGTTGGAATATCCCTATCACTTATCTTTTCGAAGATTATTAAGGGATTCATTAGCAGGAAATACATAGCCGAACCCGAAAGCCCAGAACTTATTGAACTGAGAAATCTGAATCAAAATTTTGAAGAGCTCAAGAATGCAATTTCGAATAAGGCTATTGGTGAAGCATTTCGTGAAGTAATAACCAATTTCAATGAAGTGCTTCAGATATTTATTGAAGACCTAGTTCAAAGCAATTTTGAAGAACTTACACGAACAATTAATGAACTATCAAATTGGCAAAGAGAACATAAAGAAGATGTTCAGGCATTAAAAACTGCTTATAAAAGTCTTGTTTCAGAGCATCAAAAATTCGCTGATACTACTATAGTTTGGGTTTCAAAACTTGACGAAATTTCAGGTCAATCAAGTAAACTCCAAAAAGTTATAGACGAATTTAATTCTGCTTTTAATGAGGATGGAAATCTTTCACGAATTCTCAAAGATGTTCAAAAAGCTATTTCCGAATTAAAGAGAATAACAGAAAACTTTAGAGATCTAACTACAAATATGAACGAAATTGGTGATTCAATAAAAGTTACATATGATAAAGTTTCTGAATGGAATGAGTCAATATCTGATTTGCAAGATTCTGTAAGAGTAATTGTTGAAAAGGTTGAAACATTCCAAGGTCTGGAAATTAATAAGGTAAATCAAGTTTTAAGTAGCATTGATTCCTTATTTGTAAAGTATATTGAAGATTTAGAGAATCGTCTAAACAATATATAATAAAATACTATGCTTAGAAGAAAAACTGACGACTCTAATTGGATTTCTATTTCAGATATGATGTCTGCTTTAATGGTAATATTTATGTTTATTGCCATTAACTATATTATGCAGGTTATTGAACATGCGTTCGTTTAAGATGAAATTTACAATAAACTTCAAGCAGTATTTGATGATGAGATTAAAAGACATGAGATTGAACTTGGCCCTGATGGAACAATAAGGTTTAATTCACTTACCTCAGACAACTTGTTTGAGACGAATGATGACAAACTAACTCCCGCCTTTAAAAAAATATTAGCACATTTTATCCCTAAATACTGGGAAGTTTTGACTTCAGACACAACATATTTCGACTACATAAAAGAAATAAGAATTGAAGGGCATGCTGATACAAAACCGCCAATAAATGGTGGAGATAGTTATCTATACAATTTGGATTTATCATCAAAAAGGGCTGCTTCTGTATTAAAATATTTAAGAGAACAACCTGTATTATACAAAAAGGCAAGTGATAAAGATAAAAGCAGAATGGACTTCTTATTCACATCAATTGGATTTTCATACTCACGAGCTTTAAATGATGAAAAGAATTATGTACATCTTGATAGTAATAAGATTGTAAATGATGCTCTATCTAGACGAGTTGAGTTCAGAATCGTAACCTCAAACGAAAAATTAATTAATTTAAGTTGCCAGTTATGTTAATTTCTCAAAAGTATATGCGATAACAAATAAAGCGACTTTAATCAGAAAGCCATTTTTTGTTACAGCATGCACTTTTCTGAGCATTTTTTCTTTAATCATACTGAAATCTGTTTCAATTTGTTTACGCATATATTGTTTTAAGAAGGCGACATGTGGCTCATCTTTTCTTTTACTATTAGACCTTCTTTGAACTTTTGCATGTATCAATTCTGCCTCAAATAAGTCATCTTCACTCAAATAATCGGTATAGCCGGCATCCATGTAGATGCTGCTTTCCGGTGCTACATCAAAAGGGAGTTTTCCAAGGCTTTGACTGTCATGCTCGCTACCAGGCACTATGCAAAACTCTACCGGTATTCCATTTAAAGTCATTACCTGTACCCGAACTCCGTAGAAATACCTCCTCATGGCAGCATGTTTACCCCGAAACGCTTCACCCCTTAATACTTTACAACGACCAATGCGTATATTGTCACACACTGCAACAGGAAAAGAGTCTAAGCGGTAATCGGCTGCCCCCGCCATGTCCTTTAACTGTTTACCCATTACTGAAAACATAAACAACAGCAGCTCTGAGAGCCGGTGCAGCCTTCGGCAAAACCTCGATTTATCTAACATCTGCGGCACATAGCCCTTCAATTTCATAAAGTGACGGGCATTTTCCTGGTGACCTCCAAAGTACAACGCTGATACAAAGGCCGTTGTAATAACCTCCGCATCGCTAACCCGTACCCGGATATCCTCCTTGTGGTGCAAAGATTTTAAAATATCATCTACTATACAATAAAGAGCTATAATTTTACTATCGGAAAGCATGGCTTATATATTTTAGATGTGGTAATCCAAAATTATTATAAACATGCTTTCTTTTTTACTTCTTTACATAACTAGCAACTTAGGTTTAATAGTTTTAATGCCGGTGTGGTGGGCGTTATTCCATTGGGATCCACATTTGAAATCAGAACCGGTTTG
>Ga0180222_1002742_pt1 | contig 13194 bp, 13 predicted proteins | sample eDN5th37CKraftOP_FD_151336 | JGI IMG/M metagenome (GOLD analysis project Ga0180222, IMG submission 151336) | Enriched Organic Plus compost microbial communities from Emeryville, California, USA - eDNA 5th pass 37_C Kraft OP (version 2) (version 2) ... | reverse complement strand
CGACCATCCGGCGATGGGCCTGCTGATCGACGCGCTGCACTGGCGGCGGTCGGGCGGCACGCTGGCCGAGGTGGCGGAGCTGCCCGATGCGTGGCTCAGCTATGTGCAGCTGTGCGACGCGCCCGATCCCGGCGCGGAGCCGGAGGACATACAGGCGATATTGGAGGAAGCGATCGACGGCCGGGTGCCGATGGGCGCGGGCGGCCTGCCGCTGGGGCCGCTCTATGCGCTGCTGCCGCCGGGCCTGCCCATCGCGATCGAGGAGCGGTCGAAGGCGCTGCGCGACAATTTCCCCGACCTGCGCCAACGCGCCGCCGAGCTGATGCGGATCAGCCGGGGATGGCTGCACCGCGAAAGCGCGCTGGTGGGGCGGGGGTAGGGACGGGGTTTTCTGCCCGGCCTGATGTCGTTTGTGAACCTATCACGGATACCCTGCCTCACCTCCGTTCGCCCTGAGCCCTGCGACAGGCTCAGGACCGGCTTGTCGATCCGAAGGGCGGGCGGAAGCCCAACGGCTGTACTTCCCCCTTCAAGAAGGACAGGGCTTCGACATTGAAGCGAGGCGAGTGACTCGCTCAACAGCCCGAACGGAGAAGAGGGCCGTTCTCACCTTTCTTCCGTCATGCCAGCGCAGGCTGGCATCTGTGGAGACGATACGCGACACGGCCTGCGACCCCAGCCTGCGCTGGGGTGACGGTAGCCAACCACCCCGATGCACCTGCCCTAAAGCACCCGATAGGCCCAGATCATCGACCGGTCGTGATCGATGAAGCGGCGTTCGTCCTCCAGCGCGTCCTGCGCTACATCGGGGCGGGTGAGCTGGCGGATCAGCGCGTCGACATCGGGAAAATCGACCTCGACGATGCCGTCGAGCGTGGAGGCGGGCAGGCCCGCCGCCCCGGCCAGCGCCGCCGCCCGCGCCGGGTCCGCATGCAGCTGGTGATAGCTGTAGGGCGGGATCATCCGGCGGCCATAATCGGCGTGATGGTGCAGCCAGTAATCGTGAAACTCGCCGAGCGTCAGCGCGGGCAGGCGGCGCAGGCCGAAGAACAGCCGGATGCGGTCGCGCCCTTCCAGCACGACATGCCGCTCGGCCGCCGCCAGCGACGACCGGTCGGCAAGGATATGCGGCGCGAGCGCGGCCAGCAGCGGCGCGACGTCCTCCTCCCCCAGAGAGACGATGAGGTCGGGCAGCGCCAGGTCCGGCCCGCTCGCGCGCGAAAGCGCCGGCAATGCGTCGTCGGGCAGGCGGCGCATCGCCCATGCCGCGCCGCGGAGCCGGTCGGCAAGCGCCTGCTCCACGGCGTCGGGTGGCGCGTCCGCCCTCAGGTGGAGGTGAAGCTGGACCTCTTCTGTCATCGCCTTACCCCGTCAGCAGCGCCGGATCCTCGATCAGGCCCTTGAGCGTGCGCATGAAGTCCGCCCCGACCGCGCCGTCGATCGCGCGATGGTCGCAGGACAGCGACAGCTCGACGATGGTGGCGAAGGCCAGCGCGTTGCCGATCTCGATCGGCTGGCGCGAGCCCGCGCCGACCGCGAGGATCGCGCCCTGCGGCGGGTTGATGATCGCGTCGAACTGGTCGATGCCATACATGCCCAGATTGCTGACCGAGAAGCTGCCGCCCTGAAATTCCTCCGGCTGGAGCTTGCCGGTGCGCGCCTTGTCCGCCAGCGCCTTCACCTCGCGCGAGATGGCGGCGACCGAGAGCCGATCCGCACCCTTGACGATCGGCGTGATGAGGCCCTTGTCGGTCGCCACCGCCACCGCGATGTCGGCCCCGGCGAAGCGATGGATCTCGTCGCCATGCACCTGCACATTGACATCGCGATGCCGCATCAGCGCCAGCGCGCAGGCGCGCACGATATAATCGTTGATGCTGGGCGTCTCGCCGGTCGCCGCCTTGGCCTGCGCGCGCAGGCCGAGGATCGCGTCGATCCGCACCTTCGACCGCAGGTAGAAATGCGGGATGGTCGATTTGCTGTGGCTCAATGCCTTGGCTATCGCCTTGCGCATCGGCGACATGCGGACGATTTCCGCGCTGCCATCGGCCGGACGGGCGAATTCCGGCGGTGCGGCGGGGGCGGGGGACGCGGCCGGGGCGACCTTCGCCAACACATCGGCCTTGCAGATGCGGCCCTTTGGCCCGGTGCCGGTGATGCCGGACAGGTCGACGCCATGCTGCACCGCAAGGCGCTTCGCCAGTGGGCTGGCGAACACATCGCCGAGGCCGTTGCCCACCGGCGTCAGATCGACCGGCGCGCCGCCGCCGATGCTGGCCGGGGGCAGGCTCGCCTGCTGCACGTCCTGAAGGGTGAGCCGCCCCTTGGGGCCGGAGCCTGCCAGCCCGGCGATATCGACGCCCTGCTCCTCGGCAAAGGCGCGTGCGGCGGGGCTGATATCGGCGTCGGCGGGGATCGCGATCGCCTTTTTCGCCGGGGCCGGAGCAGCGGGAGCCACCGCCTTCACCTCGGATGCCGGGGCGGGCGTGCTCGCCCTGGCCGCAACGCCGGTGGCGCTGGCGGGGGCGAAGGCGGCGATGAATGCGTCCACCTCGTCCGCACCCGGCGTGGCGTCCGGACCAGTCAGCACCGCGATCAGATCGCCGACCTGATAGGTGCCGCCCTTTTCCGCGATCAGCCGCGCGAACATGCCGTCCGCCTCGGCTTCGACCTCATTGGTGATCTTGTCGGTTTCGATGAGCGCGATGAGGTCGCCCTTTTTGAACGGCTTGCCTTCCTCGACCAGCCATTCGGCGACGACCCCCTCGGTCATCTCTATGCCCCATTTGGGCATGGCAAATGCGCGCAATTCCGCCATGGCGCTCACACCTTCCTGTAGGACATAAGCCGCACCGCCGCCGCGACGATCTTTTCGGGCGAGGGCAGATAGGCCGATTCCAGCTCCCGCGCGAAGGGCACCGGGCTGTGCGGCGGCGTGACCATCTCGATCGGCGCCTTCAGCGAGGAGAACGCCTTGCCCGCGACCAGCGCGGACAAATCCGTCGCCAGCGAGCAGCGCGGCGGGGCCTCGTCGACGATCAGCAGGCGGCCCGTCCGCTCGACGCTGTCGAGAATCGCTTCCTCATCCAGCGGGCTGGTGGTGCGCAGGTCGAGCAGGTCGCAGCCGATGCCGTCCTGCGCGAGGTCGGCGGCTGCCTTTTCGGCGAAGCCCACCATCATGCCGGTGGCGAGAATGGTAATGTCGTCACCCTGACAAACCTGCCGCGCATGGCCGAAGGGGATCACATAATCCTCGTCCGGCACCTCGCCCTTCACCGCGTAGAGCGCCTTGTGCTCCAGGAAGATCACCGGGTCGTCGTCGCGGATCGACTGGGCGAGCAGGCCCTTGGTGTCGGCGGGCGTGGTCGGCATCACGACCTTCAGCCCCGGCATCGCGGTGACGAACTGATGGATGACCTGGCTATGCTGCGGCGCGGCGTTGTAACCTGCGCCATAGGGCATGCGGATGGTGATCGGGCAGCGCGACTTGCCGCCGAACATGTAACGGAACTTGGCGACCTGGTTCCAGATCTGGTCCATGCACACGCCGATGAAGTCGGCGAACATGATTTCCGCTATGGCGCGCTTGCCGGTCAGCGCCGCGCCCGCCGCCGCGCCGATGATCGCGCTTTCGGAAATGGGCGTGTCGATCACCCGGTCCGGGCCGTATTTCGCCCACAGGCCCCCCGACGTGCCCCAGATGCCGCCGATCGCCTCCGGCCCGCCGGGCGCGCCGTTGCCGCCGACGATATCCTCGCCCAGCATGATGAGGCTGTCGTCGCGGGCCATTTCCGCGTCGATGGTGTCGCGAATGACATCGCGGATCATTTTGCTTGCCATGTTCTGTGATCCCCTGCGTCAGTAGCTGATGTAGACGTCTTGCGTGACATCGGCGGCGGTGGGCCGGGTCGCGGCCTTGGATTCCGCCACCGCCCGGTCGATCAGCGCGGCGACCTCCGCATCCACCGCGTCCAGATCGGCCGCGTCGAGCAGCTTCGCCTCCGTCACCTTGGCGCGGAAAGTCCTGATCGCGTCGCGCTCCTCGCGGATGCGCTCCAGTTCTCCCTTGCCGCGATAGCGTTGCGGGTCGCCCTCGAAATGGCCGTAGAAGCGTTCGCAATCCAGCTCGATCGAGGCCGGGCCGTTGCCCGCCTTGCAATGGTCGATCAATTCCCGCATCGCGTCGTAGACGGAGAAGAAGTCGATGCCGTCCGCCTTGATCGCCTTCATGCCGAAGGCGGCGGCGCGGGCGGTCATGCTCTCGGCGCCGACCGCATAGGCTTCGCCGGTATGCTCGGAATAATGGTTGTTCTCGAACACGAAGATCACCGGCAGCTTCAGCACCACCGCCATGTTCATCGCCTCGAAGGTCGTGCCCTGATTGCAGGCGCCGTCGCCGGAAAAGGCGATGGAGACGGTGCCGTTGCTCTTCGCGGTGATGCCCGCGCCCACCGCGATCGGCGCGCCCGCGCCGACGATGCCGTTCGCGCCCAGCATGCCGACATTGACATCGGCGATGTGCATCGAACCGCCCTTGCCCTTGCACAGTCCGTCGCGCGAACCGTAGATTTCCTTCATCATGTCGATGACATCGCAGCCCTTGGCGATGCAATGGCCATGGCCGCGATGGGTGGAGATGATATAATCCTTCGGCCCCAGATGCTCGCACACGCCCACGGCACACGCTTCCTGCCCGGCATAGAGATGGGTGAAACCCGCGATCTCGCCCAGCGCGATCTCGTCATGCAGGCGTTCCTCGAACAATCTGATCGTCTTCATCTGGCGATATGCCTTCAGGAGCGCTTCCCTGCTGAGCTGCATCCCTTATTCTCCTCTCGTACCGGTCGGGCGGTTCAAAGCCCCAGAACCGTTTTGGCGATGATAGTGCGCTGGATTTCGTTGGTCCCGCCGAAAATCGTCCAGGCGCGCGAATTGAGATAGCGCGGCGCGGCCAGTTGCGCCTCCTTGCCGTAGAGCGGCTCCGGCGCGCCGTTGCCGTAGAGCGGCCGCCGCGTTTCGAGCGCGAGGCCCGCATTGCCGTAAAGATGCATGGCGAGCGCATCGACCTGCTGGCGCAAGGTGGAAGCGACCATCTTCGACAGCGAGGTCTGCGGGCCGGGCGGCAGGCCCTTGGCCATTTCCGCGAGCACGCGCAGCTCGGTCATCTCCAGCGCCTGCGCCTCCAGCTCGATCCGCGCGAGGCGGGCCATGAAGGTGCGGTCCTCGGCCATGCAGCCGCCGCGCCCATCCGGCTCGGCCTTCGCCGCCGCGCGGATGCGGGAAAGGTCGGACAGCAGCTTGGGCGCATGGCAGGCCCCGCCGCGCTCATTCTCCAGCAGGAACTTGGCGATGGTCCAGCCCTGTCCTTCCTCGCCGACCAGATGGTCGACCGGCGTCCTTACGTCGTCGAGATAGACCTCGTTCACCTCATGATCGCCGGCGAGGCCGATGATCGGCCGCACCTCGATGCCGGGCTGGTCCATGTCGACCAGCAGAAAGCTGATCGAACGCTGCGGCTTCTCGCTCTGGCTCGTCTTGACGAGGCAGAAGATGCGGTTCGCATGATGGGCGTGGGTGGTCCAGATCTTCTGGCCGTTGATCACATAATGGTCGCCCTGCCGTTCCGCGCGGGTTTTGAGGCTGGCGAGGTCGGAGCCGCTGCCCGGCTCGGAAAAGCCCTGGCACCAGAAATCGGTGCCGTCGAGGATGCGCGGCAATATATGCGCCTTCTGCTCCGCCGTGCCGAAGCGGCAGATGACCGGGCCGAGCAGCTTGAGGCTGAGCACCGGCAGGCTGGGCGCATCGGCCAGCGCGCATTCCTTTTCGAAGATATAGCGCTGGATCGGCGTCCAGCCGGTGCCGCCGCACTCGACCGGCCAGTTATAGGCGAGCCAGCCCTTGCGGTGGAGGATCGCCTGCCATTCGCTGCCGATATCCGGCTCCACGAACACGCCAGGCGTCGCGCGCGCGCCCTCGCGCAGATGCTCCGGCAGGTTTTCGTCGAGGAAACGGCGGACTTCCTTGCGGAAAGCCGTATCCTCCGGGGAGAAGTCGAGATCCATCTTATCGTTCCAAAATCGTGACGCCGGAAATGCCCGGCGCGCCGTAGACATGGGAATAGGCCGTGCGCGGATCGCCCGGCACCTGCCGCCCGCCGCCCAGCCCGCGCAGTTGCAGCGCGTTTTCGTAAACCTGGCGCAGGCCGGACGCGCCGATCGGCTCGCCGCAGGCGATGCAGCCGCCATCGGTGTTCACCGGCAGCCTGCCGTCGATAGTCGTCCAGCCATTGGCGAGCCATTCCTCCTGCTCGCCATCCTTGCAGAAGCCGTTCTCGGCCATGTGCATGATCTCCGCGCCCGATTCGGTGTCCTGCAACTGGGCAAGGTCGATATCCTCCGGGCCGATGCCCGCCATTTCGAACGCCGCCTTGCTGGCGAGCAGCGTCGGTGCGCCGCCGCGCTCTATGTCGATGCAGGGTGCGAACACCTCGAACGAGCCGGGCGGTCGGGTGCGCACCACGGCGGACCTGATCCGCACCCGGTCCCGGCCCAGCTCCCGCGCCTTCTTCGCGCTGGCGAGGATCAGCGCGACGCCGCCCTCGGCGGGCGAGCAGAACATATATTTGGTCAGCGGGTCGCTGATCATCTGGCTGTTGAGGATGGTGTCGAGATCGACCGGCGACCGCCGCCATGCATGATCGGCATGGACGGCGTTGCGGAACGACTTTTCCGCCACGCGGCCCAGCGTCGCCGGGGTGATGCCGTGCAGCGCCATATAGCGTTGCAGCTTGATCGCGAAAAACTGCGTCGTCACCATGAAGCCCGCCTCGCCATACCAGTCGGGCAGGCCATATTCGGCGGGCAGCGCGTTGAACGCGCCGCGCGGATGCTTGTCGAAGCCGATGGCGACGCCGACATCATATTGGCCCGACGCGATCGCCTGCCATGCGCCGATCAGCGCGGAGCCGCCGGTCGCGCAACCATTTTTCACATTGATGAAGGGCAGGCCGGTCAGGCCCAGTTCGTTGACGATGCTGTCGGCATTGCCCGCCGCGTCGGAGCCGCCGAAACCGAATTGCATGTCCCGCCAGTCCAGCCCCGCGTCGGCCAGCGCCTGCCGCGTCGCATAGGCGCCCTGTTGCAGGCCGGAAAGCGCGTCGGTGCGGCCGAACGGGTGGATGCCGATGCCGATGATGAAAACGTCCTGCATCGAATCAGCCCTCCCGCACCGGCGCGAACGCGTAGATCAGGATGTCCTCGCCCTGTGCGTTCCGCGCGAAGGGGACGAGGCGCAGCTCCATCTCCATGCCGATGCGCAGCTGGCCGAAATCGTCTATGCCGGCGAGGCGGCTTTCCACGATGACCGCGCCGGGCAGTTCGACATAGCCGAGCGCGAACGGCTCGAACGCCTCCGGCCCGGCATAGGGCGGGGATTTGGGCCGGAACCGCTGCACCGTCCACGACCACAGCGTGCCGCGCCGGGGCAGGTCCACCGGCTCCCAGCGATCCGGATCGGCCGGGCAGGGAAAGACCACCCGTCCGCTCGCCCGGTCCCGCCCGCCTATCAGCGTGGGCTGGGGCGTTGCGCGGAATATCCCTTCCGCAATCGCTATGCCGTCCATCATCCTGACCTCTTCGCGTCAATGCTTCGATCGTCACTATGGGAAAGCGGGGCGGCGAATTCTTCTGTAAGAAAGCATAGGTAAGGGGGTGACGGGCGGAATTTTGCGGCGGGACGCGAGAGCGAAGCGGGTGTAGCCAGGTGCGGCCATCAGAATCAGTTTCGGATTGGGCATCAGACACCAGAACCGTTCGGGCTGAGCCTGTCGAAGCCCTGTCCTTCTTCTTTGCGCGGCGGAGAAGAGAAAAGCCCTTCGACAAGCTCAGGGCGAACGGATGTAGTGCTATGTCCGCTTTCCAAAATCCGCCCTTCCGCAACGCCGGTCGCACCCCAAAAAACAAGCCGGCCGAGTCGCCCCGGCCGGCTCTGGAGCCGTTGATCGGACTGGCCGCGCCTATCGGGCGGCCGAGGGCATTTCGCTTTCGGGCGGCGGCGCGGCGGTCGTCGCGGCGACATTGCCGAGATAGCCGAGCTGCGTCGCCTTGAATACGGCCTGGCTGCGGTTGACCGCCTCCAGCTTGATCGCCGCATTATGGATGTGGAAGCGCACGGTGGCGCAGCTGCGGCTCAGGATCAGCGCGATTTCCACGTCGGTCTTGCCGACCGCCGCCCAGCGCAGGCACTCCACCTCGCGCTTGGACAGGCGGCAATTCTTCGGAATCCACGGGCGCTGGCTGGTGACGCGGGTATAGCCGTTCACGAATCGGCGGGAATGATATTCCAGCTGGTCGCTATAGGCCTCGAACTCCTTGGCCAGATTGTCGCGGCAATCGTTCATCGGCGAAAAGCTGACGGCCGCGATCTGGCCGAAGGCCATGTGAACGGGCACGACGATGACCGCCTTCGCGTTCACCTCGTCATCGAACAGCGACAGGTCGATCTGATCGAGCAGCGGATTGGGCGCGCGGGTGTAGATGCCGGCCGAATTGGCCCAGAAAGGTTCGTTCTCGTACCGGCAGGCGAAGGTGAGGGGGGAGCTGAGCGCGAGCAGCGGCTTCTTCCACCACTGGTCCTTGGAACCGGGCCAGCCGAAGATGGAACTGGCGAGAATCTCTCCCTCCGCATCCCGCATCGGCGTTTTCGACGCGATGTTCGCGCACGCGGCCACGCGGAAATTGCCCAGTTCCCTGGCAATGTCCCTCAGGGCCTCCGCAGCGGGCCTTATATCGGCCGCCGACCGGATGCTGATTGGTATCTGCCTGCCCGCACGAATATCGGATTCTATGATTTTTTCACCGATTCCGGCCTTGCAAGCGGCGAGCGTGTCACCTGTTCTCTCCATGACCGCATCCTATGCCCGAGCAGGGTAGGCGGCAAGCATCAAAACCTATCGGAAACGCTAGGTGAGGCCGGGGCCGGATGCGACGAATGGCGATGAACTAGCGGAAAAAGCAGTCAACTGGCGGCCGGAACCGGGGGCATAACCGCCTTCCGTTGAAAATACCGGCGGCCCGATGCGGACGCCATCGATTCCAGAGGAAGATGGTTTGGATTTCGATGTAAATGAAGAGCAGGCGATGCTGCGGGATCTGGTCGCCAGATTCGGCGCGGACCATTATGATCCGGTCAAGCGGCTTGCCTATCTGCGCGAACCGCGCGGCTTTACCGCCGCCAGCTGGACGATGATGGCGGAGACCGGATTGCTCGCCTTCGCGCTGCCGGTGGAGGCGGGCGGCTTCGGCGGATCGGATACCGATATCATCACCGTGATGGAGGCGTTCGGCCGCTTCGTCGGGGTGGAGCCGCTGCTGGCCTCGATCCTGCTCGGCGCGGGGGCGGTGAACGCGGCCGCGACGGAGGCGCAGAAGGAGGCGCTGCTGCCCGGCATCGTCGCGGGCACGCAGTTCGCGGCGCTCGCGCTGTTCGAGCATCAAAGCCGCTTCGGCCTTGCCCATCCGGCGACGCGGGCCGAGCCGGACGGAGGGGCGTTCCGCATCAGCGGCGCCAAGCAGATGGTGCTGGGCGGCGGCTTCGCCGATCATGTGATCGTCCTCGCCCGTGGCGGCGCGGATGGCGCGCCCGGCCTCTATCTGGTCGACGGCAGCGCGCCGGGGATCGTGCGGCGCGACTATCGCATGGTCGACGGCATGGCGGCGAGCGACATCGATTTCGCCGCCGTGCCCGCGCAGGCGATGACAGGTGGGCAGGAGGCGCTCGACCGGGTGCTGGCGCAGGCGCGGCTCGGCATCTGCGCGGAATTGCTGGGCCTGATGGAGACGATGTTCCACCAGACGCTCGACTATCTCAAGATGCGCAAGCAGTTCGGCCAGCCGCTCGGCTCCTTCCAGGTGCTGCAGCACCGCATGGCCGATTGCTATGCGCGGCTGGAGCTGAGCCGCTCGCAACTCTATCGCGCCGCCGGCGCGGAAGGGGAGGAGGCAGGCGCGCGCCGCGCGGCGATCAGCGCCGCCAAGGCCTATATCTCCGAAAGCGCGATGCATGTGGGCGAGGAAGCGGTGCAGCTGCACGGCGGCATCGGCGTCACCGACGAGTTGCTGGTCGGGCAGGCGTTCAAGCGCGTCGTGGCGCTGGCGAACCTGCTGGGCGACGCCGAGGCGGAAATCGACAGCTATGTCGCGCTGACGGCCTGACGGATCGGAAAGGGCGCATGTTCAAGCTGATAACGTTGCTGAAACGGCGGCCCGGCATGACGCGGGAGGCGTTCCGCGATCATTATGAAAGCCGCCACCGCCTGATCGGCGAAAAATATCTCACGGGGTTTGCCGATCATTATGTCCGCCGCTATGTCGAGCCGCTGCCGGGCGGGGGAGAGCCGGGCCATGACGTGATCATGGAAATATGGCTGCCCGACCGGGCGCGGTTCGAGGCGCTGATGCAGCGGCTGGCCGAGCCGGAGGCCGCGGCCGAGATCGCAGAGGATGAGGAGCGGCTGTTCGATCGCGCGGCGACTTTGACTTTCACCGTGTCCGAAGTAGCGTCGGTCATGAACTGACGGCGCGGGAACGATCGTCGGCACATCAGGAACAGGAACAAGAGGATCAATGTCGGAAAATTTTCATCGCGTTATCGAGGCCGCCGAGGTCGAGGAAAAGGCGATGCTGCCTTTCATCGTCAACGGCTGGCCGCTGTTCCTCTGCCGCGACGAGGGCACGATCTACGCGATCATCAACCGCTGCACCCATGCGGCGGCCGAATTCGCGCCGGGCGGACGGGTGCGGCGCGGCGCGGTGATGTGCCCGCTGCACGGCGCGCGCTTCAGGCTGGATACCGGCGAATGCATCGGCGGGGCCAATTACAAGCCACTGAAGAAATTCGAATGCCGCGAGACCGAGGATGGCTGGATCGAGGTGGCGGTGCCCGACGAGGCGCCGGGGGCGGAGCATCTGCCGGTCAAGCCGCTGGGGTGATGGAGGGATAGAAAGCGAATTTCCCGCCTCCGTTCGGGCTGAGCCTGTCGACCGAAGGACAGGCGAAGCCCAACGGCTGTACTTTTCTTCGGCGTCGGAAAAAGAAGAAGGACAGGGCTTCGACAAGCTCAGCCCGAACGGTTTCCTTATTCCCTCTCCGTCATGCCAGCGCAGGCTGGCATCTCGGGAGGCGTTGCGCGACATGGCCACCGACCCCAGCCTGCGCTGGGGTGACGTACCGGAGAGGCCGCTCAGCTCCGCTTGCCCTCCTTGCACCACCCGATCCCCCGGCGCAGCAGGTCGTGGAACACCGGCAGATCCCAGGCGCAACGGTCCACGGTCGGCCACCAGTCGAGCCAGGGCTGCATGTCGTAATGCCCCCGGCAATGACCCAGCGTGTTGTAGAGCACTGCGCCCTCGCCCTGCGCCTTGATGTACATCACCGGGTGGCGCGCATGCGCCCACTGGTCCTCGTCGAAGCCGGTGGCCTCGCCCTCGAACTCGGTGTCGAGCAGCACATGCAGGTCGCCGTGCCGTTCCATCAGATAGAGCTCGTCCGTCGTCTCGAACGGCTCGATCCCGCGCGTCAGCGGGTGGTCGGCATCCGCCACCTCGACCCTGTAGGGCGCGATCGGCGGATGGGCGATGAACTGGCTGCCCAGCGTCTCCATCATCAGCGGCGCCCAGCGCGGGCTGCCGTAGAGGCCGTTGTCGAACAGGCGCAGCACCGAATTGGTGCCGTGCAGCGCATACCAGCGCCCGCCGTCGCGCACCCACTGGCGCAGCATTTCCTGCGTGGCGAGCGGCGGCACCACGTCGCAGGTATAGGTGATGAGAAAATCGGCTTCCCTGATCGCCTCGGCGTTGCCGTAATCCTCGAACACGCGGGTGCGGACGCGCTGGTCCTCGGCCAGCAGCTTCAGCAGCTCCAGCCGGGCGAAGTCCATGTCATGATACAGACCGCCGACGATCAGCACGCAATTGATGCGCGCGGGGCGTTCTTCCGTCATCGCCTTGCCTCTCCTTGCTTCCTCCGCCGCCGGACGGTCAATATTGCACGCCCTTGGTGATGCCGCCGTCGATCAGCACATTGGCGCCGGTCATGTAGCGGCAGGCGGGCGAGGCGATGAAGGCGATGGCGCGGGCCAGCTCCTCGCCGGTGCCCATGCGGCCCATCGGGATCTGTTGCAGGATGGAATCGTGGAATTCCCGCATATTTTCCTTGATATAGGCCCAGGGGCCATCCTCGGTGAACACCGGGCCGGGCGAGATGCAGTTCACGCGCAACCCCTGCGGCGCATATTTCTGCGCCAGCGCGGCGCTGTAGTTGATGATCGCGGCCTTGAGCGCATTATAGGGCTGCGGCCCCATGAACTCCTCCAGCGCGCCGGTCGAGGAAATGGTGATGATCGCGCCCGCGTCCGACTTTTCGAGGAAGGGCAGCGCGGCATGGATGCCCCGCACCAGCGGCAATATGTCGCCGTTGAACACCGTGGTCCAGCCTTCCGGGCTGTCGACGCCGGGGTTCACCGAAACGAAGGGAATGAAGATGTCCGCGCCGCCCAGTCGCTCTGCCGCCTGCTCGACCCAGCGGGGGAAGGCCTCGGCGTCGGTCACGTCGACCGACGCGCCGAAGCCGCGCGCGCCCAGCGCCTCGACCTCCGCCACGACGGCATTGACCTTGGACTGCGTGCGGCCGCACAGCGCGACGTCGCATCCTTCGGCGGCGAGCACCTTCGCCACCTGACGGCCGATGCCCGCATTGGCCCCGGCCAAAATGGCCTTGCGGCCCTTCAATCCAATATCCATGAGCGGCGTCCTTTCCCGAAGCGTCTGTTCCGCGCCACTATGTACCCACATTGCCCGCGCGCTGCACTGGCGATTCCGTCAGTGGCGCGATAGGGGGCGGACGCGCCTTAATAGTATCGACAGGCCACAAGGGCCGGGCATTGAGCTTTGACCCCATTTTATCGGTTTATATCGGTCAACTTGTATCGATCAGGGGACGGAGAGAGGAACAGGTGGAAAGCAGCACGAACGGCCTTGCGGAACGTATTCGCGACCATGCCCGCAGCCGGCCCGACGCGATCGCCCTCATCTTCGAGGGGCGGGAAACCAGCTATGGCGCGTTCGACCGCAACGCCAGCCGCGTCGCCAATGCATTGATCGCGGCCGGGTGCCGGCCGGGCGATCGCGTCGCCTATCT
>Ga0180222_1002741_pt1 | contig 13195 bp, 15 predicted proteins | sample eDN5th37CKraftOP_FD_151336 | JGI IMG/M metagenome (GOLD analysis project Ga0180222, IMG submission 151336) | Enriched Organic Plus compost microbial communities from Emeryville, California, USA - eDNA 5th pass 37_C Kraft OP (version 2) (version 2) ... | reverse complement strand
CGCGCGGCTACTGGCAGGCCTTCCAGAATGTGAAAGAAAGCGTCGCAGCCATTATCGTCGGAAAACCGGCGGGCGAGACAGTACGCACAGCACACCGAGACTGGTACCGCGAACTCTTTCAGCCCAGCGTTCAGGCGGGCCTTATCGGCGCGCAGGCACTGGCCGGCTACCGAAACCAGCCGGTGTTTCTGCGCGGCTCCCGCCATGTTCCGCCGCGCGCCGAAGTGCTTCCCGACGCGATGCCCGCCCTGTTCGATCTCCTTGAACAGGAGGAAGTCCCGGCGGTGCGCGCCGTGCTCGGTCACTGGATGTTCGGTTACATACACCCGTACCCGGACGGCAACGGACGCATCGCGCGTTTCCTGATGAACGCCATGCTGGCTTCAGGCGGATATCCCTGGACGGTCATTCGCGTTGAAGACCGCGACGCCTATCTCGCCAGTCTGGAGAAAGCCAGTGTCGATGGCGATATCAGCCCGTTCGCCGAATTCATCGCCGAGCGGGTATCGTGGTCGATGAAGCAGGCGGCGAAAAAACGCGCCTGACCATCGCCGTCGTCATGACGCCGATGATGATCATCATGACCATCATCGGCGCCGGCTCCTTCCCATCAGCAGGGCGTGTAATCGCGGCGGGCGAGGAACAGCCGAACATGCCGGATGTTCAGCAGCGTGTTCTCGCGCGCTTCGGTGCCCTCGGCCAGCTCGGGCAGGACGGCCAGGTTCTGGCGCAGCAGATCCCAAAGCTGGGCTTTCGAGTAACGCGATAATTCCAGGTACGTCAGCAATCTCATTTTTTCCTCCAATGTTTCGGCCGCGCCTGCCGCGGCCTTCGTGGAGGACCGACCCCGCGCTGGAGGAAGGCGGCTGCACCGCGCCTGCGGCCGGAACGTCAGAGAAGGAGTGCCGCTGCCATGCACGGCACTTGCAGCCATCAAGCCGACGAACAGTGCTTGACGTGGACGAATGAAGGCCCACGTGGGCCGGACAGGGATGGAGGAAGAGAAGACTGACGAACCGACTGGAATGCTGGATTCGTATCGAAAATCCCGGTTTTGAATTTCGCCTGTGCCGAGAAGTCTGGCCCGGCCGATGATGGCAAGGCCTGGAACGATTGCGCTTTTAGAATGCGCACGTCTAAACGCCGCCGGTTTCCCGTAAGGCCTCGCCCGCCGAAGGATTCACGCACAGAGTCATAAGAATGCATGCAGCCCGCGACGATGGGCTGCATACATCGGTGTGCAGGCAGGCCGGTGTCAGAGTTTCGGCGCGGTCCCGGATTGTTGCCGCCGCTTCTCGACATAGCTGTCGAAGTAAGCGAAATCCGCAAGCAGGTTCTGCTTGGTCCGCTCGTTGTCTGCAAGGACGAAGCGGACTACCTCGGCGTGATCTTTTGAAATGCCGACGTTCACTTCTACAAGCAGGGCAACATCGCAGGTGCCGTCCGTGTTGATGTTCTTCAGGCCCGCCGGGTTGGTGCCTTCAAGGAACAGCGGTTTGCAGGCCGACGCGCCGCGGAACAGTTTGCCGTCCGCGTAGCGGAACAGGTAGTTGCGGGACCGTCCATAGTCGCCGACAAGCTGCGGCTCGCTGCCGTACTTCGCCTTCAGGCTCGCCAGCAGTTCGGATACCCGGATCTGGTCTTCCTGCTTCTGATACGAGATGGTTCGCTTAATGCCGATGACCTGCTGCCCCGACGACGGCGCGCTGAAATTCACCTGTATCCAGTCATGCTCTTTCGGCGGTACCGCCGGCTGATAGCGGCGGATTTCGACGCGGATGCCGCCGGGGTAGGAGATTTCCAGAGGGCCGCTTGGCGTGGAGAGCCGGAAGCGCTGCATCAGGTTGGTGAACTTCTTGTTTTGGTCCGGCGTGTTGGTGGCGGCCTTGAACAGGGCTTCGAGCTTCGGCTTGGCCGTCTCGTAGGTTTCACCAAGCTCGATGCCGAGAATATCGGCCTTGAGCCCTTGTGGCAGGTTCAGCCCCTTGGGCAGGTTGATTGTCTGTGTCCATTCGATTTGCTGGCCAAAGGCCGGGCCAAGGCCGGACAAGATCACGGCGGCAAGCGCAGCAGCGATGCGCGTCGGCTTGCTCATTGACGACTCCTGTTTCGATTGGCGCGAAAGCGCCCGGGAATCAAAACAGCCTCATACGTTTGTGTGAGGCTGCGGTTGCGTACGTATTCGGGCCGCGAATACATTCAACAGACTTGCCTATTCTGTCGCATGTCCAGAAACACCCGCGTTTGTGGTTGTCGTTGGCTATCTGCGTTGCTAAAATTGCTTCGTTCGCTCGAACGAGCGGGGCCGGATTTCCGGGCCTTGCCGGGCGAACTCAACAGAATAGGCAAGACTGTCGCATCCGGCCCGGTTTTCGCGGCGTCGGGAGCGACAGGACATGCAATTGCGGACGGCCGCTTCGGCCTCTCTCTACACCCCGTCGGGGCAACGCAAATATCTCACGGCGGAGGAACGGCGGCGCTTTCTGGAAGCCGTCCACCGTTGCGGACGGCCCGAGCTGGGGACGCTGTGCCTGACGCTGGCCTACACCGGATGCCGCATCTCTGAAGCCCTGGCGCTGACGCGCGCGTCCGTCGCCATGGGGTCCGGGTTCATTGCCATTCGCTCCCTTAAGAAACGAAGTTGCACGATTGCTGTGCGTGAGATTCCGGTCCCGGCTTCTCTTCTCAATCTGCTGGAAATGGCGCACGGCATCACGGACGGAAGTCCGAACGCAAAACTCTGGACCTTCTCACGCAGCCGCGCATGGCAGCTTGTGAAGGGTGTGATGAAGCAGGCGGGCATCGCAGCAGGGCCGCACGCCACGCCGAAGGGTCTGCGCCATGGCTTTGGCCTTCATGCCATCCGCTCAGGCGTGCCGCTCAATCTCGTTCAACGCTGGCTGGGTCACGCGCGGATGGAGACGACGGCCATTTACTTGCAGGCCATGGGCCATGAAGAGCGCGAGATTGCGGCGCGGATGTGGAGCGAGCCACTGGCTTATCCCGACCGTGCAATCGCCGGAGACGTCGCGCCGTGGTAGATTGGGCCGCACGACGGGAGAGGGCTATGCCGCGAAGCCAAGCCGAACAAGACTGGACCTGGCCTATCGCGTCGATGCGCGGCAGGCCCGCACGATATCGCGAGCGTTACGAGGCGGCCGCCGCCGAATACGAGGCGACGGGGAATCCGGACGGCCTCGATCGCGTCCGATGGGACATGTACTGGAAGCTCGGGTTCATCATGGCCTTTACTGCCAGGACGCGCCCGGATGCCGATATACAGGCGGAAGCGTTCGGCCTGCTGGAAAGCGCGTCCATGGAGTATCCCGAAGTGCCATGGCGCACGAACATTGCAGGATCGCTTAAGACCTGGCGCGCGATGGAAAGGGACGGAACGCGGATTCGATCTCCAAGAGCAACTCTTTGAAGAGCGCATCGTCAGCCCTCACACCCACCATCGGCTGTCGTAACCAATGCTTTCGGGGCATGACATGTCGCCGGCAGCACGCCATTGAACGTCTCCCTCAGCCAGGTTCAAGGTTCGGCGCAGATTATGGGTATCCGCCCATTGCGCGTGACCCTGCCACGCGGCGACGAACTGCATGGCGTCCTCGCCCTGTCCGTGGGCTGCGAGGTGCTTGAGCCGCCGTTTCGCGCGCACTACGCTATCCTTTCGCAACAGCTTGTGGGACGGCCATATCCGGTAGCCCAGGAAGTTGATGCCACGGCTGACCGGCGCGACCCGCCATTTGCTGAAGCGAAGACCAAGCGCCTCATGGGCGAAACCCTGGATATCGGCTTTGAGGGTCAGGAGCGCATCTTGCTCAAAGCCCAGGACGACGATGTCGTCCATATACCTGAACCAGGTCTTGACCCCTCGCTCGCATTGAAAAAAGCGGTCCACCGCGCCGCCGTAGACATTGGCAAAGAGTTGGCTGGTCAGCGACCCGATGGGAAGCCCCAGGCCGCTCGGCGGCACAATCGCTTCGATCAGCCGCAACGTCGCCGCGCAGGATATCTTGCGCTGAATCATCGCGTGCAGGCGGGAGCGATCGATCGACGGGAAATACTTGGCAAAATCCGTCTTCAGATAATAGACGGGCCGTCCCGTCTTGTGCATGCGGCGCAGTTCGGCCTGCAAGTCCTTGATACCTGCATGCGTGCCCTTGCCGACGCGGCAGGCGTAGCTGCGCGGCAGGAATGTCGCTTCGAAGATCGGACCGATGATGTTGACCAGCGCATGCTGCGCGACACGGTCGCGAAAGGACAAAGCCGTGATCAGGCGCGGCTTGGGTTCGTGCACAAGAAACTCGCGTACCGGCCCCGGACGATAGGTGCCGCTTACCAGCTCGTCACGCAGCATATCGAGGTTGAGCGGTGCGTATTCCTTGAACGACAGATACGCTTGCGTGTTCCGGCGGCCACGGGCGGTCGCGTCATGTGCGGCCCTGATATTGGCCGGGTCCGTAATAAGGCTGATGAGGTTGCGGTACTTCTTCGCCATGCGAATCTACGAAGCCGGTCGCGGGTTTCGAAAACCTACTCCCCGCTGTACCGGACCCCGTAATGTATTCGCCGAAGCAGGATGAGCGGGCTGACCACCTTTGATATTGGTCGGCCGGCGGAGCCTTGACTTCCGCCGAGCGGGAAACCAGTCGTCACAGCGGCCGCGGGCGCCAACGTTGTTGTTGGAGTTCCATGGATAGTTGTTCCAGTTTGACGCGCGCGAACCGGAGTTGGCGCCGTTATTCCAGTTGCCACCCAGGAGCGCCGAGGACACGACCCCACTCACCCCTTTCCCTTCGCACCCTTGATCCATGCGCCAAGCATCTTTCCGACCTCCGACAACAGCACAAGAGCGGTCTTGTGTTGTTGCGTGGTGATGAGCTTGCGGTTGGAATCGGATGCAAAGCGAAACCAGAAACGCAGCAGCGCCAGATTGGCATCCGCCGCGTATAAACGTGAAACCGTACCGGACTTGCCGGCCTGAACAAGAAGATCGACTTGCGCGAACATCGCGGAAAGCATCAGGTCCCGCGCCACGCCATGCTTGCGCGGAAAAGATTGCAAAATCGGATAGCAATAATTGATCAATTGCTCGTACTTCTCGACAAGGGCCATTTGTTCGTAAGTTGATTGATCGTCTTTAATCATTTTCTGTCAATTGCTCTGTCGCCAAAAAAATTTTGAGGCTGCGCTGTCGCGCAGCCTATTCAAGGATCAGGTGGTCACAGCGGCCGCGGGCGCCAACGTAGTTGTAGGAGCTCCATGGATAGCCGTCCCAGCTGGACGCGCGCGAACCGGAGAGGGCGCCGTTACTCCAGCGGCCACCCAGGAGCGCCGCTACGTTTCCATAATCTCCTTGCGTGTAGGTGTTGCCCCGTCCGCCCGTGACGTTCTTCCAGCCCCAGGCAGTGCCGTCGGACCTGTAGCTCATGTCCCGGCCCCAGACCCACATGTTGCCGGTTGCCAGCATCACGCCCCATTTGGAGGTGTAGGCCGCCCGCAGGATTGTGGAGCCAGGGTCACTGCCGCCGGAGCTGTTCTCGGTCGTGCCGTACATCGCCGTCATGAACTCGCCGTAGGACAGCAAATCCTTGCCGTGGCTTTGCATCACCTCGTTCGCCTCGTACCAGTTGAACGTGCTGTAGGCGGATGTGCCGTTGCCGCCGTGCATCAGCGATATTTTCGGCGGCGATGCGCCGTCGGCGATGGTCACGTTGTATTTCGACGTGCCGTTGACGTGATGGTCCACGCCGGTCAGGTAAATATCGACCCAGAAGCTGTCCGCGACGAGCGTCATGCCCGAAACCTCGCGGCAGGACGGCTTGAAGCGGATGTCCCACATCGAATACGGGTTGATCTGCGGCGTGGAATCCCCGCCGGCCTGCGCGGTGGCGTTGCCCCCCGGCGCATAATGAAATCCACCGATCTTGCGGCTTGCGCCCGTGCACAGGGCCGTTGACGCAAGGTTGCTGTCCGCCACCGGCGCACCGCTCTCGCAGGCATAAATCGCATAGTCCGTGCCAGCCGAGAGCGACGGCATCGTCACGGCCGTATCGGACGCATAGGTCACAAGCGTAGCCCCGACCGTCACTTCCGTTCCCGCCTTCACCGATACCGTTCCATTCCCCGTGCGCGTGAATGCAACCGCATGCGGATCGGTTTTGTAGAAGTATCCCTTGGCGCCCGATGCCGCGGTTGTCTGGATCGTGCCGTCCGGGAATTTGATGCCGCCGGAAGTGGATTCGATCGTGCCGGCGACGCTCAGCTTTTCGCCGGGATTGGTGATGCCGATACCCACGTTGCCATTGGTCAAGAAGGTCGTAACAGGTTGCGCCGCTGCACGGATAATAAAAGGGATGTTGGAGTCAGTGCCCACGAATCCGAATTCGCTTGCGGTATACACGCCTGCCGGACCAACCCTCAAAGTTGCCGTGTTCGTTGGCGACCTTGCGTAGAAGCCGTTTATCCAATCGGCCGTTCCTCGCGCGCTGACGCTTCCACCGTTGACCGTCAGTTTGTCTCCAGGACTGGTCGTCCCGATGCCGAGGCGATGCGTTGCCTTGTCCCAGTGGAAATGCGGGGGATCGGCGTCGAAATCGGAACCGGCGCGGAACTGCACGGAGCCGTCATTGCCCGCCGGATTTGAAGCGCCTGGCCCGACCAGCGCGATATTCTTCGCCACCCACTTGCTGTCGGTGCTGTTCCACGCCAGCACGTCATTATTGTTGGGCGTCGGCACGTCCACGTCGCCGATATCGTCAAGCTTGTCGATGGCCGCCAGGCTGGTCCAGTTGCCGTCCGCGCCGCAGAGCTGAAGCACGCCTGAGTTCCACGCGACCATGCCGGCCTTGGAGATATTACAAAGTGAATCCGCGCCGATCTTCACGCCGCCCGCCACGTCAAGCTTGGTCAGAGGATCGGTCGTGCCGACGCCGACACGGCTGTCGGGCACATCCACATACAGCGTCCCGGAATCGAAATCCGCGATGCCGGCGACGCTCAGCGTGCTCCATAGCGATGTCGCGCCGCTGATGCCCGTGTTGCCCGTGATGGAAACCGTGCCGTCCGAGGCGATGAGGATGCGTTGCGTTTCGTCGGTGACCAGTTGAAGAGTTTCCGCCCTGGTCGTCCCGACGGCAAGCGCCCCGTCGCTGATGAGCGCGCGGCCGTCGATATAAAGATTGGCCGTCCCGTCATCGACATGCAGCACGGCGTTGCCGACGGTGAACGAACCAAGCGCACCCATGTCGCCGGAACCGGCGATATCCAGAAGATGCGACGGGGAATCCGTGCCGATCCCAACCTTGTCGCCGGACGCATCGACGAACAGCGTATCGGTATCGAACGTGGCATTGCCCGAGACGCTGAGCATATCAGAAAGGGTCGCGGCGCCCGTCACGTCGAGCGTGCTGGAGAGCGTGGTCGCGCCGGTGACGCCCAGCGTGCCGCCGATGACAGCGTTGCCGGAGGTGCCGAGCGTGCCGGTTACATCAAGTGTATGCGTGGACGGCGTGCCGCCGACACCAAGGCGCTTGGCGCTGTTGTCCCAGAACAGGTTTGAATCGCCCGCGAAGCCGTCCGCGCCGTCGTTGAACTGCACATGGCCCGCGCTGCCGCCGGGCGGGGTGCGCACCTCGACCCAGCCGCCCGCGCCGTCGCAAAGCTCAAGGTCGTCCCGGTCGCTGTTGAGGCGCAGCGAACCTTTTTCAGCGGCGGTGCAGGTGGTGGCGCCGCCCCCGTCCGCATCGAGCAGCAGCCCGCCGTCAAGCGCAACAGTCTGATCGGTCTTGGCGGAGATGACGCTGGTGGTCAGGCCGAGGAAATCGCCGATGCCGGTGTCGCGGTCGATGGTGACGTTGACTGCGCTCCCCGAAGTGTCCTTCAGCTCGGCCTTGGCGTCGTCACTGACATTAATGGTCCACAGCCCGTTGCTGGACGCCGCCGCTTCGGCATAGCTGTACTTGAATATGAGGTCGTCCGAGCCGGACGCTTTCGTCACCTGCACCGGCCCGCCGCTATAGACCGAACATGTCGTCTGAAATGTCTTGTCCGGTCCCGCCGCGATGAGGGCAAGGACCACCTGAGTCGATGCGGTTGATGTGTTGTCGCCCGTAAGTCGGTTCGTCGAAGTGTTCGTTGTCCCGTGATCCCACACGCAGTAGCCGTATTTGCTGCCCCAAGGGTCTGTCAGCGCGAGGCCGAGGTCCGTGGGGAGAAAGCCGCCATTTGTAGGCGGTGTTTCCCCGACCGCGGCGGAGACGAATTCTGCCGGTTCAATGATCCCGTCCCCGTCCGAGTCGCCACCCGCAACGGCTGTCACCGCCGCGTTGACGATGATTTTGGCGTTCATGAGGAGATTGTTGTCGGCGACGTTGCGCTGCGTGACGCGCGTGATGGTGGAGACAGGACCGGTGAGGGTTTGCATGCCGACAGCCGCTAGGACGCCCGTGAGCGCGACCGCGGCAAACAGCATGGCAAACACGTTGCCGCGTTCGTACGATTTGTGTGGGAACCAGGCGCTGCGCGTCATCCGCCCCCTCGCGATGCCGCGACCATCTCCATGTCGGTATCAAGCGCGTGCGCCTCCAACACCAGCCAGGCAAACGCCACAAGCGCCGCAGCGAGCACGCAGCCCAGCAGCCAGACAAGCATCCGGATGACTTTGTCGTACCGCGCGAGTTTTTCCGCTAAGGACTCGCTTTCCGTGTCGACAGCTTCGCTATCCACGTTCCCCCGTATTTCGAAGTTCACAGTCCGACCGCCCGCCAACCTTCCAGTTTGCGCGTGGGGATCAGGAGCGGCCGGACCGTAAACTCACCTCTGTATCGTCAGGGGATTTGCCGGGCTTCATGCTTTCTCTTATTCACCTGTCCTTTCGCTATCGTCATCGCCGCTGCGGCCCTGCTCCCTCTCAATGCTCTGAAGGAGCCGCCTGGCTATCTCCATATCCTCGTCGAGCAACCGTGTGCCCTCTCGGAAATGCTTGAGCAGCGCTTGACAGGCTCGCATCTCCGGTCCGGTCAGGCTGAACGACTCCGGCGTCGCCATGCAGCGCAGCGCTTGCTGAAAATCCGATTCCGTGAACTGAAGCGCGTGCTTGCTCATGGGACTGCCTTCAGCTCAAAGCCGCCAGAGCAGAGACTTGCCTCGCTGTTGCCAGGAGACTTGCCGGGCGTTCGAAACCGCACGTGCGGCGCAGCGGCACGGCGCTCTTTAGCCCCGCGCTTCGTCGCGCCGAAGCGCAATCGAAAAGGGGGGACCTGGACATGCAGCGCCATCGCCCGGCATTCGTTCTCCAATGAACCCATGCGCAAAGTCCGGACGCCCAAAGAACATTTTGGGGGTCCCAAGAGCGTCCGGACCTTAGGCATGCATGCGCGTGTCATCGGACCTCCTGCGGAGGGGCGTTGACGGCAGCGAATCCTGAATTGTCAGTATTGTCGGCGGGTGTTGATGAGGCTTGAGAAAGCCACGTCGCCAGAAGCGCGAGCACAGCGAGAAGCGCGAGAACAAATATCGTGCGGTCGTTCCTGGCGTGCATGATCCTCCGGTTGACTCCAAATAGCCAACCAGACCGGCACCACATGCAGGCTGGTGGCCGGGAGTTCATAACCGCTAATACAAGAAGAACGGCGCGGCGCTTTTTGGCCGCGAGGCTTGGACATATAACGCCGCCTCCCGGCCGCAAAACCGAGAAGCGACACATTTTCCGGCTGTGTCCGCCGCTTGCATTACGAGGTTATGAAGCCCCAAGGCTGCAACAATTTCAGCCTCATAGATCAGTGTACGATCGATCAATGAAGCCGGTCAATATTACGCTGTCCCATCAAGCATTTCCGCCATTGCCGGGGCGGTCATCGACCACTTTCGTCTTGCCGTCCCGTTCTCACATCGCGCTTTTCTGTGCAGGCCCGTCAGGCGAGTCATCGAACGTCTGACTAACCAACCATCCTGTTGTCGTGTCCACCGACCCGTCCACGCCTGTCGTCTCTTCGCCGCGCCAGACCGTGTGTTCTTTGTCATGCCCTTGGTCTTGGTTCTTCATCGCCCGTTTTCGTTTTCGGACTCATGCGGGGATTTGCCCGGCCTTCGAGATGATGGGTTGACCTAACCGCGCCCGTCCGTCCGTTCAACGCGGCTCGCTTCCGCCTCCGCTTCGCTCCGTTGTGCAGCTCCGCCCTCGGGGGCGCGCATACGCGCGGCGTTTGATCGTCCGTCCATTGGACACGGTTCGAACGGTCCCCATCAGGCCGGGCGTAGTGCCCGCCTGAAGAAACCGAACGAAACGGAGATTGCGATGAAGAAAGAATCCAAGACCAAGCGCCAGCCCACCCACGTCGTCTGGCAGGTGATCGGCGAATCCGACAAGGCCAAGTGGATCAGGGTCGGGGCCGGCTGGGCCAACAAGGACGGCAAGGGCATCAGCCTGGTGTTCGACGCCTATCCGATGACGGGCCGCATCGTGGTGCGCGAAGTCACCGAGAACGAAGGCACGGATGCGCCGGGAGGTCAGGAATGAGCGCCGTCCGCAACACCGGCAAAGCGCGACGGGAAACCGTCGCGCTGACCCGCTCCCAGGTCGAGAGCATCGTCCGCGACATGGGCTGGGAGCCTGAAGACGCCGACGCCTTTTGGGCGCTTGCAACCCGCGAGGCGGCCGAGCCCGGCAGTCTTGATCGCGAAGCCCGCGCATACTTCGAGCGGCTGGCGCTGCATATGGATGGAGGCCGCCCATGACCACCATCCATCCCCTTGAGGCGCGGCGCACCGCCCGCATCCGCGAACTGAACGACATGCTGCGCACGACGTTCATCGGCGGCCGCGTGGTCATTACCGCCGGTGTGCGCGAGCGCGGGGCAGCGTTCGAGAGCGCCTGCGTCGAGGCCGTGCAGTCCTTCCGCGAGTTCACGGAAGGCAACGACCCCTACGGCGAGCACGACTTCGGTGCGGTCACGGTCGAGAACACCAAAGTGTTCTTCAAGATCGACTACTTTGACCGTGCCCTTGCGTTCGGCTCGGAAGACCCTTCCGACCCGATCCGGACCGCGCGCGTGCTCACCATCCTGCTCGCCGAAGAGTATTAGGCTTTTGTTTTGGCACGCTGCGCTTCCGCGCAGCGTGCCGCGCGTCTAAGGCTTGGCGGTCTTCGTTTCGTCCCCGGACGAAGCGACTACGCGTCGAAGAACAAGGCCGGGGCTGCCGCCGGCCTTCACCTCGTCGTCCAACTGCCGCGCGATCGGCGCGGCAATGTCCCACATGCGCTTCCACGCCGCGTCAACGTCTTCATCCTCGACGGCGACCAGCAGTTTGAGCGCATCGGCAATCAGCTCCTTTGCCAGATGTTCGCCGCAGATGGTCTCGCCGTCTTCCAACATATGCGTGGGATAGGTCAGTTGGATGCGCTTGCCCGGATTTGTTATCGCGTCGTCGTTTGCATCCATGGCGCTCTCCTATTCCTCGAACTCCCGGCGGCGCGGCGTGCCCATGATGATTTGCGGTGCGTCCATCAGTTCCATGGCAGCCATCAATCCTTCCCTTAGCGCCGTCGCGTCCTCGGCATTGCGGGCGGAGAGCGTGTTGATTGGCACCGGGCTGTCCCAAACCGTGACATAGAACTGGTCGCTTTGCCGCACGTCGCAGCCCTGTATGTCCTCAATCGCGATGGAGATGGGATCTTCGTCGCCGCGCTTGATGGTCACGCCGCCGCCCTCGGCGGTGACGACGGTGCGCATGCGCACCCATTTGAAGAGAAGGATTGGCGCGATGACGGGGGCATAGACAAGCCACGCGAAGACGGCGAACCCGATGCTGGCCTGAAGGGGACCTGAATTTGCGAGATCGAGGATCGGCCAGAGCATGATGACGATGAGCGCAATCAGCCAGAGGATGAACCGGCCGCGCGAAAACGCGTTCTTCTGTTCAAAGCGGATGGACGTGCCGTCCTCCGTCACCTTCACGCCGGGAAAGCGGTAGCGCCGGAAGGCGTCCCATTTCTTCCTAGCCGGATTCTCCATCAATCATCCCCCTGAACATGGCATCCGATGCATCGAGCCGTTGCAGCACCATCGGCCGTGACCCCGGATGCAGGATCAGCGCGCGCCCGGTCTCGCGCGCGAATATCCGCCCGACCTCTTCGGGCGAGAGCAGCTTGGTGTTGACGATGTTCTCGCGATACTCAGCCGCGCCCTGGCCACGCTGGCCCATCGTCAGGTCCACTTTTTCCTTTCGGATAAAATGCGTGTCGCCCAGCCGGTTCGACACGTATTCAAGGCTGGTGAGGTCGTTGAGGCCGAACCAGGTGGTGACGCCCGCATTGCCCATAAAGGTTTCCCAGCGCTCCCGGTACGTCGCCTTGAGCTGTCCCAAATCCTGCAAGACGGTCCAGAGTTTCACGCCGAATCCCGCAATCTGCCCGGCAGCCTTTTCGATGGATTCCATGTGTCCCAGCACCGCGAATTCTTCGAGCAGCAGCAGCACCGGGTGCGGCGGCGTATGCGGGTCTTCGAGCGCCGCCAACGTCAGGTTCACGACAATGCGCAGCCAGCGCGAATGCGTGGCAAGCCGTGCCGCCGGCAGGCACATATAGACTGTGGTGGGCTGACGCTTGATGTTGCGTAGGCGCAAGGACGAGGCCCCGAGCACCTTGGCCATCGTCGGCGAGTCCAGCACCGCCGTCTGTTCGCGGGCGGTCGAGAGAATGGACCCCAGCTCGCGCGGGGCCTTTTCAGTGAAGGTCAGAGCCAGAAGGCGCAGGAAGCCGTCGAAGGCGGCATCGTATTTGCTCATGCGCAGGAAGAGGTTCGCTTCCGGCTCGCCTTCGTCGGGCCGGGTCAGCGCGCCTTCCGCCCCCAGCAGCATGCGGCGCATGCGCGGCAGGCTGATATCGCCGCCGGTCACGAACATGAACAGGATAAGGGTGCGGATCAGGTTCTTGGCCGCATCCGTCCAGTGCCGGTCGCGGGGGTCGTCGATGATGAGCGCGTCGGCGATCATCGACACGTCATCGAGGAACGTGTCGGACTTCGGGTTCAGATCGGAGAGCGGGTTATACGCCCCCGACTTCCATCCCGAGACGCCGTAAGGGTCGAGGATGACAACCTGCTGCTTCAGCCCCTCCGCGCGCCAGCGCGCGGTCTTGGCCGCAAGCTCGCCCTTCGGGTCGATGGCGACGACTGAGCCGGGCCAGGTC
>Ga0180222_1002740_pt1 | contig 13204 bp, 11 predicted proteins | sample eDN5th37CKraftOP_FD_151336 | JGI IMG/M metagenome (GOLD analysis project Ga0180222, IMG submission 151336) | Enriched Organic Plus compost microbial communities from Emeryville, California, USA - eDNA 5th pass 37_C Kraft OP (version 2) (version 2) ... | reverse complement strand
CGCCGGGGTGGCGTCGGAGAGCAGCTGGACCAGCCGCGCCGAGCTCTCGATCGGCGCGCGCTCCCGCTCGCGGACGATCGCGTCGGCGTAGCGGCCGGCGAGGCGCTCCTCGCCGAAGCGGGCGAAGATGCGCGCGAGCTCGGCGGCCGGGTAGCTCGCGAGGATCTCTCGTGCGGTGAGACCGCTGCTCTGGTCCATCCGCATGTCCAGGGCGGTGTCGCGCGCGTAGGAGAAGCCGCGGCTGTCGTCGTCCAGCTGCATCGAGGAGACGCCGAGGTCGAAGAGCACGCCGTCCACCCGGTCGATGCCGAGCTCGTCCAGGCTGGCACGCAGGCGGTCGTAGACGGTGTGCACGGGACGCAGTCGTTCGGCGAGCGGGCCGAGGCGGCGCACCGCGAGGGCGAGCGCCTGCTGGTCGCGGTCGAGGCCGACCACGGTGAGCCGGGGGGCCGCGGCGAGCAGGGCTGCGGTGTGGCCGCCGAGGCCGAGAGTGGCGTCCACGAGGACGGCGTCGTGCCCTTCCAGTGCGGGCAGCAGCAGCTCGACGCAGCGCTCGAGCATGACAGGGATGTGCAGGGAGCCCGGATCGCGGGGCTCGTTCGGCGCGGTCGTCTCGTCCATGGTGCGGGCCGGGGGCTCCCGGGCCCTGATCCCCTTCCATCGCGACCGGGCGCCGGGGAAGTGCGTCCGGGCTGCGATGGCAGGAGGTCGGGACCAGGGTGCTAGAAGAGGCCGGGGATCACCTCCTCCGAGACGCTGGCGAACTGGGTCTCCTGCTCGGCGAGGTAGGCGCTCCAGGCTGCGGCGTCCCAGATCTCGGCGCGCGAGCCGGTGCCGATGAAGGCCAGCTCATGGTCGAGGCCGGCGTACTCGCGCAGGTTCGCGGGAATGCCGACCCGTCCTTGCCGGTCGGGGGTCTCGTCGTGGGCGCCGGAGAGGAAGACGCGCAGGAAGTCGCGACCCTGACGGCTCGTGATCGGGGCCTGGGCGATCCGCTCGTGCATCGCCTCGAACTCCGCGCGCGAGAACACGTAGAGGCAGCGCTCCTGTCCGCGGGTGATGACGAGGCCGTCGGCCAGCTCCTCGCGGAACTTCGCGGGGAGGATGACGCGGCCCTTCTCATCGAGCTTGGGCGAGAAGGTGCCGAGCAGCATGGCGCTCCCCTCTCTGCCGTCTCCAACTCCACCGCCTGTCCGTCGCTTGCCGGACGCGCTTCGATCCGAGCGAGCCCCACATTACTCCACTTTGCTCCCTTTTGCTCCATTTTCCACCCCCGCGTGCCCCCTTTGCTCCCCAGCGCCCCCTGAGGGCGGGTGAAGCGCCGCGTGAGGGCCGAGGGAATGCGGGAGCAGCGTGAGGGCGCAGAGGCTCGGCGGGACCTGCCGGCGCAGCCGCGAGGCCGGTGCGCGGCGCAGAGGGTGCGAGCGCGGCGCCAGGGCGTGCGAGTACGGCACGCGCGAGCGCGGCGGTGCGGCGCGGCGCGAGCCGCGCTCAGCTGTCCCGGCGGGCCAGCGCCTCCTTGCGCAGGGCGCGCAGGCGGCGGTAGCCGCGGGCGCGGAAGGCGACGATGATCGCCGCCGCGACGATCGCGATGCCCGAGCCGAGCAGCACCGCCAGCGTGCCCTCGTCGCGCAGCAGGTGATCGCGGGCGAAGGCGAGCTCGTTCATGAGCAGCGAGACGGTGAAGCCGACGCCCCCGAGCGCGGCGACGGCCAGGATGTCCCCGAGCGCGATCCTCGGCCCGGCGCCGCGGCGGCCGGCGAGGCGTGCGAGCAGGCCGCCGATGCCGATCCCGAGGAACTTCCCGAGCGGCAGCGCGACGATGATCGCCCAGAAGGCAGGGCTGAGCGCGCTGGGCGGCACCGCGGGGATCGCCACGAGCGCCGCGGAGAAGGCGAACAGCGGCAGCACTCCCCCGTTCACCACAGGCTCGAGTGCGTGGCGCGTGCGCAGACCGGGGCCGTGCGCCATCCCGAGGCCCAGCAGCACGCCCGCGATGGTCGGGTGCACGCCGGAGAGGGCCACGAGCACCCACACGGCCAGCGCGAGGAGAATCATGGCGATCACGACGGGCGCCTTCCAGCGCCCGCCCAGCAGCCGGCTCAGCAGCGCGAAGACGATCGCCGCGGCCACAGCGAGCGCGAGGGGCAGCAGCTGAGGCTCGTGCGCGAAGAAGATCGCGATGATGACGATGGCGGCGATGTCGTCGACGATCGCCAGCGCGAGCAGGAAGATGCGCACCCGCGCGGGCATTCCCCGGCCCGCGATCGCGAGCACGCCCAGGGCGAAGGCGACGTCGGTGGCGGTCGGGATGGGCCAGCCCTGCTCCTGACCGCTTCCATGGGTGAACGCCAGATACAGGACCGCGGGCACGATCACCCCGCCCGCGGCGGCGATCGCGGGGCGCAGCGCGCGCGCGGGCGAGTTGAGCTCCCCCACGAGCAGCTCGTGCTTCAGCTCCACCGCCGCGACGAAGAAGAAGACCGCGAGCAGGCCGTCGCTGACCCACTGCCCGGCGTCCAGCGAGAGCCCCAGCCACGGCACCGTCAGCTCGGCGTGCTTCGCCCCGATGAGCGCCTCGGACAGCGGCGTGTTGGCCAGGACGAGGCCCAGCACGGCCGCGCCCAGCAGCATCAGGGCGGCGAAGCGCTCAGAGCGGACGATGGAGCGGCGAGCGGACACGGGACCCCCGGAAGACTGGTTCAGCCCCGCAACGGGGCACGGCGGACGATGTGCCGACCAGTCTTCCCGGCTCCCCGCGTCCGAGGATATCAGTCGCCGGAGGGCAGACCCGCTGCCGGCCGCCCGGCCAGGAGCGTGCCGAGCGCCACCGCCCAGCACAGCGCGATCGTGGTCGCGATGAGCTCGAACCAGCCGCCCAGACCGGTCCAGAGCCGGAACAGCGACATCAGCCCTCCGGCGCCGGCGATGACGATGACGGCGACGCAGCACAGCCGGGACACGCGGCGCAGCGCGGCGTGCCCGGGCGCGAAGGAGTACTCCAGCATCGCCAGGCCCGCCGCCGCGAAGGCCAGGACCGCAGCGACGATGTGGACGAGGTCCCGCGGGGTGGACTCGGGGGTGAGCGGCGTCGGGCATCCGGGAGTGCACGGCAGCGCTGCGGCTACGCCGAACATCGCCGAGGAGACGAGGAAGGCCAGTGCAGGGCTGGCCAGGACCAGCGGCCGCCACGGTGCCCTCACCCGTCCGGAGGCGACCGCCAGCAGCACGGCGCCCACGGCGATGGCGATGAGCGCGAGCCGGAAGCGGTCGGCTGTCGGCTCCCCGGGGGCTCCCATCTCGCTGACGTAGACGTCACGCCCGACGCTCAGCCGCGACTCCCAGAGGACGGCGAGCGCAGCGAGGAACAGCAGCGCCCCCGCGGCCGCGCTGACACGGCGCACCCGCAGACGGGGCAGCAGGCGCGCGCTCCGGCTGCCGGCGGCTGTTCGGCTCAGCGCCCGTCGTCCTGGCGCCGGTCCCAGCGCTCGGCGAGACGATCCATGAACGCCGCGGGCCTGCCCGCGCTGCGGGCGGAAGGACGGCGTGCGCCGGGGCGGTCCTCGCGCCCGCGGGAGCGGGCACGGGTCGTGGCGACCGCGACGCCGGCGAGCATCAGCACGAAGCCGCCGATGCCGATGAGGGGGATGTGCGTGGCGATGCCGGCCAGCACGGCGCCCAGGCCGGCGAGGGCGAGCAGGATGCCGACGAGCAGTGAGCGGTAACTGGGGCGACCGCGCTTGGCCGGGTCGGAGGCGAACACATCGGAGTCGCTGCTGTAGAAGCTGCGCTCCATCTCCTCCAGCAGACGCCGTTCCCGCTCCGACAGTGGCATCTTCTGTCTCCCCTTTTGCCGTCGGCGCAGTGGCCGCTTGCGCTCATTGTAGGTCGCGCCGCCCGGCTAGGCTAGCCGCGTGGGCGAAAGTGCGCGGCTCGTCGATCTCGTGCAGAGCCGCATCGATCGGGAGCTGTCCGACCGCTCCTCCATTCTCGCCGAGATCGGCAGGGAGACCGCCCCGATCGTCCAGACTTGTAAGCAGCTTCTCAGCGGCGGCAAGCGCTTCCGTGCGCTGTTCTGCTACTGGGGCTGGCAGGCGGTGCACGGCGAGCTCGCGTCCTTCGACCCGATCGGCGAACCGGACGCCGTCGCCCGGATCACCCCCGTCGTCGCCGCTGCGACGGCCCTGGAGCTGTTCCACGCCGCAGCGCTCGTGCACGACGACATCATCGACCGCTCGGACGTGCGCCGCGGCGCCCCGTCCGTGCACCGCGCCTTCGCGCGGCTGCACGAGGACTCCGGGTGGCTCGGGTCCCCCGACGAGTTCGGCGCCGCCGCGGGCATCCTCGTCGGCGACCTGCTGCAGTCCTGGAGCGACGACGTGTTCGCCTCGGCGCTGCGTGCGCTGCCGGAGGGCGAGCGCTCGCCGTCCGCCGCCGCCGCCCGCCGGGACTTCGAGCGCATGAAGACCGAGGTGACGGCCGGGCAGTATCTCGACGTGCTCGACGAGCGCTCCTGGCTGGACATGCCCGACGCGGACGCGCTGGAGCGCATCCATCGCGTCATCGTCTACAAGTCCGCCAAGTACAGCGTGCAGGCGCCCCTGCTGATCGGCGCCGGCCTCGCCGGGGCGCGCCCGGAGCAGCGGGCGGCCCTGGAGGGGCTCGGCCTGCCGCTGGGCATCGCCTTCCAGCTGCGCGACGACGTGCTCGGGGTCTTCGGCGACGAGGCCGTGACCGGCAAGCCGGCGGGCGACGACCTCCGGGACGGGAAGCACACCATGCTCATCGCGCTCACCCGCCGCACCCTCGCCGGCGGGGCCCGGCGCGCCTTCGACGAGCTGCTCGGCGACCGTGGCCTGGAGGCCGCGCAGATCCAGATGCTCCGCAACACCGTGCGCGAGACCGGCGCGCTCGCGCGGGTGGAGGAGCTCATCGCCGACAATGTCCAGCGCGCGCTGGGGATGCTGGAGAGCGCGCCGCTGTCCCAGGCCGCGCGCTCCGAGCTGGCGCGACTGGGTCGCAACGTCGCGGACCGATCCTCCTGATCGGCCCGCGAGCTCGCGGCTCCGGGCGCCCTGTCTAGAAGCCGAGCGCCTGGGCGACCCGGCGCACCTCCGCCTTCCGCCCGCTGCGCAGCGCCTCGATCGGACTGGTCCCCAGGCTCGCCTCCGGCTCCAGCAGCCAGGCCACCGCCTCCTCGTCGTCGTAGCCGGCGTCGCCGAGGACGATCGCGGTCCCCCGCAGCTCGGGCAGCGGCTCGCCGTCGCGCAGGAACAGCGCCGGGATGCGCAGCACGCCGTCCCGTCGCACGGCCAGCAGATGCCGGTCCTCGATGAGACGCCGCACGCGGCTGGGGCTCAGGCCGAGGATCTCGGCGACCTCGGGGATGGTGAGCTGGTCGGTCAGGTGGTCGCGATCGACGTCGGATGCGGTCACGCCAACTAGCGTGCCACGAGCTGGCGCCGCCGCGGAACTCCCCCACACCGCACAGGCACCCGGGAAGCAGCAGCCTCGGTGCCTAGACTTTCGACGTGTCCGACGCCTCCGCCGACCCGATGATCGGCCGTCTTCTCGACGGCCGCTATCTCGTGCGCTCGCGGATCGCCCGAGGGGGCATGGGCACCGTCTACGTCGCCACGGACGAGCGCCTTGAGCGGCGGGTGGCGATCAAGATCATGCACGGCCATCTCGCGGATGACAACGCGTTCCGCAATCGCTTCGTGCAGGAGGCGCGGGCGGCAGCCCGGCTGGCCCATCCGAACGTCGTGAACGTCTACGACCAGGGCGCCGACGGGAGCCTGGCGTACCTCGTCATGGAGTACCTGCCCGGCATCACCCTGCGCGACCTGCTCAAGGACTACAAGCGCCTCACCGCCGCGCAGTGCTACGACATCACCGAGGCCGTGCTCGCCGGCCTCGCCGCCGCGCATGCGGCCGGCATCATCCACCGGGACCTCAAGCCCGAGAACGTCATGCTCGCCGACGACGGGCGCATCAAGATCGGGGACTTCGGGCTGGCCCGCGCGGTCACCGCCAACACGGCGTCCGGCCAGGCTCTGCTGGGCACGATCGCGTACCTGTCCCCGGAGCTCGTCACCCGCGGCGTGGCGGACACCCGCAGCGACATCTACGCCATCGGCATCATGATGTACGAGATGCTCACCGGCGAGCAGCCCTTCAAGGGCGAGCAGCCGATGCAGATCGCCTACCAGCACGCCAACGACCGGGTGCCGCCGCCCGGCAGCGCGACGAACGGGTCCACGCCCGAGCTGGACGAGCTGGTGCAGTGGGCCACCTCCCCCGACCCCGCAGACCGGCCGAAGGACGCGCAGGAGATGCTCGACCGGCTTCGCGTGCTGCGAGCGAGGGCGTCCCAGGAGACGCCCACGCGGGCCACCCGGGTGCTGCCGACCGCGACGACCGTGCTGCCTCCCGTCGCCGGCGGGGGCACGGCCGCGTCCGGGCAGACCTCGACGATCGCCTCGGCCGCCGGGCGGGGCGAGCCGGTGCGGCCCAGCTCGGTGAGCAACGTCGCCCGGCTGCACCGCGCGAGCAGCGCGCGCCGTCGCCGCGGCCGGTGGATCTTCGCGGCCGTCTCCCTCGCCGCTGTCGTGTCCGCGGGCGCCGGCTGGTATCTCGCCGGTCCGGGCGCGAACGCGACGGTGCCGGCGGTCACCGGCCAGCCCGCCGACGCGGCCGAGGCCCTGCTGCAGCAGGCCGGCCTCAGCGCCGCCCGCTCCGAGTGCAACAGCGTCGACGTGCCGGTGGGATCGGTCGTGCAGAGCGACCCGCCGGCCGGCGCCTCCGTGCCGCAAGGGAGGCAGGTGACGCTCTGCCTGTCGATCGGCCCGCGCTCTCTCGCGGTCCCCAAGCTCGTCGGCGCGCAGCAGGCGGACGCGAACGCGCTGATCCAGCGCACCGGCTTCGTCGTCGCTCCCGACCCGGTCGGGCAGTTCGACGCCCAGCAGCCGTCCGGCGTCGTGCTGGAGGCGGTCACCCCCGACGGACAGGACCTCCCCGCGGGGGCGAGCTACCCTGAGGGCTCGGCCATCCGTCTCATCGTCTCCGTCGGGCCGCAGCCGGACGTGTCCGGCACGTCCGTGGACGAGGCGCGGACGATCCTCACCCGCGCCGGCCTGCTCGTGGACGACGGGAGCGCGCAGCAGTCCTTCGACGACAAGATCCCCGCCGGCGACGTCATCGGCTACTCCGCGGCGGACACGAGCATCCCCCTGCGTCAGGGCGCGACGGTCGCGCTGAACGTCTCCAAGGGGCCGGAGCTGTTCCCCGTGCCCGACGTCTCCGGCAAGACCCTCGCGGACGCGAAGAGCCAGCTCGAGAAGGCGGGCTTCACGGTGACCGTGCAGTCCGCCTCCCCGGAGCTGGTCTGGGGCTTCGTCCCGGTGCAGTCGATGAGCCCCCAGGCGGGCGCGATGCTGCCGAAGGGCGCGACCGTGACCATCGTGGGCCAGGTCTGACGCTCAGCCGCGCGTGAGCTCCTCGGCCACGAGGAAGGCGAGCTCGAGGGACTGCATGTGGTTCAGGCGCGGGTCGCACAGGGACTCGTAGCGCGTCTCGAGCGTGATCTCGTCGATGTGCTCTGCACCGCCGAGGCACTCGGTGACGTCGTCGCCGGTCAGCTCCACATGCAGCCCGCCCGGATGCGTGCCGACCGCGCGGTGGGCCTCGAAGAAGCCCTTGACCTCGTCGACGACGTCGTCGAAGCGACGCGTCTTGTAGCCGTTGCGCGAGGTGATGCCGTTGCCGTGCATCGGATCGGTGATCCACAGCGGGAGCGCGCCGGAGTCCTTCACCGCGCGCAGCAGCGGCGGCAGCGCCTCGCGGATCTTCGCCGCGCCCATGCGCGTGATGAAGGTCAGGCGGCCGGGCTCCCGCTCCGGGTCGAGCTTGTCGATGAGCGCGAGCACCGTCTCCGGGGTGGTGGTGGGGCCGAGCTTCACGCCGATCGGGTTGCGCACACGGGACAGGAAGTCGATGTGCGCGCCGTCCAGCTCGCGGGTGCGCTCCCCGATCCACAGGAAGTGCCCGGAGGTGAGGTACGGCGTGCCGGTGCGCGAGTCGATCCGCACCAGGGGGCGCTCGTAGTCGAACAGCAGCGCCTCATGGGCGACGTAGAAGTCCGTCCTGCGCAGCTCGGCGAAATCCGCACCGCAGGCGATCATGAACTTGATCGCGCGGTCGATCTCGCGGCCCAGGCTCTCGTACCGCGCGTACGCCGGATTGGCGGCGAAGCCCTTGTTCCACTCGTGCACGCGCCGCAGGTCGGCGAAGCCGCCCTGCGTGAAGGCCCGCACGAGGTTCAGCGTGGAGGCCGCCGTGTGGTAGCCCTGCACGATGCGCCGCGGGTCGGCCCGGCGCGACTCCGCCGTGAAGTCGTAGCCGTTGACGATGTCGCCGCGGTACGCCGGCAGCGTGACCTCGCCGCGCGTCTCCACATCCGAGGAGCGGGGCTTGGCGAACTGACCGGCCATCCGGCCCATCTTCACGACCGGGACGGACGCGCCGTAGGTGAGCACGACCGCCATCTGCAGGATGGTCTTCACCCGGTCGCGGATGCGATCGGCGGTGGCGCCCTCGAAGGTCTCGGCGCAGTCGCCGCCCTGCAGGACGAAGGCCTGGCCGGCGGCGGCGGCCGCCAGCTTCGCCTTGAGCTCGTCGGCCTCGCCGGCGAACACCAGCGGCGGCAGCGAGGCCAGCTCGGCGCTGGCGGCCCGCGCCGCCTCCGCGTCCGGCCATTGCGGCTGCTGCTTCGCCGGCAGCTCCCGCCAATAGTCCAGGCCCTCGACCACGGAAGCAGTCGGGCGGACGATGGTCTCGGTCGGGTCTAGCACGGTTCAGCCTGTCGGATAGGGGGCGTCGGCGGATTGCCGACCCTCGATCCTAACCCGGCCGAGGCCGCCGCCCTGCGCTGCCGCGAGGAGGCGGTGCGGCGCGGCCTCAGGCCCCCTGGGCCGGCCGGAAGGTGAAGGCGCGGACGGCCTGCATCACGCCGAGGACGATGAGCGAGATGCCCAGCAGCCACCACAGCACCACCGCGCCCCACAGCGGCGAGAAGAAGAGGATGACGCCGGCGACGATGCTCAGCACGGCGAAGACGATCGTCCACGCCGAGGGGCCGCTGCCCAGGGTGGTCAGCGCCACGACGCCCTCGACCACCCACATGATGCCGACGAGCACGCTGAGGAAGACCGCGAGGAAGGTCGCCGCCGCCGCGAGGTTGAGGAAGGCCACGATCCCGGCCACGACGAAGACCACCGCGAGCACGATGTGCCCCACTCGCGCCCAGCCGCCCAGCCCGCGCGAGAAGATGCCGATGCCGGCATAGACGAGGCCGGCGACGATCGCGTAGACGGCGATGATGGCGGTGGCGGCGAGGGCCGTGCGCCCCGGCCAGACCAGGATGAGGATGCCCACCACCACCGCGATGAGCGCTCCGATGCCGAAGGCGATGCGAACGCCGTTGCTCACGGACTTCGCGAGATCCTCGTTCCCCAGCTGCGTGGATGCCATGGCACTGCCCTTCCCCTGTCGGAGGCCCGACGGGCCTCATCCCCCGGGCGCGCCGTCGCGGCCCTCTCGGATGATAGCGGCACGGCCGATGCCGGGGCAGGCCTTCCCGCGCGGCGCGCCGCCAGACCCGGCGCGAGGGGCCGGCTCCGCGCGGGGCCCGGCTCCGCGCGGGCGGGCCCGGCTCCGCGGGCGCCTGCTCAGCGCGCGGCCGCGGGGCGGCGCAGCGTGGAGGCGTAGACGTCCACGTACTCCTGGCCGGACAGCGCCTGCAGGGCGTGCATGATCTCGTCGGTGATGGACCGCAGCACGACCCGGTCGTCCCCCAGGCCGCTGAAGCGGCTGAAGTCCAGCGGCTCGCCGATGACGGTCCCGATCCGGCGGATCTTCGGAAGGCTCGAGCCGATCGGCATCGCCTTCTCCGTGTCCACCATGACCACCGGGACGACCGGGACGCCCGCCTCGACGATCATGCGGGCGATGCCGGTTCGGCCGCGGTAGAGGCGCCCGTCGGGGCTGCGTGTGCCCTCGGGATAGATGCCCAGGACGTCACCGCGCCCGAGCACCTGAAGGCCCGTGTTCAGCGACGCCTCGGAGGCCTTGCCGCCGCCCCGGTCGATCGGCAGCTGCCCGGTCGCGAGCATGAAGTTCCGGATCAGCCAACCGCGCAGCCCGCGGCCGGTGAAGTAGTCGCTCTTGGCGAGGAAGTAGACGCGCCGCTCGACCATGAGCGGAAGGAAGAAGGAGTCGATCACGGAGAGGTGGTTGCCGGCGAGGATGACCGGGCCCTCCCGAGGGATGTTCTCGAGCCCCGTGACCCACGGGCGGAAGATGACCCGCATGAACGGTCCCACGAGGACATGCTTCAGCAGCCAATAGAACACCAGCGCTCGCTTTCGGGGAATCTGCTGTGCACTCTACCGCCTCGCCCGCTTCCGGCTCCTAGACTTGAGGCACCACTACGGGTGGCATCCCGCGGTACCGAAGGAGCTGCCGTGAAAGAGACCTTCCAGCCTGCCGTCGTCCCCGCCGATCCGGAGGCCAACGCGACGGCCCTGCTGCTCGACCGCGTCGCGAAGACCCCCGGGAAGCCGTTGTTCGCCGTCCCCGAGGGGGACGGCTGGCGGGATATCACCGCCGCCGAGTTCCACGAGCAGGTCGTCGCCCTGGCCAAGGGCTTCATCGCCGAGGGCGTGCAGCCGGGCGACAAGGTCGCCTTCATGTGCCGCACGCGCTACGAGTGGACGCTCGTGGACTTCGCCCTGTGGTTCGCGGGCGCCGTGATGGTTCCCGTGTACGAGACCTCCTCGGCGAGCCAGCTCGCCTGGAACATGGAGGACTCCGGGGCGGTGATGTTCCTGGCCGAGACGGCCGAGCACTTCGCCCGCTTCGAGGAGGTCCGGGAGCGGCTGACCGCCGTGCGGCGCAGCTGGCGGATGGACGAGGGCGCCCTGGACCGGCTGCGCGCCGCGGGCGCCGCGGTCTCCGACGAGCAGGTGGAGCAGCGGCGCTCGGCGGCCAAGGGCTCCGACATCGCCACCCTCATCTACACCTCGGGCTCCTCCGGCCGCCCCCGCGGCTGCGTGCTCACGCATTCGAACTTCGTCGAGCTGGCCCGCAACTCCGCCAAGGCGCTGGAGGACGTGCTCGACCCGGAGGCCTCCACGCTCCTGTTCATCACGCTCGCGCACGTCTTCGCGCGGTTCATCTCCGTGCTGTCGGTGCACGCCGGCGTCAGGGTCGGGCATCAGGCGGACACCACCCGACTGATGGAGGCGATGGGCACCTTCCGGCCCAGCTTCCTGCTGGCCGTGCCGCGAGTGTTCGAGAAGGTGTACAACGTCGCCGAACAGAAGGCCGCAGCCGGGGGCAAGGGCAAGATCTTCGCCGCAGCGGTGGACACCGCCATCGCGCATTCGCGGGCGGTGATGTCCGGCGGCCGGGTGCCGCTGGGCCTGGCGCTGCGCTTCCGGCTGTACGACGCTCTCGTCTACCGCCGGCTCAAGGCCGCTCTCGGCGGCCGCGCCCGCTACGCCGTCTCCGGCTCGGCCCCGCTGGGCGAGCGTCTCGCGCACTTCTTCCACAGCCTCGGCCTCGTGGTGCTGGAGGGCTACGGGCTCACCGAGAGCACCGCCCCGGCCACCGTGAACCGGCCGAGCAGGGTGAAGATCGGCACGGTCGGCCCGGCCCTGCCGGGCACGAGCATCCGTGTCGCCGAGGACGGCGAGGTCCAGCTGCGCGGGGTGAACGTCTTCCGCGAGTACTGGAACGATCCGGAGGGCACCCGGGAGGCGTTCACGGAGGACGGGTTCTTCAAGACCGGCGACCTGGGCTCGCTGGACGAGGACGGCTACCTCACCATCACCGGCCGCAAGAAGGAGATCATCATCACCGCTGGCGGCAAGAACGTCGCCCCCGCACCACTGGAGGACCGCATCCGCGCCAACCCCGTCGTCGGACAGGTCGTGGTCTGCGGCGACGGCAAGCCCTTCATCTCCGCCCTGATCACCCTGGACCCGGAGATGCTGCCCACCTGGCTGTCCAACAACGGCCAGAGCCCCCAGCTCACCCTCGCCCAGGCCGCCGAGAACCCCGCCGTCATCGCCGAGGTCCAACGCGCCGTCGACGCCGCCAACGCCAGCGTCTCCCGCGCCGAGTCCATCCGCAAGTTCCGCATCCTGCCCATCGAATGGACACAGGACAGCGGACACCTCACCCCCAAGCTCAGCATCAAACGACACGTCATCATGACCGACTTCGCCCCCGAAGTCGAAGCGATGTACGCGCAGGGCGCGCCGCCTCAGGACTCGGCGTCCTCGCTGCACGCCGCCACGGGCTGAGCGCCGCGCCGCGGCCTAGACTGGACCGGATGCTCCTGCGCCGGGGAGCAGAGGAGCAGAGAGCCGTGGACTTCACCGAACGACCGTCGCTGGTCCCCCTCGACGACGAATCGAATGTGACCGATCTGCTCATGGAGCGGGTGCGGGCGACGCCGGAGCGAGTCCTGTTCGCCGTGCCGGAAGGCGAGGGCTGGCGGGATATCACCGCCGCCGAGTTCCACGAACAGGTCGTCGCCCTGGCCAAGGGCTTCATCGCCGAGGGCGTGCAGCCGGGCGACAAGGTCGCCTTCATCTGCCGCACCCGCTACGAGTGGACCCTCGTCGACTTCGCGCTCTGGTTCGCCGGCGCGGTCATGATCCCGATCTACGAGACCTCCTCCCCCAGCCAGATCCAGTGGTACGTGCAGGACTCGGGCGCGGTCGCGGCGATCACGGAGACCGCCGACCATTTCGCGCGGCTCGACGAGGTGCGCGCGGAGCTGCCCTCCCTGCGACGTGGCTGGCGCCTGGACCTCGGCGACCTGGAGAAGCTGCGCGCCGCCGGCGCCGGGGTCTCCGACGCGCAGGTGCAGCAGCGACGCTCGGCGGCCAAGGGCTCCGACATCGCCACCATCATCTACACCTCCGGTTCCACCGGCCGCCCCCGCGGCTGCGTGCTCACCCACTCCAACTTCGTGCTGCTCTCCCGCAACGTCGCCATCGATCTGCATGAGGTGCTCGCGGCGGAGGGCGCGTCGACCCTGCTGTTCGTCACGCTCGCGCATGTGTTCGCCCGGTTCATCTCGGTTGTCGCGGTCCACGGCGGCGCGCGGGTCGGTCATCAGGCGGACACGAGC
>Ga0180222_1002736_pt1 | contig 13229 bp, 12 predicted proteins | sample eDN5th37CKraftOP_FD_151336 | JGI IMG/M metagenome (GOLD analysis project Ga0180222, IMG submission 151336) | Enriched Organic Plus compost microbial communities from Emeryville, California, USA - eDNA 5th pass 37_C Kraft OP (version 2) (version 2) ... | reverse complement strand
TAGGTCTTGCCGGTGCCCGCCGGGCCGAGCGCGAAGATCACGTCGCGTCGCGTCAGTTCCTCCATATAGGTGACCTGCGTGCTGCTGCGCGGGACGATGGTCTTCTTGCGCGTGCGGATCATCACCTTGGGCGGTTCGCTCACATCGTGGCGGATGATGCCGTCGAGCGTCGGTTCGGAGGACATGGCGATCACCGCCTCCACCGCGCCGCTGTCGATTTCCTGCCCCTGCGCCACCCGGTTGTATAGGCCCATCAGCACGTCGCGGGCGCGGGCGGCGGCGCTTGCCTCGCCCTCTATCTGCAATTTGTTGCCGCGCGCGCCGATATAGACGCCGAGGCGATTTTCTATCGCCACCAGATTCTGGTCATATTGACCAAAGACCATGCCGAGAAGATGGGGTTTGTCGAAAACCAGCTCCAGCCTTGAGCGGTCGCCCGGTTCTGCCTGAACATGCTTTTTCGCCATCAGCGCGGCATCCCCTGTTTCATGCGGCCTCTTTTCTCCCTGCGAGTTCCCCGGCAAGGCTGTTCGGACCCGCCGAGACGATATCGACCTCGATCATGTCGCCGATCCGCGCGCCGTCCGCATAGACGTGGACGGATTGCAGCCAGGGCGACTTGCCGACCAGCTGGCCCGGCTTGCGGCCTGGCTTTTCGATGAGAATGCTCGTGCGCTTGCCGACCGTCGCCTGATTGAAGGCGAGCTGATCCGCGCTGATCCGCGCCTGAAGGATCTTCAGCCGCTCGTCCATCACCTCCGCCGGGATCTGACGATCCATGTCGGCGGCGGGGGTGCCGGGGCGGGGGCTGTATTTGAACGAGAAGGCGTAGGCATAGCCGACCTCGCGGATGAGGCTCATCGTCGCCTCGAAATCCGCGTCGCTCTCGCCGGGGAAGCCGACGATGAAATCGCCCGACAGCGCGATATCGGGCCGCGCCGCGCGCACCCGGTCGAGCAGGCGCAGGTAGGAATCGCGCGTATGGCTGCGGTTCATCGCCTTGAGGATCGGGTCGGAGCCCGACTGCACCGGCAGGTGGAGATAGGGCATCAGCTTGGCGACCTCGCCATGGGCGGCGATCAGGTCGTCCTCCATGTCGTTGGGGTGGCTGGTGGTGTAGCGGATGCGCTCCAGCCCTTCCATCCGGTCCAGTGCGCGGATCAGGCCCGCAAGGCCCTGCGCGCGGCCCTTGGCATCCTCGCCGGTCCAGGCGTTCACATTCTGGCCGAGCAGCGTGATCTCCCGCACGCCGCCGTCGACCAGCGCCTTCGCCTCATCGATGATCGCGCCCCAGGGCCGGCTGATCTCCGCGCCGCGCGTATAGGGCACGACGCAATAGGTGCAGAATTTGTCGCAGCCTTCCTGCACCGTCAGAAAGGCGGTGGGGCGGGGCTGTTTCGGCCGGTCGGGCAGCGCGCCGAACTTGGAGGCGGCGGGCATGTCGGTGTCGAGCGCTTCTTCGCCCTTCGCCGCCTTGTCGATGAGGTCGGGCAGGCGGTGATAGGCCTGCGGACCGACGACGATGTCGACCATCTGCGTGCGCCGGGTGATCTCCGCCCCTTCCGCCTGCGCGACGCAGCCCGCGACCGCGATCATCGGGCGGCTGCCGTCCTCACGGCGCAGGCGGCCGATGTCGGAATAGACCTTTTCCGCCGCTTTTTCGCGGATATGGCAGGTGTTGAGAACGACCATGTCGGCCTCGACACCGTCCTCCACCGCCGTCATGCCCTGCGCGCCCAGCATCTCCGCCATGCGTTCGCCGTCATAGACGTTCATCTGACAGCCGAAGGATTTGACGTGGAAGGTCTTCGGCGCGTCCTGATTTTTCGTGCGATTCATCGGCCCAGCTATACAGGCCCCGGCGGCGGCGCGAAAGCCGATTGCCGCGTGAGGATGCGATTTCGTGCTTCCTCGGCGACGGCCTTGCGGTCGGGGAAGTCCTCCGGGTCGAACGGGTCGAGGAAATGCAGCGTCACCGGCAGGGGCCCCGCGCGTTCCAGCAGCCGTTTCGCATTGGCCCCGGCGCTCTCGCCGCCGTGCCACGCAATCTCCGGCGCGGCGTTGCCATAGTCGATCCACACCGGCTGGATGTCGAGGTCGCGCGGCGGCGGCATCAGCCCGGCCAGCAGCGCGGGCTTGAACGGCAGCAGCGCGCGGCCGTCGCCGGTCGTGCCTTCGGGGAAGAGCGCGACCGGCTGGTGCCGTTCCAGCGCCGCGCGCAGCGCGTGGATCTGGTCGCGCACGCCATGGCGGTCGGCGCGGGCGACGAAGATGGTGTTGTTCTGCCGCGCCAGCCAGCCGATCAACGGCCAGCCCGCCACCCCGTCATGGGAGATGAACGCGGCGCCGCTCGCGCCGCCCAGCAGCAATATGTCGAGCCAGCTGACATGATTGGCGATGAAGAATATGTCGCGGCGGCGAGGGCTTCCCTCCACCCGCGCCCGCGCGCCGACGGACCGCGCCGCCAGCGCCAGAAAGCGCCGCGGCCATGGCGAGGGCAGGTGCAGCAGCTTGCAGCCAAGGTGCAGGACGAGGCACAGGACCAGGCTCCCCGTCAGTGCGAGGAGGCGCCGGACGCGGCGCAGCCTTGCCCTTGCGCGGCCTGCCTTCAATCGCGTGTCAATTCTTGCGGTCGAGGGCGACGCCGTACAGTTCCATCCGGTGGTCGACGAGACGGAAGCCCAGTTTTTCCGCGATCTGCTTTTGCAGCAGCTCCAGCTCCGGATCGACGAACTCGATCACATTGCCGGTCTCGACGTCGATGAGGTGGTCATGGTGCGATTCGGGCGCGGCTTCGTACCGGGCGCGGCCGTCGCCGAAATCATGCCGTTCCAAAATGCCCGCTTCCTCGAACAGGCGCACGGTGCGGTAGACCGTGGCGATGGAAATGCCCGGATCGATCGCGGCCGACCGTTCGTGCAGCTTTTCGACATCGGGATGATCCTCCGCCTCGGACAGCACCCTGGCGATCACGCGACGCTGCTCCGTGATGCGAAGGCCTTTTTCGGCGCACAGCGCCTCGATGTCGATTTTACGGGGCATTCAACCTGCTCGAACTGTGAAAAGAGAGGCGCAGTCTAGTCCATCTGCGCGAAATGGGAAGGGAGAGGCGACAAATTGTCCGCCTCCATCCTTATATCCTATATTTCCGCCGACTGAACGACCGGCGAGCGGCGGACTTTATTTCTTCCGGCCGCGGCTGCGCGAAGTGCCAAGGCCGATTTTCTTGGCCAGCGAGCGGCGCTGTTCGGCATAGTTGGGCGCCACCATCGGATAGTCGGCGGGAAGATTCCATTTGGCGCGGTAATCTTCCGGCGTCATCTGATAATGGGTCATCAGGTGGCGCTTCAGCATCTTCAGCTTTTTGCCGTCTTCCAGGCACACGATATATTCCGGCTTCACCGAAGAACGGACCGACACCGCCGGTTCCTGCCGGACTTCCGGCGCGGGGGCGGGCGAATCGAGACCGGCGAGCGCGGCGTGAACATTCTGGATCAGCAGCGGCAGATCCGAAACGGCGACACTGTTGTTCGAGACGTGCGCGGCCACGATATCCGATGTCAGCGTAATCAGCATCTCGCTTTTGGCGTTGGTGTCATCCATGAATTTTCTCCACTAACTTGGGGGCGACCCTGATAGATATCATTTGTCATCTATAATATATCTTTTTTTATTTAGGAATCAATCCGATTCTCGATTCAATCAAGTGACAGACGAAAACTGAGGGCGTCATAATAAGTTCCGTCATCACCCTTGTAATAAGCCGGTCTGCGATGGACTTGCTCAAAACCATTGCGAAGATAGAATTCGATCGCCTGATTATTGCAGCGCACCTCTAGATGAATGGCGCTGATCCGCGATTTTCGGGCATGATTGACGCAATCCTGCAAAAGAAATTGGCCGATGCCCCGGCTCTGCCAGCGCGGATCGGTGGCAATCAGCAACAATTCCGCCTCATCGAGCACATAACGGGTCAGCGCGAAGCCGAGATGTGCATTATCGAGACAGGCGAAGGACAGGCGCACCCCGGTCAGCGTCATGAAGCTGGACAGCTGCGCCGGGGTCCAGGCTTCGCCATAGGCGGGGCTGAACGCGTTGCGCATGATCGCGCTGGCGGCGGCCTCGGCCCGGTGATCGGGGTAGGTATAGGCGAGGATGCGCAGGGCCTGGCTGATATTTTCGGACATGGATCAGTTCTTTCGCATCGCCAGCGGCACGGCGTCGGCGCCCCTGCCGTAAAGCGGAGTGCTGTCCTCGCTCAGCAGCCCGGCGGGCAGCAGCGGGAATTGGCGGGCATCGGGGTGAAGCGGCGCCGCCTCGCCATGGCCGCGCGCCTCCACCACGGCCGCCGCGCCCGTGCCGTAGAGGACCGGCGCGTCCAGCTCCTCCGCCAGCCGTGCGATCGGCGTGGAGGCGGGCGGGGCGAGCGGTTCCAGCGTTGCCGCGTCGAAGCGTTGCCAGAAACATTCGCCATGGCCGCCGGTCATGACGACGGTGAGGGGAGGCATAGTGTCGCCTGCATCCTGCGCCGCGCGGGCGATGGCCGCGACCAGCGACAGGCTCGCATAGGCGCGCAGCCGCGCCCGCCAGCCATAAGCCAGCGCCCGCGCCGCCGCGAGGCCGACCCGCACACCGGTGAAGCTGCCCGGTCCGTTGTCCACGACGATTTCGTCGGCGCGCCCGCCGCCGTCCATCGCGGCGATGATCGGGATCAGCTTTTCGGCATGGCCGCGTCCGGCGATTTCATGATGGGAATCGATCAGCCTGCCACCGTCGAACAGGGCGACGGACAATGCTTCCGTGGCGGTATCAATGACTAGCTGGCGCACCTTTTCTTTCCGCGAACCCTGGGTCTTTCCGCGAACCCGTGTTGGTCCCCGCGATTAGACGCTTTGCGGCTTTTTGCAACTATAAGCGATGAAAAGGCGGGATGCCGTATCAGACGGACAATACTTCCGTTACTTCCGGCACATAATGTTTGAGCAGCGCCTCGATGCCGTTCTTCAGCGTCGCGGTGGACGAGGGGCAGCCGGAACAGGCGCCCTGCATGCGCAGATAGACTTTGCCCTTGTCGAAGCCGCGATAGATGATGTCGCCGCCGTCATTGGCGACGGCGGGGCGCACGCGGGTATCGATCAGCTCGCGAATCTGGGCGACGATTTCCGCGTCCTCCGGATCGTCGGCAAAGCCGCTATCCTGATCCCCGTCATCGGCGGGGATATGGATGCCGGTGGCGGTGCCGCCCCGGAACAGCGGCATGTCCGCCGTGAAATGATCGAGCAGCGTCGCCAGCACATCGGGCTTCACGTCGGACCATTCGGCGCCCGGCGCGATCGTCACCGAAATGAAGTTGCCGCCGAAGAACACCCCGGTCACGTCGCCCAGTGCGAACAGCGCCTCGGCCAGCGGCGAGGCTTCGGCTTCCTCGGGCGTGGCGAAATCGCGGGTTCCCGCCGCCATCACCTGCCGGCCGGGCAGGAATTTGAGCGTCGCGGGGTTGGGCGTTCTTTCGGTTTCGATCAGCATGGCGCCCATGTGGCGATTGCAGCGCCCGGAATCAAGCCATAGATACTATCAGGCATGAGCCCCGATGGAGAGCCATGCAACTTTTCTTGTATTTCGCCGCATTCTTCCCTACATGGCGGGCAGCGCGACGGATGCCGTATCATCGGCTCCTGGGAATTGGTGGCGTGAACATCCGGCAGGCATGCCGCCGGATCGGCCAAGGATCGCGCTTCGTTTGAGGCTTCCCTGTTCACGCGGGTCGTTTCTGGACCCGCCCCGTTGCCTGCTTCCCTTGTCGGGGTGCGGACAGCGGAGCCATGAATATGGAAAGACTATAAGAATGACCTTTTCCGAACTCGGCCTTGCCGAACCCCTGCTGAAAGCGCTCGCTTCGAAGAATTACGAGACGCCGACGCCCATTCAGGCGCAGGCGATCCCGCCGCTGCTCGAAGGGCGCGACCTGTGCGGCATCGCGCAGACCGGCACGGGCAAGACGGCGGCCTTCGCGCTGCCCTCGCTCGATTATTTCCACCGTAACCCGAAGCCGGTAATGCGCCATGGCTGCCGTATGCTGGTGCTGTCCCCCACGCGGGAACTGGCGGCGCAGATCGCCGACAGCTTCCGCACCTATGCCCGCTTCATGAAGATTTCGGTCGCGACCATCTTCGGCGGCGTGCCGATCAACCGCCAGATCCGCCAGATGCAGGAAGGCGTCGACGTGCTGGTGGCGACGCCGGGCCGTCTGCTCGACCTGATCGACCAGCGCGCCTTCACCCTGTCGGGCGTCGAGATCTTCGTGCTCGACGAGGCCGACCAGATGATGGACATGGGCTTCATCGCCCCGCTCAAGCGCATCGTCAAGATGCTGCCCAAGCAGCGGCAGAACCTGTTCTTCTCCGCCACCATGCCCAAGGAAATCGCGGATCTGGGCAACCAGTTCCTGCATGATCCGGTCAAGGTGTCGGTCGCGCCGCAATCGACCACGGCCGAGCGCGTGCGCCAATATGTAAGCTTCGTCGATCAGGGCCAGAAGCAGGCGCTGCTCAACAAGATCGTGCGCGATCCGGCGATCGACCGGGCGCTCGTCTTCACCCGCACCAAGCATGGCGCGGACAAGGTGGTGCGCTTCCTCGTCGGCGCGGGCGTGGAGGCGGTCGCCATCCACGGCAACAAGAGCCAGGCGCAGCGCACGACCGCGCTTCAGGCGTTCCGCCACGGCCATGTGAAGTTCCTCGTCGCGACCGACATCGCCGCGCGCGGCATCGACGTGTCGGGCGTCAGCCATGTCATCAATTTCGAGCTGCCCAATGTGGCCGAGCAATATGTCCACCGCATCGGCCGCACCGCGCGCGCCGGGGCGGACGGCATCGCGATCAGCCTCGTCGGGGCAGACGAGCGGCCCTATCTGCGCGCGATCGAGCGGCTGACCCGCCAGAAATGCGAGGTGGTGCCGCTGCCGGAGAATTTCGACGATCTGGTGCGCGAGCTGCCCAAGCCCGCGCCGGTCCAGCGCGGCCCGCGTCCCAATAAGGGCGGCGGTGGCGGTCGCGGCGGCGCCGAGCGGGCGCATCGCGGCGAGAGCCGGCGGGGGCAGGGGCAGGACGCCGCCCCCCGTCAGGGCGAAGGCCGCCAGCGTGCCGAGGGCGGCGAGGGGGCAGGGCGCCCGTCCGGCGGGCGCCGCCGCCGCAAGCCGGTGGGCGCGCACAAGGATGCCGTCCGCAAGTTCAGGGGCTGACCGTCCCCGAACGGGAACCGGCATGCTTTCAACTTTGTAAGTGCCGGTTCAGGAATTCACGGCTATGACCGGGCGATGAACATAATCGCCCGTTCGCGCCTGACGCACTCGCTTGCCCTTATCCTCGCTCTTGCCGGTGGCTGGTCCGTCCAGATCCACGCGCGCGAGGTCGCGCCTGCCGCCGCCACGGCTGCGCGGCAGGAGGCGCCCCGGCCCTGGCTCTACGAGAACAGCGACGTTCCCATCGATCCGGCCTGGCTGTTCGGGGAACTGCCCAACGGCCTGCGCTATGCGATCCGTCGCAATACGGTGCCGCCGGGGCAGGTATCGATCCGCCTGCGCATCGATGCCGGGTCGCTGATGGAGCGCCCGGACGAGAAGGGCTATGCCCACTTCATGGAGCATCTGACCTTCCGCGGCTCCAAATATGTGCCGGACGGCGAATCCAAGCGGCTGTGGCAGCGGCTCGGCGTGACCTTCGGCAGCGACAGCAACGCGCAGACGACGCCGACCGGCACCACCTATGCGCTCGACCTGCCCAATGCCTCGCCCGCCGGGCTGGACGAGAGCGTGAAGATCCTCGCGGGCATGATGACCGATCCCAATATCATCCCGGTCGCCGTGGATGCGGAACGGGCGGTCGTGCTCGCGGAGATGCGCGAGGGCACCAATGTCGGCACCCGCGTGGGCGACGCGACGCGGGCGCTGTTCTTCGCCGGGCAGCCGCTCGGCAGCCATGCGCCGATCGGCACGGCCGAAACGCTCAACGCCGCGACCGCCGCGACGCTGAAGGCGTTCCACGATCGCTGGTACCGGCCCGCCAATGCGGTGATCTCCGTCTCCGGCGATATCGACCCCAAGGCGATGGAAGCGCTGATCCGCAAATATTTCTCCGGCTGGAAGGCGACCGGCAAGACCGCGCCCGTCGCCGATTTCGGCAAGCCCGATGCCGACGCGCCGACCAGCGCCGTCGTCGTGCAGCCCGGCCTGCCCACCACCGTCACCGTCGCCTGGCTGCGCCCGTGGCAGCCCAAGGCCGACACCGTCGTCTATAACCAGCGCAAGCTGGCGGACATGGTCGCGCTCCAGATGATCAACCGCCGTCTGGAGGAGGCCGCGCGCCGGGGCACGGCCAGTTTCCTGCAGGCGAGCGTCGATGTGCAGGACGTCAGCCGCTCGGTGAACGGCACCTTCCTGTCGATCACCGCGCTGGGCGAGGATTGGGAAAAGGCGTTGCAGGACGCGCGCGCGATCATCGAGGACGCCAAGCGCGCGCCCGCGACGACGCAGGAGATCGACCGCGAATTCGCGGAAATGGAAACCGTGCTCGCCATCGGCGTCGAGAATCAGGATACCGAGCCCAGCGCGCGGCAGGCGAGCGATCTGGTGTCCGCCGTCGATATCCGCGAAACCACCGTCTCGCCGCAGGCCGCGCTCGATATCTATCGCAGCGCCCGCGCGATCATGACGCCCGACTATATGCTGGAGGCGACGCGCCGCACCTTCACCGGCGACGCCACCCGCGCGATGCTGGTGATGCCCAAGGCCCAGCCCAATGCCGAGGCGCGCCTCGCCGCCGCGCTGGAAGCGCCGGTGGAGGCGGCGAGCGACGTGCGCCTGTCCGCCAGCACGGTGACGATGGACGACCTGCCGAAGCTGCCGCCCGCGGGCAAGGTGGTTTCGGACGAGCAACTGGGCACCTCCGGCATCCGCCAGATCGCCTTCGCCAACGGCGTGAAGCTGATGCTGTTCGCCAATGACGCCGAAACCGGCAAGGTCCGCGTCAATGTGCGCTTCGGCCATGGCATGCTGGACCTGTCGCCCCGGCAGGTGGAGCCGACATGGGCGGCCAATTATGTGCTGGCGGCCAACGGCATCGGCAAGCTGGGCCAGCGGGAGATGGACGACCTCACCAACGGCCGCCGCCTGGGCTTCGATTTCGGCATAGACGACGACGCGTTCGAGCTGGGCGCGCTGACCCGCCCGGCCGATTACAAGGACCAGTTGCGGCTGTTCGCGACCAAGCTCGCCTTTCCCGGTTGGGCGGGCGAACCGGTGGAGCGGGCCAAGGCCGGGCTGCTGGCCGCCTATGACGTGTCCTCCACCTCGCCCAATGCGGTGCTGGGGCGCGATCTCGTCTGGCTGCTGCGCGACAAGGACATGCGCTTCCGCACCCCCGACAAGGCGGAGATTTCCGCGCTGACGCCCGACCGGTTCAAGGCGTTCTGGGCGCCCATCCTCGCCTCCGGCCCGATCGAGGTGCAATTGTTCGGCGACGTGAAGCCGGAGGAGGCGGTCGCGGCCGTCGCGGAGACGTTCGGCGCGCTGCCCGCCCGCAAGGCGCGGCCGGTCGATCCGGCCAATGCCGGCATCCGCTTCCCGGCGCATAACGACAGGCCGCTGGTCCTCACCCATGACGGCGACAGGGATCAGGCGGCGGCGGTGATCGCCTGGCCGACCGGCGCGGGGCTGGACGACACGCGCGAGGCGCGGCAGCTCGACATATTGGCGCAGATCATCAGCGACCGCCTGTTCGAAAAGCTGCGCGCGGTCGACGGCGCGGCGTACAGCCCGCAGGCGACCTCCGACTGGCCGCTCGGCTTTGGGAAAGGGCAGGGCTATCTCGCGGTGGTCAGCCAGCTGAAGCCGGAACGGATCGACTATTTCTACAAGCTGGTCGACGAGATCGCGGCCGATCTGGCGAGCCGCCCGGTCAGCAATGACGAACTGCAACGCACGCTGGCGCCGATGGCGCAGCTGCTGACGCGCGCGAGCACCGGCAACGCCTTCTGGATGAGCCTACTGGAAGGCGGAACGCAGGACCCGCGCACCATCACCGCGATGCAGACGATGATGCGCGACACGCTGCAGGTGACGGCGGAGGACCTGCGGACGCTGGCGGCGAAATATCTGGTGGCGGGGAAGAGCTACTCGGTGACGGTCTTGCCGAAGGGGGGAGAGTGAAATTCTAATCCTACTGTCACATTATATCGTCATGCCAGCGAAGGCTGGCATCGTTGGCCTTCGGGCACTATCCTCGGTACATGCGATGCGGCTGGACCTATATTCTGACGAACAAGCCGGAAGGCGTCCTCTATGTCGGCGTAACTGCTGATCTTGTGGCGCGGATGATGCAGCACCGGGCAGGAACGGGATCATCCTTGCCGGAAATATGGCTTGAAGCGCCTGGTTTTGGCGGAACAGCATTCCAGCATTGAAAATGCTATTGCTCGTGAAAAAGCTTTAAAGGCGTGGCAACGCGCCTGGAAGATCAGGCTGATCGAAGACGTTAATCCTAATTGGGAGGATTTGTTCGATCAGCTTGTCTGACCTTCTTCATAAATGCCAGAGATGCCAGCCTTCGCTGGCATGACGAGGGAGGAAGCTTTTTCCTCCCTCCATTATTTTACCGTGTCGCGATAAATCAAAGTATATATTTGCTCAAATCCGTATTCCGCGAAATGCTCGCCAGCTGGCCATCCACATAGGCCGCGTCGATCACCAGCGTTTCGCCGCTGCGGTCCTCCGCATCGAAGCTCACATCCTCCAGCAGTTTTTCCATCACCGTCTGGAGGCGGCGGGCGCCGATATTCTCGACCTGTTCGTTGACCTCCGCCGCGATGCGGGCGACGGCGCGGATGCCGTCCTCGGTCATGTCGATCGTCACGCCCTCGGTGCCGAGCAGCGCCTTGTACTGTTCGGTCAGCGACGCCTTGGTGTCGGAAAGGATCGCGACGAAATCCTCCTGCGTCAGCCCCTTCAGCTCGACGCGGATCGGCAGGCGGCCCTGCAATTCGGGCAGCAGGTCGCTGGGCTTCGCCACATGGAAGGCGCCGCTCGCGATGAACAATATGTGATCGGTCTTGAGCGGGCCATATTTGGTCGACACCGTCGTGCCCTCGATCAGCGGCAGCAGGTCGCGCTGCACGCCCTCGCGGCTGACCGATCCGCCGCGCACGTCGCTGACCGCGATCTTGTCCACCTCGTCGAGGAAGACGATGCCGTTCTGCTCCGCATCGTGCAGCGCGGTGCGGTTGAGGTCGTCCTGGTCGAGCCGCTTGTCCTGCTCTTCCTCGACCAGCTTGTCCCACGCATCGGCGACACGCATCTTGCGGCGCTTGCGCTGTTGCTGGCCGAACGCCTTGCCCATCAGGTCGGAAAGGTTGATCATGCCGACCTGCCCGCCGAGGCCGGGTATCTCCATCGGCATGGAGGGGCTGTCGGCGACCTCTATCTCGATCTCCGTGTCGTTCATCTGGTCGGCTTCGATGCGCTGGCGATAGGCGAGGCGGGTGGCCTCGCTCGCTTCCTTGCCGGTCAGCGCGTCGAGCAGCCGCTCCATCGCCGCGTCGGAGGCGGCGGCGCGCACCTTCTCGCGGCGGCGGTCGCGTTCGAGCCGCACCGCTTCCTCCACCAGATCGCGGGCGATCTGCTCCACGTCGCGGCCGACATAGCCGACCTCGGTGAACTTGGTCGCCTCCACCTTCACGAAGGGTGCGTCGGCCAGCTTGGCGAGGCGGCGGGAAATCTCGGTCTTGCCGCAGCCGGTGGGGCCGATCATCAATATGTTCTTGGGCGTCACCTCGTCGCGCAGATGGGCGGGCAACTGCTGCCGCCGCCAGCGGTTGCGCAGCGCGACGGCGACCGCGCGCTTGGCGTCCTTCTGGCCGATGATGTGCTCGTCGAGGGCGGCGACGATCGCCTTGGGGGTCAGGTCAGGATTCATGGTCTTTCCGGGTTCAGGCCGCGCTGTCGAGCGCTTCGAGGGTAATGTTGTGGTTGGTGTAGACGCACAGGTCGCCCGCAATGGCCATCGCCTTGCGCGCGATGGTTTCGGCGTCCTGCTCGTAATCGACCAGCGCGCGGGCGGCGGACAGGGCGAAATTGCCGCCCGATCCGATGGCGGCGATGCCGTCCACCGGCTCCAGCACATCGCCGTTGCCGGTGAGGATGAGGGTGATCTCCCTGTCCGCCACCGCCATCATCGCTTCGAGATTGCGCAGATATTTGTCGGTGCGCCAGTCCTTGGCCAGCTCCACGGCGGCGCGCATGAGTTGGCCGTTATGGCGTTCCAGCTTCGCCTCCAGCCGCTCGAACAGGGTGAAGGCGTCGGCGGTCGCGCCGGCAAAGCCGCCGATCACGCTGCCGTCATGCAACCGGCGGACCTTGCGGGCGTTGGGCTTCATGACGGTCTGCCCCATGCTGACCTGCCCGTCGCCGGCGACGACGACGCGGCCATTTTTGCGGACGGAGAGGATGGTGGTGCCATGCCATTGCGGCATGCCGGAAGAGGAAGAAGTGCTCATGGTCCGCCATATGGGCAGGACCGGCGAAGGGTTCAAGCGCAGGCTTGACATATTGCGACGCAGCATGAGAGGCTGTTTTCCCCGACGACTCGTAAGGAAGAGGCAATGAGGCCGGAGACGACCAGCATTGCGGCACGGGTGCGCGAGATCGTATCTGCCGCGGGAATCGATAATTTCCATATCGAAAACGACATATTGGTGATGTGCGGCGTGCGCTATGTCGTCGAGCGCTGCGGCTGCGACGACCCCCAGTGCAACGGGATTCGCCTGCAACGGGAAGAGGATCGCGGCGGCGGGAACTTTTTTGCGTTGCAATAGTTTTGGCGCCTGCGCGGCGTCTGCCGTTTCTTATTGTCTCTCATTTTTCTTTTCGGCAAGCATGCGCTGTCGCTTGACAGAGCGGCCTCGCGATGCCAATGGCCTGCTTCCCTGATCGGGCGCGTAGCTCAGTGGTAGAGCACACCCTTCACACGGGTGGGGTCGCAGGTTCAAACCCTGCCGCGCCCACCATTTCCCGATCGCAAGGACATGGTTCTCCCGCGCCCCGTAGGGCGGCGGCCGTTTCGCTTGGCCTGTCCGCTCCCTTGGGCTAGGATGCCGCCATGGAGAGAGAAAACTGGATCTGGGCCGATCATTATAATCATCCGGTCCCGTGGAACAGCCGCTTCGAGCCGCTGAGCGTT
>Ga0180222_1002735_pt1 | contig 13235 bp, 10 predicted proteins | sample eDN5th37CKraftOP_FD_151336 | JGI IMG/M metagenome (GOLD analysis project Ga0180222, IMG submission 151336) | Enriched Organic Plus compost microbial communities from Emeryville, California, USA - eDNA 5th pass 37_C Kraft OP (version 2) (version 2) ... | reverse complement strand
CCGGTGGTCTCGGTGCTGTCCGGCGAACCCGAATACCTGGACCCGCTGGGCGCGGAGACGCCCGAAGGCTGGATCGTCACCGGCTATCCCTGGTACGCCATCGACACCCCGGAGAACCGCCGCTTCGTCGAGGCCTACCGCGCGCGCTACGACGACTACCCGCGCGTGGGCTCGGTAGTGGGCTACGCCTCCATGATGTCGCTGGCGGCGGGCATCGCCAAGGCCGGCTCGGTGGACACCGAAGCCCTGATCGAGGCATTCCGCGGGCTGCCGGTCGACACGCCCTACGGCCCCATCCAGTACCGCGCGCTGGACCATCAATCCACCATGGGCGTCTACGTCGGCCGCACCGCGCTGGAAAACGGCAAGGGCGTCATGCGCGACTTCACCTACCTCGACGGCGCCGGGCTGCAGCCGCCGGACGAGGAGGTACGCCGGATGCGGCCGGCCGATCGATGAACCTGGCGGGCCTGGCGCTGCAGCTGCTCAACGGGCTGGCGGACGCCAGCGCGCTGTTCCTGGTGGCCGCCGGCCTGTCGCTCATCTTCGGCGTCACGCGCATCGTCAATTTCGCCCATGGCTCCTTCTACATGCTGGGCGTCTACCTGGCCGGGAGCCTGGCTGGGCAGTTCGGCGCGTGGGCCTGGGGCTACTGGGGCGCGCTGCTGCTGGCCGCCGCGGCGGTCGGCGCGCTCGGCGCCGTGCTGGAAATCCTGCTGCTGCGCCGGCTCTACGCCGCGCCCGAACTGTTCCAGCTGCTCGCCACCTTCGCGCTGACCCTGGCGCTGGGCGACGCGGCGCTGTGGCTCTGGGGGCCGGAAGACCTGTTCGCGCCGCGCATGCCGGGGCTGTCCGGCGCGGTGGACATCCTGGGCCGGCGCTTCCCGCAGTACGACCTGTTCCTGATATGCGTCGGCCCGGCCGTGCTGGCGCTGCTATGGGCGCTGCTGTCGCGCACCCGCTGGGGCATGCTGCTGCGCGCCGCGGCGGAGAACCGCGTCATGCTGGCTGCGCTGGGCATCAACCAGGCATGGCTTTTCACCTCCGCCTTCGCGCTGGGCGCCTTCCTGGCTGGCCTGGGCGGAGCACTGGCCGCGCCGCGCGTGCCGGCCACCCTGTCGCTGGACATGGAAACCATCGCCAGCGCCTTCGTGGTGGTGGTGGTCGGCGGCCTGGGCTCGATACCCGGCGCCTTCCTGGCGGCGCTGCTGATCTGCGAGATCAAGGCCCTGTGCATCTTCCTGGGACAGGTCGCTGTGGGGCCGCTGGTACTCGACATGCCGAAATTCACGCTGGTGGCCGAATTCGCCGTAATGGCGGCCGTGCTTGCCGTACGGCCCTGGGGCCTGCTGGGGCGGCCCCAGGAAGCCGCAGCGCCATCGTCCGGCCCGGCGCAACCGCTGCGCCCCGCGGGGCCTCGGGCGCGCGCGGCCGGCCTGCTGCTGGCGGCGCTGCTGGCGGCCGTGCCGGCGCTGGCGCCGTGGTGGCCCTACGCCACCATCCTGCTCACCGAGATGCTGATCGCCGTGTTGTTCGCGGCCAGCCTCCACTTCCTGATCGGCCCCGGCGGCATGCACTCCTTCGGCCATGCGGCATGGTTCGGGCTGGGCGCCTACGGGGCGGCGCTGCTGCTCAAGCTGCTGGCGCTGCCCATGGAGGCGGCGCTGGCGCTCGGGCCGCTGGCCGCCCTGGCCGGGGCGCTGCTGTTCGGCTGGGTGTGCGTGCGGCTGTCCGGCGTCTACATGGCCATGCTCACCCTCGCCTGCGCCCAGATCATCTGGGCGATCGCCTACCAGTGGGACGCCGTGACCGGCGGCAGCAACGGGCTGGTAGGCGTCTGGCCCTCGGACCGCCTGGCATCGCCGGCGGCTTACTACTACCTCAGCCTGGCATGCTGCACGGCCGGCGTGCTGGCCCTGCGGCGGCTGGCGTTTTCCCCGCTGGGCTATGCGCTGCGGGCCGCGCGCGACAGCGCGCCGCGCGCACGCGCCATCGGCATCGACGTCGCGCGCACGCAGTGGGCGGGCTTCTGCGCCGCGGCCCTGGCCGCCGGGCTGGCCGGTGCGCTCTACGCCTTCTCCAAGGGCAGCATCGCGCCCGACGTGCTGTCGGTGGGACGCTCGGTCGACGGGCTGGTCATGGTGCTGCTGGGCGGCATCCAGGCGCTGTCCGGGCCGCTGGCAGGCGCGGCGTCCTACACCTGGCTGCAGGACGCCGCGGCCCGCGCCACCGAGTACTGGCATGCCGCCCTGGGGCTGGCCATCCTGGGCCTGGTGCTGCTCTTTCCGCGCGGGCTGGCGGGTATCCTGCGCCCTCGGGAGTCCGCGCCGTGAATCCCCGCAGCGCGCATCCCGGGGCCGCGCCCCCCGGCGCAGAGGCCGCCGCCCCCCTGCTGGCGGTGCGCGGGCTGTCCCACGCCTACGGCGGCGTGGTGGCGCTCGACGGTGTGTCCTTCGATCTGCAGGCCGGCCGCATGCTGGCCCTGATCGGCCCCAACGGCGCGGGCAAGTCGACCTGCTTCAACGCCCTGGGCGGGCAGCTGCGCCCGGCGCGCGGTTCGATGCGCCTGGACGGGCGGGAACTGGCCGGGCTGCCTGCGCAGCGCATCTGGCGCCTGGGCGTGGGCCGCACCTTCCAGACCGCGGCTGCCTTCCGGTCCATGACCGCGCTCGAGAACGTGCAGGTCGCCCTGCTGTCGCACGACCGCCGGCTGTTCGACCCCTGGTCCCGGGCCGGGCGCCACCGCCCCGGCCCCGCCGCGGAACTGCTCGCGCAGGTCGGCATGCAGGCGCAGGCCGGCCGCCTGTGCAGCGAGCTGACCTACGGCGACCTCAAGCGGGTGGAGCTTGCCATGGCGCTGGCCCACCGGCCGCGGCTGCTGCTCATGGACGAGCCCACCGCCGGCATGGGCGCGGGCGAGCGCCGTGCCCTGATGCGGCTCGTGCGCAGCCTGGCCGACGACCGCGGCCTGGCCGTGCTCTTTACCGAACACAGCCTGGACGTGGTCTTCGCCCACGCCGACCACATCGTCGTGCTGGTGCGCGGCCGCGTGCTGGCCGCAGGCGCGCCGCACGAGATCGCCGGCGACCCGCGCGTGCGGGCCGCCTACCTGGGCGATGCGCCGATGCCCGGCCCGGCCCGCGCGCCTTCGGTCGACCTCCCCGCGCCCGCCTGACGCCCTTCCTTCCTTTTCCCGACATGGCTTCCGACGCATCCCCTTCCCCCGGCCTGAGCGGCCCCGTGCTGGCGCTGATGGCGCTGGCCACCGGACTGGCCGTGGCCAGCAACTACTACGCCCAGCCCCTGCTGCACACCATGGGCGAGCAGTTTTCGCTGACTGACGACGTGGCCGGCCTGGTGGTCACGGTGGCCCAGTTCAGCTATGCGCTGGGGCTGTGCCTGATCGTGCCGCTGGGCGACATATTCGAGCGGCGCAACCTGATCTTCTCCATGATGCTGGTTTCGGCCTGCGGCCTGCTGGTCACGGCGCTCGCCCCCGGCCTCGCCCTGGTGCTGGCGGGCACGGCGCTGACCGCGCTGCTGTCGGTGGTGGCCCAGGTGCTCATCCCCTACGCGGCCACCCTGGCCGGACCGGGCGCCGGCGGCAAGGCGGTGGGCACGCTGATGACCGGGCTGCTGGTCGGCATCCTGCTGGCCCGCACGGTGGCCGGTGCGCTGTCCGACCTGGGCGGGTGGCGGCTGGTGTACTGGGTAGCCGCCGTGCTGCTGGCGGCCATGGCCTTCGTGCTGCGCGCCGTGCTGCCCGCCCGGCCGCTGCCCCGGGCGGAACTCGGCTATCCGCAACTGCTGGCCTCCGTGGGCCGCCTGTTCCGCCAGGAACCCTTGCTGCGCTCGCGCGCGCTGCTGGGCGCCCTGGCGTTCATGACGCTGAGCGTGCTGTGGACCTCGCTGACCTTCCTGCTGGCCGGGCCGCCCTACGGCTATTCGGAGACCGTAATCGGCCTGTTCGGGCTGGCCGGCGCCGTGGGCGCGCTGGCCGCCTCGCCCATCGGCCGGCTCGCCGACCGCGGCAAGGCGGCGCTGTCCACCCGCCTGGGCCTGGTCCTGCTGCTGGCCTCGTGGCTGCCCCTGGCCTTCGCTCCGCATTCCGTGGCCGCGCTGCTGGCCGGCATCCTGGTGCTGGACCTGGCCGTGCAGGCGGTCCACATCAGCAACCAGAGCAGCCTCTACCGCCTCCGGCCCGAAGCCCGCAGCCGGCTGACGGCGGCCTACATGACGGCGTTCTTTGTCGGCGGCGCGAGCGGGTCCCTGGTTTCGGTCTGGGCTTACGCGCGGGCGGGATGGAGCGGCGTGGTGGCCGTGGGCGCGCTGTCCAGCCTGGCGGCCCTGGCTTACGGTACGATCGGTGCGGGCGCCCGCCTGCCGCTGCCGCCGGCCCCGCCGCGCCGGCCGTGACGCAACTCCTATAATCGACGGTTTGGCCGCGCCGCACGGCGCGCAGCCCCAACCCTTTCATTACACCCCATGCAGGAACGCTACCTTCCCTCCGACGTCGAAGCGGCCGCCCGCGAGAACTGGCAGGCCCGCGACGCCTACCGCGTGACCGAGCACGCCCTCGGCCCGGACGGCGCCGAAAAGCCCAAGTTCTACGCCTGCTCCATGCTGCCCTACCCCAGCGGCAAGCTGCACATGGGCCACGTGCGCAACTACACCATCAACGACATGATGGCGCGCCAGCTGCGCATGCGCGGCTACAACGTCCTCATGCCCATGGGCTGGGACGCCTTCGGCATGCCGGCGGAAAACGCGGCCATCAAGTCCGGCGTCCCCCCCGCCAAATGGACCTACGACAACATCGCCTACATGAAGAAGCAGATGCAGGCGATGGGGCTGGCCATCGACTGGTCGCGCGAGATGTGCGCCTGCGACCCGGCCTACTACAAGTGGAACCAGTGGCTGTTCCTGAAGATGCTGGAAAAGGGCATCGCCTACCGCAAGACCCAGGTCGTCAACTGGGACCCGGTGGACCAGACCGTGCTGGCCAACGAGCAGGTCATCGACGGCCGCGGCTGGCGCTCCGGCGCGCCGGTCGAGAAGCGCGAAATTCCCGGCTATTACCTGCGCATCACCGACTACGCCGAGGAACTCCTCGAGCAGGTGCGCGGCCATCTCGACGGCTGGCCCGAGCGCGTGCGCGTCATGCAGGAAAACTGGATCGGCAAGAGCGAGGGCGTGCGCTTCGCCTTCACCCACGACATCCGCGACGAGGCCGGGCGGCCCATCCAGGACGGCCGGCTGTACGTCTTCACCACGCGCGCCGACACCGTCATGGGCGTGACCTTCTGCGCGGTGGCGCCCGAGCACCCGCTGGCCGCGCACGCGGCGCGCGGCAACCCCGAGCTGGCCGCCTTCATCGAACAGGCGCGCCAGGGCGGCACCACCGAGGCCGAGCTCGCCACCCGCGACAAGGAAGGCCTGCCCACCGGGCTGTCGGTCGTCCACCCGCTGACCGGCGCCGAAGTGCCGGTGTGGGTGGGCAACTACGTGCTCATGAGCTATGGCGACGGCGCCGTGATGGGCGTGCCGGCGCACGACGAGCGCGACTTCGCCTTCGCCCGCAAGTACGGCCTGCCCATCCGCCAGGTCATCGACGTGGCCGGCAAGCCCTATTCCACCGAGGCCTGGCAGGATTGGTACGCGGACAAGCAGTCCGGACGCACCGTCCATTCCGGCCCCTACGACGGCCTGTCCAGCGCCGAGGCGGTGGACGCCGTGGCGGCCGACCTGGCCGCCCGCGGCCTGGGCGAGAAGCAGACCACCTGGCGCCTGCGCGACTGGGGCATCTCGCGCCAGCGCTACTGGGGCACGCCCATCCCCATCATCCACTGCCCCGATTGCGGGCCGGTGCCGGTACCGGAAAAAGACCTCCCGGTGGTCCTGCCCCAGGATCTCATCCCCGACGGCAGCGGCAACCCGCTCGCCCGGCACGAGCCCTTCCTGGCCGTGGACTGCCCCTGCTGCGGCAAGCCGGCGCGGCGCGAAACCGACACCATGGACACCTTCGTGGACTCGTCCTGGTATTTCATGCGCTACACCTCGCCCGGCAACGACCGGGCCATGGTCGACGCCCGCAACGATTACTGGATGCCCATGGACCAGTACATCGGGGGTATCGAGCACGCCGTGCTGCACCTACTGTATGCGCGGTTCTGGACCAAGGTCATGCGCGACCTGGGGCTGGTGCGCTTCGACGAACCCTTCGTCAAGCTGCTGTGCCAGGGCATGGTGCTCAACCACATCTATTCCCGGCGCACCCCGCAGGGCGGCGTCGAATACTTCTGGCCCGAGGAAGTCGAGAACGTCTACGATGCCAAGGGCGCCATCTCCGGCGCGCGCCTGAAATCCGACGGCAGCGAAGTGGCCTACGGCGGCGTAGGCACCATGTCCAAGTCCAAGAACAATGGCGTGGACCCGCAATCGCTCATCGACACGCTGGGCGCGGACACCGCGCGGCTGTTCGTCATGTTCGCCAGCCCCCCGGAACAGACGCTGGAATGGTCCGACTCGGGCGTCGAGGGCGCCCATCGTTTCCTGCGCCGCCTGTGGGCCCATGCCCACGCGCAGCGCGAGGCCGTGCGGCGCGCCCTGGTCGCGCCCGCGCCCGGCTGGGACGGCGCACCCGAGGCCGCCAAGGCCCTGCGCCGCGAGATACACGGCCTGCTCAGGCAGGCGGACTATGATTACCAACGGGTGCAGTACAACACGGTGGTGTCGGCCTGCATGAAGATGCTCAACGCGATCGAGTCCGCCCGCCTGCCGGCGGACTCGGTCGGCGACGCGGCGTACGCCGAATGCCTGGGTATCCTCCTGCGCGTGCTGTATCCGGTGGTGCCGCACATCACCTGGAACCTGTGGCGCGAGCTCGGCTACGAAGGCGCGCACGGCGACCTGCTGGACGCCCCGTGGCCGCAGGCCGACGAGTCGGCGCTGGCGGCTGACGAGGTCGAGCTCATGCTGCAGGTCAACGGCAAGCTGCGGGGCTCGCTGCGCGTGCCCAGCGCGGCCGCCCGCGAAGCCATCGAGGCAGAGGCGGCGGCCCACGAAGCCGTCGGCCGCTTCCTGGAAGGCCGACCGCCCAAGCGGGTGATCGTGGTGCCGGGCAAACTGGTCAACGTGGTAGGGTGAGGTCGATCGCAATGAATCCGTCAGACCGGGCGACACGCCCCCTTCTCCCGCGGCGCAGCGCGTGGCGGCTGTTCGGCCCGGCCTTGCTGCTCGCGCTGTCGGCCTGCGGATTCGCGATGCGCGGCGTCACGCCGCTGCCCTTCGAGACGCTCTACATCGGCATCCCGGACAACACCCGCTTCGGCGCCGACGTGCGGCGCGCCCTGCGCGCGACCTCGCCCGGCACGGCCCAGGTCGACCAGCCCAAGGCCGCCCAGGTGCAGCTGCAACAGGTCAGCCTGGACCGCGAGGCGCGCGAGGTCTCGCTCAATGCCCAGGGCCGCGTCGAGGAATACGAGCTGGTCGTGCGGCTGGTGTTCCGGCTGGTCGACGCCAATGGCCGCGTGCTGCTGCCCGACACCACCCTCACCGCGATACGCGACGTTCCCTACGACGACCAGATCGCCCAGGCCAAGGAGGGCGAGATGCGCAACATCTACCGCGACATGCAGACCAGCCTGGTCAGCCGGCTGGTACGCCGCCTGACCGCGCCCGACGTCGCCGAGGCGTTCGCGACCTCGCAGGCGGGCGACCCGTCGGAACAACTCGAGGTGGCGCCCGTCCTGGAGCAGCCGTCCGGCGGCTACGACCCGGCACCCTGGTCGACCCCGGAAATCGACTCGGGCCCGCGCAGCTGGTAGCCCGCGGATGCCGCCCGCCCTCGACGCCGAACACCTGGCCGGCTGGCTGGACCAGCAGGGCCGCATGGCGGCGCTGTACTGCGTGCAGGGCGACGAACCGCTGCTGGTGACCGAAGCCCTGGACGCGCTGCGGGCCGCCGCGCAGCGCGCCGGCCACACCGAGCGCAGCACGCTGGTCATGGACGCGCGCAGCGACTGGAGCGCGCTGACAGCCGCGGCGCAAAGCGTGTCGCTGTTCGGCGATCGCCGTCTGCTGGAGATCAAGCTGCCCACCGGCAAACCGGGCCGCAACGGCGCCGATGCCCTGATCCGGCTGGCCGAAAGTTGTGCGGGCCAGCCGGACCCGGAAATCGTGACGGTCGTCGGCCTGCCTCGCCTGGACAAGGCCACGCGCGAGAGCAAATGGGCGGCCGCGCTGGCCCGCCACGGGGTGATGGTCGAGGTCCCCGGCATCGACCGCCAGCGCCTGCCGGCCTGGATCGGGTCCCGGCTGGCGCGCCAGAAGCAGCAGGCCGACCCGGCCACGCTGCAGTGGATAGCCGACAAGGTGGAAGGCAACCTGCTGGCCGCGCACCAGGAAATCCAGAAGCTCGGCCTGCTCTACCCGGAAGGCCCGCTGGCCGCCGGCGACGTGGAGCGCGCGGTGCTGGACGTCGCCCGCTACGACGTGTTCGGGCTGCGCGACGCGATGCTGGCCGGCGACGCGCCGCGCGTGGTGCGCATGATCGACGGCCTGCGCGCCGAAGGCGAGGCCCTGCCGCTGGTGCTGTGGGCGGTGGGCGAGGAAATCCGCAGCCTGGCGCGGCTCGCGGCCGCGCGGGACGCCGGCCAGGACCCGGGCGCGCTGCTGCGGCGCCTGCGCATCTTCGGCGCGCACGAGCGGCTGGCCCGGCAGGCGCTGGCCCGCGTGCCGGCGCGCGCCTGGACGGCCGCCGTGCAGCATGCGCACGATGTCGACCGCCTGATCAAGGGCCTGCCCGTGAACGGGCGGCTGTCGGACCCCTGGGAAGAAATGACCCGGCTGGCGCTGCGGGTCGCGGCCGCCGGCGCGCGGCGCTGAGCCCGCCCGGCGCGGCGGCCGGACGCGAGTCCGGATACACTTGCAGGTCCGGCACGGCCGCGCCGCCGTGCCCGCAAGCAAGAAGATTCCCGCCATGACTGCCGACATCAAACAGACCATCCTGACGCTGGGCCGCAACGCCCGCGCCGCCTCCCGCGACATGCTGCGGGCTTCCGGCCGCGCCAAGGCCCAGGCCCTGCGCGCCATGGCCCAGGGCCTGGCCGACGGCCGCGCCGACCTGCTCGACGCCAACCGGCGCGACCTCGATGCCGCCCGCGCGAACGGCCTGGAGGCCGCCCTGCTCGACCGTCTCACGCTTTCCGAGAAAAGCCTCGGCCTCATGGCCGCCGGCCTGGAGCAGATCGCCGCCATGCCCGACCCGGTGGGCAGCCTCACCGCCACGGACATTCGCCCCAACGGCATGCGGGTCGCGCGCATGCGCGTGCCGCTGGGCGTCATCGGCATCATCTACGAATCGCGCCCCAACGTCACAATAGACGCCGCGGCGCTCTGCCTGAAGTCCGGCAACGCCGCCATCCTGCGCGGCGGCAGCGAGGCCCTGCAGTCCAACCTGGCCCTGGGCCGCGTCGTGCGCCGGGGCCTGGCCGAGGCCGGGCTGCCCGCCCACGCGGTGCAGGTGGTGGACACGGCCGACCGCGCGGCGGTGGGCGAACTGGCCACCCTCACCGAATACATCGACGTGATCGTGCCGCGCGGCGGCAAGGGCCTGATCCAGCGCCTGGCCGCGGAAGCCCGCGTACCCCTCATCAAGCACCTGGACGGCAACTGCCACGTCTACATCGACGCCGCCGCCGATCCCGAAAAGGCCCACCGCATTGCCTTCAACGCCAAGACCTACCGCTACGGGGTGTGCGGGGCCATGGAAACGCTGCTGGTGCACGCCGCCTGCGCGTCCGCCGTGCTGCCCCCCCTGGCGCGGGCGCTGACCGACCACGGCGTCGAACTGCGGGGCTGCGAGCGCACCCGGGCCCTGGTGCCGCAGGCCGCGCCGGCTACCGACGAAGACTGGGCCACGGAATACCTCGGTCCCATCCTGGCGATACGCATCGTGGACGGCCTGGACCAGGCCATCGAGCACATTGCCCGCTGGAGCTCGGGCCACACCGACGCCATCGTCACCGAAGACCTGGGCGCGGCCTCCCGCTTCCGGCGCGAGGTCGATTCCAGCTCGGTCTACGTCAACCTGCCCACCTGCTTCGCCGACGGCTACGAATACGGACTGGGCGCCGAGATCGGGATCTCCACCAACCGCCTGCACGCGCGCGGCCCGGTCGGCCTGGAAGGCCTGACCACCCTGAAATGGGTGCTCGACGGCGACGGCCAGTTGCGCGGCTGACCGCGCCGGGCGCGGCCCGCGCGGGCGGTCGCGGGCCGCGCTCTACAATGCGGTTTTCTCTGCGGATACCGCCATGCTCTGGGTCAAAACCCTGCACATCGTCTTCGTCGCTTCCTGGTTCGCCGGCCTGTTCTACCTCCCGCGCATCTACGTCAACCTGGCCAGTGCCGGCGAACCGGCGGTACAGGCCCGCCTGCTCGGCATGGCCCGGCGGCTCTACCGCTTCACCACCCTACTGGCCGTCCCCGCGGTACTGTTCGGACTGTGGCTGTACGTGGGATACGGCATCGGCATGGGGCCGGGCAACGGCTGGATGCATGCCAAGCTGGCCTGTGTCCTGCTGATCGCCGGCTACCACCACGGCTGCGGCGTGCTGCTGCGCAAGTTCGAGCAGGGCCGCAATACGCGCTCGCACGTGTTCTATCGCTGGTTCAACGAGATCCCCGTGCTGCTGCTGCTCGCGGTGGTAGCGCTGGTCGTGGTCAAGCCCTTCTGAAGGCGGCGCCATGGCATCCCGCAAACCCGCCGCCCCGCGCAAGACGCTGAGCCTGGCCCGCAAGCCGCAAACCGAAGGCCGCGGCAGCGAGGGCGCGGCCCCGTCGCGCAAACGCTCCGGCGCCCGCGCCCGGCAGATCGCACAGCAGGAGATCGCCCGCGAAAAGACGCTCCGCCTGCGGGCCCTGGCCCCGCCGTCCGGCTCGCATTCCGGCCCGCCCGGAACCGGCTCTCCCGACACAGGCGCTGCCGACGCCCACGCTCCCGCAGCAGGCCGCCCCGGCACCGGCTTCCCTGACGCCGGCATGCCCGGCTCCGCTACTCCCGGTGCGGCGCCGCCCGTTCCGGCGCAAGCCTCCCGGCGCAGGCGCGAACCCCGGCCGGCCGAAACCTTCGCCGTCTTCGCACCCTGCCCGCAGGGCCTGGAAGAGGCGCTGGCCGCCGAACTGGACGCCCTCGGTTTCGACGACGTCCGGGCCGGCCGTGCCGGCGCGGGCTTTCGCGCCGACTGGTCCGGCATCATGCGCGCCAACCTCTATTCCCGCCTGGCGACGCGCATCCTGGTGCAAGTCGCCCACGCGCCCGTCGCCTCCGAGCAAGACGTCCTGGAACTGGCGCGCAGTGTGCCCTGGGAACGCTGGTTCGGCCCGCGCCAGACCCTGCGTGTCGACACCTCGGCCATCGGCAGCCCCATGAAGAGCCTGCAATACTGCAACCTGCGGGCCAAGGACGGCATCTGCGACCGCCTGCGCGAGCGCGAAGGCGAGCGCCCCGACATCGACACCGTGCGTCCGGACGCCCGCGTGCACCTCTTCCTGTCGCGCGATGCGGCCACGCTCTACCTGGACACCAGCGGGGAATCGCTGTTCAAGCGCGGCTGGCGCCTGGACAAGGGCGCCGCGCCGCTGCGCGAGAACCTCGCCGCCGGCATGCTGGCCCTGGCCGGGTGGGACCCCGCGGCCCCTCTGCTCGACCCCTTCTGCGGCAGCGGCACCATCCTGATCGAAGCCGCCTGGATCGCGTTGGGCGTGCCTGCGGGCATCGCCCGCCCCTTCGGCTTCGAACGCCTGCGCGGCCACGACGCGCGCCGCTGGAAGGACCTGCGGGAAGACGCCCGCAGCCGCATCCTGCCGCGCCTGGATGCACCATTTCTGGGCATGGATTGCGATCCCGCGGCCATCGACGCCGCCCGCCAGAACGCCGAACGTGCCTGGCTGACCGAGGACGCGATCCGTTTCGAAACCGGCGACGCCCGGCAGGCCCGCCCCACCGCCGAAAACGGCTGGATCGTCACCAATCCTCCCTACGGCGAACGCCTGGACCCCGCCGCCGAGGCGCTGTGGCCCGAATGGGCCACAGCGCTCAAGCGCCATTTCGGAGGCTGGCGCGTCGCCGTAATCTCCAGCGACCGGGATTTTCCCCGCCACCTGCGCCTGAAGCCGGCCCGCAAGACGCCGCTCTACAATGGGGCCCTGGAATGCCGGCTGTTCGAGTTCGAAATGGTCAGCGCAGGGTATCGGTAGGGCCATGCACCGTGTCGGCGCGCCCGTGTTGTTGGCGCGCTGCAACATAGTGCAAATGCCGTGCACCGGGGTGTTGCATTTCCCTAGGGTTTTCCCTAAAATAGGGTTAACCCTAGCCGAACAGCCCCAGGAGCCGCCATGAAGACCCAGCAGATCCGCCTTACCGACGAACTCGAACGCCAACTGATGGCCCAGGCCATCCAGGACCAATTCCGCGCCCGCCCCATGCGTGCGCTCAATGCCGGTCTGCGCCGCGTGTTCCGTGCGGCCCGCGAAACCCTGACGCGCATGGCCGAAGCCCGCGTCAAGGGTGCCGAAACCCAGTCCGTCTGAACGCAGTATCGGGCTGAAAACCGGCTAAGTACGATTCCCCTTGGGGGCTGCCCAACGGCCCCTTTTTCCAACCCGCCTACCCAGGCGGGTTTTTTTTGTCGCCCCGGGCCGTCCCAAGACAAAAAGCCCCTCGGGCGGCAGCAAGCCGAACGCGCAGCGTGGGGGCCTTCTTTGTCCGCAGGCAGCCTCGGACCGGGCGCGCGCCTGCCGAGACAGGCGCATTTTTGCGATGGACGCAGCTCCGCGGACGTGCGTGCGGGAAAGCCACAACCGCACCGGGCAGGGCGTTTGCCGCCCTGCCCGCCTTCGGTAAGATGGGCCATCCTCCTGCAGGCGGCCATCCATGGGCAACGAACAGCGCGCACCCTCCGGCCACGGCGTCGTCCCGCCGGCCTGGCGCTGCCACGGCGCGCCGCTCATGCTCGCGGCAGCCGTATTCCTGGCATGCCTGCTGGGCATCCATACGCGTCCCGCCGGCTTCCTGGCCTCGTTCTGGCCCGCCAACGCGATCATGCTGGGCCTGCTCATCCGGGTCCCGGCGGCGGCCGGCGCGGCGGGCTGGTTCTGCGCGGGCGCGGCGTACATGGCCGCCGATCTGCTGAGTGGGTCGGGGCTGCTCAAGGCCGCACTGCTCAATGCGA
>Ga0180222_1002732_pt1 | contig 13270 bp, 11 predicted proteins | sample eDN5th37CKraftOP_FD_151336 | JGI IMG/M metagenome (GOLD analysis project Ga0180222, IMG submission 151336) | Enriched Organic Plus compost microbial communities from Emeryville, California, USA - eDNA 5th pass 37_C Kraft OP (version 2) (version 2) ... | reverse complement strand
AGCCTTGCCGGCTTGCGGCTTGCTCGGCGCGTTGCGCTCTTGCTCTTCCTTGGCGAGGCGCAGCGCGCGCAGCCGCTCGGTTCGAACGCGGACCGCGTCCTGCTTGGCGCGGTATTCGGTCATCGCAATGGCGCCGTCGCGCGCTTGGGCTTCCTTGCGCTTGAAGGCGGCTTCGGCCTTGGCCTTGGCGATATCGTTGGTCTGAATGTGTGTCATGGGGATCCGTGATTGCGGGGCGCCGCCGTGATAGGCGACCCCGTGGGGAAAGCGCGATGCGCTATTTCTTCTCGACGGAAATGCCGGCCGGACCGATGTTGAGCTGTACGCCCTTCGGTTCCTTGTTGTCCTGGTAGACCTTGTAGCTGAGCGCCGCGATCGCGACGATCAGGCCGCCAATGATCATGAACAGGACGTTGCGTGAGACCGGCATGTGGCCCTTTCAGGCTGGACAAAACTACAACGCGCGAGGCGGGGAAAAGTTCCCGCCCGGCCAAGCCTGCGCGCAGGGCGCAGCGACGGTGGCGCTTTTGCGCGGCCTGCGCGCGGGTCCTGCGGTAACGCGTTGGGCCCCCGAGCGGCCGCCTGGCAGGGCCGGATAGCTCCAACGGGTTACGTTTGACGTGCGTCAAGAGAGCCGGGGATTCGGCTCAACATAGTCGTCGCCAGTGCAATATTGGGAGGCCCGCATGAGGTTGCACCCGCTTGCAATGGCAATGGCGATCGGCACGTGCGCGTTGAGCGTTACGGCTGTCGCGCAGCAAAGTCCGACAGGGCCGCAGAGCCCGCCGACGCAGCAGAGCCCGGCCGCGCAGCAGGGCGCGACCGCGCAGCGCCTGCGCGATCTCGGCCGCATCGAATACGAGGCCAACTGCGCGACGTGTCACGGCGTCACCGGCAAGGCGGACGGCCCGACGGCAAGCTTCGTCACCCGCAAGGTGCCCGATCTCACGGTGCTGGCGAAGAACAACGGCGGCATCCTTCCGGTCGCCGCGATGTACGACGTCATCATCGGCGAGACGGACGTTCCCGCGCACGGCTCGCGCGACATGCCGGTGTGGGGCCGCGAATATCGCATGCGCGCGGCGGAGCATTACGTCGACACGCCTTACGATCCCGACGCCTATGTGCGCGCGCGCGTCCTCGCCGTCATCGAATACATCAACCGGCTGCAGCAGAAGTAGGGCCGGAGCGGGCGCGCGCGGCCATACGGGCGCTCGTCATCGCGGGCTCAGCGGAGGGGGCAAGGTTCGCTCACGCGCACCGGGGCTGCGCCGGCGCTCAGGGCTTGGCGAGCTGCGCCTCGATCGCCGCCTTGTCGATGACCGACCAGACCTCGCCGATCTTGCCGGCGCGATATTCGTAGAACACGTTCTCGGCGAAGGACACGCGCGCGCCGTTCACGGCGAGCCCGAGAAACAGGCCGCGCGGGCTGCAGTCGAAAGCGAGGCGGCTCGCCACGCAAGGCGGATCGGCGACCAGCAATTGAACGTTGAAGTGCAGGTCGGGAATGGCGCGGAAATCTTCTTCCAACATGGCCCGGTAGCCCGCCAGGCCGAGCGGGCGCCCATTGTGCACGACGTCGTCATGCACGAAGCGGCCGAGCGCCGGCCAATCCTGCCGGTTCAGGCAGGCGATGTAGTCGCGGTAAAGCCCGGAGAGATCGCTGTCGTCCATGAGGTCCGTGTCGCGCTGAGGCGTTGAGGGGCAGCCGGCAGGAGCAACGGTGTGACGGCGCGATGGTTCCGGGGGGCTGTCGCGTGCACCGGGCTGCGGACTCCTCGCCAAACGCGACGACGGAGCGAACGTCTGGCACGGCCCCGTAGCCCGCATGGAGCGCTAGCGGAATGCGGGGCGGGTGTCCCGCATTTAGCTAGGCTGATCCGAGCCGCTTCCTCTGAATGATATGAGTATTAAAAGTTGCAGGCGGGCCGCATTTCGGCGAAACTGACTTTCGGGTTTGGGGGGCTTTTATGCGTTATGTATTTGTAATTCTCGCAGCCGGATTGTGTTCGGGCTGTGTGACGGGCGAATCCGTTCAATTCCAAGCGCAGCGCGATCAGCAATCCATCATTCGGGACGGCCAAGCGGCGCTAGTCTCAACCAAACAAAATTCAATTGTGATCGCGCGCCCTGCGGCGCGGCAATTTCAAGTCGGCGGACGCCCCGTATTTGTTCTTGGCATATATAATCGGTCGAAACAGCCACAGAACTTTCTCGTCTCGGGCGTGCAGGTGACGCAAGTTGTCAACGGCGAGGCTGCGCGCCTGGAAGTCATTACATTCGAGAAGCTTGTCGAAGAAGAAAAGACGCGGCAGGTTTTTGCGGCAGTCGCAACTGGTCTTGCTGCTGGCGCCAACTCGTACAATGCATCGAGAGCCGGCTATTACAACTCCAACTCGACGGTCTATACGCCGCGTGGCACTTATCAGGTGAGCACGACAGGCTACAGCCCAACTGCGGCTTACATTGCGCAGTCTAACGCGAGTGCACAAAATGCGGAGATGATCTCCGCCACCATCGAAAACGGTCAGCGCAATCTCGCTGTGCTGGAGCGTGCGGTCATCAAAGACAATACGCTGATGCCTAGTGAATGGTACGGCGGCCAGCTCCATATCGCGCCGCTCGTCAGCACGGATGGCAGTAAGGTTTATACGATTTCGGTGCTCGTGGGCGCCGAGCGGCATGAGATTCAGGTGGCGCAGGGGAATGGCCCGGCAACCTAATCGCCTTAAAGTGCCTTAGGGAGTGTTATCCCATGGAAGCGGCGAGGCGAATTCCTTCAATAAAAAAGGCTTTGTTTAAGATTCATTGCGACCTCGATACGGTCGCGAGGAACTCGAGTTGGTGGAAAAATTATCGTGATCTAAGCGACATTGAAGTGCTCGTGCTTCTTCTTGAAGATCGTAGATTCTTTGAGCACAGAGGGGTTGATTGGCGTTCGGTGCTGCGCGAGTTGATAAAAGCTTTAATGTTCAAAAAGCACGGCGGCGCCAGCACGATTGATATGCAGTTTGTACGAACAAAGACCGGCTTCAAAGAAAGAACGTTGAGGCGGAAGTTCTATGAAATGGTTTTGGCGTTCTTTTTGCAGTATCGAATGAATAAACTAGCGATACTCCGATCGTATCTTTCAATCGCTTACTTGGGGCACGGAATTAGGGGTACGGACCAGGCCGCAGAGATGATCTTCGGAAAGGCGATTTCGGAATTGGATTTGCGAGAGAATGCCATGATTGCCGCTATGATGGTATATCCTTATCCGAAAAATCCGAACTCGCGATGGCAAGGAAAGATGGTCGCTCGTGCGGAGTATGGCTTAAAGCTCTTCGCCAAGTTTGCGCACGGGTATAAACAGCGACTTGAATAAGAACCAAGTTGAAACAAAAGAGAGTTCATCTTCGTTCTCCGGTAGGCGTTTTTGTCTCGCGAGCGAGTAAAATTGAATTTCAGTAGTTTGTATGGCGTTGTATATCGTTCGAGTGAAATCGTAGACAGTATGGCTTAGTGTGTTGAGTTGGTGTTCAATTTCATTTAGGCGATGTTTATCTTTCGGCTCGGACTTGGTGGCTAGCGTGCGTCGAGAAAATGCTTCCAACTCGGCACCAATTTCGACGTAACTGCGCGCGATTGAGTGCTCAAATTTCTGCCATGACGCAACGCCAACGATTGCTGCAAGGCGAATTTGGAATGAGTTTCGTTTCTCGTTCCAATCAGTAATCGCCTTGTCATATTCGGCAATCGCGTGGATAAGCCGCGTTTCTTCGTACCGGCGAACTGAATACAGGAGGCGTCTAGTCCAATAAAGCCGTTTGCTGAAGGTGGCATCTAAATCGAAGAAAATGGCCTGAAGATCAGCGGTCTTTTTTTCGTGATTGCTGACTTCTTGTTGCCTTATCCAATTTCGATGTTGGAGGCTATACGCAATAAAGCTGCCCAGTACCGTGGCTAGGGCGAAGCTAAGGAACACAGATAGAACTGTATTGCTCATAGTTGGATTATAGCAGGGCTTTAGATGAGAAAAAGGCGGCCTTTCGGCCGCCTTTGTTATTCTTGGATGGCCGGGACATTTTCGCGAAGACGCGCTTCGCGCTTTAGCCCGGCCATGACGGTGTGGCGCGCTCGCTCGCGAGCCGCTGGCTGTGGGTCGGCGGCTCGGCGCATCGCGCTAATTCACGAACACCCCGTCGTCGACCCGCACGTGTCGCACTTCATGCACGTGCCGTTGCGCACGAGCGTGAAGTTGCCGCATTCGCCGCAAGCCTCGCCCTCGTAGCCCTTGGCGCGCGCTTCGGCGCGCTTCTCGATCGCCGCCGCCTTCGCGTGCTGCTTGGCGTCGGCGATGGACAGCTCGGCGACTTCCTCGACGCGCGCTTCCAGCTTCTCGGCCGGGGACAGCTTGGCCTCCGGCTCCGCCTTCAGCGCCGTGGCGCCGGCCGCGTGCAGCGCGGTGACCTTGGCGACGCCGCCGGCCGTCGTCGTCGGCGCGCCTTGCACGACCTGCAGGCGGTCGGTGCGCGAGCGCGTCAGGCCCTTCGACACATATTGCGAGGCGGGGGCCGCACGGCCTTCCTCCACGCCCTTGCCGAGCGCGTCGAAATTGCCCTCGGTCGGATCGACATGCGCGAGGTCGAAGCGCTCAAGATACGAGACGGCGAGCTCGCGGAACACATAGTCGAGAATCGACGTCGCGTACTTGATCGAGTCGTTGCCCTGCACGGGGCCGGCCGGCTCGAAGCGGGTGAAGGTGAAGGCGTCGACATATTCCTCGAGCGGCACGCCGTATTGCAGGCCGAGCGACACCGCGATCGCGAAGTTGTTGATGAAGGAGCGCAGCGCCGCGCCTTCCTTGTGCATGTCGATGAAGATCTCGCCGAGACGCCCGTCGTCGTATTCGCCGGTGCGCAGGTACACCTTGTGGCCGCCGACGACGGCCTTCTGGGTGTAGCCCTTGCGGCGGTCGGGCATGCGCTCGCGCTCGCGCAGCACGGTGACGCGCTCGACGATCTTCTCCACCACCTTCTCGGTGAGGCCGGTGACGCGCGCCGCCGCCGACTTCTCGACGAAGGCCTCGATCGCGTCGTCCTCGTCGTCCTCGTCGGCGATGAGCTGCGCGTTCAAGGGCTGCGACAGCTTGGAGCCGTCGCGGTAGAGCGCGTTGGCCTTGAGCGCCAGCTTCCACGACAGGAGGTACGCGGACTTGCAGTCCTCGACCGTGGCGTCGTTCGGCATGTTGATGGTCTTGGAGATCGCGCCCGAGATGAAGGGCTGCGCCGCCGCCATCATGCGGATGTGGCTCTCGACCGACAGGTAGCGCTTGCCGGTGCGGCCGCACGGATTGGCGCAGTCGAACACCGGATAGTGCTCGGCCTTCAGGTGCGGCGCGCCTTCCACGGTCATCGCGCCGCAGACGTGGATGTTGGCGGCCTCGATCTCACGCTTGGTGAAGCCGATCGCGGCGAGCAGGTCGAAGGTCGGGGAGGCGAGGTCCTCGGCGGCGATGCCGAGCTGGTCGCGCACGAAGGCTTCGCCCAGCGTCCACTTGTTGAAGGCGAACTTGATGTCGAAGGCGGTCGGCAGCGCCTTCTCGACCTTGGCGATCGCCTCGTCGGTGAAGCCCTTGGCCTTCAGCGTCGTGTGGTTGATGGCCGGCGCCTGGCTGAGCGTGCCGTGGCCGACGGCATAGGCCTCGATCTCGGCGATCTGCGCCTCGGAGTAGCCGAGCGTGCGCAGCGCCTCCGGCACGGCGCGGTTGATGATCTTGAAGTAGCCGCCGCCGGCCAGCTTCTTGAACTTCACCAGCGCGAAGTCGGGCTCGATGCCGGTCGTGTCGCAGTCCATCACCAGGCCGATCGTGCCGGTCGGCGCGATCACGCTCGCCTGCGCGTTGCGATAGCCGTGCTTCTCGCCGAGCGCGAGCGCCTTGTCCCAGGCGGCCTTGGCGTGCGCGATCAGCGCGGCGCCGTTGCTGCCCAGCGCCTCGCAGGCGGCGTGGTCGAGCGGCACCGGCGGCTGCGAGATCTTCTCGTAGCCCTGGCGTTCGCCGTAGGCCGCGCGGCGATGGTTGCGCATCACGCGCAGCATGTGCTCGCGGTTCTTCTTGTAGCCGGGGAAGGCGCCGAGCTTCTCGGCCATCTCGGCCGAGGTGGCGTAGGAGACGCCGGTCATGATCGCGGTCAGCGCGCCGCAGAGCGCGCGGCCGGCGTCGGAGTCGTAGGGAATGCCGGAGGTCATCAGCAGGCCGCCGATATTGGCGTAGCCGAGGCCGAGCGTGCGGAATTCGTACGAAAGCGTCGCGATCTCCTTCGACGGGAACTGCGCCATCAGCACGGAGATTTCGAGCACGATGGTCCACAGCCGCACGCCGTGCTCATAACCCTCGATGTCGAAGGCGCCGGTCTTGGCGTCGCGGAAGGTCAAGAGGTTCAGCGAAGCGAGATTGCACGCCGTGTCGTCCAGGAACATGTATTCCGAGCACGGATTGGACGCGCGGATCTCGCCCGAGGCCGGGCAGGTGTGCCAGTCGTTGACCGTCGTGTGGTACTGCAGGCCGGGATCGGCCGAGGCCCAGGCGGCGTAGCCGATCTTCTCCCACAGGTCGCGCGCGTCGACGGTCTTGGCCGTCTTCTTGGTGCGGCGGAAGGTCAGGTCCCACTTGCCGTCGGCTTCGACGGCCTTGAGGAACTGGTCGGTGACGCGCACCGAGTTGTTCGAGTTCTGGCCGGAGACGGTGAGGTAGGCTTCCGAGTCCCAGTCGGTGTCGTAGACCGGGAAGTCGATGTCCTTATAGCCCTGGCGCGCGAACTGGATGACGCGCTTGATGACGTTGTCCGGCACCTGCGCCTTGCGCGCGAGCTTGATCTCGCGCTTGAGCGCGGGGTTCTTCTCCGGCGAGAAGCAGTCGTCGCCCGAGCCCTGGCAGTTCACGCAGGCCTTGAGCACGGCCTTCAGGTGCTTCTGGTTGGTCTTGGAGCCGGTGACGAGCGCCGCCACCTTCTGCTCTTCGATCACCTTCCAGTCGATGTACTTCTCGATGTCGGGGTGGTCGACGTCGACGATCACCATCTTGGCGGCGCGGCGCGTCGTGCCGCCCGACTTGATGGCGCCCGCGGCGCGGTCGCCGATCTTGAGGAAGCTCATCAGGCCCGACGACTTGCCGCCGCCGGACAGGCGCTCGCCTTCGCCGCGCAGGTTGGAGAAGTTGGTGCCGGTGCCGGAGCCGTATTTGAACAGGCGCGCCTCGCGCACCCACAGGTCCATGATGCCGCCTTCGTTCACCAGGTCGTCATTGATCGACTGGATGAAGCAGGCGTGCGGCTGCGGATGCTCGTAGGACGACTTCGACTTGGTCAGCTTGCCGGTCTGGAAGTCGACGTAATAGTGGCCCTGGCTCGGGCCGTCGATGCCGTAGGCCCAGTGCAGGCCGGTGTTGAACCACTGCGGCGAGTTCGGCGCGCACATCTGGGTGGCGAGCATGTAGCAGAGCTCGTCGTAGAAGGCCTGCGCGTCTTCTTCGCTGTCGAAGTAGCCGCCCTTCCAGCCCCAGTAGGTCCAGGTGCCGGCGAGGCGGTTGAACACCTGCTTGGAGGAATGCTCGCCGACGTAGCGCTCGTTCTCGGGCAGCGCGGCAAGAGCCTCCTCGTCGGCGACCGAGCGCCACAGGAAGGAGGGGACGGAGTTCTCTTCGACCTTCTTCAGGCGCGCGGGCACGCCGGCCTTGCGGAAATACTTCTGCGCCAGCACGTCGGACGCGACCTGCGACCAGAACACCGGCACTTCGACATTGTCGAGCTTGAACACCACCGAGCCGTCCGGATTGCGGATCTCGCTGGTGGTCAGCCGGAATTCGACGCCCTCATAGGCGGTGCGTGCGTCTTTGGTGAAGCGCCGTTCGATCCGCATTCTTCTAGCCCCTTCAGTTGGCCAGGCGGTTCACGACCCGGCCCATTTATATCGTGGCAGCCCCGTCCCGGTCTGCCCTTGTGACTTTTTCAGCTCACGCTCGACGCATACCCTGCACGTAGGTGCCACCCGGGCCGTTCGCCGCCCTTGCCGGCACGTCGGGCCTTGAGCTCTGCCAAGCGCAGACGACCCCGGGCCCAGAAACGCCATTTCTGGCGTGGGTGAGCGCTGTCAGAGCCGTTTTGGAGGTCAGGGCGGAACTTCAAACTCACCCGCGCCGGACTGACCGAAAGCTAAGTGGACTCGCTGCACCCGTCAACAAGGGATAGCCATCAAATCTAAACCAAGCACTAAATCTTGTGTCGTGGCCTGAAATATGGGGATAGGCGCGGCGTCGATCCGGGGGCGAGTATTGTGCCGCCGGACGGCGGGGAAAAGTCCCTTTTCGGGCCGGGGAAGGCCGTTTCTGCGAGCGCCCAAAAACGTCCGAAAATCGGGCTTTGCGGCTTTCGCGGAACCGGGCCCCACGGGCTCCGGGGCGGGGATAAGCCCGGGAAAACGCCGGCAAAAGGGGTTCCGGAGTCGGTGATTCTCGCCGCCCCTTCAGGCCCTTAAGCCCGGCCCGAGGGGTGTGGGCAACTGCCGGCCCTTTTCTCCTCGGTGTGAATTGATTGCATCGATCGGCCGGCGCTCGTTTTGGAGGCCATGGCCGCCCGCCAGGATGCCTCGGGCCGAGCCCTTGGCGCCCGGGAGCGGTTTCGAGGATGGGGCGGGCAGGGGCTGCCGAAAAGGAAAAAGGCGGACCCACGAGGAGCCCGCCTTTACCGGCACTGTCATTCCTGGCGGCTGGCGTCGCGATAGGCGCGCTGCCGTTTTCGTGGGCATGAGATGCCACATGAATCAGCCTCGCGCAACTCAGGAAGGTTGCGGAGGTGGATTTCGTCCGCTCCTGTCCTGGCCGTTGCCGTAATCGAGCGCGGCGTAATCCTCCGGGCTCACCTCCATGCGCCGGTGCGGCAACGCCTCGGGATGCTCGCGCTGCAGGAAGTCGATGAGCTTTTCGCGGATCTCGCAGCGCAGATCGAACGCGGCGCCGGCCGATGGCGCGCTGGCAAGGCAGCGCACTTCCATCGTGTTTTGTTTGAAGTCGGTCACCGCGAGATTGATGACACGGCCGTCCCAAAGCTTGGAGTTCTTGACGATCTCCTCGAGCTTGGCGCGCAGCAGCGGGACCGGCGTGCGATAGTCGAGATAGAGCATGGCCGTGCCGATCAGCGATGCGTTCTCGCGGGTCCAGTTCTGGAACGGCTTCTCGATGAAATACGTGAGGGGCACCACCATCCGGCGCCAGTCCCACAGCCGCACGACCACATAAGTTGAGTTGATCTCTTCGATGTTGCCCCATTCGTTCTCGACGATGACGGCATCCTCGAGCCGGATCGGCTGCGTCATCGCGAGCTGAACGCCGGCGATCAGGTTGGACAGGACGGGACGCGCGGCAAGGCCGGCGACGATGCCGGCGACGCCGGCCGAGGCGAACAGGCTGACGCCATACTGGCGCACGGCCTCGAACGTCATCAGCGCGGCGCCGATGGTGATGATCACGACCACGCCCTGCACGGTGCGCAGGAGGATTCGCACCTGCGTGTTGTGCTTGCGCGCGAGCAGGTTGTCCTCGACGTCGATCCGGTAGCGCCGCAGATAGACGTCGGCGGCGATATGCAGCGAGGTGATCGCCGCCCAGCCGATAAGGCAGATGATGCCGATCAGCAGGGCGCGCGCGACCAGCCCCGCCGTATCGGGGCCGAGCGGCGCGACCGGCACCGCGACCAGGAGCGCGAGGATGATGAGCGCGAGGCGCGTCAGCCCGCGCAGCCGCACGAAGATCGAGAAGATGTTCGGATAGCGCGTCGCCAGCGTGTGGCGCACCGCCTTGCGCAGCAGCCGGTGCAGCGCCAGCGCCACGAGGACGGCCAGAGCGACGATGAAAGCCGCGGTGATGGGATTAGGGAGCCAGGCGAGCCAGTCTTTCACCTGTACAAGCGCCAGTCTCGACGACTCCATGCGGCCTCATGTCGAATTCGGGGTGCAAGGATGAGGGCGGCCTGGCGGCGCCCTGGACACGGGAGCGGTGAGGTGGCAGAACGCCAGCCGTCCCATGGCGGTTTAATGCGCGGCGGCGATGAAAAGTTTCCTTCTGAAACTGTTCACTTGGTGGAATTCTCAGACGTTCGGAACTCAGTTCTGGACGTGGATGTACGGCGAGAAGGTTGGCGAAGACGAATTCGGCAACCAGTATTACCGCACCAAGGGTGGCAAGATTGATCCGACGGTGCTCTTCGAGCGCCGGTGGGTGATCTATAACGGCTATGCTGAGCCGACGACCGTGCCGCCGTCGTGGCACGGCTGGCTGCATCACACTGTCGACACGCCGCCGACCGAGGAAGATTACAAGCCGCGCGCCTGGCAGAAGCCGCACCGGCCGAATCTCACCGGCACGCCGGGCGCCTATCGCCCGCCGGGTTCGACGCTGGCGCAGGGCCGCCGCCCGAAGGCGACCGGCGACTACAAAGCCTGGAGCCCGGAAGGCTAAGGCTGCTTCCGCTTCTCGAGCGTCTACCAATTGGATGGCCGGGCTTGTCCCGGCCATTTGCGTTTGTGGCTGTCTGCCGGTCCTTGATGCCCGGCACAAGGACGGGCATGACGTGTGGTGACGAACTGATTGTCATTCCGGGACGGCGCGCCAGCGCCGTACCCGGAATCCAGCCACGCATTCATCCTTCTATTTCTGGATTCCGGGTTCGCGCGCGCGAGGCGCGCGCCCCGGAATGACGGATGTTACTGCGAGCCCTCGAGCTCGAGCTTCCGCACCAGCGAGCCCCATTTCTCGCGCTCGCTGGCGAGGTAGGCTTCGGTGTCGGCGACGGACGGCGGATCGACCGGCAAAAGGCCGATGGCGGTCGCCTTCTGCTGCATCTCCGGATCGCTCATGATCTTCTTCATCTCGGCGTGCAGCTTCTCGACGATCGGTCTCGGCGTCGCCGCCGGCGCGAACAGCATGTGCCAGGACACCGCTTCGAAGTCGGGCGCGTTGGCCGCCTTCGCGAAAGGCGGCACGTCGGGCAATGTCGGGATCGACGTCGACGACGACACGGCGAGCGCGCGCAACTTGCCTTCGCGGATCAGCGGCAGCGTGGCGCCGGCTTCGGCAAAGCCGAGCTGCACGTGATTGGCGACGATGTCGGTGACCGACTGCGGCGTCGAGCGATAGGGCACGTGCGTGAGATTGATGCCGAAGCGCTGCTTCATGTACTCCATCGACAGGTGCTGAGCGACGCCCGCGCCGGGCGATGAATAGCTGAGCGCCTTCTCGCTCTTCTTGGCGAGGTCGATCAGTTCCGGCACCGTCTTGGCCGGCAGGTCGGGGTTCACCACCAGGATGAACGGCGACTTCACGTAGAACGACACCGGCACGAAGTCGGTGAGCTTGTAGTTGATCTTCTTGTAGAGGACCGGGTTGATCGCCATCGCCGACGAGGTCGAGACGAGCAGCGTGTAGCCGTCGGCGGGTGCCGAGGCGACGGCGCTGGCGGCGAGCATCAGGGCCGCGCCCGGCTTGTTCTCGACGACGACCGGCTTGCCGAGCGAGGCCTGCAGCTTGTCGGCATAGAGGCGGACCAGCGAATCCATGCCGCTGCCGGCGGCGAGCGGTACCACGATGGTAATGGGCCGGTCAGGAAAGGTCTGGGCCGGCGCGGGCCCGGCGGCGAGCGCGCCGATCAACAGCAGACAGAATCCGAGTATCCGTTGCATCTGAGCATTTCCCCCTTTGAAAACGTTGTTTTTTGTTGTTCAGACGATGCAGGTTCCGGCGCGTTCCGGCAAGGCGTCGTTTCGCTTCCCAAGACCGCTGGCCGGTGGGGAAGGAAGGCCGCGCCCTTCCGCCGCCGCATTCCCCGTGTTAACCGGGCGCTGGTTTGAGGGCGGCCGATTTCACGCGCCGGCCCCGAGGGGGACGATCCCGGTCTATGGCGCGACCCAGGCTGTCAGTCTGCATCTTCGCGATCGCCACGCTCGCCGCCGTGACACCGGCGGCGGCGCAGTTCGGCAACATCTTTTCCGACCGTCCGCCGCGGCCTCCGGCCGACGTGCCCGGGCCGCGCGACGACCGCTATCCGGCGCCGATCTACCGCGAGGAAGAAGAAGACGAGCCGGCTCCGCCGCCGTCGCGGCAGGCGCCTTATTATTCGAACCAGCCTTCGCGCACGCCCGCCGCGGCCCGCCCCGACGTGCCGCCGGCGCAGCCTTTGCCGGCGCCGATGGCGCTGCCGCCCTCGAGCCGACCCGGTGGCGGCACGATCCAGTCGCAGGACCTCGCGCCGCCGCCCGGCACCACCATGGCGCCGCTGCCGGGTCAGGTGCGCCCGCAAGCGCCGGCCGGCGAGCAGCCGCAGCAGCCTTCCCAGGCCAACACCGCGCCGAACGCGAATCAGCCGGCCGACACCGCGCCGCGGCCCGGCGATGAGGTGGTGGTCGAGCCGCCGCCGCAGCGCATCGCCAATCCGACCGCCGTGTTCTCCGGTCTCGACAAGATCACCGGCCGCATCATCTCGTTCGATGTCGCCATCAACGAGACGGTGCAGTTCGGCGCGCTGCAGGTGACGCCGCGCGTGTGCTATTCGCGGCCGCCGACCGAGACGCCGAACACCGATGCCTTCATCGAGGTCGACGAGGTGACGCTGCAGAACGAGATCAAGCGCATCTTCTCGGGCTGGATGTTCGCGGCGAGCCCCGGCCTGCACGCGGTCGAGCATCCGATCTACGACGTGTGGCTGACCGACTGCAAAGGCGCGCAGCCGCCGTCGGTCGCGGAAGCCGCGCCCGACGAGCAGGCCAAGCCCGCCGCGCGCCAGGCGCCGCAGCGGCGTTCGAACCAGCCGGCGCAGCGTCCGCCGCAGGCCGGGCAGCAGTTCGTGCCGGCGCAGCCGCGCGCGCAGCAGCAGCCGTCCGGCTTCGTGCCCGCTCTGCGCTAAGGCCCGTTCTACCGAACGACTGACAACGTGGCCGTGGCGCCGGCGGCGTGCGTGTGCCCGCCGCAGCGCGGTCGCGCTCGACCTTGGGCGGCCGTGAGATTCAATGAAATCAGATAGATAGATCGATCTCTTTCATCTTTTGCTTTTGCTTGAGGTCGACATCCGTGCGGCCGAGCGCGCTTAGTCCCCGCCTGCGCGGGGACGCGAGGACCTGAACTCACCCAGGCGCTTAGAGCGGGCGGTCGGCTTCGATGATGCTCAGCGCCTCGGCGCCGGAGATCGGCCGCTCGGCGGGCAGGGCGGCGAAGTCCGCGTCCCCGGCCAGCGCGTCTTCCAGG
>Ga0180222_1002730_pt1 | contig 13287 bp, 11 predicted proteins | sample eDN5th37CKraftOP_FD_151336 | JGI IMG/M metagenome (GOLD analysis project Ga0180222, IMG submission 151336) | Enriched Organic Plus compost microbial communities from Emeryville, California, USA - eDNA 5th pass 37_C Kraft OP (version 2) (version 2) ... | reverse complement strand
CAATAGACGGACCGCGCGCCCAGGAACCGCGCGTTACCGCTCGCCGCCGGCTGGCTTTGCTCCAGGCTCGTCATGCCATGAGGCATAAAGGCAAGCGCGGATGAAGGGAAGCGGGTCGGCGGAGCCCCGCGCGGCCGCGGAGGGCGCGCGCGCCGATGGCTGCGCGCCGGGGCCTTGCGTTATTGCCCGTTCGTTATCGGCAGGCTCGACCCATCGGTCGGCGCCGTTGCCGCCGCGAGCCACTCGCCGCGTTCGGCCAGGCTGTCGCGCAGGACTTCCAGATCGAACCCGGCGCTGCGGGCGACCGCCAGGGCCTGATCGACGCCGAGGCGGCTCGCCGCGACCTGCGCCCACAGCGTCGTGCTGCGGCCGCCGCTCTTGCAGTAAACCAGGATCGGCGCCGGCATTTCGTCCATCAGGCGCGCGAAGGCTTCCACGACGTCGTCCTCGGTGACATCGAGCATCATCACCGGCTGATAGTGAAACGCGAGCCCATGCCGGCGCGCCGCCGCCTCGGCCCGCGCATTGGGAAGCTGATCCGGCGTCTCGCCGTCCGGGAGAATGTTGACCACCGAACGGAAGCCGCGCGCCGCGATCTCGGCGAAGTCGGCTTCGAGCAGCCGCGGGGCGATCGCGATATCCGGCTCGAGGTGGGTGATGTCGACCATCTTGTGCTCGCTCGCCGCGCCGCCGAAAGGGCCGGACATGGAAAAACAGGCTGTTCTGCGGCTAAAAATGCGCTTTGGCAGGCTTCGCGCAAGCGCATTTGCCGGGCTCGTTGAAAATAAGGTCAGGATTTCAAAATCTTCGCCGCCCTACGAAGAAGTCTATCGAGCGGCCGCGCGCGCGGAGAAAATCATTCCCGCCCTTTTGGCGGCGGCGACGGGCTGGCTCGGGGGTGATCGAACGAAAAAGCCGCCATGCCCGCGTCGCCGCCCGGTTGTCCTTTGCCGGGACGGCTTTGGCCGGGCCCGCTGCAGGGGACCGGCCCGCGCGCGACGGGAGCCCCGCTTCCCCGCGCGCGCCGTCAGGAACGGGCGGCGCCGTGTTCGGCGCCGTGCGTCTGGTGGACCGGCCGAAGCTTGGGTGTCGCGCCGAAGGCGCGCGCCCAGAGCCCATCGATGATGCGGCCGAACCGCAATGTTTCGATCTCTTGCGAATAGGCGCCGGTGTACAGTTTCACGATCATCTGGTCGCGGATTTGCGGCGGCAGCGAAGCATGCTGGAGCGTCAGTTCGGTTTCGCCGTCCCGCGGCGAAGCCGCTCCGATCGTGACCGTGAACGGCCCCACGCCGGCCGGTTCGAATACCGCCTCGCCGCCGGCGCGCGCGCTCAAGTCGGCCGCGACCCGGATTGTCGAATGGTCGAGCGAAATGCCGACCAGCTGGACGGGATATTGCTCGTGCGGGAACATGAGCCAGGCCCGCTCGTCGGCGCCGAACCGTCCATCTCCCGCGCGCGGGGCCTCGAAGCAGATCAGCGCCGCCAACAACAGCACCAGAATGTTCACCGCGCCCCAATAGTGCGCGACGATCGAAAATTCCGAGTGGCCGACGACGGAGGATTCCGGGATCACGTTGATCAGCAGGCCGGCCGCCGTGGCGACCAACACGATCGAAATGCAGGTGAAGGTATAGGCGTCGAAACGATTGCCGCCTTCCACCCCTTTCGGCGTCACCCGAAACGGCACGCCGAACGGCTTGATGAGGCTCGCGATCACCACCGGCAGCATGCGGAACGTGGTGAAGGCGCCGACCGCGGTGGACACGATCGGCAGGTACCGGTGCGGCACGATCCAGCGCATGAACAGAAAATAGGCGAGCACCGCCGGCAATTGATAATAGATGATGTCGTCGACATCCGTGAAATACAGCGGCGCCAGGCCGCCGACCAGAAACACGGGCGGAACGATAAGGCCCATGAAGCGCACGAAATATTGAATGAGCCAGCTCAAGGGCAGGAACATGATGCGCTCGAACAGCGTCAGGCCGGGGCCGAAGATCGGTCCGTTCTTCAGGAACAGCGACTGGATTCCGCCGCGGCACCAGCGCGCGCGCTGAATGAAAAAGCCCTCCAGATCCTCGGCCGCCAGGCCCATGGACAGGCGCTCGTTGAGATAGCGGGTAATGTAGCCCTTGTTCAGGCAGGCGAGCGTGGTCAGGAGGTCTTCGGTCACCGACTCGGTCGGGATTCCGCCGGCCTTCTCGATCGCCTCGCGGCGCAGCACCGAGCAGGAGCCGCAGCAAAAACTCACATTCCACGCGTCGCGCGAGGCCGCCATCTCGTCGAAGAACAGCCGTTGCTCGTCAGGCCAATACCGTTCGATGGCGAGATTGGACTGAACGGGATCCTTGTTGAAGAAATGCTGCGGCGTCTGCACGATGCCGATGGCCGGGTCGGCGAAAAAGCCGAGCGTGCGGCGCAGGAAATTGTGGTAGGGCACGAAGTCGGCGTCGAACACCGCGAAGAACTCGCCGTTGCTCACCGCCAGCGCGTTGTTGATGTTGCCGGCCTTGGCGTGCTTGTGTTCGGGCCGCGTTACATAATTGACGTCGTTTTCGGCGCAGAAATCCCGTAGCCAGGCGCGGTCGCCGTCATCCAGCACGTAGACCTTGAGTTTGTCGGGCGGATAGTCGAGCACCCGCGCACCGATGATCGTGCGTTCGAGCACGCGCAGGGGTTCGTTATAGGTCGGAATGAAAACGTCGACGGTCGGCAGATTCTCCTCGCCCTGGGCGTAAAGCTTCGCCTCCAGCCGGTCGGCTTCTTCGCTGCGGTCGACATTGCGGCTCATGATCACCATGAAAACGGCGATCTCCACGAGCGCCAGGCATTCGATGAGGTAGACGAACCAAACCCAAAAGCCTTCCAGCGGATGGTCGAACGGCTGCGGCAGGACCGTCGCGTAGAAGCGCCAGGTCATGTAGCGCAGGGCAAGGACGAACGTGACGAGGCAGACGGTGGTGCGCGCCCAGGTTTGCTGGCGCGGCCAATTCAGCACGCCGATCAGAAAGAACGCAACGACGAGCAGCGACGGTCCGAGGGCTACGAGATGCTGAACCATAGATGCCGCAGCCATTTCACGATCGAGAGGCCGGATGTGCGGAGCCGGACATGCGCAGTGCGGCCGACCTGGCAGAAGTTCTGATAATCGGTGTTCATCTCGGAGTAATTCAGCTGGACGCGAATTTTGGCGTATTTTCCTTCGGTGCGGGGAAGCGTGGCCGCAAGAACCTTGCTTTCGAAGTCGGCGTGGCTTCCCCTGACATAGGTCACATTGCCATTGACGACTTCGTTGCGGCCGAACAGCCGCACCTCGGCTTCGTGGCCGGGATATATGTCGTCGTAATTGACCTCGTGCACGATGATGTCGACGAAGAGATTGCGGCAATCGAGAATATCGACCAGTTGAGTGCCGACGATGACGTTCGATCCGAGAACAATGAAATTACGCCACATCACGCCGGGCGTATGGGTGCGCAGCACCGCGTAGCTGAGCTTGTTCAGGCGCTCCTCTTCGTCGGTGATCTGCTGTTTGAGCTTGACCAGGCGCGCTTCCAGCTCGTCTTGCCTCGTCGCAAGCGTGAGAAGGTTCATGGAAACCTCGTCGATCCGCTGCAGCGAGTAGGGGACGTCGTTGCGTCCCTCCTCGATGAATATGCCCTTGTGCACGGCGTCGCGTTTGCGCATCAGGCGGTCGAGTTCGTTTTCCGCTCCTTCCAATTCGTGTACCGCGACGCGCTCGGCCACCTGCGCCCGCACCAGTTCGCTTTCGGGGAGATGGCCGGCGACGCGGAGTTTTTCCTTGCGTTCGAGGTCGCTCTTTCGTTCCTCCGCGCGCGCCGTATTGGCGCCGATGCGCTCTTTCTGGCTCTCTATTTCGTTGTCGATATTGCGCAGCATCGCGTCGCGATAAGTGTTGTAGCGTGTCTGCAGGTCGTTGCGCAGGCTGACCAGTTCGGCCTTTTGCGTCCGCACGGAATTCAGCGTGTCCTCGGTCGCCTTCAGCTCGGCCTGCAGCTCGCTCAGCCCGAAGCGGTTGACGCGGTCGTTCCTGATGGTGAGCAGATGTTCGCCGGCGTTGAGGGGCGAACCGGTGGCCGGGGCGGTGTCGATGACCGTTCCCTCGATCGGAGCGACGACCGCGATGAGTCGAGCGTTCACGGTTCCGTCGAGGCTGGTGTAGCCGGTGATGTTGGGCAGCGCGACGATCACGCCGAGGATGAGCAGGACGACTCCGGTCGCTATCCGAACTGCACGTCGATTCCAGAACATCGGTATCCAATTCCGCTGCAACTGTTCTTACGATGGTGCGGTTGTCGCAAACATGCGTTTTGAAAAACCGATGGCGTTCGATCAAATTAGATACGTTCTATCGTGTATGTAGGTATGCGGGGATGCTTTCGTTACGATGGTATGGATTGAACCGCCGCGGCCGACTGAATGGCATTGATTCAAATCGCGAGAGTCGTCGAAGGCCTTTGCATGTCACGCCATTCGATGGCGGATTGATTCGCCGCGTGTTGCGCGCCTAAGGCTCGTCGCGGAAAAGCATCGCCTTGGGAGCACGCCATGCACCGTTCCTTGCTCGCCGGAACCCTCGCCGCCGCAATCGCCTTTGCACCGTTCGCGCAGGCTTGTACCGGCATTCGCCTCGTCGCCAAGGATGGCGGCGTCGTTCCGGGTCGCACCCTCGAATTCGGTGTCGATCTGCGATCCAAGGTGCTGATCGTTCCGGCCGGGAACACGCTCTCGGGGACGTTGCCGGACGGCGGCAAGGGCATCACCTACACCACCAAATACGGATTCCTCGGCGCCAACGCGGTCGGCAAGATCGCGATCCTCGACGGCATCAACGACCGGGGTCTTTATGTCGGCCTGTTCTATTTCCCCGGCTATGCGAGCTATGCGGACGCGACGCCCGAGAATGCCGCGCGCGCGATGGCGCCGCACGAATATGCCGCCTGGCTGCTCGGCAACTTCGCCAATGTCGACGAGGTCAAGGCCAATTTCGACAAGGTCGTGTTGGTGCCGACCGTGCTGGAGGCCATCAAGCAGGTGGCGCCGGTGCATTTCGTGGTGCACGACAGGGCCGGCAAGGCGGTGGTGATCGAGCCAGTCGGCAAAACGCTCAAGATTTACGACAACCCGCTCGGCGTGTTGACCAATTCGCCCGGCTTCGATTGGCACATGACCAATTTGCGCAACTACGTGAATCTCAGCGTCACCAATGTGCCGCCGATCAATCTCGGCGGCATCACGCTCGCGCAGTTCGGCCAGGGTTCCGGCCTGCGCGGGCTGCCGGGCGACTTCACGCCGCCTTCGCGCTTCGTGCGCGCGGTGGCGTTCTCGCAGGCGGCGAGGCCGTCCGATACGGCGGGCGAAGCCGTGCTGCAGGCGTTCCACATCCTCAACAATTTCGACATTCCATACGGCGTGGTGCGGGCCAGGAAAGGCGAGCAGGAGGCCGACGAATATACGGCCTGGACCGCGGTCGCGGACCTGAAGGACCTGCGCTGGTATTTCCGGACTCACGAGGACCAGTCGATCCGCAGCGTGGATCTGCGCGAGGCCATGTCGGCGGCGCACGGCAAGATCCGGTTCATTCCGATGACGTCGCCGCAACCGGTCGAGGATGTGTCCGCGAAGTTCGAGTAGGGGCGGGCGGGCCGCCGGCCGCATCGGATTTCTCGTCGCGCTCTATTGTTCACCGGGCGGGCCTGTGCAACTCATCGCCGCGGCTCCCCGTCGAAAGAGGTTCGTCCGATGGTTCGTTTCCGATGGCGTCACGCGCCCGTTGCGGTCGCGCTCGCTTGCGTGCCGGCATGCGCCGCGATCGCGCAGGAGCGCGGCGATCCGATCGGTCCGATCGCGCGCGAGGCGGTTTTCGACCGCGCCCAGCGCGTCAACGTCGGCAAGACGAAGTCCGGCAAACGCGTGTGTTATTATCGCGAGCAGGGCAGCAGCCATTCGCTCGACATCGGCATGGGCGTCGACGCCGCGTTCATTCGGCTCGAAACCGGCGACTCGCGCGACGCGACGCCGCGCGCGCCGCTGCGCGTGTTCGCGGGCCAGCGGATCGAACGGGCGGGATACGCCACCGATCAGTTCACCGTGCTGCAGGCCTATCCGGGCCAGGCCGGCTATTACGTCCCGAAGCCCGAACGGGGCGACTTCGTGCTCGTGGCCAAGGGCGACGGCAGGGCGTTTCTCGACATGGTGGCGCGCGCCCGCAACGAATTCGTGGTCGTGCAATCGATCGCCGACCCGAAGAGCGTGGACTACGTGGCGATCTACCAATTCAACGCGCGGGTCATCCCCGCGCTGCTGTCCTGCGCGAAGACGCGGCTGTAGGCGGCGCGACGGTCGATCGGGTCGCAGAGGGACGGAGCGCGCGCCGCCGCCGGCCGGCGTCTATTTCACCGCCAGCAGTTCGACATCGAAAATGAGCGTGGCGTTGGGCGGGATGACGCCACCGGCGCCGCGTTCGCCGTAACCGAGCGCAGGCGGAATGATCAGCGTGCGCTTGCCGCCGACCTTCATGCTGGCGACGCCCTCGTCCCAGCCCTTGATGACGCGGCCGCGGCCGACCGGAAATTCGAACGGCTCGTTGCGGTCGAGCGAGGAGTCGAATTTCCGCCCTTTGGCGCCGTCGACGCAAAGCCAGCCGGTGTAATGCACGACCGCGGTTTGTCCGGGCTCCGGCGAGGGGCCGGTGCCGACTTGGGTGTCATTGATTTGCAGTCCCGACGATGTGGTCATGAATTTCCCGGTGGTTGTGAGAGGAAGCAGATACCGTTTCGCGCAATCGAGGATTGCGCCGTCTCGGGTTCCATCAAAACGAGCGTACCAAATTACGGTTTGCATACCAATTTTGCATCGCCACTGCGTAAATTAACCTAGGCGGAGTTCCGGGTCTGATAGCTGCTAGTCGGACGAGGGAACAAATTCATGCATCAGCGAAAAAATTCGAGCAGCGCCGATACGCGTCGAGAATGGACCGGATCGGCGCTCCAGGTCGGCGCGCTGCTGACCCTTTTGCTCGGCCTTTGCATCATTGTTGCCTATGTTCTCATCGACTCGCGCCGGGTCACGCTGAAAAACGCCGACGAGGTCGCGTCCCGCCTTCTGGTTGCTCTCGTTGCCGACGCGGCTCGAACTTTCGAGACGCTCGACCTGTCCTTGCAGGGGGTCATCGAAAATCTCTCGCGCTCCGATATCGATGTCATCGAGCCGAATCTTCGGCAGACGATTTTGTTCGACCGTTCGGCCAGCGCGCGCCACCTCGGCTCGCTCCTGGTCGTCGATCGCGACGGTTACATCCGCTACGACTCGCGAACCGTGTTTCCCAAGCACATCAGCGTCGCCGACCGGGACTATTTCAAAGTTCAACGCGACAGCCCGGACGTCGGTTTGTTCATCGGCAAACCCTTGGTGTCACGCCTCACCGGCAGCGAGATCGTCGCCGTCAGCCGAAGATTGTCGGCGCCGGACGGATCGTTCGACGGCGTCGTGGTCGGCAGTTTCCGGCTGAAATCGTTCCAGGCGCTGTTTCAGCATGCCGCGCTCGGCCCCGAAAGCAACATCACGATGTCGCATACCGACGGCACCTTGCTGATGCGCTGGCCGATGAAGCCCGAATATATCGGGATGAATATCAAGAAGGCCAAGCTCTATGATTACCTGGCGAAGGCGCCCACCGGCAGTTTTGAAACGGCCGCGGTGACCGACGGCGTGCGGCGTCTCATCGTCTACAGCAAGGTAAAGCACTTGCCGCTGGTGATCGGCGTCGGACAATCGGTCGATGCCGTGTTCGCGCAGTGGAAGCGCAGCGCCTTGATGATCGGGTCGGTGGTTGCCGGCCTGTGCGTGATCGGCGGCGTTCTCGGCTTCCGCCTCATCGCCGAATTCAAGCGCAGAAGCGAAGTCGAGAGGCAGCTTGCCCATCTCGCGGCGACCGATTCCCTGACCGGTCTGTCCAATCGCCGGACCTACGAGGAGGCTCTGACGCGGGAATGGCGCCGCGCCAAGCGACACAAGAAGTCCGTCGCCGTTCTCATGATCGATCTCGATTTGTTCAAGACCTTCAACGACGAGTACGGACACCAGGCGGGCGATCGCCTGTTGCAGGCGCTCGGAAGCGCCATTCGGTCGCCGTTGCAACGGCCGGGCGATGTCGGCGCGCGTTACGGCGGCGACGAATTCTCGGCCCTGCTGCCGGAGACGAATGCCGACGGCGCCATGGTGGTCGGCAGGAAGATCTGTCGGGTGTTCGAGAAACTGTGCCGCGAAGCGGGTATCCGAAATCCCGGTTTGAGCGTCGGTATCTCCGATGCGACGCCCGCCACCGGCGGCACCGTCGAGGCCCTCATCAAACGGGCCGACTTCGCGCTGTACCGCGCGAAGAATCTGGGCCGCAACCGCATCGAAATCGAGATGACCGGCACCGATACGGACGCATCGACCGACGCGAGCCGGCATGCGGCCTGAATAGGCCGGGGCTGTGACGCCGAAGCGCTTCCTCCGCCGACCGCGATGTCGGCGGCTGATGGCGTGCCTGGCGTGCCGGCGGACGGATCAGGCTTCGGCGGTCCGCGACCGGCTGCGGCGTGAGCGCTCGAAATGGAAGAGGATCGCGACGCTCGCCGCCGCCGCGAAGAAGCACCACACCGACACGAAGGCGTCCCAGTAGAAAACATAGGCCGTGACCATGCCCGTCAGGATGACGGCGCCGAGCAGCACGATGCCGCGCAGCGACGACAGCAGGAACGGCAGTGCGGTCGCGGCGACATAGGCGATCCCGATCGTGTCAGTCCGGCGATCTTCCGTCACATAAACGATGTGGCCGTCCAGGATGATCGCGCGATGCGGGTGGCCGGTGATCCACCACAGAAAAAACGCGGCGACCGCGACGCCCGCCAACAGGCAGCACGCCATCAACAGGCGGCGGCGCCGGTCCGGCTCGATCAGCCAGACCGCGGCCGGCGCATAGACCGGCCAGAACACTTCCGCGAACAAGAGAAAGGCGAGCGTCAGCGCGCTCGACGCCGATCCCTCCGGCGCGCCCGCGAGCCCGAGCCACAACAGGCCCTCGATGCTTTGCTGGACGGCGAAGAAGAGAGGGATCGCCGCCAGCGGCCGCTCGCGCCGCTCATGGCTGCGGGTCAGTGCGAACAGGCCGACGGCGCCCGTGATGCCGGCCGTGACGAAGCTCGCGGATGCGGAGAAACACACGTTGACGTCCGTTTTCTTGTCCCTGCCGGTGCGGCCCGGATGAGCGAAGCGGAATCCGGGATGGAGGGCAAGTGCGGGCCCAGCATGGCGCGGCGCTCATGCGGGCTGGCCGCTGAAAGCTCGCGCGGGCGCCTCTTTATCTCTCCCCGCTTGCGGGGGAGGGGCGGAGCGCGCGCCGGCGTTCTGGCGCGCCGAAGCGGCAACCTTGAACGTTTTAGACATCTGTCGTATATTGGACGACAAATGTCGGAAAGCACTATGCCTGTTCGCGAAGCCGAAAATCCGCTGCGGTCCGAGAAGGCGAGGTTCGCCGTGGTGGCCGAACTGCTCGGCGCGCCGCACACTTTGCGCCGGATTCCGAAAAATTCGATCGAGGCGCACGAACTGCTGCTGCGCGGGCTGCCGGCCCGGACTTTGACGCACCTCGTACGCAACCTCGTCGTGATCGGTTGGGACGATGCCTTCTCCAAGGCCGTCGGCATGAGCCAGCGCACCTTTCAGCGTCACGCGGAGGAGGCCGGGAAGGCGCTCAACCCGGAGCAGAGCGGGCGGACGTGGAAGTTCGCCGAGATCCTGGCGCGGGCGAGCGCGATCCTCGGATCGAAGGAAGAGGCCGAGCAGTGGCTGGAGCGGCCGGCGAGCGGCCTCGATCGGCGGCGGCCGATCGACCTGCTGGCGACGCCGGCCGGCGTCGAACTGGTGGAGGACTTCCTCACCCGTCTCGAATACGGCGTCTATGCATGACACCGCTGCCGGGCGCGCTCGGCGGCCGCGAGTTGGTCGCGTGGCGGCTGGATCAGGCGACGTTCGCGACGACTTGGGACAGCGGCGAGGGCGCCTATCTCGCCGGCGGCCGCTGGAACAGCAAGGGGGTGCGCGCGGTCTATTGCTCGCTCGATCCCTCGACCGCGATCCTCGAAGTCGCCGTGCACAAGGGCTTCAAGGCACTCGATGCCGTTCCCCATGTGCTGACGGCGATCGATGTGGAGCCGTCGGCCGTGCATGTCGTCGAGTCCGCTGCGATCCCGGAACGGGATTGGCTGCGGCCCGGCATTCCGACCGTCGATCAACAGAAGTTCGGTGACGACCTGCTCGGCAAGCACAAATTCATCGCGATACCGAGCGCTGTTTCGACGTCGAGCTGGAATCTGGTTTTCGTCGCGTTGCATGCCGCAGGCGCCTATGCGCTGCGTTCGCAGGAGCGCTTCGTGCTCGATCCGCGCCTGCATGTGCCGGCCGGGCGGTGATCGTATCCCTCCCCCGCTTGCGGGGGAGGGATGGAGCGCGCGGCGCGCGTGCAGCCTCTCCCCGTCATCCTGAGGTGCGAGCCGCGTAAGCGGCGAGCCTCGAAGGATGAACGGCCCGCGCAGGTCGGCTGTAGCCGACTTGCGCCGGTGAGACGGCCGATGTCGGGCAAGCCCGACATCAGTGGCCGTCGCCCTTCGAGGGCCGCTTCGCGGCCACCTCAGGGTGACGGGACCGATATTTTGCCGAGCCGGTAGCCCGGATGAGCGAAGCGAAATCCGGGACGAAGCGCGAATGCCGCCCCCGCATTTCGCTGACGCTCATGCGGGCTACTTGCTTTCGGCGAGCGCCCCGGAATGACCGGATAAACTCACTCCGCCGCCTGCACCGTCGGCAGCTTGTAGCCCGCGAACTGCTGGCGCAGCGTCGTCTTCTGGATCTTCCCGGTCGCGGTGTGCGGAATCTCGTCGACGAAGGCGACGTCGTCCGGCATCCACCATTTGGCGATCTTGCCCTGCATGAAGGCGAGGATGTCTTCCTTGGTGGCCGTCTCGCCTTTCTTGAGGACGATCACCAGCAGCGGCCGCTCGTCCCATTTGGGATGCGCGACGCCGATCACGGCGGCTTCCGCTACTTTCGGATGCCCGACCGCGAGGTTCTCCAGATCGATCGAGGAAATCCACTCGCCGCCCGACTTGATCACGTCCTTGGAGCGGTCGGTGATCTGCATGTAGCCGTATTGGTCCATGGTGGCGACGTCGCCGGTATCGAACCAGCCGTCTTTCTCGAACACCGAGTCCTTCTCGACCTTGTAATAGGCCTTGGCGACAGCGGGGCCGCGCACCTTCAGCCGGCCGAAGGTCTTGCCGTCCCAGGGCAGGTCGCGCCCGGCGTCGTCGGTGATCTTCATCTCGACGCCGAAGGGCGGGTGGCCCTGCTTCATCTGCACGTCGAGCCGGGCGTCGCCGTTCAAGGCCTCGTATTCCGGTTTCATCGAGCAGAGCGTGCCGAGCGGGCTCATCTCGGTCATGCCCCAGGCGTGGATCACCTCGACGCCGTAGACCTCCTGGAAGGTCTTGGTCATGGCGCGCGGGCAGGCCGAGCCGCCGATCACCACGCGCTTCAAATAGGGCAGCTTGCCGCCGGTCTTCTCGAGGTCCTGCAACAGCATCAGCCACACCGTCGGCACCGCGGCGGTGAAGGAGACGCGGTAATTGGTGAGCAATTCGTAGAGCGAGGCGCCGTCCATCTTGGCGCCCGGCAGCACCAGCGTGGCGCCCACCATCGGCGTCGAGAAGGCGAGCGACCAGCCGTTGGCGTGGAACATCGGCACCACCGGCATGCAGACGTCGCGCGACGACAGGTTCTTGGAATCCGGCAGCGACGCCATGAACGCGTGCAGCACGTTGGAGCGGTGCGAATAGAGCACGCCCTTGGGATGCCCGGTGGTGCCGGAGGTGTAGCACATGCCGGCGGCGGTGTTCTCGTCGAACGCCTTCCAGGCGAAGTCGCCGTCGGCTTCCGCGATCCAGTCCTCATAGGCGACCGCGTTCTTCAGGCTGGTCTGCGGCATGTGCGCGCCGTCGGTGAGCACGATATAGCGCTCGATGGTCGGCAGCTTGTCGGCGATCTTTTCCAGGAGCGGCACGAAAGTGAGGTCGGTGATCATCACGCGGTCTTCGGCGTGATTGACGATCCAGACGATCTGCTCGGGGAACAGGCGCGGATTGACCGTGTGATAGACCGCGCCGATGCCGACGATGCCGTACCAGCTCTCCAGATGGCGCCAGGTGTTCCAGGCCAGCGTCGCCACCCGGTCGCCGAACTTGATGCCGTCCCGTTCCAGCCGCTGCGCGACCTTGAGCGCGCGGGCGCGGATCGCGGCATAATTGGTTTCGACGATCGGCCCTTCCACCGAGCGCGTGATGACCTTGCGGGTCGCATGGAACGTGGCGGCGTGGTCGATGATGCGGTGGATGAGCAGCGGCCAATCCTGCATCAATCCGAGCATGGCATTCCCCTCCTGGACTTTTTTTGCCGTTTTTGGGCCGGCGCCCCTCGCCGGGCCAATTTCGGTGTAAAGCCTAGCGCGGCCGGTGGCCAGTGCAACGGCCGCCGCGGGCCATCTCGGGGCAAGGCGAACGCGGGGCGTCCCATGTCGTGGATGAGGCAACTGACGGCGATTCTGTGCCTGGCCGCGAGCGGCGGCCTGGCTTTTGCCGACGAAGTGCCCCTGCCGCGGCCGCGCCCGAGCGTGCCGGCCTGGGTGCTGCCCTCGACATTCGGCGAGGCCGCCGGACCCGGTTTCGACAGCGCCTCGGTCACCGCCCAGCCGACCGATTGCGACCTGCGCCTCGCCAAGGTCGCGGCTTTTGCGCCGATGCCGCGCCTGATCGGTCCCGGCATTTGCGGCGGCGGCGACATGGTGCGGGTGGACGCGGTTCTGCTGCCCGGGGACCGGCGCGTCGCGCTCGCGCCCGCGCCTTATCTGCGCTGCCCGATGGCCGAGCAGCTCGCTTCCTGGCTGCGCGAGAACGCCGCGCCGGCGCTGGCGGCGGCCGGTCCCGCGTTGCGCCGGGTCGAGACTTACGACGATTACGAGTGCCGTTTCCGCAACCGCCGCAATGGCGGCCGGGTCAGCGAGCACGGCAAGGGCAACGCCATCGACCTGCGCGGCTTCACGCTCGCCGACGGCCGCTTCCTCGGCCTGACCGATCCGGCGGCGCCGAAGCCGGTGCGCGAGGCATTGCGTCAGGCCGCCTGCGCCCGCTTCACCACGGTGCTCGGCCCCGGTTCCGACGGCTATCA
>Ga0180222_1002729_pt1 | contig 13304 bp, 10 predicted proteins | sample eDN5th37CKraftOP_FD_151336 | JGI IMG/M metagenome (GOLD analysis project Ga0180222, IMG submission 151336) | Enriched Organic Plus compost microbial communities from Emeryville, California, USA - eDNA 5th pass 37_C Kraft OP (version 2) (version 2) ... | reverse complement strand
CAGCTGTCTTGTAATCATTGCGTGCTTTGAGGCGCGTATCTTGCAGATCCTTGAATGCAGCTTTCTGCGCATCGGTGAGTTTAAAGCGCTCTGCAGCTCGATCAATCCGACGTTGTTCTCGTTCGGAGGCGTCGTCGCGGCTTTCCTGCGAGCAGAGGCGATCAATCCTCGATTCTTTGGTGTTATTTGCAGGTGCTGCACTTGCGACGGTTGTTGACGCAACACCGACGAATGCGACAGCCGCGACGAGGCTGCTGAAAAGTTTAGCGGTCATGATCTCTCCATCGTTCAACGGGATATCTGGGCGGTTATCCACCTCATGGAATTACTGGACGCTTGCCAGGCGCGCATCGCCCCGCTCCGGCTTGACCATCTCTGATAAGGGCGAGCCTCGCGTAGCCATCGCACGCAGCATTGCAACGTTCATTGCGGAACGATCCATCTCTGGGCGTGGCTTGCCAAAGATCGGCGCGACCGCGAGAAGGCCGCCGAGTAGCACCGCCGAGGCGACAAACGAGAACTTAATCACCAACATTTTACTCAACCCATGCCGAACACTTCTCAACCGCGCACACGGCAAAACGTTCCCGGCCGCATAGACCAGCCGTGAAGACGTCAAGAATGTCTCTGGTCTGGTCCCCCATGCTGAGGTCCGCCGACACGCCCTTGTGGCGGTCGGCGGTTGATCAAGCCTCTCAGAAGTCGAAGGTTGTCGAGACGAGGAAAGTTCGCGGCGCACCGCGGGCTAGCCCAAAGCTGGACGAAGCCGCGGCGGGCCGCTCTTCTCGATCTTCTGGGGGAGTTCGAGGATTTCGGCCGAGGTGATCTCTTTAATGGGACGCTTGGCAATAGGACGCTTGGCGAGCGGGCTGGCGAGGTCTTCGAGGAGCCACTTGGTTTGGGTGACGGTGGTTGCCGCTGCGGCACGATCTCCATCCGCGTCACACATATTCCTCGGCGATCAGGCCGAAGGTGGTGCGCGCTGCCGAGATGCTATGAAACGCTCTGGGAAAGGCCAATGGTGCCCAGGGGCGGAATCGAACCACCGACACTGCGATTTTCAGTCGCATGCTCTACCAACTGAGCTACCTGGGCGCGGCCCTGCGGAACGGCGGGCGCGGGCGGGTTATAGTCAGGCGGAGCGGGCCTGTCCACCCGGCAAAGCGGGATTTGCGACAGGACCATGATGAAACCGCCGCGCGGCTTCGCCCTTCGCTGCGCCGGTGACGCGACCGCCTCAGTCGTCCTCCTCGTCGGCCCCGGGGCGGCCGGGGATGACATAGGTGCCCGACAGCCAGCGGTTGAGGTCGACGTCGCGGCAGCGCTCGGAGCAGAACGGCCACGCCGCGTCGGCGGCCGGCTTGCCGCAGACCGGGCACCGCCTCGCCGGCCGCCGCGGGCCTTTCGCCGAAGGGGGCGGATCAGCCGGCATTGAGCCACCCCGCGCGGACCGGGTATTTCTCGCCGCCGAGCAGCGTCACGGTCTCGTACAGCGGCAGCCCGACCACATTGGTATAAGAACCGACCATCTTCACCGCGAAGGCGCCGGCAATGCCCTGAATGGCATAGCCGCCGGCCTTGTCGCGCCACTGGTCGGACTCCAGATAGCCCTGGATGTCCTCCTCGGTGAGGTGCTTGAAGCGCACCCGCGTCTCCACCAGGCGCTGGCGGAACGATTCGCCCGGCGTCACCAGGCAGATCGCGGTGGTGACGCGGTGGTTGCGGCCCGACAGCAGCCGCAGGCACTGCGAGGCCTCGTCGGCGATCACCGCCTTCGGCAGGATGCGGCGGCCGACCGCGACCACGGTGTCGGCGGCAAGGATGTAGGCGCCGCGCAGCGCGTCGTCGCGGCGCACCGAGTCCAGCGCCGCCTCGGCCTTGGCCCGCGCCAGCCGGTTGGCGCAGGCGCGCGGCAGCTCGCCGCGGGTCGGCGTCTCGTCGACATCGGCGGGGCGCAGCGCGTCGGGCTCGATGCCGACCTGGTTGAGCAGGGCGAGGCGTCGCGGCGAGCCGGACGCAAGGACGAGTTTGGGACGGCCAGTCATAAGGGTGCGATGATTCCGGGCGCGGTTTGCGGCGCGCGGGACCGTAACGGAAGCGCTCTGGTTCCACAACCGCGAGAAGGCCGTGACGGTTGCCAAATCGGGGTGGTGATGTAGTCAGGAAGCATGTTCCGCCGCTTCGATGCAGCCACCCGGGAAGAGATCGCCGGGCATTGTGCCGGCTTCGTCCGCGCCGCGCCGCCGGGCGATCCCGCGCCGCTGAAACGCGCCGCGGTCGCCATCACGCTGGTGCAGGCGCAAGACGCGGCGGACGGAACCGCGGTGCTGCTGACGCTGCGCGCCCCCAGCCTGCGGGCGCACAGCAGCCAGTGGGCGCCGCCCGGCGGCCGCTGCGATCCCGGCGAGACGCCGGTCGAGGCCGCGCTGCGCGAGCTCGAGGAGGAGATCGGCCTGAAGCTCGGAGCGGGCGACGTGCTCGGGCTGCTCGACGACTACCCGACCCGTTCCGGCTACCTCATCACCCCGGTGGTGGTCTGGGCCGACGACAGCCGGCGGCTCCGCCCCAATCCGGCCGAGGTCGCCTCGGTCCATCGCATCGCGCTGACCCGGATCGAGCGCGACGACGCCTTCAACTTCGTGCGGATTCCCGAAAGCGAGCGGCGGGTGATTCGCTTCAGCCATGACGGCGATTTCATCCACGCCCCCACCGCCGCGCTGATCTACCAGTTTCGCGAGGTGATCGCGGGACGCGCCACCCGCGTCGCCGATCTGGAGCAGCCGGTGTTCGCCTGGAAATAGCCTCGCGTTTTTCGAGCGAAGCATGCCCTCGGGCGCAACCCGAGGGCGGGAACCGGTTCGCGGGAAGACACCGCGTCGAAAACGAGCAGGGCCACGCGGCTTTCGCCTTCTCTGCCGCTTGCGACAATTTCCATGCTGACTTGGCGGGCCTGCTTGTTACAACAGCGCCATGCTGAACAAAGCGATTCGCGACTTCGGACTGAGCGTGCTGGCGGCGGCGCTGCTCGCGCTGTGGCCGCCGGGCGGCGCGCTGGCGCAGCCGCTGCCTGCGGCGGTGGCCAAGGCGCGGGCGCAGGCGGCGACGCCGGAAGCGATCGCGGACTACCGCCGCAAGCTGCGCGTCTATCTCGCCGCGCGCGAGGCTTACAACGCCGAGGCCACGGCCTATTGGGATGCCATCGCCGAGAAGCGCCGCATCCGCTTCGCCAAGCTCCGCAACGGCGAGCCGCTCGCGCTCTCGGATTACGTGCTGGCGCAGCCGCCGGTCTATACCGGACCGTCGCGCCCGGTGAATCCCGAGCCGGAGGAGAGGCCGGAGCCGGTGGAGCGCAAGCCGCTGCCGGTGGTCGCGGATTTCGTCAGGGCGGCGGCCGAGCATTTCCAGTTCGTGCCGCGCCGTCCCGCCAGCGAGATCGAATTCAAGCGCGCCTATGCGCGGGTGGCCTCGGCCTATGGCCTGACCCGCGAGCAGGCGGTGCGGGTCTATGCCTTCGAGACCGGCGGCAACGGCACCCACGACATGCAGTCCGGCGTCAATCCGTCGCGGCCGGGCTCGCGTCCGATCTCGACCGCGGTCGGCTACAACCAGTTGCTTACCACCAACACGCTCAACCTGCTCGCCGAGCAGGGCGACGGCATCATCAAGGCGCTGCAGCAGAAGGCGGCGCGGCTGTCGGGCCGCGAGCGTGAGGCGCTGCTGCACAAGATCGCGGTGGTGAAGCGCATGTATGCCTTCGCGCGCTCGGTGCCGAACCGCTGGAGCGAGCATGCCAAGCTCGGCAGCACGCCGCGCGGTTGGGGCGTTCATGCCCTGGTGCTCGATCTCGATGTCGGGCCGCTGCTGCAGACCCACAAGCTGCTCACCTCGGTGATCTTCGCGCGCCGGAAGGGCTACAACCGGCCGCTGACCGCCGCCGAACTGGAGATGATGAATCTCACCGGCGACGGCACCGGCTTCGACATGGTGATGATGCCGCAGAGCATGCGCGAGCGGGTGCCGACCTCGAACTTCTTCCAGCGCAGCGGCTATGAGCGCAATCCGGTGGCGATCCGCAACAATACCGTGGCGCGGCTTTTGGCCGTGACCGACGAGCGCATGGACGCCAACAGCGCGAAGCCCGGCGCGCGCGAGCTCGCTGCGGCGTTCTGAGCGCTCCGCAGGCCGGGCCCGCGCCGTTCGGGGCGCGGAATATCGCCGGCGGCGGCGGGCGATGTCAGCATAAAGTGATGATCAGGTGAGCGGTTGCTCGGCTTTGCGGCCCTGGCGTTGCGGTCTATGTTGCGCGCCGATTCCGGTTGCGGCGTGGCAAGGCTTGTCCGCTCCCTGTCGTGATGGAGGCGAGAACGATGCAGATGATTCCGAAGGTCGCTGTCGTGCTGGGGCTGAGCGCCGTCTGGCTGGCCGGCGCGGCTGCGGCGGCTGACAGCGAGTTCAAGCTCGGCAACAATCAGCGCATCGCCTGCAGCCGCGGACTGAGCCCCGGCAAGCTGAGCACCGCCACCTGCCGCTCCTATGCCTATCTCTTCAACACCCGCACGTCCGAATACTTCCGCTGCACGGTCCATCTGACGATGACCCGCAACAACAAGGAAGTCCTCAGCGTGCAGGCCGACGGCGGCTGCACCAAGAAGGCGCGGATCTTCCCCGCCGATTCGAGCTACTCGTTCGAGGCGACCGAGACCGAGCCGCCGAACACCAATTCGTTTTTCGGGCAGGGCGGCTATGCGATCTGGGCGAGCGACAACACCGCGCAGAAGGTGCGCGGCTGCATCACCATCGCCTCGGGGCTCGGCTCGGACGTCACCAAGTGTCACGACATGACGTTCAACGAGGGCGGGGCGAAGCAAGATTGAACCGCAAGCCGCTCCCCGCGTCTGACAGCAAATAGGATCGCATCGTCGTTGAGAGACGGCGCTATCCGGCGTCATCCTTCGAGGCTCGGGCTGCGCCCTCGCACCTCGGGATGACGCGGTCGCGGAGCCGGACCCGTCGTGCCCCGGACGCGGTGCGGCGTGCCATGCCGCCGATCCGGGGCCGTTGCAACTCCGGCGCCTGCATTTGCGACGGTCCCGGCTCTGCGATGCACCGCCTATGCGCTGCCTCGCGTCCGGGACAGGGTGCCATCCAGCCTCACGACGGCGGCCGTGACCCTGAGGCGGCCGCTGCTTCGGCGGCCCTCGAAGGGCGACGGCGATCCGCCGTCCTTGCCGAACGGCCCATGCTTACGCCGGCAGGCTGACCGGATGGGCGAGCCCGGACCGCGCGAATTTCTGCGCCGCCATCGGCTTGCCGAACAGAAAGCCTTGCGCCAGATCGAAGCCGAGCTGGTGCGCGGTGATGAAGTCGTCGCGCGTCTCGATTCCTTCCGCGACCGTGCGCACGCCGTGGCGCGCGGCGAGATCGACGACGCCGCGGCATACGGTCTGCTTGAGGCGATCCCGGCCGCAGCCGGCCACGAACGGCTGGGCCACCTTCAACTCGACGAACGGAAACACGTCGAAGTTCATCAGCTCCGGCCATTCCGTGCCGAGGTCCTCGATCGCAAGGCCGATATTGGAGAAGCGCACGCGCCGCGCGATCTCGGCGGCTTCGGCGAGGTTGCCGATCACTTCGCTGCTTTTCAGCTCGATGGTGAGGCCGGAGAAGGCCGCATGCTCCGGCATCTTCCGGCACAGTTCGCTGACCGCCTCCGCATCCTGCAGGAACGAGAACGGCAGATTGATCGCAATATCGATCGGCCCGTGACGTTCGAGGAAATAGCGCCAGTCCTCGATCACCCGTCTGACCACGAAGTCCGACAGATTGCGGAAGCTGGCGTCGCCGCAATCGGGAATGAAATGCGCCGGCGGCACCACGCCCCAGGCCGGATGCCGCATCCGGATCAGCGCCTCGGCGCCGCGCGCCGTCAGCGCGCCGACGTCGATCTTGCGCTGATACCACAATTCGAGCCAGCCGGCCTTGAGCGCCTCGGCGACGTCCACCGCCGGGCTTGGCGGCGCCTCGGCCGGGATCAGGGGTGTCAGTCGCTGCCGCAGCGTGTCGGCGCTGAACGGCGTCGCCAGCGTCGGCAGCATGGCGATGCCGAGCTCGCGGCCATACTGGCGGGTGGCGAAGGCGAGCACCGAGTCGGGCACCGCGAGCGGGAGCACCTGGCCGTCGAACCGCGTCGCCGCCAGCGTCTCCATGATCTGACGCGCCTCGATGCCGCCGGCCGTCAATCCGATCACCACGAGATCGGGCATGCGCACCTCGAGCAGCCGGGGGAGATCGCCCGCGCACGGACATTCGGCGACGATGAAGCCGAGGTCTTCCAGCGTGTCGGCGAGGAAGGTGCGGATGTGCGGCTTGCTGTCGGCGATCACGACCCGCGGCGTCAGCCTGCGCTGTCCGAAGCTGGAGGGCCGGATCGCATCCGTGGTCGCCAAAGGTGTCATGCGGAGCTCTCCCTGTGATCGCGTCCGGTTCTAACGCCGCAACAGGGAGACGAGATGGAAACGGTTCCGGCTTGCACCGGAATGGGCAGGTAAGGTTAAACCATTGCATTCGATTCAAAGGCAATCGAAACGAACGGCCACGGATTCAAGGGGATGGCTTTGGAAGGGGATTTTTGTGGAACTCCCGCTGTCCCCGCTTGTCCACATCGGCGGCGCGCCGGGCTGACGGCGCGGCGCGGGATCATGACATTCCGATGATCCCCGATGATCCCCGATGATCCCCGATGATCCGCGCGGCGTCGCGACCGTCACTAGAGTCGTTCACCATTTCATGGAAACGGTGAACGACTCTAGATTGTTGAACTGACGCGTTTTCTTCACGCGAACCGGTTTCCACTTCGCTCGAAAACGCTATAAAAGAGGCGCGGACCGCGTCCGCGCCTCGCGGGTCTTCGCAGCGGAAATGGTCGAAAGCCGGCCTCAGTGGCTCATCCGTGCCGAGGCCGGATGGCCCGGCACCTTGAAGCGCTTGCCGGTGTCCTTCACCTTGGTGCCGCTGACCTTGAGGATCGAAAAATCCTGGTCGAGGTAATTGCCGGCCAGCAGATATTTGCCGTCCGGCGTGAACAGCACCGCTTCCGGCAGGCCGCCGACCTCGATGTCCTGGGTCTTGGTCACCTTCTTGCCGTCGATCCGCAGAATGGCGATGCTGCCGTTCTTCTTGTGGAAGTAGGCGTTCTTCATGTTGGAGCCGCGCAGGATGGCGGCTGCGGCGAGATTGCCCTTCGGGCTGATGGTGAAGCCTTCGGGTCCGTCGCCGACTACGACGCGGTCGATGGCGCGCGGCGGATTGAGCGTCAGGTCGAACACGCTGACGGTGTCGATGCTGCCGTCGGAAGAACCCGCGTCGCCGTTGTCCGCGGTGAGCGCGAGCTGCCCGTTCGGCGTTACCGCGACGTTATAGGGCCACAGCCCGGTGGCGAGATCGACCTTGTTGTAGGTCACCTTGCCGCCGGCGATGTCGAGCACCGCCAGGCGGTGCTTGGTGAACTTCACCGCATAGGCATGCCTGCCGTCCGGCGCGAAGGCGACATGGGCGACGCTGTCGTCCATCGGAATGGTGTCGGTGACCTTGACGTCGGTGCCGTTCACCGAGAGCACCGTGATCGAGTTGTCGCCGCGGTTCGCCACCAGCGCCATCTTGCCGTCGGGGCTGAAGCTCAGCCCGGACGGCTGCTTGCCGCCGGTGAGCGTGGCGGCGAGCTTGGCCGGCTTGGCCTTGAGGTCGATGACATGGATCTTGTTGTCGAGATTCATCTTCAGCGCGTCGCCGTCCTTGGCGACATCGACGGAATCCGCCACCAGCGCGACCGAGCCGGTGGGGTCGATGTCGACATTGACCGGCGGCCCGACCACGGAGTTCTTCAGCGGCAGGTTGGCGACGATCCTGGGATTTTCCGGATTGGCGAGATCGACGATCAGCACCGAGTCTTTTCCTGCGGCGGACAGCACCACCTTGCCGTCATCGTTCCACAGCACCTTCTCGTCGTTGCCGACGATCATGAACGGCGCCGCGTTCGCCAGGCGACCGCCCGCGAAGGCGGCGATGACCGCCGCGCCAAGCATCATTCCGAAAGACCGACCGAAAGACATGACAGGCTCGCTCCCTTGCTGCCCCGGCTTTCCGCCGGGTTCCGCGGCAGCCTACTCCCATTCGTTGCGGCTGTCGTTGCCGTCGTCGCGCCATCGGCGGGCGGGGCGGTGACTACGCGGCACTGCAAAAAATACGACCAATTGCATAGGGCGCGCGGACCATTGATTGGGCCCGGCGGGTTGACCGCCGCAGGGCATCCGGTCATTTTTCTTTCGTCGAATGGGCTCACAGAAGGGGTTGGACCTATGAACGTCAAGCTGATTGCCGCTGCGACAGTTGCTGCCGTGGCGCTCTCGTCGCTGCCTGCGCGGGCGGAGCAGTTCATCAACGTGCTGACCGGTGGAACGTCCGGCGTCTATTATCCGCTCGGTGTCGCGGTCGCGAAGATTCTCGGCGACAAGATTCCGTCGGCGAAGACGCAGGTTCAGGCCACCAAGGCCTCGGTCGAGAATCTCAACCTGCTGGAGCAGGGCCGCGGCGAGATCGCCTTCACGCTCGGTGATTCGCTGAAGGCGGCGTGGGAGGGCGACGAGGAGGCCGGCTTCAAGAAGAAGCTGACCAAGCTGCGCACCCTCGGCGCGATCTATCCGAACTACATCCAGATCGTCGCCACCGCCGAGAGCGGCATCAAGACGCTGGCCGACCTCAAGGGCAAGAGCCTCTCGGTCGGCGCCCCGAAGTCCGGCACCGAGCTGAACTCCCGCGCCATCCTGAAGGCCGCCGGCATGACCTATGCCGATATCGGCAAGGTCGAGTATCTGCCCTTCGCGGAATCGGTGGACCTGATGAAGAACCGCCAGCTCGCGGCGACGCTGCAGTCGGCGGGCCTCGGCGTGGCCTCGCTGAAGGATCTCAGCAATTCGAACGAGATCAACGTGGTGTCGGTGCCGAAGGAGACGGTCGAGAAGATCGGACCGCCGTTCATCGCGGCGACGATCCCGGCCAACACCTACAAGGGCCAGGACAAGGACGTGCCGACCGCGGCGGTGGTGAACTTCCTCGTCACCAATTCGGGCGTGTCGGACGATCTCGCCTATCAGATGACCAAGTTCATCTACGAGTCGCTGCCGGAGCTGCAGGCCGCCCACGCCGCCGCCAAGGACATCAAGCTGGACACCGCGGCGAGCGGCAGCCCGGCGCCGCTGCACCCGGGCGCGATCCGCTACTTCAAGGAAAAAGGGCTGATCAAGTAGACGATCAGCGCTGCCGTGATGGCGGCCCCGGCCGATGCCGGGCCCGCCGTTGTCCGATCACGACGCGGGAGGCTGCCGGCATCCGGCGCCCTCCGGCAGGCCCGGCGCCTCCGGCGCCGCGGTCCGATCCGCAAGGGCTCCTCCGATGCCGTTGCGCTCCGCTGTACGGGAGCGGGACGGTGACAGCGGAGACGCCTTGAACGATCATCAATGAAATGGCCCGCAACGGGCCGGGACGGGGGAGCGATGTCGCAGGCCACGCGGCTGCCGGAGCAGGTGAACACGATCGATGAGGTCGAGCCGGTCAAGGTCGATCTCGGCAATTTCGAGCATGGCTTTCCGGACGGCTTCGGGCCGGGACGCTGGGGCCAGCTCGCCTATGCGATCGGCATCCTCTTCGCCGCATTCCAGCTCGCGATCGCGGCGTGGAACATCCTGCCGAGCCAGGTGGTGCGCGGCGTCCATGTCGGCTTCATCATTCTGATGACCTTCGGCCTGATCGGCAACTTCACGGCGCAGAACGATCGCGACCGGGCGATCGCCTGGCTGATCGGCGCGGCCGGCTTCTTCTGCGGGCTGTATCAATGGATCTTCTATGCCGACCTGATCGCGCGCGACGGCGATCCGACCACGCTCGATCTGGTGGTCGGCACCGTGCTGGCGGTGCTGATCTTCGAAGGCACGCGGCGGCTGATGGGAATGGCGCTGCCGCTGATGTGCGGCGCCTGCATCCTCTACTGGGCCTTCGGCCAGTACCTGCCGTCGCCGCTCAATCATCGCGGCTACGATTACGACCAGATCATCACGCATCTGTCGTTCGGCACCGAGGGGTTCTACGGGGTGCCGATCTATGTGTCGGCGACCTACATCTTCCTCTTCATCATGTTCGGCTCGTTCCTCGAACGCGCCGGCATGATCCAGCTTTTCACCGACGTCTCGCTCGGCGTCTTCGGCGGCAGCCGCGGGGGGCCTGCCAAGGTCGCGGTGGTGGCCTCGGGCATGATGGGCACCATCTCCGGCTCCGGCGTCGCCAACGTCGTCACCGTCGGCCAGTTCACCATTCCGCTGATGATCCGCTTCGGCTATCGCCGCGCCTTCGCCGCCGGTGTCGAGGCCACGGCTTCGATGGGCGGCCAGATCATGCCGCCGGTGATGGGCGCGGTGGCTTTTATCATGGCCGAGACTCTCGGCGTCGACTACATGGTGATCGTGCGCGCCGCGGTGATCCCGGCGCTGCTCTATTTCGCCTCGGCGTTCTGGATGGTGCATCTGGAAGCCGGCAAATACGGCCTCAAGGGCATGAGCCGCTCCGAGATGCCGAGCGCCTGGAAGGCGCTGGTGACGCGCTGGTATCTCGTGCTGCCGCTGATGGTGCTGGTCTTCATGCTGTTCGAAGGCTTCACCCCGCTCTATGCCGGCATCATGGGACTGGCGCTGACGGTGACGCTGATCCTCGGCGCCAGCATCGCGCTCGGCCTGCCCAACCAGGCGATCCGCTATATCTTCTGGATCCTGCTCGCGCTGGTGGTCGGCGCCATGTTCCAGCGCGGCATCGACATCATGACGGTGGGTCTCGTGGTCGGCGCGCTGGTGCTGCTGGCGGCGCTGACCAAGGGGGGCCGCGCCACGCTGGCAGCCTGCCGCGATTCGCTGGCGGAGAGCGCCAAGGCGTCGCTCACCGTGGGCATGGCCTGCGCCATCGTCGGCACCATCATCGGCATGATGACGCAGACCGGCGTCGGCAACATCTTCGGCAACTGGGTGATCGGCATCGGCGAGAACAGCCTGTTCCTGGCGCTGGTGATGACGATGCTGCTGTCGATCCTGCTCGGCACCGGCATCCCGACGATCCCGACCTACATCATCACCGCAGCGCTGGCGGCGCCGGCGCTGGCCAAGCTCGGCGTGCCGCTGCTGGCCAGCCACATGTTCGCGTTCTACTACGGCATCATGGCGGACCTGTCGCCGCCGGTGGCGCTCGCGGCGCTGGCCGCCGCGCCGATCGCCAAGGAGAGCCCCGACACCATCGGCTGGGAGGCGATGCGGGTGGCGCTGGCGGGCTATGTGATTCCGTTCATCGGCGTCTATTCGCCGGCCTTGATGCTGCAGACCGGTGATCCGATGGAGGCCTATTTCGGCTTCTACGGCGCGGTGGCCTACGCCACGATCAAGGCGCTGGTCGCAGTCGGGCTGTTCGGCGTGGTGGCGATCGGCTTCCTGTTCACGCGGATGACGATCGCCCAGCGGGTGCTGTCCTTCCTGGCGGCGCTGTGCCTGCTCGGCGAATTCGAATACAGCGACTGGGTCGGCTTCGTGCTGGCCGCGGCGGCCGTGGTCTGGGACTGGTCGCGGCGCAACCGCAGCAACAGCGATGCGGTCGCGGCGTGAGCCTGTGCCTCGTCTCCGGCGGCGCCGTTGCCAAGACGCTGGCGGTGACCGCCTTCACGCTGGTCTGGACCCATTCGGTCGAGAAGATCGACTGGCGCGAGGACTGGCGCATCACGCCGCAGGGACTGGCGCTGATCGCCGCAAGGGTGAAGGGGACCGGCGCCGGCATGGAGCCGCCGCCGGAGGCGCGGCTGGTGGACGGCTGGTTCGTCTGGCACCCGCAGCGCGCGGCGATGCCTGAGGTCGTGCTCGGCAATTCCGGGATGGCGGGCGAATGGCGGCTGTGCGCGGACGGCCGCTGCCGCACGCTGTCCGAGATTCTGGGTCAAGATGTCGGCGTGCATCCGACCACGATGCGGGCGTGCGAGTGACACGTTTGGAAAATCCGTCATCCTTCGCGGCTTGCGGCTCGGGATGACGCTGCCGCAGGGTTAGAGCGCCCGCCGCGGCTGCGCGATCCGGCTCGCCAGGATCTTGTCGATGCGCCGGCCGTCGAGATCGACGATCTCGAAGCGCCAGCCGTGAATGTCGCGGGTGTCGCCGACCTTGGGGATGGCGCCGAAGATATAAAGCATGAAGCCGGCGGCGGTGTTGTAGGGACGCGACAGCGGCAGCGGGATGCCGAGCAGGTCGGCGAACTCGTCCGCCGACATCCAGCCTTCGATCAGGTAGGAGCCGTCGGGGCGCCGGACCGCGGGCTTCTCCGCCGGCCCCTCCTCGGTATGGAAGCTGCCGACGATGGCTTCGAGGATGTCGGCGCTGGTGACGACGCCCTGGAAGCTGCCGTATTCGTCATGCACCAGGCCGAGATGCACCGGCGACGCCCGCAGGATCCTCACCACGTCGCGCGCGTCGGCGACTTCGGGAATCACCGGCACCTCGCGGATCAGCGCGGGAACGTCCGGCGTGCGGCCGGCCAGATAGCTGTCGAGCAGATCCTTGGCCTGGATCACGCCGAGCGGCGCATCGGGATCGGCGGCGCTGTCGAACACCGGCAGCCGCGAGTGTCGCGTTTCTGCAATGGTCTGCCGGATCACCTCCGGCGGATCGGCGAGGTCGATGAAATCCACCTCGCGGCGCGGCGTCATCACCGCGCCGACCGGCTGGTCGCCGAGCCGCATCACGCCGGCGATCATCTCCCTCTCGCCGGGTTCGAGCACGCCGGCGCTCTCGGCCTCGCGCACCAGCGAGCGGATCTCGTCCTCGGTGACGGTGTCCTCCGCGCTGCGGCTCTGGCCGAGCAGGCGCAGCAGCAGCTTGCCGGAGGCATCGAGCAGCCACACCAGCGGCGACGACATCCGCGCCAGCCGCGTCATCGCCGGCGCCACCTTGACGGCGATCGCCTCGGGATTGCGCAGCGCGATCTGCTTCGGCACCAGCTCGCCGATGATCAGCGAGGCATAGGTGATGCCCCCGACCACGGCGCCGACGCCGAGCGCATCGGCCCAGCCTTTGGCGAGGCCGAGCTCCATCAGCCATGCGGTCAGCCGCTGGCCCAGCGTCGCACCGGAGAACGCGCCGGACAGCACGCCGACCAGCGTGATGCCGATCTGCACGGTGGAGAGAAATTTTCCGGGATCGGATGCCAGCGCGAGCGCGCGGCGCGATCCGGTG
>Ga0180222_1002728_pt1 | contig 13319 bp, 11 predicted proteins | sample eDN5th37CKraftOP_FD_151336 | JGI IMG/M metagenome (GOLD analysis project Ga0180222, IMG submission 151336) | Enriched Organic Plus compost microbial communities from Emeryville, California, USA - eDNA 5th pass 37_C Kraft OP (version 2) (version 2) ... | reverse complement strand
ACGCGGTTCTTCGAGGAGGTAGAGCTGGCGCGCCTTGGCCGTGCCCAGGATCTGCGTCCACAGCCAGCTTCCCCCATAGTCGCCGGGCATGCCGTGGGACGTGAACGCCGGGACGAAGCGCGCGGACGCGGACGCGAAGCGGAAGTCGCAGGCCGCAGCGAGGCTCATCCCCGCCCCCGCGCAGGCGCCATTGATCATCGCGATCGTCGGCTTGGGCATCTCGTGCAGCAACCGGGCCGCCTCGACATTGCGGCGCAGCCAGCGCGTCCGATTCTCCAGCGTCGCCTTGGGCGGCGCCGTGCCTGCCACCTTCTCGTCCGCGGCCTTGGCGATGGCGCGCATGTCCCCGCCGGCACAGAAGCCGCGACCCGCTCCGGTGAGCACCACGCAGCCGACGGCATCGTCCTCGGCAACGCGGCGCACACCTTCGAGCAGCCGCTTCATCAGCGGCGGATTGAGCGCATTGAGGCTCTCCGGCCGATTCAGCGTCAGCAGCGCCACGCGCCCATCCCGCTCCTCGATCAGGACGTCGTCCAAATTCCTCTCCAGGGGATGCTTCCCGTCCGATCGATCTTCTATATAGAGTTACCTCTAATGCAAGATGTGGAGAAGGGTCGAAAAATGCGTGCAGCGTTGATCCGCGAGCTCCTCCGGACCCCCATCGGCCGCTTCGGCGGCATGTTCCGGGAGGTTTCCGCGCAAGCCCTGGGGCGACCGTGGCGAACGCGCTGATCGCCGGGGCCTGGCCGCGATGTTCGAGCGGGTGAGCTGAGCATCATCCCCGTCTTCCCGGAGGGAAAACCATTCACCCGAACGCCGCACATTCGCGGGTCCTTGGTACAGGCCGATTAAATGCTAAGGCTCTGACGTGACCGATATCCGTTTCGACCGCGAGCGGGTGCTGGACGCAAGCGGCGCGCTGTTCGCGGCGCGCGGCTTCGACGGCACGAGCTTTCGCGACATCACCGCTGCGACTGGCGCCAAGCGATCGCTGCTGCTCTACCATTTCGGCAGCAAGGAGGAGCTGTGGCGGCTGGCCATGAAGCGCATCGTCGCCCGGCTCGACGCCGCGATCGCGCGGCGCGGCATGCCGCCCGTCGACTGCCCCGACGCGGAGAAGATCGGCTCTTCGCTGCGCACCTATATCGACGCGCTGGTCGAGGTGCCGGAATATGGCCAGGTGCTGCTGCGCGAGGGCGTGGCCGCCAGCCCCCGGCTCGACTGGCTGATCCAGCATTTCGTGCCGGCCTTCGCCTTCGATTTCGTGCTCAAGGATCAGGCCGCCAACGCTCGGCTGCGCGATACCATGCTGCGGGACATCACGATCGGCGCGCCGCTGTTCGCGACCGCGCTCGGCCCCTTCCTCGAAGCCTCGATGGCCGCGGCCAGCCGCACGCCGAGCGTCGGCATCCACCCGATGAGCGCCGCGCGGCGCGACGAGCTGATCGATATCCTCGTCCCGCTGGTGCTGGGGGGCGCCTGATCCTCCCCGGCGCGGGGAGGATCGGAGGCGTCACGCTGGCTCGGCCTGGCGGCCGCGCACCAGCCGCCCGGGACGCGCCGGGGTCGGCTTGCCATTCTCGGCGATCAGCTCGCCGGCGACGAACGTCGCGACATAGCCGTCGGCGGTCTGGTCGAGCCGCCGGCCGCCGCTCGGCAGGTCGTGCGTGATGATCGGACGCTTGAGCTGCAGCCGGTCATAGTCGATCAGGTTGAGGTCCGCCTTGTAGCCCGGCGCGATGCGGCCACGGTCGTTGAGGCCCGCGACCCGCGCCGGATCGGCGGTGAGCGCCTTAACCGCCTCGGCCACGCGGAGCCGGCCCGAGGGGCGGTCGCGCGTCCAGTGGGCGAGCAGGAAGGTGGGGAAGCTCGCGTCGCAGATCATGCCGTAATGGGCGCCGCCGTCGCCGAGGCCGAGCACGACATCCTCGCGCCGCATGAGGTGGCCGACCGTATCGAGCGAGCCATCCTGGAAATTGCCGAGCGCGACCATCAGCATGGCGTGGCCTTCATCGTCGAGGATGCGGTCATACGCCTCCTCCTCGGGGGTGACGCCCCGCGCCGCCGCGCGTGCGGCGATGCTGGTGGAAAGATCGGGCTCGTAATTCGGCACCGGTGCGAGCGGGAAGATCCAGTCCCAGTTGCGCGTCATCGCGACCAGCGGATGGCCTTCGTCGGGCGCTTCGGCAAGGATGCGCGCGCGCGTCTCGGGCTTGCGCATCTCCGCAACGCGTTCCGCCAGCGGCAGCTCCGCGATCGCCTTGTAGCTCGGGCAGAGCACGAAGGGATTGGCCGAGAGCTCGAGCCCGATGACCAGCCCGATCGGACGCGGGAAAATCTGTGCCGTGACGTTGCCGCCGGCCTGGTTGGTCTCCTCGACGAGCTTCATCGCCGCGGGCCAGAGCGGCGTGCCGCTGTTGCCGGTGCCGAGCGTGAAGGTGACCGGCAGGCCGGCCTCGCGTGCGATGCGGAACAGCGGCTTCAGCACCGGCTCATAGCCCTGCGCCGGGATTTCGGGAACGAACTGGAACAGGCCGCCGCCGGCATCGACCATGCCCTGCGCGATCGCGGCGATCTCCTCTTCCGCCGCATTGTGCGTCGGAATGAGCTCGCCGCCCTCGGTGCGGTGATAGGAGAGACGCGAGGAGGCGAAGCCCAGCGCGCCGGCCTCGATCGCCTCGCGGGTGAGCGCGCGCATCCTCTCCCGGTCGGCCGCCGTCGCCGGCTCGCGCGCGACGCCGCGCTCGCCCATCACATAGACGCGCAAGGGGGAGTGCGGCAGGAAGGCGGCGACGTCGATGTCGCGCGGACGCGCGTCGAGCGCGTCGAGATATTGCGGGAAGGTCTCCCACGTCCAGGGCAGGCCCTCGGCCATCACCGCGCCGGGAATGTCCTCTACGCCGGCCATGACGTCGACCAGCACGTCGTGGTCCTCGGGCCGGCACGGCGCGAAGCCGACGCCGCAATTGCCCATCACCACCGTGGTGACGCCGTGGCCCGAGGAGGGATTGAGCCGATCCGACCAGATCGCCTGGCCGTCATAATGGGTATGGAGATCGACGAAGCCGGGCGTGACGAGCAGGCCTTTCGCGTCCACGACGCGGGCTGCGTCGCCCTCGACCGCGCCGACGGCGGCGATACGGCCGTCCTTGACCGCGACATCCCCGACATAGGGCTCGCCGCCCGTGCCGTCGACGATCGTGCCGCCGCGGATGATGAGATCATAGGTCATTGGGTCTTCTCCAGATTGCGCGCCCCGGGAAGATCGCGGGACGCAACGACGTTCAGAATCTGCGCCAGCTCCTCGACATGGCTGAGCTGCGGCGAATGGTCCGCCTCCATCGAGTGGACGGCGACGGGCGGTGATTGCGCGATCATCGCGCGCTGCGCGGCGATCGGCACGGTGCGGTCGCGCGTCGTCTCGATATAGACGCGCGGGATGCGGCCATAGCGCCCGGCGCTGAGCGCCACCGGCGTGGCGAGCGGCGCCATCACCTCCGCCTGCACCTGCGGCGCGGCCCAGGCGCGGACCTCGGGCGTGCATTCGGCGAAGAACAGGTCTTCCGCGTTGGGCGGCGGCAGCATCGAGACTCCGTCGTCGGCGATACGCACCTCGAGCGTGGGCCCTTCGATCTGCTGACCCGCCATGATCTGCTGCAGCCCGGCCGCGCTCACGCCGTCGGGCAGCATCAGCGCGGTGAGATAGACGATGCCGGCCACCGCCTCGGGGCCGGCGACCTCCGCCGCCTGACTGACGACCAGCCCGCCGCGGCTGTGCCCGACGAGAATCACCGGCTCTCCGGCGGCCGCCGCGAGCGCAGCGACGTCGCGCGCCCAGCGATCGAGCGTGACCTCCGAGGCAGGCGTCGGATCCGCGCCGCAGCTCGCGAGATCAGGCGCCAGCACGCGATGGCCGTCCCGCTCGAGCCGCGCCTTGAGCGGCTGCCAGCACCAGCCGCCATGAAACATGCCGTGAACCAGCAGGAAGGTCGCCATGGATCCTCTCATCCCTCGTCGTTGACCGACTGTACCACGAACAGCGGCCCGATCACGCCGGTTTCGGGGCCGGGCGTGCCGAGATCGACGAACCGGGCGGCGACCGGAAGGCCGACGGCAAGCCGGGCGGGCGGATCCAGGAGCCGGGTGACGAGGCGCACGCCGGGAGCCTCGTCCAGCTCGACGAGCGCCGCGACATAGGGCGTGATGCCGGCATAGCCGGGATGGAGCGGGCGCTGGACCAGCGACCAGGTGTAGAGCCGGCCGGTGCCGGGCAGCCGCACCCATTCCACTCGGGCGCCGCTCGGATACCAATCGAAGCCGGCGCCGTCGATGCGCCGCGGCAGCTTGAGCTCGCCCTTCGCGGCCGCCTCCCAGAAGGGCGCGAGACCGGGATCGGCAAGGTCGGGAAGCGGGAAACCCGTCGTCATGGCCGAACCAGCAGCAAAGTGGAGGCATCGCCGCCGGTGAAGCCGCCATAGGCGGCGACGCGCGCGTCGGCGACCTGGTTGGCGGCCTCGCCGCGCAGCTGGCGGACCAACTCCACGACATGCGAGATGCCGAGCAGATAGGCATGGCTGAGCAGGCCGCCATGGGTGTTGAACGGCAGCCCGCCTCGGACGCGGCCGCGGGCATGGCTCAGCCGGTCGCCTTCGACGAAGGCGCCGCCCTCGCCCTTGGCGCAGAAGCCCATATCCTCGATCTGCATCAGCGCGACGATGGTGAAGGGATCGTAGACGGCGAGCACGTCGACATCCGCGGGCGAAAGGCCCGCCATCGCGAAGGCGGCGGGCGCTGCGAAGACCTGCGGCGTCGCGGTGAAATCGCCCTGCTGGCTGAAATAGGTGCCGGCACGCGACACGCCCTCGCCGACGCCGGCGACGATCACCGGCGGCCGGGCGAGATCACGGGCCCGCTCGGGGGTGGTCATCAGATAGGCGGCCGCGCCGTCCGAGATCAGGCAGAAATCCTCCATGCGGAGCGGATCGACGAGCATCGGGCGGGCGAGATACTGATCGAGCGTCAGCGGCTTGTCGTGCATCACCGCGCCGGGATGGCCGTTGGCATGGGCGCGCTGCGCGACCGCGATCGCGCCGAGCTGCGCCTCGGTGGTGCCATGGTCATGCATGTGGCGGCGCGCGACGCCGGCGAAATAGACCGGCTGGGGATAATAGCCGAAGGGCAGCTCATAGCCGGCCTTCATCCGCTCCTGCGCGTGATAGTCGCCGGGCCCGCCGGTGCCCGCCGCCTTCTGCGAGGCCCAGTCGATCGCGAAGACGTTGACGATATGGCGTGCGGTGCCGGCGTGCAGCGCCGCGGCGGCGGCATAGGGCGCCGTGCCGGCCCACGTCATGGCGCCGCCTGCGTCGGACACCCAGAGATCGTGGCGGGTGCCGAAACGGGCGTGGAAGGCCGCAGCGGAATATTGGCCGGCCATGCCCTTCTGGATCATCAGGCCGTCTATGTCGGCGGGCGTCAGGCCTGCGTCGGTGATCGCCGCCTCGATGGCGTCGCCGGCCATGTCGAGCGCGCTGCGATCCGAACGCGCGGAGGCCGGCGCCTCGCCGACGCCGGCGAGGGCGACCTGCCCCGCGATCGATTCGAGCGGCGTCGACCAGCCCCAGTCGGAACTCACGCGGCCGCGGCCTCCTGCTCGGCGCCGGGCTGCGGCGGCGCATCGGCATAGAATTGCCTGGCCCAGCGGCGGAACTTGAGGAAAGGGCCATCGCCGTCGCACAGATAGGGCTTGTCACGGTAGATCTTGGCTTCCCAGATCGGCTGGTCCTGGCGGAGCTGGCGGTTGACCTCCTTGGCGAAGGCGTGGCCGATGCGGTCGATCTGCTCGCTGCGTTCGGGGTTCCGCCAGTAGACGCGGAACAGCTGCTCGGTCACGTCCGCCTCGACCGGCGCGTTCACCGTCAGCATGCAGATGCCGATCACCGTCTCGTAGCGCACGATGCCGAAGCCATAGCCCCAGCTCTCGCTCGACAGCGTGCCTTCCACCGGCCCGCGGGAGGAGGGGAAGAGCTGCTTCGAATCCATCCGCATATAGGGACCCTCGAAGCGGATGCCGTCATAGGAGGCGGCGCCGGGATGGCCGTGGACCGACTGGAAATGAGCGCCGTCCACCGTGTTCTCCGCCATTTCCTGGAGGCAGGTGCGGATCAGATGCGCCTCAACGAGCGGGCCGACATAAGCGTCGCCCTCGTCCAGCTCCGGCACGCGCGGCAGATCGAAGGAGGGCGCGGCGCCGGCCGGATGATACCAGCCCATCACGAAGCCGTAGAGCTCCCGCACCGGATAGGTGGTGAGGCAGGCATAGGGGTTGATCTTGCTCGCATAGGGGATGGTCGCGACCGATCCATCGCCGTTGAACGTCCATTTATGGAAGGGGCATTCGATCGTGTCGCCGATCACCTGGCCGCCGACCGCGATGTTCGCGCCGAGATGCGGGCAATAGGCGTCCTGCAGATGCGCCGCGCCGTCCGCGCCGCGCCACAGGATCAGATCGCGGCCGAAGCGGCGCACCGGCCGGATCGCGCCAGCTGCGAGATCCGCCGATTCGGCAATGTAGAACCAGCCATAGGGCACCGGAAAATCGAATCGCGCCATGCCGCCCTCTCCCTCTGCCGGCAGCCGTCCTGACAGATGTGTCAGGACTTATAGGCGGCGCCCGCGGGCGTCAATGGCCGAGGGCTTGTGCCAGCCGTGACGGCTTGCGGCGATCAGCGATCAGCTTTCACAATGGACCCGTGCCGAGCGCACTTGCCGAGCGCGCCAGGCACGATCTATAACGCATTATAAATTTCGGGAGAGACCATGGCGACGACCGCCTTCGATGTTCTGGGCGCCTATCGGCGCATCTGCGAGAGGCTGACCGCGCCGGGCGCGCCCTTCGCGGTCACCGAGGCTGTGGTCGGCGGCCATGCGACCAAGGTCTATACCGAGTGCGACGCGAACGTCGTCGACGTGTTCCTCCGCAATGAATCGCGCTTCGCGCCGCTCGATCTGGTGATCGAGGGCGAGCGCCGGCTGACCTATGGCGAGGTGTTCGGCGCCTCGGCGCGGCTGGCGGGCTGGCTGCAGGACCGGCACGGCATCAAGGCCGGCGATCGCATCGGCCTCGTGATGCGCAACCGGCCGGAATGGTTCGTCGCCTTCGCCGCGATCCTGCGCGCGGGCGCGGTCGCGGTGCTGCTCAACAGCCGCGGCGCGGGCGCCGAGCTCGCCGCGGCGAGCGCCGACGTGCCCTGCGCGCTCGTCCTCGCCGACGACGAACGCGCCGCCCGCATGCGCGAGGCCGGCGTGGCGACGCCGATCGAAACGCTGGCCCCGATCGAGGCGGCACTCGCCGGCGAAGGACGTGCTGCCGAGCCGGTGCGCGTCGATGCCGACGCGCCGGCGATGATCCTCTTCACCTCCGGCACCACCGGCCGGCCGAAGGGCGCGGTGCTCACCCAGCGCAACATCACCAACATGGCGCGCAACCTCGATTATCTCACCGCGCTGCAGGTGGAGCTGGCGGCGGAGATGTACGGCGTCAGCGTGGAGACGCTGCGCACGATGATGCCGCGCGTCTCCAACCTCCTCGTCTTCCCCCTCTTCCACATCTCCGGCATCACCGCCTTCTTCATGGCGAGCGCGGTCGGCGGCCAGCTCGTCACCATGCGCCGCTGGAGCCCCGGCGCGGCGCTCGAGCTCATTTCGGAGCACAGGATCACGACGCTCTCCGGCCCGCCGCTGATCCTCGGCGACCTGCTCGATCATCCCGAGGCCGCCGAGCGCCTCAAGACGGTCAACGCGATCGGCGTCGGCGGCCAGGCGACGCCGCGCAGCCTGATCGACCGGGTGCGCGCGGCGCTGCCGACCGCGACCCAATCCTCCGGCTGGGGAATGACCGAGGTTTCCGGATCGGTGACCGCGATCGCCGGCGCGCCCTATCTGCTGAAGCCCGCCTCCTGCGGGGACTGCTCGCCGATCGTCGAGCTCTGCGTCCGCGACGAGGAAGGGCGCACGCTGCCCGAGGGCGCGACCGGCGAGCTGTGGGTGCGCGGCGCGGTGGTGATGCAGGGCTATTTCGGCGCGCCCGAGGCCAATGCCGCCGCGTTCGACGGGCCGTGGCTGCGCACCGGCGACGTCGGCTACATCGATCCGGACGGTTTCGTCCATCTCGTCGACCGCAAGAAGGACATGGTGATCTGCGCCGGCGAGAACATCTATTGCGCCGAGGTGGAACGGGTGCTGAGCGCCGATCCGGACTTCGTCGAGGTCTGCCTGTTCGGCGTGCCGGACGCGCGACTGGGCGAACGGGCGATCGCCGCCGTCAGCCTGCGCGAAGGCGCGACGCGCAGCGAGGCCGAGGTGCAGGCGCTCGCCCGCGCGAGCCTCGCCGACTACAAGGTTCCCGCCGCGGTCGTGTTCGATCTCGGCCCCTTCCCGCGCAACGCGACCGGCAAGGTCAACAAGGCGGCGCTGCGGGCCCGCTATCTCGAAAAAGCCGGAGAGCCCGCCTAGATGCCTTTTCCCGAACAGCAGAAGGTCATCGACCTGATGATGGCCATCCCCGTCTCCGGGGACAACAGCGAATGGTATGAGAGCTTCAAGCCGCTCCTCATGGACGAGGAGAGCCGGCAGGCGTTCAAGATGCCGGCGCAGTACATGTTCAAGGACATCCCCCAGGTCGGCCCGGTCGAGGACAAGGTCGCCTGGACGATCGGCCACATGGACAGGCACAATATCGAGCGCGCGCTGATCGGCTTCATCGAGGGCGAGCCCGGATCGATGGCGGCGCAGGGCAAATATCGCGACCGCTTCCTGTTTGAAATGCCGGTGAATCCCAATCAGGGGATGGAGGCGGTGCGCGCCATACGCCGCGCGAAACGCGAGTTCGGCATCCATGCGGTCAGCGTCTTTCCCGCCGGCGTCAACCCGCAGGTGCCGATCAACGACAAGAAGATGTATCCGATCTACGCGGCCTGCGCCGAGGAAGGGCTGCCGATCTTCGTCAATGCCGGCGTCTGCGGCCCGCGCTTCCCGAGCATGGTGCAGAAGGTGGAGCTGATCGAGGAGGTCGTCTGGTTCTTCCCCGACCTCAAGTTCGTGACGCGCCATGGCTGCGAGCCGGACGAGGCGCTGGCCTGCAAGCTGATGCTCAAATATCCGAACCTCTATTATTCGACCTCCGCCTTCGCACCGAAACATTATCCCAAGGCGGTGATCAATTTCATGAACAGCCGCGGCGCCGACAAGGTGATGTACGCGGGCTATTTCCCGATGGGGCTCAGCCTCGACCGGATCTTCGGCGACCTCAGGACCCTGCCGCTGAAGGACGAGGTCTGGCCAAAGTTCCTCTACGAGAACGCGAAGAAGCTGTTCGGCATCTGAATCCGAAGGAGATCCCTCATGGCCGACCAACCCGATCCCGCCAGCGCCCGCACGCCGCCGCCGGCAGTCTGGTACTATCTCGAGAACCTCAAGGGCGAGGAGCGGCTCGCCTGGCGCCTGGCCGACGTCAAGGACCGGCCGAGCGCCGACGAGCGCAACCTGCCGCACGAATATCCCTTCGGCTGGTTCGTGATCGACTATTCGGACGAGCTCGCGATCGGCGAGGTGAAATCGATCCGCTATTTCGGGCAGGAGCTCGCGCTGTGGCGCGGCGAGGACGGCAAGGCGCGCGTGCTCGACGCCTATTGCGCCCATTACGGCGCGAACATGGCGCATGGCGGCAAGGTCTCCGGCAACCTGCTCGAATGCCCGTTCCACGCCTGGCGCTACGACGACGAGGGCCGCGTGCTCGACATCCCCTATGCCAAGGTGATCCCGCCGCAGGCGAAGCGGAAGGACTGCGTGCCGAGCTGGCCGACCGCGGAGGTGAACAACCAGATCCTCGTCTGGTACCATCCCGACCGGATCGCGCCGCAATGGGAGCCGGTGGTCTTCGCCGAGACGCAGGACCCGGACTGGACGCCCTACGCCAAGTTCGAATGGTTCGTGTATACGAGCCTGGAGAACATGGCCGACAACGGCATCGACATCTCGCACTTCAAATATGTCCACGGCGCGCCGTTCGTGCCCGAATACCGGATGAGCTTCGAGGGCCGCTCGCGCAGCGTCGTCGCGGACATCAAGTTCAACACGCCGCGCGGCCTCGTCGAGGGCGCGATCACCTCGATCACCCACGGCCCCGGCCAGAGCACGAGCCGCTTCACCGGCATCTCCGAGACGCTGCTCGTCTCCGGCGTGACGCCGGTCGACCGCGACGTGCTCAAGGTGCGCTTCGCCTTCACCCAGCCCAAGGCGCAGGCGGAGGGGCCGGGCGCGAACCTCGCCAGGGCGCTGATCCGCGACATCTGCACCCAGCTCGACCAGGACAAGGTGATCCTCGACCGGCACAAGCGGATGGAGCCGCCGCTGGTGTGCGACGGCGACGGGCCGTTCGGCCGGAACCGGCAATATTACAGCCAGTTCTTCGCCAGCCGTAACCCCTCGCCCAAGATCGCCGCATGAGCGATCTCGACGCGTTCCGCGCGGAGGTGCGGGCCTGGCTGGAAGAGAATGCGCCGCCCTTCATCCGCCAGCCGGAGAGCCTGGAGACGGCGATCTGGGGCGGCCGCAACCCGACCTTCATCCACGACGACCAGCGCCTCTGGCTGGAGCGGATGGGCGCCAGGGGCTGGACCGTGCCCGAATGGCCGAAGGAATATGGCGGCGGCGGGCTCAGCAAGGACGAGGCGCGGATCCTCGCCCAGGAGATGCGCCGGATCGGCGCGCGCCGCCCGCTCGACAGCCTCGGCATCTGGATGCTCGGCCCGGCCCTCCTCAAATATGGCACCGAGGAGCAGAAGCGCGAGCATCTGCCGAAGATCGCGCGCGGCGAGATACGCTGGGCGCAGGGCTATTCGGAGCCCGGCGCGGGATCGGACCTCGCCAGCGTCTCGACCAGGGGCGAGGACATGGGCGACCATTTCCTCGTCAACGGATCCAAGATCTGGACGAGCTATGGCGACAAGTGCGACATGATCTTCGCGCTGGTCCGCACCGAGCCGGACGCGCCCAAGCATCTCGGCATCAGCTTCCTCCTGATCGACATGGCCGATCCCGGCGTCTCGACCCGGCCGATCAAGCTGATCGCCGGCGACAGCCCGTTCACCCAGACCTTCTTCGACAATGTGAAGGTGCCGAAGGCCAACGTCGTCGGCGAGCGCGGCCGCGGCTGGGACGTGTGCAAATATCTGCTCAGCCACGAACGCGAGATGATCGGATCGCTGCCGACGACGCAGCTCAGCGCCGAGACGTTGGCGCAGCACGCGGTGCGCGTGCTCGGCGTGGACGGCATCGCGCGGGCGGGCGCGCTGCGCAGCGACATCCTGCAGCACGAGATCGACGCCTGGACGCTCGCCATCGCGATCGAGCGCGCGGGCGACCAGGCCAAGGCGAAGGCCTCCTCCCCCTTCACCGGATCGGTGCTAAAGCTGTTCGGCACCGAGCTGATGAAGCGCCGCACCGAGCTGGCGATGAGCATCGAGGGCTCGGCAGGCTTCGACCCCGCGGGGCACGAGGCGCAGGAATGGCTGCACGCGCCGGCCAACACCATCGCGGGCGGATCGAACGAGATCCAGCTCAACATTCTCGCGAAACGCGCCCTCGGCTTGCCGGGGGCGTGATGGGGATGGGCGAGGCGCGTCCTGCCGTTTCTCGTCATCCCGACGAAAGCCGGGATCCGTTTGCCGCTGCGCCGCGCCTTATCGGCGGCGCTGCGCCGAATGGATCCCGGATCACGTCCGGGATGACGAAGAAGGAAAGGTGCCGCGTTCCCCTTCCCTGCCTGCAATCCTCCTTCCTTTAGCGGACCCATCCCATGCCCCTCGTCCTGACCGAAGACGAGCAGATGCTCGTCGAATCGCTGCGTAGCCTGCTCTCCCGCTCGGCGCCGGTCTCCGCCTTCCGCGCGCTGCGCGATTCGGGCGATCCGAAGCGTTACTCCCCCGCGCTCTGGGCCGAGCTGGCCGAGGCCGGCTTCGCCGCGCCGCAGCTGCCGGAAGCGGAGGGCGGGATCGGCATGGGCTATGCCGCCGCCGGCCTCGCCGCCGAGGAGATGGGCCGCGTGCTCGCCGCCACCCCGTTCCTCTCCACCGCGCTCGGCATCGAGCTGCTGCTCGCGGGCGGCGACGCGGCGCGGAAGGCGGCGCTGCTGCCCGGCCTCGCCGGCGGCACGCGCATCGCCGCGCTGGCGATCGAGGAGGGCGGCCGCCACGATCCCGACCGCCTCGCCACCCGCGCCCGCCGCGACGGCGCGGGCTGGCGGATCGACGGCGCCAAGCGCTTCGTGCTCGACGGCGGCATCGCCGACCTGCTGATCGTCGCCGCGGCGGGCGAGGACGGGCCGCTGCTGCTGCTCGTCGATCCCGGCGCCGCGGGCGTCGCCATCACCCCGCGCGCCAGCATCGACAGCCGCAACGCCGCCGACATCGCGTTCGAGGGCGTCGCCGTCGGCGCGGACGCGGTGCTGGCGCGCGCCGATGGCGCCTCCGCCGCGATCGCCCGCGCGCTCGACGTCGGCCGCGCGCTGCTCGCCGCCGAGCTGCTCGGCCTCGCGCAGGAGGCGTTCGACCGGACGGTCGCCTATCTCAAGGAGCGCGAGCAGTTCGGCGTGAAGATCGGCAGCTTCCAGGCGCTGCAGCACCGCGCCGCGCGCCAATATGTCGCGCTCGACCTCGCGCGCGGCGTCGTCCTCAAGGCGTTGCGCGCGCTCGACGAGGGCGACAAGGCGGCGAGCGCGCTCGCCAGCCTCGCCAAGGCGGTGACGACCCGGACGGCGCGCGAGGTGCTGAACGAGGCGGTGCAGATGCACGGCGGCGTCGGCGTGACCGACGAGTTCGATATCGGCCTGTTCTTCAAGCGGGCGCGGGTGGCGGGCGAGACGCTGGGTGACGAGTATTTCCACAAGGAACGGCTGGCGAAGATCGCCTGGGAGATCTGAGCGGCGGGGCGGCGGGACCTGCCCACCCCGGCACGGGTGCGGCACGGGCGGCATCGCCTCTCCCGGGCGTCGCCCCCGCGGATGCGGGGGCCCATGGCGGGTGCGATGGGAAAGCGGCGTTCCCGATGGAGAGAGACATGGGCCCCCGCCTGCGCGGGGGCGACGGGGTAGGTCATCCTGGTGGGCCTGAAGATGGCGGCTCGGCACCGGTGAGCGCGGCGATGCGCTCATGCTCGGCGACGAGCGCATCGACGCGGGCGCGCAGCGCTGCCTCCTCCGCGCTCCCGTCTTCGTGTTCATCCCAGTCGTCCTCGTCGTCATAGCCCAGCTCGTCCCAGAGCCA
>Ga0180222_1002724_pt1 | contig 13350 bp, 11 predicted proteins | sample eDN5th37CKraftOP_FD_151336 | JGI IMG/M metagenome (GOLD analysis project Ga0180222, IMG submission 151336) | Enriched Organic Plus compost microbial communities from Emeryville, California, USA - eDNA 5th pass 37_C Kraft OP (version 2) (version 2) ... | reverse complement strand
GCGCGGGCGGCGGTGGAGAAGGCCGGGCTGCATGCCGGCGACATCGCCGCCATCGGCATCACCAACCAGCGCGAGACCACGCTCCTCTGGGACCGCCGGACCGGCCGGCCGCTGCACCGCGCCATCGTCTGGCAGGACCGCCGCACCGCCGCCCTTTGCGACCGGCTCAGGGCCGAGGGGCACGAGCCGATGATCGCCGCCCGCACCGGGCTGCTGCTCGACCCGTATTTCTCGGGCTCGAAGCTGAAATGGCTGCTCGACAATATCGACGGCGCCCGCGATCGCGCCCGGCGCGGCGAGCTGGCCTTCGGCACCGTCGACAGCTGGCTGATCTGGAACCTGACCGGGGGCCGCACCCATGCCACCGACGCCACCAATGCCGCCCGCACCCTGCTTTTCAACATCGCCGAGAACCGCTGGGACGCCGAGATCTGCGCGCTTTTCGACATCCCCATGGCCTTGCTGCCCGAGGTGCGCGACTGCGCCGCCGATTTCGGCATGGCCCGGGCCGACCTGTTCGGGCGCGAGATCCCGATCCTGGGCGTCGCCGGCGACCAGCAGGCGGCGACGGTGGGCCAGGCCTGTTTCGCGCCCGGGATGATGAAAGCGACCTATGGCACCGGCTGCTTCGCGCTGCTGAACACCGGGGAGGAGATGGTGGCCTCGAAAAACCGGCTGCTGACCACCATCGCCTACCGGCTGGGGGGCCGGACGAGCTATGCGCTGGAGGGCTCGATCTTCGTGGCCGGGGCGGTGGTGCAATGGCTGCGCGACGGGCTGGGGATCATCCGTTCGGCGGCCGAGACGCAGGGTCTGGCCGAGGCGGCGGATCCGGGGCAGGAGCTGGTCCTGGTGCCGGCCTTCACCGGGCTGGGGGCGCCCTATTGGCGGCCGGACTGCCGGGGCGCGGTGTTCGGGCTGACGCGGAACTCGGGCCCGGCGGAGCTGGCGCGGGCGGCGCTGGAGAGCGTGGGCTTCCAGACCCGCGACCTGTGGGAGGCGATGCGGGCGGACTGGCCGGGCGCCGCTGCGGGGGTGCTGCGGGTGGATGGCGGCATGGCGGCGAGCGACTGGACGATGCGGTTCCTGGCCGACATCCTGGGCGCGCCGGTGGACCGTCCGCGGGTGACCGAGACGACGGCGCTTGGCGCGGGCTACCTGGCGGGGCTGCAGGCGGGTCTGTGCCCGCCGCCCGGGGATTTCGCCCGTGCCTGGGCCTTGGAGCGCCGCTTCGAGCCCGCCATGGCCGAGGGCGACCGCGAGGCCCGATACGCAAGGTGGAAAAGCGCCGTGGAAGCGACGATGGGGGTGGCATGAGCGGGGACGGCATGAGCGGGTTTTCCTTTGCCCTGCCGGGCCGGGTGATCTTCGGCCGCGGCCAGGCGCAGAACGCCCCGGCGATGATCCGGGTCTGCGCCATGCGCATGGTCCGGTTCCGCCTTCCGCCGCGACGTCTCAAAGCAGGGCCGAAGCGGATGGGCGAGCTTCGGTCTGGTGGCTGCGGCGCGCTCCGGTAGGCGGCAAGGGGCGATGAGGCCCGGTCCTGTCGCGCCTTATCCAGAGATGCCGCGAAACTGCTGGCCCTGCCGCCTTTCTGGCCGGGCTGGCGCGCTCAGCCCGCCTCGGCCAGTGCGGCGCGGATGGCGCGGGCAAGCCGCCGACAGCCTTCCTCCAGCCGCTCGGGCGGGTTCAGGGTGAAGTTGATCCGCAGCGAGCGGCGGTCAAGCCCCTCGGGATCGAAGACGCTGGAGGGCGAGATGCACACCCCCTCGGCCATCGCATGATGCAGCAGCCGGTCGGTATCCAGCCGCGGATCGCGCGCCGTCGCCCAGACGAACATGCCGCCAACCGGCACCTGCCAGTCCAGGTCCCCGGCCAGATGCTGCTGCATCGCGGCGCAAAGCGCGTCGCGCCGGGCGCGATAGATCGCCAGCACCTCGGGACGGATGCGGTCGGTCATGCCCGCCTGCAACGCCCGCAGCGCCAGCATTTGCGACAGCCCGCTGGTGCACATGTCCGAGCCCTGCTTGGCGGTGGCCAGCGCCGCGATCATCTCGGGCGCGGCGATCACCCAGCCGATGCGCAGCCCCGGAGCCAGTTCCTTGGAGAGCGACCCCATATAGACCACCGGGCCGTCATAGGGCCCGGGCCGCTCGGCCCCCGACAGGTCGAGCAGCCGGGGCAGGGGCTCGCCCTCATAGTAAAGCGCGCCATAGGGGTCGTCCTCGATCAGCCAGGTGCCGGTGGCATGGGCAGCGGCGACCAGCGCCTGCCGCTCGGGCAGGGCCACCAGCCGGCCGCTGGGATTCGAGAAATTCGGCACCGTATAGGCGAATTGCGCCCCCGCCAGCGCGGCATGGGGGTCGAAACCATTGCTCTCGATCCGCATGGCCCGGTAACGCGGCGCATGCGGCATCCAGGCGTCGAGGGCCCCCAGATAGGCCGGGCTTTGCGCCGCGACCAGCCCGCCGGGCTGCAACAGCACCTTGCCCGTCAGTTCCAGCGCCTGCATGCCGCCGGTGGTGATCAGCACGTTCTCGCGCGAAAGCCGCAGCGCCTCGGTCGAGAAGCGGGCGGCGATCAGGTCGCGCAGCGCCGGCAGGCCGGGGATCGGACCATAGCCCAGCGTCTCGTCGGGGTGGTTGCGGATCGCCTCGGCGGCAAGATCGGCCAGTTCCTCGACCGGCCAGACCGAGGGCTCGGGCAGGCCGCCGGCAAGGTTGACCAGATCGGGCACCTGTCCCGCCGCCAGAAAGACCGAGGTCACATCGTTGCTGTAAGACAGCCAGGGGGCAAAAGCGGGGCGCATCGTCGGAACCGTTTCATCGGGGCGTGATCCTGCTGTGACCGTTTTTTGCCAGCGGGGCAAGGGTCATGCCTTTGCGCCGCGCCCCGGCTTGTGCCCGGCCCGGATGTATATCAGACAGGGGCGCGACAGCGCGAAAGGGCAGGGAATGCAGGCACTGAAACGGATCGGCATCGACACCTACATGCTGCTGCTGATCGGCATGGTGCTGCTGGGGCTGGTCCTGCCCGCCCGCGGCATCGCGGCCGAGATCCTGCGCGGCGCCACCTTCTGGGCGGTGACGCTGCTGTTCTTTCTCTACGGCGCCAAGCTGGATCCGGCCTCGGTGCGGGCGGGGCTCTTGAACCTGCGGCTTCAGGGCCTGACCTTCGCCGCCACCTATGCGCTGTTCCCGGTCCTGGGCATTTTGCTGGCCGCGCTGTTCGGCGGCGTGCTGGGACCACAGCTGGCGCTGGGGCTGCTGTTTCTCGCCGTGCTGCCCTCGACGGTGCAAAGCTCGATCGCCTTCACCTCGATCGCGGGCGGCAACGTGCCGGCGGCGATCTGCGCGGCCTCGCTGTCGAACCTGGTGGGCGTGGTGCTGACGCCGCTGCTGGTCACGCATCTTCTGCATCAGGAGGGGGGCGGCGCCAGTCTCGACGCCATCGAGAAGATCGCCGTGCAGATCCTGCTGCCCTTCGTCGCCGGGCAATTGCTGCGGCGCTGGATCGGCGGCTTTGTCCAGCGCCACCGGCTGCTGACCATGGTGGTGGACCGGGGCTCGATCCTGCTGATCGTCTATTCCGCCTTCGGCGCCGGCACCGTCGCCGGCATCTGGTCGGCGATCCCGGTGCCGGGGCTGGTGCTGTGCTTCCTGGTCACCGCGCTGCTGCTGGCCTTGGTCATGGGGGGCATGGTCGGCGCCGGGCGGCTGTTCCGCCTGCCGCCCCAGGACCAGGCGGTGCTGTTCTTCTGCGGCTCGACCAAAAGCCTCGCCAGCGGGCTGCCCATCGCCACGGCGATCTTTCCGGCCGCGGCAGTGGGCGCGATCGTGCTGCCGGTGATGATCTATCACATGACGCAGCTGCTGGTCTGCTCGGCCATCGCGCAGCGGCTGGCGCGGAACCCACGACCCTAGAAATTCCAGTCCTCGTCCTCGGTCGCCACCGCCTTGCCGATGACATAGCTCGACCCCGAGCCGCTGAAGAAATCGTGGTTCTCGCTGTCCGGCGACAGGGCGGCCATGATCGCCGGGTTGACCTCGCAGGCCTGCGGCGGGAACAGCGCCTCATAGCCCAGGTTCTGCAAGGCCTTGTTGGCGTTGTAATGCAGGAAGGCCTTGACGTCCTCGGTCAGCCCGATGCCGTCGTAAAGCTCGGCGGTATATTTCGCCTCGATGTCGTAGAGATCGAAGATCAGCGCGAAGGCGAAATCCTTCAGCGCCGCGCGCTCGGCCTCGCCCAGCCGCTCCAGCCCGCGCTGGTATTTATAGCCGATGTAATAGCCATGCACCGCCTCGTCGCGGATGATCAGCCGGATCAGGTCGGCGGTATTGGTCAGCTTGGCGCGGCTCGACCAGTACATCGGCAGGTAGAAGCCGGAATAGAACAGGAAGCTTTCCAGGAACACGCTGGCGATCTTGCGCTTCAGCGGGTCCGAGCCGGCCTTGTATTCCTCCAGCACCAGCCGCGCCTTCTGCTGCAGATGCGGGTTCTCCTCGGCCCAGCGGAAGGCCGCGTCCACCTCGGGCGTCAGGCACAGCGTCGAGAAGATCGAGGAATAGCTGCGCGCATGCACCGCCTCCATGAAGGCGATGTTCGACAAGACCGCCTCTTCATGCGGGGTCAGCGCATCGGGCATCATCGCAGGCGCGCCCACGGTGTTCTGGATGGTGTCCAGAAGCGTCAGCCCGGTAAAGACCCGGATGGTCAGCTCGCGCTCCTCTGGCCGCAGCGTGGCCCAGCTCTGCACGTCGTTGGACAGCGGCACCTTCTCGGGCAGCCAGAAATTCACGGTCAGCCGGTTCCAGACCTCCAGATCCTTTTCGTCCTCCAGCCGGTTCCAGTTGATCGCCCGCAAGGGCGTGCGCAGGGCATGATCCTTCATCCGAAGAACCTTTCTTTCTTGTCTAAATATCCCACGGGGGTCCGGGGGTGTGAAACCCCCGGCTCAAAGCGTGCAGGAGACGCAGCCCTGCACCTCGGTGCCTTCCAGCGCGGTCTGGCGCAGCCGGATGTAATAGATGGTCTTGATGCCCTTCTTCCAGGCGTAGATCTGGGCGCGGTTGATGTCGCGCGTGGTGGCCTCGGCCGGGAAGAACAGCGTCAGAGACAGGCCCTGGTCGACATGCTCGGTCGCCGCCGCATAGGTATCGATGATCGCCTCGGGACCGATCTCGTAGGCGTCGCGGTAATAGTCCAGGTTCTCGTTGGTCATGAAGGCCGCGGGATAGTAGACGCGGCCGATCTTGCCTTCCTTGCGGATCTCGATCCTGGCGACGATCGGGTGGATCGAGCTGGTCGAGTTGTTAATGTAGCTGATCGAGCCGGTGGGCGGCACCGCCTGCAGGTTGCGGTTGTAAAGCCCGTGCCGCATCACCGATTCCCGCAGCATGGCCCAATCTTCGCGCGTGGGCAGGGCGATGCCCTCGAAGACCCGGGCGACCTCGGGCAGCGAGGGCAGCCAGTCGCGCGTGACATATTTGTCGAAAAACGAGCCGTCGGCATATTTCGACTTCTCGAAATCCTTGAACGTCCGGCCCTTTTCCTGGGCAAGCAGGTTCGAGGCGCGGATGGCGTGATAGGCGACGGCGGCGAAATAGACCGAGGTGAACTCGATCCCTTCGGGGCTGCCGTAATGGATGCGCTCGCGCGCCAGGAAGCCGTGCAGGTTCATCTGGCCCAGGCCCACGGCATGGGCCTCGTCATTGCCGCGCCGGATCGAGGGCACGGCGTCGATGGCCGACATCTCCGACACCGCGGTCAGCGCCCGGATCGCCGCCTCGACGGTCGCGCCGAAATCCGGCCCGTCCATGGTCGCGGCGATGTTCAGCGAGCCGAGATTGCATGAGATATCAGTGCCCAAATGGGAATAGCTCAGATCTTCGTTGAACGTGCTCGCCTCGTTTACCTGCAGGATCTCGCTGCACAGGTTCGACATGCTGATGCGGCCGGCGACCGGGTTGGCGCGGTTCACCGTATCCTCGAACATGATATAGGGATAGCCGCTCTCGAACTGGATCTCGGCCAGGGTCTGGAAGAAGGCGCGGGCATTGATCTTCTTCTTCCTGATGCGCTTGTCGTCGACCATCTCGGCATATTTCTCGGTGACGGAAATCTCCGAGAAGGGCAGGCCGTAGACCCGCTCCACGTCATGAGGCGAGAACAGATACATGTCCTCGTTGCGCTTGGCGAGCTCGAAGGTCACGTCGGGGATCACCACGCCCAGGGACAGCGTCTTGATGCGGATCTTCTCGTCGGCATTCTCGCGCTTGGTGTCCAGGAAGCGCAGGATGTCGGGGTGATGCGCGTTCAGATAGACCGCGCCCGCGCCCTGCCGCGCGCCCAGCTGGTTGGCATAGCTGAAGCTGTCCTCCAGCAGCTTCATCACCGGGATGACGCCCGAGGACTGGTTCTCGATCCCCTTGATCGGTGCGCCAGCCTCGCGCAGGTTGGTCAGCATCAGCGCCACGCCGCCGCCGCGCTTCGAGAGCTGCAAGGCCGAGTTGATCGAGCGGCCGATGCTCTCCATGTTGTCTTCCAGCCGCAGCAGGAAGCACGAGATCAGCTCGCCCCGGGACTTCTTGCCGGCATTGAGAAACGTGGGCGTCGCCGGCTGGAAGCGGCCCGAGAGCATCTCCTCCATGAAGCGCATGGCCAGCGCCTCGTCGCCGCGCGCCAGCGTCAGGGCGACCATGACCACGCGGTCCTCGTAGCGTTCCAGGTAGCGCTGGCCGTCGCGGGTCTTCAGCGTATAGCTGGTGTAATACTTGAAGGCGCCCAGAAAGGTCGGGAAGCGGAACTTCCGCGCATAGGCAGCATCCCAGATCGCGCGCTGGAAATTGCGCGAATACTGGTCCAGCACCTCGGGCTCGTAATAGCCTTCGTCGACGAGATAGCGCAGCTTCTCGTCGAGATTGTGGAAGAACACGGTATTCTGGTTGACATGCTGCAGGAAATATTGCCGCGCGGCCTTGCGATCCGCCTCGAAGCGGATGCGGCCCTCGCCGTCGTAAAGGTTCAGCATCGCGTTCAGCGCGTGATAGTCCAGCTCGGCCTTTACGCCATTGTCAAGCATTCCGTCCCCCAGAATTTCTCAAGCCCCGCCCGGACGCGGGAAAGATCGTTGTCGTCGCCCGCCAGCTCGAATCGATACAGCACGGGGACGTCGCATTTAGCAGAAATGACTCTCGCCGACAGGGCGAAGGTGGCGCCGAAATTGCGGTTGCCGGCGCCGATCACGCCGCGCAGCAGCGCGCGGCGCCCGGGGTCGTTCAGGAAGCGGATGACCTGTTTCGGCACCGCGCCCCGCCCCTCGCCATCGGCATAGGTCGGGCAGATCAGCACATAGGGCCTGCCGGGCTCGGGCAGGAACTCGCGCGGCGAGACCGGGATGCGGAGCGCCGGCAGCCCCAGCCGTGCCATGAAGCGCGCCGTGTTCCCCGAGCCTGAGGAATAATAGACCAGTTCGCCCCGGTGCCCGACCATGGCCGCGCGTTCAGGACAGCCGGCCGATCATGTCGGGCCGGAAACCCGCCCAATGCGCCTCGCCGGCGACCACGACGGGCGCCTGGCGATAGCCAAGCGAGGTGACCAGTTCCATCGCCGCCTCATCCTCGGTCAGGTCGACCAGCTGATAGGGCAGGCCGCGCGCATCGAGCGCCCGGGTCGTGGCGGTGCATTGCACGCAGGCGGGCTTGGAATAAACGGTGATGGTCATGCCTCTGCTCCTTCTTTCTGTCGGCAAGCAGGGGCCGCGCCCGATGACCGCGCCATCGGAACCGCTTCAGCCCCGCGCCCGCCGCACGGTTTCGTTCTTTCGCGCCATGGCAGCTCTTCTGACTCGCGGGTCCCGGCTTGACTGGCCTTCCCGGGGCTGGCCCCAGTGGCATTCCAGCGTCGCTCTCCGCTTACAGCTGCGGGGGCGGTGCCGGCCTTGCACCGGCTTCCCTGTTGATCCCCGAGTCGCCCCGGAGGTAACCATGACCCCTGCAGTTAGCCACGCTCCGCCGCGCAGGTCAATCCACATCTAGTAGATCACTTCTTGCCTATCGGAACATCTGGTGGACCGCCGAACATCGCCGGGGTGGTGCCGTCGGCATCCCGGCCGAGGGTTGCGGCACGTTTTCCGACGGGCGGGCATCCGGATTGTTGAATCGCTGCAACAGTCGGGCCTGCCGATCCGGGATTTTACGCAGCGTCGTTTGACAATTTGCGACAATTAACCCTCTTGCATGGATCACGCGCGGCCAGGACAGGGGGCGACTGCTCCCCCTCCCGGCTCGTTTCACCGCAAGCCACTCTGCTGAGCCAGCACGTCCCTGTCGCCTCCATCCTCGCGGATGGCAGCGATTTCTTTTGTGCCGGGAGCAATCCATGAACAAGTCCCATCCGAAACCGCCGGTCACGGGGGGCGCAGCGCAATTGCTGCCGACCCTGGGCCTGCTGCCGGTGCTGGCCATCTCGGCCGGCGTGGCCGGCCCTGCACAGGCGCAGGACACCGTCACCCTGGACACGGTGGTCATCCGCCGCCAACAGGGCAACGAGGCCGAGACAAGCTACAAGGTCACCGAAAGCACCTCGGACAAGGCCACCGCGCCGCTGCTCGACACCCCGCGCTCGGTCACCGTCGTCACCGCGCGCGAGATCGAGGAGCGCGGCCAGACCTCGGTCGCCGACGTGCTGCGCACCACGCCGGGCGTCACGCTGGGTGCGGGCGAGGGCGGCGTGCCGCAGGGCGTGCGCCCCTATATCCGCGGCTTCGAGGCCAGCCAGGACCTGCTGATCGACGGCATGCGCAATGCCTCGCGCACGCAATACGAGGCCTTCAACCTGGAATCGATCGAGATCAACAAGGGGCCGGGCGGCGTCTATTCCGGCGCCGGTTCGACCGGCGGCACCATCAGCCTGAACAGCAAGACCCCGCAGCCGGGCGCCTTTGACCAGGTGGCGCTGTCCTACGGAACCGGCAACTATGTCCGCGGCACGCTGGATTCGAACCGCGAATTCGGCGCCCTCGGCCTGCGCCTGAACCTGATGGGGCAGCGCGCCGACGATCTGGGCGGGCGCGACGGTGTCGAGTCCAGGCGGTTCGGGGTGGCGCCGAGCTTCAGCTATCGGCTGACCGATGACAGCAAGATCACCGCCGGGCTCTATTACTACAAGGACGAGGATACGCCCGATTACGGCGTGCCGATGTCGAATGCCACCACGCCTGCCGAATGGCGGCGCGGCTCGGGCACCCGCATCGACCCGTTCCTGCCGGCCGATGTCGATCCCGATACCTTCTATGGCCTGCATGCGCGCGATTTCCGCGACGTGGAATCCGCCTCGGGCTACCTGAAGTTCGAGCACGCATTCTCGGACAGCCTGCGGCTGACCACGGCGCTGCGCAAGGCGCGCGACACAAACACCTATGTCGTGACCTCGCCCACCTCGGGCAGCGACGGGCTGGTGTCGCGCAGTTCCAAGGCTTCGGACCGGGTGAACGAGACCGTGTCGTTCAACGCCCAGCTTTCGGGCGAAGTGCAGGCCGGGGGCGTCGAGCACAGCTTTGCGGTCGGCGTGGACATCGCCAATTCCCGCGCCACCACCCGCCGGCTGACGGTGGTCAACCCCGATCCGATGCCGACCTCGCCCTACGAGAATCCGGATGCCGGCGCACCCTGGGGCGGCAGCATCGAGCGCGGCGGCGATACGGGCTACAGCACCACCAAGTCGCGCGGCATCTACGCGCTGGACACCATCACGTTCACCCCGCAATGGGAGGCGACGGTGGGCCTGCGCTGGGACGATTACAGCGTCAACAGCGTCACCCACGCCACCGACGAGAATCCGCGCGAAAGCCATCGCAACGATTCCGACTTCCTGAACGGAATGTTGGGCGTGGTCTACAAGCCGGTGCCGAACGGCTCGGTCTACGCCTCGGTCAGCAGCTCTTCGAACCCGGCCGGCGAGGGCGCGGGCACCGGCGGCAGCAATGCCTCGGACGATCTGGACAGCCTCGATCCCGAGCGCAGCGTGAATTACGAGATCGGCACGAAATGGCTGGTGCTGAACGACCAGCTTCAGCTGAGCGCGGCGCTGTTCAGGACCGAGAAGGACAATGCCCGCGTCACCAACTCGCTGGGCGAGACCGAGAATATCGGCAAGACCACCGCCAAGGGCGTCGAGCTGGGCTTCGCCGGCCAGATAACCGAGCGCTGGGGCATCTGGGGCGGCTATGTCCATCAGGACGTCAAGCTGAAGGACGGCGGCTGGACCACCCCGCGCGGCGGCGGCGATCCCTATCCGAACCCCGGCACCGGCAGGCAGGTGGTGAAGATCCCGCGCAACAGCTTCTCGCTGTGGACGACCTATGACTACAGTCCGGAACTGACGCTGGGCGGCGGCGTGACCTATACGGGCAAGCGCATGGCCAGCTATTCGCAGAACGGCGATGCCGATGCCGGGCTGCCGTCGAGCTGGCGCACCGACCTGATGGCCGCCTACAAGCTGACCGAAGCGACGGCGCTGCAATTCAATGTCAACAACGTCTTCGACCGCCAGATCTATACCGACTCGCATAGCGGGCAATTCGCCAATATCGAGCCGGGGCGGAACTATGTGCTGACGCTGAAGCACGCGTTCTGAGGCAGCAACCCGCAGGGGCGGCCTGTCGGTCGCCCTTGCCGCGGCTGGCGCCAAAATAACCGACAGAAACGCTTAACTTCTCGGGACGCCGGTTCTATCCTGCGCCTCGATGCACCGCAGGAGAATCCCATGCTCGTCACCATTCCGGACCTGCTGACGCCCGAAGAAGTCGCCTATATCCGGCAGGTGCTGGAGGGCACCGACTGGGTCGACGGCCGCAGCACCGCTGGCGACCAGGCGGCCAAGGTCAAGAAGAACCTGCAGGTGCCGGTGGACAGCCCGGTGGCGCGCGAGCTCAGCGGCATCGTCCTGCGGGCGCTGGGGCGCAGTCCGGTCTATTCCTCGGCCGCATTGCCCCTGCATGTGCTGCCGCCGATGTTCAACCGCTATGACGAGGGCATGACCTTCGGCGCCCATGTGGACGGCTCGATCCGCATGGTCCCCGGCACCGGCCAGCGCATCCGCACCGATGTCTCGACCACGATTTTCCTGACCCCGCCCGAGGATTACGACGGCGGCGAACTGGTCGTGCACGACACCTATGGCGAGCATCGCGTCAAGCTGCCGGCGGGCCATGCCGTGATCTATCCCGCCACCTCGCTGCATTCGGTGACGGCGGTGACGCGCGGCTCGCGTTGGGCATCGTTCTTCTGGGCGCAATCGATGGTCAAGGACGACTGGCGGCGGCACATGCTCTATGACCTCGACCAGTCGATCATGCGCATCCGCGCGATGCTGCCCGACGACGATCCGGCGGTGACCGGCCTCACGGCGCATTATCACAACATGATCCGCCACTGGTCCGAGATTTGACGCAGGCCATTCCGCCCGACGTCGTGGCGCTGGAGGATTATCAGCGCCTGGCCGCAGCCATCCTGCCCGCGCCGGTGCGGGCCTATGTCGATGGCGCCGGCGCGGACGGGCTGACCGCCGCCGCCAATCTGGCCGCCTGGCAGGGGTTGAGGCTGCAGTCGCGCCTGCTTTGCGACATGCGGGACGCGCATACTGCCCTGCGGCTTTTCGGCCTGGACCTGCCGCATCCCTTCCTGCTGGCGCCGGTGGCCTTTCACGGCCTCGCCCATGCCGAGGCCGAACATGCGACCGCGCTTGGCGCCGCGGCGGCCGGCAGCCTGATGGTGGTCTCGACCCAATCCGGCCTCTCGCTCGAAGAGATCGCCGCGCGCGCGCAGGGGCCTTTGTGGTTCCAACTCTACATGCAGCCCGAGCCCACAGACACGCTGTCGCTGGTCCGCCGGGCAGAGGCGGCGGGCTATCGCGCGCTGGTCGTGACCGTGGACGCGCCGGTGAACGGCCTCCGCAACATGGAGACCCGTGCCGGATTCGCCCTGCCCGAGGGACTGCGCGCCGTCAACCTGGACGGCTTGCGCCCGCCGCATATCCGCAGCGAGCCGGGGCGGGCTGCGACCTTCCTTGGCCTGCTGGACCAGGCGCCGCGTTGGGAGGATATCGGCTGGCTGAAGTCGCAGTCCCGGCTGCCGCTGCTGCTGAAGGGCGTCATGTCGGCGCATGACGCCGGTCGCGCGGTCGAGGCCGGGGTGGATGGCGTGATCGTCTCGAACCATGGCGGCCGGGCGCTCGACACGCTGCCCGCAACGGCCGAGGCGCTGCCCGTCGTGGTTCGGGAGGTGGCGGGCCGCATCCCGGTGCTCTGCGATGGCGGCATCCGGCGCGGCACCGATGCGCTGAAAGCCCTGGCATTCGGGGCTGCGGCAGTGCTGGTCGGAAGGCCGCAGATCCACGCCCTGGCGGTAGGGGGCGCGGCCGGGGTGGCGCATATGCTGACCATTCTTCGTGCGGAACTCGAGGTCGCCATGGCGTTGACCGGGCGCCGCCGTCTGGCCGAGATCGATGCATCCGTGCTCTGGCCCGCAGATGCCGGTCGCTGATGCGCGGCGTTTGCGGTGATTCTGCCAGGCTGCCGATTGTTGGGCGGGCGAACTGCGTCGCCCCCGCCCTCTCGCGCGCGTGTTAAGCCATAGTTGCGCGGCGGGCATCCCAGCTGCCTCTGAACCCTTGCGGTCGAACAAGGAAGTGCGCCTTCAATCCTGCCTCTCCTTTTTGCCTTGGCAGCGGGAGTGTCCTGAATTCTGTGTATCTGGCCCGTCCCATGGGGGTTCAGATACTCAAGCGGAGAAGCGCTCGCCGAACATTATGGCGAACTGGTTGCGGGGGGCAAACCATTCCCGGACGTTGCGGCCATCTTTCTGAAGCTGCGGACCGCCAGGTAGATCAGCCTGGTGGCGGCATCATCGGTCGGGAACGAGCCGCGTGTCTTGATCGATTTCCGGATCACGCGGTTCAGGCTCTCGATGGCGTTGGTCGCATAAACCACCTTTCGGATTGCCGGATCGAAGGCAAGAACGGGATCACCTCCTGCGACGACCGCCGCCAGGCCGGGGCAATGGAGGCGTATTTCGCGGTCCATTTTCCCTCGAAAGCATCGCGCTCGGCGGCGACCATGTCGGCGGTCGTGGCCCCGTAGATCCGGCGCAGGTCGGCCGCCACCGCCTTGCGGTCCTTCTATAAGCAGAAGTTCAGGCTGTGGCGAACCAGATGCATCGAGCCATTGACCTGCCCCTGAACTTTCATCCAGCGGCAACTGGAGCCCGATTGCTATTTACGCCAATCGGCGCGGATTGAGCAATCGCCCGACGCGCGGAGCTTTCATCTCGCGCAGCGGGGCGGGCGATTGCG
>Ga0180222_1002722_pt1 | contig 13358 bp, 12 predicted proteins | sample eDN5th37CKraftOP_FD_151336 | JGI IMG/M metagenome (GOLD analysis project Ga0180222, IMG submission 151336) | Enriched Organic Plus compost microbial communities from Emeryville, California, USA - eDNA 5th pass 37_C Kraft OP (version 2) (version 2) ... | reverse complement strand
GCTCAGCCGCCAGTGGCTGGATGAGCTGGCCAGCTCGGCGCACTCGACGGGCGGGATCATGCTCGTCGCGGAGAACTTCAGGACGGGCCCCGTGGAGACCTCGCAGCCGCAGGAGGGCGAGCCGCAGAAAGGCGATCCACCGCACAAGGACTCTCAGCGCTAGTTCCAGGACGCACCATCAACGAACGGGGCGAAGCCCGCTCGGAGGGCGGCGCTGAGCTCCGAACATTACACCACACACGACTCGCCGGGGAAGGGATTCTCTCGCCGATGCCGCCGGGGCTACTGTCCCTGCTCGTGTTCGCTTTGTGAACCGGAAAGAAAGGGACCACGTTGCGCGAGCTTGTGTTCGGAGGGGCCACGTTCGACATCACGTCGGAGGAGGCCGATGCCATCATGACCGGAGTAGCCGAGGCGATGCGTCAGCACACCGGCTTCGGGTTCAAGGTGGGGAACGCGTTGGGGGACGTGTGGCTGTACTGGACGCCCGGGGTGGCGATCTCGATCTCGGACGGGGAGGGCTGAGCCCGGCTCAGAGGTTGCGGTGCAGCAGCTCCGTCCAGTCCTCGCCCGAGTCGATCGTGGGCGGACTGTGGAGCGCCAGCCCGTACCAGTCCTCGAACTGCGCGAGGACGCCGATGGTGTGCCTGCCGTCGTGGATCGCCCAACCCGTCGAGATCGGCCGGATCTGGACGGTCCTCCCCTTTGAGGAGAACGGCGTGCTGGCTGTTGTTGAAGGGCTGATCTGCCCGTTGACGTGCTGCAGCATAGAGTCACCCTAACGGGGGGCCAGCCTTCCGCGCTCGATGGATCTGTGAAGACGGACGGCCGCCGTGCGCCCCGCCGGCCGCGGCACGGCCCGCGTGCAGCTGCCGCGTCTCGGGCGGCGGAACGGTCTGCGAAAACCGCGGTCTGCGGCCCGGGCCGTTCCGCGGCAGCGGCCGTCGGCGCTATTCGCGCGCCCCGGCCGGCGGTCGGATGATCTGCCAGATGCCGAAGAAGACGAGGAGGATGCCCGTCACCAGGCACACCCAGGGGCTCCACCCGCTCGTGGCGCCGACGAAGTCGACGATCCCCGCGACGATCATGACGACGCCGGCGGCGAGAGCCACGACGGAGAGGATGCGCAGGAGCGTCACCGTGTTCATGCGAGAACACTAGCGGGAGGCGTCGCGCCCGCGCGGGCCTTGTGCACTCCCGGGCGCCGGATCGCGACGGCGTTGTCGGCCGCGCGGGGTACGGTCGAGATGTGAGCGGCGCCAGCGTGACCTTCGCCCCCGCCCAGCCTCTGGACGTGGCCCTCACGCTCGCTCCGCTGCGCCACGGCCGCGCCGACCCTTCCGTGCGCCAGGAGGGACTGTGCTGGTGGCTTGTCTTCCGCACCCCCGGCGGCACGGCCACGCTCCGCCTGCGGCCTCGGCAGCTGGACGAGCGGGGGCACGCCCACGCGGTGGAAGCCTCCGCCTGGGGCGCGGGGCGCTCCGACGCGCTCGCGGCGGTGCCCGGCCTCCTGGGCGCATTCGACGAGCACGAGGGCTTCGACCCGGGCCGCCATCCCGTGGTGCGCGAGCTGGCGAGGCGTCACGGCGGGCTCCGGCTGGCGCGCACGGGGCGGGTGCTCGACGCCCTGGTCCCCGCCGTCCTGGAACAGAAGGTCACCGGCCAGGAGGCGCGCGCGTCCTGGCGCACGCTGCTCAGCCGCCACGGCGAACCCGCTCCGGGGCCCGCACCGGAGGGCATGCGGGTGCCGCCGCCGGCGGCGGTGTGGCGCGCCGTCCCGTCCTGGGAATGGCACCGGGCGGGAGTCACCCCGGCCCGCTCGGCCACGATCATGCGCGCGGTGCGCGTCGCCGAGGCTCTCGAGGGCCCGCGCCCCGCAGCAGAGACGATGCAGCTGCTGCGCGGAATCCCGGGTGTGGGCCCGTGGACGGCCGCAGAGGTCGTGCAGCGCAGCCACGGGCACCCTGACGCGGTGAGCGTCGGCGATCTGCACCTGTGCAAACGCATCGGCACCGCCCTCGCCGGACGCCGGCTGGACGACGCCGGCATGCTCGCACTGCTCGAGCCGTGGCGGGGGCACCGCCAGCGCGTGGTGCGGCTCGTCGAGGCGGCCGGCATCGGCTATGAACGGCACGCCCCGCGACTGGAGCACGCCCCGCACCGCCGCTGGTGAGCGCGGGCGGTCAGCGCTCGCGCTCGCGGCGGCGCAGCTCCTTGCGCAGGATCTTCCCCGCGCTGGACTTCGGGATGCTGTCGACGAACTCGACGGCACGCACCTTCTCGTGCGGCGCAACCCGGCCCGCAACATGCGCCATGACCTCCTCCGCAGCGAGCTCGGCCCCCGGCTGCGGCACGATGAAGGCCTTGGGCACCTCCTGGCCGTCCGCGTCGAGAGCGCCGATCACCGCGGCGTCGGCGATGGCCGGGTGCGCCAGGAGCACCGCCTCCAGCACGGCGGGGGCCACCTGGTAGCCCTTGTACTTGATGAGCTCCTTGAGGCGGTCCACGATGCGGAACACGCCCTCGGCGGTGACGGTCGCCACGTCGCCGGTGCGCAGCCAGCCCTCCTGGTCCAGCACCTCGGCGGTCGCCGCCGCGTTGTTCAGATACCCGCCCATCACCTGGGGGCCGCGGATGAGCAGCTCCGCGGGGGCGCTCTCGCCCTCCTCGGGCGGCTCGACGTCCGCGCCGGTCTCCGGGTCGCGCAGACGCGCCTCGGTGCCGGCGATGAGCAGGCCCACGCTCGCGCGGTCGATGTCCTCGCGGTCCGTCGGGATCACGTGCGTCACCGGGCTCGTCTCCGTCATCCCGTAGCCCTGGCAGACCGTGCAACCGAGCCGGCTCGCGACGGCGGCGGCGAGGGCGCCGTCCAGGGGCGCGGCGCCGGAGAACACGACCTTGACGGCGGAGAGGTCGTGCTCCGCCACCAGCGGGTGCTTGGCCAGCGCCACGGCGATCGGCGGGGCGATGAACACCCAGCTCGCCCGGTGCTCGGACACGACGCGAAGGAACTCCGCGAGCTCGAATCGAGGCATCGTCACGAGCGCGGCGCGCCGGCGGAGGGCGAAGTTCAGCAGCACGGTCATGCCGTAGATGTGGAAGAAGGGCAGCACGGCGAGGACCCTGTCGTCGTCGGCCAGCGCGATCCCCGCGCCGCACTGCGCGACGTTCGCGACGAGATTCCGATGGGTCAGCTTCACGCCCTTGGGCCGCCCCGTCGTCCCGGAGGAGTAGGGCAGCACCGCGAGGTGGGTGGCCGGATCGAAGGACACCTCGGGAGCGCGCCGCCCCTCGCCGAGCAGCTGCGCGAGCGAGGGGTGCCCCTCCGCGCCGTCCAGCACGATGATCCGCTCCGCGGGGATGCCTGCGTCGACCGCGGCGCTCGCTGCGCCGGGCAGCAGCGGGGACACCGTCACGAGCCAGCTCGCCTGCGCGTCCTGCAGCTGGCTGGCGATCTCCTCCGCTGTGTAGAGCGAGTTGACGGTCGTCGCGGTAGCCCCCGCGCGCAGGATCCCATGGAACACCGTCGCGAAGGCGGGCACGTTCGGGCAGAGCAGAGCGACGACCGTGCCCACCCCCGCTCCCCGCGCCGCGAGCGCACCGGCGAAGAGGTCGATCTGGGCGATGAGCTGGCGGTAGCTCGTGGTCGCGCCGCTGCTTCCGTCGATGAGCGCGACGGCATCCAGACGGGACTCGTCCAGCTCGCCGAAGAGGTAGTCGTGGACGGACGCCTCGGGGATCGCCACCTCGGGGAACGGGCTCCGGATCATCTGATCTCCTTCGATCGTGGTGACAGGCTAGCCAGCCGTCCGTCGCGTCCGCGGTGCACGGAGGCGAGCTGTGGATGGGGTGTCAACGCCGCGAGGGCGTGTCCGCCGGCCGGGCGGCGCGCTCGCCCCTAGCCTGGCCCCGTGAGGGGTGGCACCGGGTCCGTGGCGGCCCGCGGCGCTGGTGGCCTGCTGGTGCTGGCGCTCCTGCTCGCGGGCTGCACCGGGCAGGGCGACAGAGCGGCGAGCGGTGCGGCGACGCCTTCGCCGAGCGGTGCGGCGACTGCGGCGACGCCCTCGCCCAGCGCGCCGGCGCCCGTGGCGGCTCGCGACCTCGCCCGCGGCGTCGACAGCGAGCCCGTCGACGTGGCCGTCCCCGGTCCCGCGCAGGTCGACGTGCGGGAGCTCACCCTCCAGCCCGGGGCCGGCACCGGCAAGCACTGCCATTACGGCCAGCTCATCGCGATCGTCGAGCAGGGCACCTTCACCCACTACGCGCCGATCTACCCCTCCGGCGTGCGCGTCTACCACGCCGGGGACGCCGTGGTGGAGGGCCCCGGCTACGTGCACGAGGGCCGCAACGAGGGAAGCGAGCCGGTGGTGCTGCTCGTCACCCACGTCACCCCGCAGGGCCAGCCGCTTGCCGAGACGGACCTCTCCCACTGCGAGCAGTAAGCCGAGCGGCGGCGCCCTGGCGGCCCTGTCGCCGCGATGAGAGGATCGTCGCATGCGCGTTCTCGTGAGCAGATCCGGTGACGCCGACACCGTCCGCCTGGTCGAGCCGAGCGACTTCGCCCGCTTCTCCGTCGTCGTGGACGGGGTGTCGCCCGAGCAGGCAGGGGGCGTGCTGCGTGCGGCAGGCGCCGGCGCGCCCGCCGGGGACGGGGACGTGCTCGTGTCCGAGGACTGGCTGGCGGCACGGCTCGCCGCTGCCGGGGTGCGCGGCTGGGAGCAGAGCCTGGACGAGATGATCGCCTACGCCCGCTCACGAGGCTGGTTCTCTGAGCAGCCCCGGGGCGTCCGCGCCCACGTGGAGGCGGCCTAGCTTCAGCAGGGCGGCCTCGCCCGGCGCCCTCGACCCGCGGCCTCGCCCCGCGGCTTGACGCGAGCCGGGCCGGTGGCAGGCCGGCCGCTACGCCGTCGGGCTCAGCGAGTCGTAGACGCGGAATCCGCGCCCTGCGCCCACGCGCACCAGCACGGCGACCGCCGCGATGATGACGAGACCGCCGAGCATCGGCGGGAACCACAGGCCCAGCAGGCCGACCGTGGCGCCGATGTAGAGGTCGCCCAGGCGCGGTCCTCCCGTGACGACGACGATGAAGAGTCCTTGCATCCGTCCGCGCATCGCGTCGGGAACAGCCTGCTGCATGATCGTGCTGCGGAAGATCGCGCTGACCTGGTCGGCCGCCCCGGACAGCAGCAGCGCGACGGCGGCGAGGACGATCATGGGCACGTTCGCCTCGACGTTCCCGTCCGCGTCAGCGCCGTGCGCGGGGAAGCACAGCCAGTCCACGAGCAGCACGGCTCCGAAGGCGACGATCGTGCCCCCGTAGCCGAGGACCGCGCGTTCGACGGCGAGGCCGTGCCTGCGCACACGGCCGAGCCATCCGGAGAGCAGGCTGGCGAGCGTCGCCCCGACAGCCCCGGCGGCGGTGAGCAGGCCCACCGTGACGGCCCCGCCGCCCAGCAGCACCGCACCCACGGCAGGGAAGAGCACCCGCGGCTGGCCGAAGGTCATCGCGAGGATGTCCAGGAGGAAGGACATCCGGATGTTCGGGGCACGGCGAAGGAAGGACAGCCCCTCCACGACGGCCGCCCAGGCGTTCTGCCGGACCACCCCCTCCGGCACGAGCTGCGGCAGCACGAACAGACCCAGGAACTCCGAGGTGAACAGGATCGCGTCGACCGTGTAGGTCCACTGCACGCCGAAGCCGGCGATGAGCACCCCGGCGAGCATCGGGCCCACGGTGACCATGAGCCCGAAGGAGACGCCGCTGAGCGCGGAGGCGGCCGGCAGCAGCGGCGCCGGCAGAAGGGCGGGCCACATCGCGGTGCGCGTGCTGGACATGATGGTGGTCGCGCAGGTGATGATCGTCGCCAGGGCGTAGTAGACCCAGACGTCGCGCACCTCGAGCCAGCCGGAGAGCGCGAGGACGGCGGTGGCCGCCCACGACACCACGGAGGACCACACCGCCACGAGGCGGCGGTCGAAGCGGTCGGCGAGCGTGCCGCCCCACAGGCCGACGACGATCATCGGCAGGAGCGCGATCGCCCCCACGAGGGCGACGGCCTCGGTGGAGCCGGTGAGATCGAAGACGTGGATGCCCACGGCCACGACCGTCATCTGCGAGCCGATGCCGCCGATGGACACGCCGAGCCAGAGCCAGCGGAACGCCGGGCTCACGCGCAGGGGCGTGAGGTCCAGGAACAGGCGACGCCGCGCCGCCCGTCCGTCATCCGAACCCACTCGATCGAGCCTAGCGGCGGGCGCCAGCCGTCCGCTCGCTCCTGCGCACCCCTGCCCGCGCCGGCTCACCCCTTGCTCGCCGGGCCGGCTGCGCGCGCGCCCGATGATGGTGCCGTGCCCGGCTCGCGCTCAGGCCGCGAGCACGCGGGCGCGCAGGAAGTCCGCGAGCTCGTCGACCTCCTCAGCGCTCACGCCGTGGCCCACGCCCGGGTAGCGATGCGCCTCGAGATCGAAGTGCGCCTCCAGGAAGGCGTGCGTGGCCCGCAGCCGCTCGGCGGGGACGATCGGGTCGTCCAGGTCGTAGCCGAGGAACAACGGGGCGCGCCGCTGGGCGAGCGCCGCATCGCCGTCGCCCGTGTAGGGAGCGACGAAGCCGGAGAGGACCGCGCCGGCGGCGAAGCGCTCGGGCGCTGCGCGGAACAGCTGGGTCACCATCGCTCCGCCCTGGGAGAAGCCGACGAGGACGATCCGGCCCAGCGGGCCCGTGGCCCGTGCCGACAGGCGGTCGAGCCAGTCCAGGACCGCCTGCACAGCGAGCTGCGCCTCCTGCTCGCTGGGCTGCCCGGGCCCGGCCGCGGGCGCCCACCAGGCGTAGCCGTTCTGCACCGGCTCGGGCGCGGTCAGCGGCGCCCGCGGAGAGGCGCAGAGGAACTCCGCGGGCAGGCGCGGGACCAGCGAGATGAGGTCGCCCTCGAAGGAGCCGTAGCCGTGCATGAGGACGAGCAGCGGCTGCTCCGCGAGAGCGTCGTCGACGCGGTCGGGCTCCACGGACCAGCGGACCAGATCGTCGTCGATCGTCAGGGGAGAGGTCATGGCGCCAGCATAGGCTGGCAGCGCGGGCACCAGCAGGCCACCCGCTCGTGCAGCGCGTCGGGCCCGAGCATCGTGCGCTGCACGGCCGTTCCGCAGCGCCGGCACGGCTGGCCCTCCCGGCCGAAGACCCACGTCCGCCGGCCGGGCCTCGTGTCACCCGTGAACGTCCGCTCCACGCGGTCGCGGTTCGCGGTGATCATCCGCCTGGCCAGGGTCAGCATCGCGATCATCCGCTCGCGGCCGAGCACGCCCACCGGGGTGCGGGGATCCACGCCGCTGACGAAGCAGAGCTCGGTGACGTACTCGTTGCCGAGCCCCGCGAGCCTGCGCTGGTCGTGCAGCGCGACGAAGACCGGGACGCCGGGATCGCCGAGAAGCCGGTCCATTGCCGCATCCGCGTCCCAGTCCGGTGCCAGGATGTCCGGGCCGAGGTAGTCGAGCGCCTGCGCCTCGCGCTCGCGTTCCAGAAGCTCCAGAACGCCGAGCTCGAAGCCGACCGCCTGCCGGTCCTCCGTGTCGAGCACGATCCTTGCCTGATGCGCGGGGCGTCGCCATCTCTCCCCGTGCGCGTACACATGCCAGGCGCCCTCCATGCGCAGGTGCGAGTGCACCGTCCAGCGCTCCCCGACCCGCAGCAGCAGATGCTTGCCCCGGGCGAAGGACGCCTCCACGCGCTCGCCGGAGAGATCCACGGCGGCGAACGCGGGCACCCGGATGTCGCTGCGCACGAGCCGCCGGCCCACGAGCGCGAGCTCGAGGTTCCGGGCCGTGCGCCACGCGGTGTCGCCCTCAGGCATCCAGGCGCACCCCCTTCGGGGTCCGATGGAAGCCCGCTTCGACGAGGGCTGCGGCGAGGGGGCTGCCCGCGGCGGGCTCGCCGTTCACCGACTCCACCGTGATCCGGCCGATCGAGCGCGCCGCCGCGAGGGCGGCGAGCGCCGCCGCCGCGTCGGCCAGGGCACCCTGGTCCTCCTGGAACAGCAGCGCCGAGCGCCCGCCGCGCTCCAGATAGAGCACGAGCGCCCCGTCGCGGAGCACGACGAGCGCCCCCGCCTTGCGGCCCGGCCGGTGCCCTCCCGCAGGCGGTTCCGGCCAGGGCAGAGCGGCCCCGTACGGGTTCGCTGGGTCGCTCGCCGCGAGGACGAGGGCGCTGGACGCCGTCGAGGGCGCCTCCCGGTCGAGCCGCGTGTAGCCGCGCAGGCGATCGACGGCACCGCTCGTGGCGAACTGTGCGGCTCCCAGCCCTTCCACCACGTATCCGCGCACCACCCGCCCGGCCTGCTCGAAGGCGGCGAGCACGCGGTAGGCCGCGGCGAAGCCTCCCGGCACGCCCTCGCTCTGCACCGAGCCGCGTGTCACGACCCCGTAGCGCTCCAGCAGCAGCTCTGCCATGGCGTGGGCACGCTCGGTCGGGTCGGGGCTCACGGGCGGCAGGGCGAACCAGCGGCCCGAGCCGGGCCCCGCGGCCGCCGCTGCGATGCCGGGGCGGGAGAGCCGGCCCAGACGGCCCGAGCCCAGCATCCTGCCGCGCGGAGCCCGTTGCGGTGCCCGATGCGCGTTGCGCGGTCCGAGGCGCGCCCGCAGCGGCGTGAGAGAGTCGTTGCTGACCAGGCCGCTCCAGACCAGCTCCCAGAGCGCCTCGGCGAGCTCGTCCTGGTCGTGCACCGTACCCGTGCGCTCGGCCACGCCGGCGGAGAGGGAGCCGAGGAAATGCCCGCCGCCGGCGCGCAGCACCTCGAAGAGCTCCGCAGCGAGGCCGGGCGGGGCCTCGACAGGCGCGCGCAGCGTCATCGGCGCCAGGCCGGCCGGGTGCAGGCACACCCAGCCGTCGCGGCCGGCCAGCGCCCCGGCACCGGACCAGAGCACCTCGCCGGCGACGGTCAGCTCGTCGAGCATGGCCGGGGAGTAGCCGGCGACACGGGAGGGCAGGACGAAGGTCTCCCAGGCCGAGGCAGGCACGGGCACGCCCGCGAGCTGCTCGACGACGGCGAGCACGCCCTCAGCCCCGCGCAGCTGGGCGCCCACGCCCTGCCACTGCGGCAGGAACCGGGCGAACGCTGCCGCCTCCACGGGCTCGACGGCCTTGCGGACCGCCGCCAGGGAGCGGTTGCGCAGCCGGTGGAACACCTCCGGGTCGACCCATTCGGTACCGGAGCCGCCGGGCCGGAACTCGCCCTCGCGCAGGCGCCCGTCCCGCGCCAGCCGGTGCAGCGCGGCGGCCGCTACGGACTCGCCCAGCCCGAAGCGCTCCGCCGCCTGCGCGGCCGTGAAGGGCCCGTGGCTGCGGGCATGACGCAGAAGCAGCTCCGACAGCGGGTCCCGGCCGCCCTCCTGGAAGGCCTGAGGCACGCCCAACGGCAGCGGGATCCCGAGCGCGGCGCGCAGGCGGCCGGCATCCTCAACGCCCGCCCAGCGCTGCACGCCGCCGATCGTCGCCCGGATCGCCCGGCCGGACCGTTCGAGCGCCGAAAGGTAGGCGCCGACATCCGGTCCGGCCTCGCGGTCCTCCTCGCGCTCGGGCAGCAGGCGCGCGGCGAGCTCATCCTCGTCCAGCGGGCCGAGGATGCGCAGCAGGTCCGCGGCGCCCTCCATGCCGCGCAGCCGGCGCTCGGGGACGAGGCGCTGCAGCTCGGCCTCGGTCTGCACGATCACCTCCGCATCGAGCAGCTCGCGCAGCTCCACCTGGCCCAGCAGCTCGCCCAGCAGCGCCTCGTCCAGGCTGAGGGCGGCAGCGCGGCGCTCGGCCAGCGGGCTGTCGCCTTCGTAGAGGAACGCCGCCACGTAGCCGAACAGCAATCCCTGCGCGAAGGGGGAGGGGCGTTCGGTCTGCACCTCCACCATGCGGATCTCGCGGGCCGCCAGGCGCCGGGTCAGCTCCAGCAGCCCCGGCAGGTCGTACACGTCCTGGAGCACCTCCCGCGCGGTCTCCAGGAGCATGGGGAACTGCGGATAGTCGCGGGCGATCTCCAGCAGCTGCGCTGCGCGCTGCCGCTGCTGCCACAGCGGGGAGCGCTTGCCCGGATCCCGTCGCGGCAGCAGGAGGGCGCGCGCGGAGCACTCGCGGAAGCGCGCGGCGAACAGCGCTGACGCGCCGACCTCGCGCCGCACCAGCTCGCCCAGCTCCTCCGCCTCGAAGAGGAACAGCTCCGCTCCGGGCGGCTCCGCATCGGTGTCGGGCACCCGTGCGACGATGCCGTCGTCGCTCGCCACGCAGTTCCCGTCCGTGGCGTAGCGCTCCCGGATGCGAGCCGCCACGGCCAAGGCCCACGGAGCGTGCACGTTCATGCCGTAGGGGGAATGCAGCAGGAGTCGCCAGTCCCCGAGCTCATCCCTCGTGCGCTCGACGATGAGGGTGCGGTCGCTCGGCACGCGCCCGGTCGCCTCGCGCTGCTCCCTGATGAGCGCGAGGAGGTTCTGCGCCGCGTTCTCGTCCATGCCGTCCGCTCGCAGCTGCTCGGCCAGCGCGTCCGGGTCCCCGGACTCGAGCACGCGCAGGAAGGCGCCCTGCGCCTGGCCGAGCTCCGCGGGCCGGCCGGGCCCCTCGCCGTGCCAGAACGGCAGGCGCCCCGGCTGGCCGGGCGCGGGCGAGACGATCACGCGGTCGTGAGTGATCTGGCGGATGCGCCAGCTCGTCGCGCCCAGGGCGAAGACGTCGTTCACGCGCGACTCGTAGACCATCTCCTCGTCGAGCTCGCCCACGCGCAGGCCCCCCGCCGGCCTCTCCCCGCTGGGAGGTTCCAGGAAGACCCCGAACTGCCCCCGGTCGGGGATGGTCCCGCCGCTGGTGACGGCCAGTCGCTGTGCGCCCGGGCGAGCGCTCAGTGTGCCCGCATCGCGGTCCCAGACCAGGCGGGGGCGGAGCTCGCCGAAGTCGGCGGAGGGGTAGCGGCCGGAGAGCAGGTCCAGGGTGGCCTCATAGGCGGAGCGCGGAAGGCTCGCGAAGGGCGCCGAGCGGCGCACCGTCGCGTACCAGTCCTCCACGTCCAGCGGCTCGAGCGCGGCGGCGGCGACGGTCTGCTGAGCGAGCACGTCCAGCGGGTTGGCCGGCACCCGCAGCTCCTCGATCCGCCCCTCGCGCATCCGGCTCACCGTGACCGCCGCGCCGACGAGGTCCAGACGGGTGCGCGGATACAGCAGCCCGCGTGACACCTCGCCGACCTGGTGCCCCGCGCGGCCGATGCGCTGCATGGCGCTGGCGACCGACGGCGGGTTCGCCAGCTGGACCACCAGGTCGACTGCCCCCATGTCGATCCCCAGCTCGAGGCTCGAGGTCGCGACCACGCATCGCAGCCGGCCGCTCTTGAGGTCCTCCTCGATGAGCGCGCGCTGCTCCTTGCTGACCGAGCCGTGGTGCGCCCGTGCGATCACGGCCTCCGCGCCGCGCGTGTTGGACCCGGTCGAGCCCATCACCGCCGGGGTGCGGGTGGCGCCCTGCTCCCCGAGCGGCCGGCCCTCCCGCTCGGCATGGAGCTCGTTCAGCCGCGCCGTGACGCGTTCGGCCAGGCCCCGGGAGTTCGCGAAGACGATCGTCGATCGATGCTCGAGGATCCGGTCGAGCAGATCCTCCTCGATGTGGGGCCAGATCGTCGGGCCGGCAGGGGCGCCGCCGCCGTCTTCGACCGGGATGGACCGGGCGGCCGAGCCCGTGTCCGCCGCGCGGTCCGAGCGCGGGGGCGGCCGCATCATGTCCTCGACCGGCACGACGATGCGCAGCTCGAGGTCCTTGCTCGCCGGCGGCGCCACGATCCGGACGGGCGCGGAGCCGCCGAGGAACCGCGCCACCTCCTCTGCGGGCCGTACCGTCGCGCTCAGCCCGATGCGCTGCGCCGGCCGGTCCAGAAGGGCGTCCAGTCGCTCCAGGGAGAGCGCGAGGTGCGCGCCGCGCTTGCCCGCGGCGAGGACATGGATCTCGTCGACGATCACGGTCCTGACCTGCCTCAGCGTCTGCCGCGCTGCCGAGGTGAGCATGAGGTACAGGGACTCCGGCGTCGTGATGAGCACATCCGGCGGATTGCGGGTGAGCGCCCTGCGCTCGGTCGCCAGGGTGTCGCCGGAGCGTATGCCGACCGTCACGGGGCGGCTGCGCAGGCCCAGGCGCTCCGCGGTACGGGCGATGCCGACCAGGGGTGCCTGCAGATTGCGCTCCACGTCGACGGCGAGCGCCTTGAGCGGGGAGACGTAGAGGACCCGGGTGGCAGCGGGGCCGGGCTCCGGCTCCTGCTCGCTCGTGAGCCCGTCCAGTGCCCAGAGGAAGGCGGCGAGGGTCTTGCCCGAGCCGGTCGGTGCGACCACCAGGGCGTGATCGCCCGAGGCTATCGCCTGCCACGCACCGGCCTGCGCGGGCGTGGGCGCGCCGAAGGACGCGTGGAACCACTCCGCCGTGGCGGCTCCGAAGGCCCTGAGCGCGTCGTCCACCGCTCCATCCTCCCGCACGCCCCGGACACCGCCGCCGGCCGCCGTGCGCTGCCGTTCGGGGCCCGCTGCTGCGCTCGGCGTGCCGGCCGCCTCGCCCGGCGTGCCCGCGGCTGCGCTGCGCAGGCCCCCCGCCCGTTCTCGGCTCGCGCCCGCGGGGGCTTCGACACCTCCTGCACAACCAGGGAGCATCCCCGGAACCCCCCGCGGCGCGTCGCTGACGACGCGGTCGCACCGCCCCCGGCGAGAATGAGAGCCATGGACCTGCGCACGGACGACCCGAACCCCGGCTGGCTCAGCGATGACGAGCTCGCGCAGGTGCGTCGCCGGCTGCCGATCCTCTACGTTGAGGCCGTGCCCGTGCGCACGGATGGCATGGGCCAGGTCACCGAGGTGGGCGTGCTGCTGAGGGCGACTGCGGCGGGCGAGATCACGCGGATGCTCGTCTCCGGGCGGGTGATGTACGGCGAGACCCTGCGCGACGCGCTCTTCCGGCACCTGGAGAAGGATCTCGGTCCGATGGCGTTCCCGCAGCTGCCCGTGAGCCCTGTGCCCTTCCAGATCGCGGAGTACTTCCCGCTGCCCGGCCTCAGCCCGTACACCGACGACCGCCAGCATGCCGTGTCGCTGGCTTATGTCGTGCCGGTGACGGGCACTTGCGAGCCGCGGCAGGACGCGCTGGAGCTGACCTGGATGAGCCCCGAGGAGGCCGCGAGCGATACCGTGGCCGCGGAGATGGACGGCGGGCGCGGCTCGCTCCTGCGCGCGGCCCTCGCCTCCGTGGGTCGCCTGCGCTGACCTCGCCCCGCCTCGCGCTCCCGCTCGCCGTCCGAGCAGCTGCGGCCCGAGCAGGCGCACGAGCATGTGCCGCCTTTCCACGGCTTCGCGACCCTCCGACT
>Ga0180222_1002719_pt1 | contig 13364 bp, 8 predicted proteins | sample eDN5th37CKraftOP_FD_151336 | JGI IMG/M metagenome (GOLD analysis project Ga0180222, IMG submission 151336) | Enriched Organic Plus compost microbial communities from Emeryville, California, USA - eDNA 5th pass 37_C Kraft OP (version 2) (version 2) ... | reverse complement strand
AAATTCTTTTTCAGCTATCAGATCGGACATATGTACGGACGTTATTTCTTGTGGAATTTTGCGGGCCGTCAAAACGATCAGCAGGGGCAGGGCTCCTTTACTGAAGGCAACTGGATCTCGGGTCTGAAGCCGGTGGATCAGATGCATGTGGGTGGTCAGAATGCGATCCCGGATTCGTTGAAAACAGACCCTTCCAACAATAAATACTATTTCCTGCCATTGATCATCGGTCTGATCGGCGCCTTCTGGCACTTCGGCAAGCGGCAACGTGATGCCGGGATTGTGGGATTATTGTTTTTCTTTACGGGACTTGCCATTGTGCTCTATCTGAATCAGAGCCCACTGCAGCCCCGGGAACGTGACTACGCCTATGCAGGTTCATTCTACGCTTTTGCCATCTGGATCGGACTGGGGGTATTTGCTATCGCGGATTACCTGAGCAAGAAGGTGGACGGCAAAGTTGCAGCTGGGCTAGCTACAGCAGTCTGTTTGCTGGGAGCACCGGTATTGCTGGGATTCCAGAACTGGGATGACCATGACCGCTCGGAGAAAACAACGGCACGTGATCTGGCTAAAAATTACCTGGCTTCCTGTGCACCCAATGCCATTTTGTTTACCTATGGCGACAACGATACCTATCCATTATGGTATGTGCAGGAAGTAGAAAATTATCGTCCGGATGTACGCGTTGTGAATCTCAGCCTGCTGAGCTCCGACTGGTATATGCGTCAGATGAAGCAAAAAGTCAACCAGGCGGACGGTCTACCGATCAACATTGATGATGAGAAATTCAAAAAAGGCGTCCGTGAGGTTCTTTACTATCAGGATATGCAGGTTCCGGGACACGTAGACCTGGATCTGGTGATGCAGATCTTGTTGTCCGATGACCAAAAGAACAAGCTGGAACTGCGTGGTGGTAAGTTTGAGAACTTCCTGCCAACCAAAAATTTCAGCCTTCCGGTCGATAGAGAAGCTGTTATCAAAAATAAGGTGGTTCCAAAAGCATGGGAAGAGTCCATCGTAGATACGATGACCTGGACATACAATAGAAATTATGTATCGAGAGCGGAGCTGTCGATCTTGAATGTATTGTTGAATAACAACTGGAAACGCCCGATTTATTTCGCAGCAACCGTGCCGAACGATAACTACCTCGGTCTGGACAAATATTTGGTGCAGGAGGGATTCGCCCTGCGTTTGATGCCGATCAATGCGCCTGCAGGTGCAGAAGGTACATTGGTAGATACGCAGGCTGCCTACAAAGATATCACGACCAAATATCAGTGGGGAAATATGGCAAATGCTTCTTATCTCGATCCCGAGTCGTACCGGATGATCACCATGATCACCAATACGGTGATGGGCGGTACAGCTACTCAGCTGATGGTGGAAGGACATAAAGATGAGGCTCGCAAGGTCGCGGTGGAGACTTACGAGAAAATGCCGAAACGTGTCTATCTGATGCGTGATGTCTTAGGTTACATTCCGATTATCAACGTATTGTATGAAACGGGTGAAAATAAACGCGCAAATGAGATTGTCAGCCGCAACCTGAAGTTCATTACTCAAAATATGCGCTGGTATCAGGATATTGCACAGAGCAAACCTGAACTCGAATATTCCAATATCGGAACGGCATTGCGGGCTTTGGGTGCTTACAAGAGCATTCTGGCTTCGACCTCAGAAAAGCAGCTGCTACAGCAGGTGACTGACCTGGAGAAATCGTATAAACAGCAATATGGTGTAGAGTAATTGTCAACCACCCATTGAGCTGGAAGAGCTGTCTTTACATGCAAGCTGTTCAAAAAATAATACTTTTTTGAACAGCTTGTGGGAAGGACAGCTCTTTTTTTTCGACCTGCCTGAGTGAAAACCGCTTCTCCAAGCTGCTGCTGATTGTAAAATATGAGCATTTTTTTGAATATTTTTTCTTAGCTTAACGGCATTAAACCAACCTGATTGCATGATGAGGTGTCTGGGCTCATAAAACGCTTATATTTAGGAGCATGAAGCCGATCAGCGTCGTTACCCGAGGGTGGCAAGTTCGTTTTATACCAATGAAGGCACTGAATACATAACTGAATACATAACTGAATACATAACTGAATGTGAAACGTCAACTGAAATTGTGGGACGCTGTTATGCTGGTCATGGGATCGATGATCGGTAGTGGGATTTTTATTGTGTCGAGCGACATGATGCGGCAGCTGGGCTCCGGATATTGGCTGGCGGTCGTATGGTTGCTGACTGCCGTCGCGACGGTTGCTGCAGCAATCTGTTACGGCGAATTGTCATCGATGTATCCCAAAGCCGGCGGACAATATACCTACCTTACGGAGGTTTTTGGCAAGCCAGTTGGATTTTTATATGGCTGGAGCCTGTTTACCGTGATTCAGACCGGTACCATAGCGGCCGTAGCGGTGGCCTTCGGTAAATTTACGGCCTACCTGATTCCACAGCTGAACGATGCTGCTCCTTTGTTTCAGCGCGGGGAGTTCAAAATTACCTGGATTCAGGTGCTCGCCATGGGTATCATCCTGTTGTTAACTTACATCAACACGCGGGGCATTAGAAGTGGCAAGTCGGTACAGTCCTTTTTTACTTCGGCAAAAATTATCGCCTTGGTATTGCTGATCGTCGGTGGGTTATTTTTGATTCGGGAAAATCATTTTTCGGAGAATATGGCCTATGGCTGGGATTCTTTTCAGAACCTGAAAGGCGAGGGCTGGGCAGCTATTTCGGGAGGTACATTAATGGGGGCGCTGGCAGCAGCTATGGTGGGATCGGTGTTTAGTAGCGTTGCCTGGGAAAATGTGACCTTTGTGTCGGGCGAAATTGTCAATCCGCAGCGCAATGTGGTCCGTGCACTCGTGATCGGTACCAGTCTGGTGATGGTCTTATATATCTGCTGCAATATTATTTACCTATCTGCGCTGAGCCGCGAAGAAATTGCTTTCGCCGCCAATGACCGGGTCGCTATTGCGGCAGCTGAAAAGATGCTGGGGCATGTGGGGACCATCGCGATGGCTGTGCTGGTCATGATCTCCACATTCGGCTGTGTCAATGGACTTGCCCTATCGGGAGCCCGGGTCTTTCAGACCATGGCCAAAGATGGCTTATTTCTTAAACAGGCAATCCCCAACAATAAATTTGATGTGCCGGCCCGGTCCTTGTGGCTACAGGGCATCTGGGCATCTCTGCTCTGTCTGAGCGGACAATATGGTAATTTGCTCGATATGATCTCTTTTGTGATCGTCATCTTTTACATGATCACGGTACTCGGCGTGATTATACAGCGGGTGCGCAAGCCGACACTGGAGCGGTCGTACAAGACTTTTTTATTTCCCCTGACGCCGCTGCTCTATCTGCTTATCGGTACCATATTCTGTGTGCTGCTGATCATTTATAAACCTCAATATACCTGGCCGGGCTTTATTCTGGTCCTGATCGGCCTGCCCGTTTACTTTATCGCGCGTGGAAAGATGAACGGGAGAGGCAGCGTGTAGCAGTGAGGATGTAAGAAAACGGAGTGGGAGCAGCCTGTTCATGAAATTAATTGGCGGCGAGCCTTAAATTTTTGTTGAAAAAAGTGTAGCTTTGCTCAAACATTCCCATAATGAAACAGTCGATCTTATTAGACGGACCAAAATTTCAGATCACCATTCAAAGGCTATGTCGTCAGTTGATTGAGAATCATGGTGATTTTTCAAATGCCGTCGTCATAGGTATTCAACCCAGAGGAACTTTCTTAGCCCGGCGTATTGTCAAGGAACTGCAACAGATGATCGGAAAAGATATTCTGGTCGGCGATCTGGATATCACATTTTACCGAGATGATTTCCGGACTAAAGGTAATGCCGGTCCCATACTCGCCAATAGCACAAATATCAATTTTATCGTCGAAGGTAAAGATGTCATTTTTATTGATGACGTACTCTGGACCGGACGCACAATCCGTGCCGCGATGGATGCGGTGCAGGCTTTTGGCCGGGCACGGCGAATAGAACTGCTTGTCCTGGTCGACCGTCGCTTTTCCAGACAGATTCCCATACAGCCTGATTATATTGGTATACAGGTGGATTCTATCGACTCACAGAAAGTTATTGTGAACTGGAAGGAGTCCGAAGATCAGGATAGCATAACCTTGATCACCGAGAAGAAAACGTCTGGTAATGACTAAGATCGGTCTGGTCAATGGCCAACCATCCAGACAATTTTAGACAACAACAAAGTGCTCCGCCACAGTCCGATAAAACTTCCGGAATCAACACAAGGAGCCTCGTCAATTGAAATGATTAGTAAATACTTGAATACACTATAAGATGTCAGCTGCAGCAGAACAATTAAGTACTCGCCATTTGTTAGGAATTAAAGATCTAAATGAAAAAGATATTCAATTAATCCTGGATACAGCGAGTAATTTTAAAGAAGTATTAAACCGGCCGATCAAAAAAGTTCCCTCCCTACGGGATATTACGATTGCCAATGTGTTTTTTGAAAATTCAACGCGCACGCGGCTTTCATTTGAGCTTGCAGAAAAAAGACTTTCGGCTGATATTGTCAATTTTGCGGCTTCGTCCTCTTCCGTGAGCAAAGGGGAAACCTTGATCGATACGGTAAACAACATTCTGGCGATGAAAGTCGATATGATCGTGATGCGGCATCCTTACGCAGGAGCGGGCGTGTTTTTGAGCAAACATGTCAATGCGCAGATCGTGAATGCTGGCGACGGCGCACACGAACACCCGACCCAGGCCTTGCTCGATTCCTTCTCCATCCGCGAACGCTTTGGCGATGTCGCCGGACGTAAGGTGGCCATTATCGGAGATATCACACATTCGCGTGTCGCACTCTCCAATATCCTGTGCCTGCAAAAACAGGGGGCTGAAGTGATGGTCTGTGGGCCGACGACACTGATACCTAAACATATTACTTCGTTGGGTGTAAAGGTGGAACATGATCTTAGAAAAGCACTGAACTGGTGTGATGTGGCTAATATGCTGCGTATTCAGCTGGAACGTCAGGATATCGCTTATTTCCCCTCACTGCGGGAATACTCGATGCTTTACGGATTAAATAAAGAAATTTTGGATTCGCTGAACAAGCCAATCACCATCATGCACCCGGGACCGATCAACCGTGGTGTGGAAATCACCTCTGATGTAGCCGATAGCGAACACTCCATTATCCTGGATCAGGTGGAAAATGGCGTGGCAGTACGGATGGCCGTATTGTATCTATTGGCCGGGCAGCGCGGCTAAAGGCCGTAATGATGCGAGATCAACGGAAGTGACCAAGGTATAAGGTGATGAAGGGACCAACAAGACGATGCCTGACTTTATTTTTGGTCGGGCATATTTTTTGTGCAAAATTTCCGTTATAATACAGGGTTATTCACAGATGTTAATAACTTTTGGGCAAAACATCTCAATTAAAGTATAATTTAGTAACATGAATAAATCTATCTCCGCACAAGCCGGAGATTTGGATTGATTTTCAATATTTCCCCCGATGTATAGGTTACACGGGAAAGGGAAAAGGACGGCGAAGTGTGCGTCATGCAGATTATCGCCGTTTGAGGAGGGATTGATTTACATTTGCAGATAAACAACATATTAAGGTTTCACATATTATGTATAAGAAGATTTACCAGGTGGGAGTTGCATTAAGTGTTATGGCGACGCCAGCATTAGCGCAACAGACAGAATGGCAACAAATCAACAAGGCGTACAAAACCGGAATGGAATTGTATGAGCGCGGAAAATTCAGTTCTGCCTCAGCGCAGTTCGATCGTGTGGAAGCCTTGCGGACCAAATCCAACTTACAGTTGGACGAGACAGAAGAACTCTCCTTGCTGAAAGAAAACGTACGGTATTATCAAGCGGTATGTGCGCTTGAATTGGGCGAATCAGATGCCGAAAACCGTTTCTTAAAATACATCAAAGATTTCCCCGTCAGTGCAAATTCAAAAGCTGCCTATTTTCAGATCGGTAAATCGTATTACGCCAAAAAGGATTACAGCAAAGCGATCGAATGGTTCACCAAGATCGACAGTAAAAACCTTGCAGGTAAGGAAAATGTAGAATACCGCTTTAAATTGGGCTATGCTTCTTTCATGACCAAGGATTACAAAACGGCCAAGCCTTTGTTTGAGGGATTGAAAGATCAGAAAACCGAGTTTCAGGAAGCCTCGATCTATTACTACGCTTACTTGTGTTATTTAGATGCCGAATATAAAACTGCTTTAAACGAATTTGAGCGCTTAAATGGTTCAAAACAGTTTGAAAGCAGTTATCCGTACTACATCACTGCATTGTATTTCTTAGATAAGCGCTATGATGACGTATTGGATTATGCCCTGCCGATTTTATCACGTACCAAACAGGAAAATGAAACGGAGATGTTCCGTATCATTGCTGCAACGTATTTTATCAAGGGCGACCTGAAAACATCTAAAGACTACTATGATAAATTCCAGGCGCAGGACCAAGGTAAGACACAGAATAATCAGGATAGCTACCAGATCGGTTATATTGCCTACAAACTGAAGGATTACGACAAAGCGATTGCCGAGCTGGAGAAGATGACTGAGCCGGATGCCTATTATCAGTCGGCGATGATCACCCTGGGTGACAGCTTCCTGAAAAAAGGAAATAAGCAGTCTGCCCGCAACGCATTCTTTAGAGCTTCCAAATTGGACTTTGATCCGGCGATGAAGGAAGAAGGTTTGTTCAATTATGCAAAGCTTTCTTACGAATTGGAATTTCATCAGGTGGCCTTGGCTGCTACACAGGAATATTTGAAGACCTATCCAAAATCACGCCGTCAGGAAGAAGCAAAAACCTTACTGGCAGAAGTGTTGCTGAGCACGAAAAACTACCGCGATGCGGTGGACATCCTGGAGTCCATTCCAAAACGTGGAAAAGAAGCTAATGCAGCCTACCAGAAGGTAACGTACTACCGTGGTCTAGAATACTACAATGAGCGTGCATTTGAAAATGCGATATCCATGTTTATGCGCTCTGAACAACATCGTTATGATGAGGAGATCTATGCGCTCTCCACGTACTGGAAAGCCGAAGCGATGTACGAAGTCCGCAAATATGGTGAAGCGGTGACCAATTTCAATAAATTCTTACGTTTGCCGGGAGCCAGCAAAACAGATGTATACGGCTACGCAAACTATGCACTGGCGTATGCTGCTTTCCGAAATGGCAACTACAATACCGCGGCCAACTATTTCGAGCGCTTCCTGGCTTCCGGTGGTTCAAAAGGATTGGAAATCAACACGCGTAACGATGCAATCGCCCGTCTTGGGGACTCCTACTTCTCTTCGAAAAACTATGGCAGAGCACTCACAGAGTACAACAAGCTGATTGCATCCAAAGCACCGAGTCAGGACTATGCGCTGTTTCAGCGGGGAATTATTCAGGGCTTGCAGGGCGACAATAACGGTAAGATTGCCACGCTAAATGCAGTGATCGCACAATTCCCGAATTCAAATTATGCGGACGATATCGCTTTTGAGATCCCGTATACACGTTTCTTAATGGGAGAAAGCGAGCAGGCAATTGCCGGACTGCAAAGCATGGTAGAGAAGTATCCGCGGAGCAGCTATGTACCGCGTGCGCTGGTCACTATCGGTTTGGTGCAATACAATCAGGACAATAACGATGCTGCTTTAGCGACCTTCCAACGGGTTGTGGATCAATATGCGTCTACAGAGGAGGCCAAGCAAGCCATGCGGTCTATCGAGAATATTTATCTGGACAAAGGGGATGCCACCGGCTACATCAAATATGCGACAGGTACTAATCTTGGCGATCTTTCAAAATCAGAACAGGATGCGCGCACCTTCTCCACAGCGACTACTTTATTCTCCCGCGGCAATTATCAGGGCGCTGTCGAGGCTGTCAATGCCTATTTCGATAAATTCCCGAAACCGAATCAGGAGAAATATGCACGTTTTGTGCGTGCGGAAAGTAATGCTGCCTTAGGCAATATCGACGACGCATTGCACGATTATAATATTATTCTGAATGACTGGACTTCGCCTTATACCGAACGGACACTGATTTCGGTATCAAATCTCTATCTGAAACAAAAGAAATATAATGAGGCGACGCAATTGCTGAAGAAGCTGGAGTTAACCTCAGAGTATAAGGCTAATTATGGCTATGCGATTAATAACCTGATGGTTTCTTACTATCAGATCGGAGATTATAAAGAAGCGTTGAACTATACCAACGCCGTGAAAAACTACGAGAAATCTTCGGAAGAGGAAATTGCGAATGCCTACCTGTATGCTGGTAAATGTTATGTCAAACAGAATAAGAAGACTGAGGCGATGAAAGAATTTAGCCTCGCAGCCTTGAAGAGCCGTACCGTATTTGGAGCTGAAGCCAAATACAATGTGGCACTGCTCCAGCTGGAAAACAAGCAATATGACGCTTGTATCAAGACAGCCATGGACCTGTCGGACAATTTCTCTTCTTATGAATATTGGGTAGCGAAAAGCTTTATCACCATGGCTGATGCCTATGCAGGTAAGGGAGACACGTTCCAGGCTAAAGCGACATTAGAATCAATTGTGGATAACTACGAGGCGAAAGACGATATCTTGCCTGCAGCAAAAGAACGTCTAAATAAATTGAACAACAAAAAGAAATAGGATACAATGAAGAAGTTGCAAAATAGAAATGTGAAGAAATATACCTTAGCAGCGCTGTTGATGGGCGTGGGATTGAATTCTTTTGCACAGGAAACGGGCAAAAAGAATGATCCTGAAAAACCGGTCACTATTGATTCTTTTGATGTTGTTCGCGATTACAAGCCGATCCTTGCTGATGCGGTAAAAATTCGTCGTAGCCCTGATATGACCAACAAGCGGGAGTACCAGCCCAAATTGTCTTATGGTAATATCATGGATAAGAAATTGGACATTAATACAGGTCTGAAGCAGCTGAATGTGCAGGAGATCCCTTTCGCACAGCCTTTTGAACAGAGCAGTAACTACGTCAAATTTGGTATTGGTAACTACAATTCGATCCTGGGCGAAGCTTACCTGGCGTCCGAGCAATTTGAAAATACACGTTTCGGCTTATTTGCAAAACATCTGAGCCAGAAAGGAAATATCGAAGGACAGAAGTTCAGTACACAGGATGTGGGTATTTTCGGGCGTCGTGTGCTCGATGCGGTTACGGTAAAGGGGACAATAGGGTACAACCGTTATGGTACCAATTTTTATGGTCAGACCTTTGATCAAGCCGGAGAAAAACTGTTGAATCCTATCGATAAGCAAACCTTTACCGATATTTACTTAAATGGCGAACTGTCCAGTAATGCCGATCCGAAAAATGAGCAGGCCATGAGCTATTCGGCAAAGGTCGATGGTTACCTGTTCAAAGATGCTTATCAAGCAAAGGAGAATTCAATCGCATTATCAGGATACTTAAATAAGCGGATGAGCGCATTTAATGTTGGGGCGAATGTGAGTGTCAACATGAATAATGTGACCAATGAAAATGATACCGCCAACGTAAAGAACAACCTTTTGTTGCTCAATCCCTATATCCGCTTTAAGGGTGATAATTATAACGTGACTCTTGGAGCCAATCTGACTTCGGAGTTTGGTGACGAATCCCGTTTCAATGTATTTCCATCTGTGGAAGCAGATTTTTCTTTGGCGCCAGAATACATCTCTTTATTCGCCGGCGTGAATGGGAATGTTAGACAGGCCTCTTTCCGTAATTTTGCGAAGGAGAACCCATACCTGGCACCTAATGTGCGGATCGCCAACTCGATAGAAAAACTCCATGTATATGGTGGACTGAAAGGAAATGCAGGCGCTACATTTGGATATAAAGTGAAAGTCTTCTACAAGCAGATCGAAGGATTGCCCCTGTTTAAAAATAGCAACATAGCTCTTGGAAGCCCTGATGGCAAAATAGGTTATGCTCCGTGGGCTTTTGATGTGGTGTATGATGGGATGATCAATAAAGCAAAACACATGGGCTTGGAAGGGGAGATCAATGTACGTCTTTCGCAGCTGGTTAATCTAGGTGGTAAAGTGTATATTGATGATTATAATCTGAGTGACGAGGAGGAAGCCTGGGGCTTACCTAAATTTAGGTTGCAGGCCAATGCACGTTTCAATATTTCGGACAAGTTTTTTGTGGATGCCGAGCTTTCGAGCCAAGGCAATACCTACGCGTATGTGTATGACTACGCCGCGGACGGCAGCCGTGTGTTGGATAACAACGGAAATGCAGTAGGGCGAAAAGCAACAATAGCGTCTTTTGCTGATTTAAGTGCCGGCGCTGAATACCGGATCAAAAAGCAATTCGGTGTCTTCGTCAAGGCAAATAACATTTTCGGAAAGGAATACGAACGTTATATGTATTATCCAAGACTGGGCTTCAATGTAATTGGCGGTCTTAATTATTCTTTTTAACGAATTAAGATTATAAATTTGCATTTTAAATTGTAGAACAATGAATCTAGGCAAAAACATCAATAGTTTATTAAGACGCTATGCGGAAGTATACGTGCCGGGAATAGGTGTGTTCAAAAGAATCCATTCGCCTGCGCAGTTTGATAAACAGAACAATGTGTTTTTGCCACCTATCTCGTATGTGGAGCTCGACTACTCTGCACAGCATGGCTTCAATATGGTCCATTACATCCAACAGCAGGAAAACTTGGGCTTGGGACAGGCACAGCAGATTGTGGATGAAGCTGTCGCTGCGTTGCGTGACGAGCTGGGGCAGTTTGGACAGGCAAAACTGGATGATCTGGGACTTCTGATCAGTTATGGTACCAGTTTGGTGTTTAAGCCGCTGGATCTCTCAGGTTTCAATTTTCAGCCTGTGGTGAATCTGGCCGGACCTGATATTGAGACGGTTATTCCGGCTCTTGAGGAGGAGCATGTCGCCTCAACGGATACACAAGACGGAGAACGGGATGTAGAGCCAGAATCTACCGAGTCGGAAGACACCGGTATTGATCCGCAGCCCTTAACGGCTGAAGGCAACGCGGAGGCGACCGAGCAATCGCCTGCTGCCGATGACGATGCGGTTGCGGAGTCTGATGAACCAGCGGATGTAATCGTGGAGACGGCTACAACCGAACCTGCCGTCGTGGAGCTGGAGGATAGTGTTGCACAACAGGCTAATGACACAACGGGGGAGCTGAGAAAGGAGCAAGGAGCAATTGCAACGGCAAATGCTGCATACACGCCCAACATATATGAGGAGGAACCGCGCAACTCGAATGCGATCTGGTATTGGCTCACTGCTGCCATTGTGCTGGTCATGCTGGTTGTCGGGGTGCTTTATACGAATCCGGGACTAAAACACACACTATTGGGCGGCCCAACGCCTGCAAAAGCTACTGCGGACAGCATTGGCCAAAAGCGCAATGCGACCGTTCTGGATTCTGCATCGCAGGTGCTGGCGACGGATAGCCTAAAACAAACCGACTCCCTGGTTAGCACTGCCGCTGATTCCGCGAAGACCGCTACTGGTACGGTATCGGCCAGCAAAACAGTGGATAAACCGACCGTACTTCAGGCAGATCCGGTAATTAAAGAATCCATACCGCTTGCACAGCCAAAATATCAGCTGGTCATTGGCTCCGCCAAGACCATGGTCCAAGCTGAACAAGAAGCCAAGCGACTCCGTGAGATGGGGTATAAAACAGCGCGTGCCGTGGAAGGAAAAACAAAAAAGAGTAGAAAAAAAGTCATCTTGAATGCGTACATGACCAAGGAGGAGGCTGACCTCGCCCGTAAATCTGTCGAGAAGAAAATCAAAGATGCCTGGGTAGAAACATTATAGAACTTATATAAAACTATTAATAATTATGTCATTAGTACAGGATACAGCAAGGACTGCTGTGGATACGTTTAATCAAGCTGCGCAACAACCATTACCTGCCGCCGCAAGTACAGAAAACATGAGTTTGATCGATATGATGATCAAGGGGGGATGGATTATGATCCCGATACTTTTATTGTTTTTCATTGGATTAGTCATCTTTTTTGAGCGCTATCTGACTATTCGCCGCGCTGCAAAATACGATAACAGTCTGATGTCCCAGATCAAAGCAAACGTACTGTCGGGCAACCTGGACTCTGCCTTGGCTGTCTGCCGTTCGAGCAATTCAGCATTGGGACGGATGTTGCAAAAGGGCTTGCTGCGTGTGGGCAGACCGATCAAAGATATTGAGGGAGCCATCGAGAACGTCGGCAAATTGGAAGTTGCCAAATTGGAGAAAAATATAAACATCTTGGGTATTATTGCGGGTATCGCTCCGATGCTCGGCTTCGTGGGTACCATTTTTGGGGTAATTAAAATTTTCCATGAAGTAGAGCTGGCAGGCGGTATCGATATCGCATCGGTATCCGGAGGTCTATATGTAAAAATGGTGTCTTCGGCTTCTGGTCTTGCCGTAGGTATCCTGGCATATCTGGGCTATCATATTTTAAATATGATGGTCGAGCGTTTGATTTTACGTATGGAAACTGATGCAGTAGAATTTATTGATTTATTGGATGAACCCGGAAGATAATGAATTTACGAAGTAGAAAAAATAAACCATCTGCGGAGGTACACACGTCGGCGTTAAATGACATCATGTTTTTCCTGATGTTGTTTTTCCTGCTGGCTTCCGCTGTGTCAAACCCTCAGGTGGTCAAACTATTGTTGCCAAAGTCCAGTGCCGGTGAGCAGTCGGTTGCAAAAAAGACGATCACGGTATCCATTACTAAAGAGCTGGGCTATTTTATTGACAAAACGCCTGTTCCCATTGAGGGCCTGGAAGCGGCTGTACAGGCGCAGATGGCAGGTGGCGAAGAGCTGACAATCATGCTCTATGTCGATAGCACGGTGCCGATTCAGAATGTGATTTCTGTGATGGATGTGGCCAATCGTTTGAAAGTGAAAGTGGTATTGGCAACCGAACCTAAAAAAGATAAGTAACATTAAACTTTTTTGAGGTTTGTTGTTCATAGGTTAATATAGGAGATTTATACAATGAGATACCATCTTCAGCACGAAGAAAACAACTTCCCCAAAGCCTTGGGATTATCGACATTGGTCATGGCTGCATTGCTCCTGATCGGCTTTTTTGTCGTTTTCAAAGCGCAGGCGCCCGACGAATATGGTATGGGCGGCATGATTGTCAATTATGGTACGGCTCCCGAAGGTATGGGCGATGACTACATGAGTGTCGAGGAGCCGTCCGTGGACCCGAATGCCAATAATGAACGTCCAGACCGAATTGACCCGGTAGAGACACCGACACCTACGCCGACGCAGCAGGTCGCCGAAAAAGTAGTGGCTACGCAGGACATGGAGGAAGCG
>Ga0180222_1002716_pt1 | contig 13390 bp, 10 predicted proteins | sample eDN5th37CKraftOP_FD_151336 | JGI IMG/M metagenome (GOLD analysis project Ga0180222, IMG submission 151336) | Enriched Organic Plus compost microbial communities from Emeryville, California, USA - eDNA 5th pass 37_C Kraft OP (version 2) (version 2) ... | reverse complement strand
CAGATCGAACGAGTAGCGATCGAAGATCTGGCGCGCGATCGCGACCGCCTCGAGCGCTTCCGCGGCCGTGTGGAGGCGGCCGAGCGCGGCCAGGGCCCGGTCGTCCAGCGCCTGCACCCCGAGCGAGACCCGGTTGACGCCGGCCGCGCGATAGCCGCGGAACCGCCCCGCCTCGACGCTGGTCGGATTGGCTTCGAGCGTGACTTCGACGTCGCTGGCGACGCTCCAGTGGCGGCCGATCGCGTCGAGAATGGCGCCGACCGTGGCCGGCGCCATCAAGGACGGCGTGCCGCCGCCGAAGAAGATCGTCTCGACGACGCGCCCCGGCGTCCGCGCCGCCGCGGCGGCAATTTCGGCTTCGAACGCGCGCACATAGCGGTCCTGATCGATCGCCGCGTGGCGCACGTGGCTGTTGAAGTCGCAGTAGGGGCACTTCGACAGGCAGAACGGCCAATGCACATAGACGCCGAAGGCGGAATCCGCGGGACCGGTCATGACGGTGACGTCCGTTGGGCTGCGGCGGTCCGGCGCGCGGCCGCGTCGCCGAGACAGGCGTCGGCCAGCAGCAGGAAGGCGCGGGCGCGATGCGACAGGCCGGACCCGTGCGGCGGCAGGCCGTGCTTCTCCTCGCGCGACATCTCGCCGAACGTGCGCGTGTGTCCGTCCGGCTGGAACATCGGATCGTAGCCGAAGCCCTGGCTGCCGCGCGGCGGCCACACCAATGTTCCGTCGACCTGCGCCTCGAACGTCTCCACATGCCCGTCGGGCCACGCGACGCACAGCGCGGAGACGAAATGCGCCCGGCGCAGCGCGGGCGTGAACGCATCGCGCTCGCGCAGCATGCCTTCGATCGTCTCCATCGCCTGGGCGAAATCCTTGTTGGGACCGGCCCAGCGCGCCGAATGGATCCCTGGTGCGCCGTTCAGCGCGTCGACGGCCAGGCCGGAATCGTCGGCGAACGCGGGCAGCCCCGCGGCCTTGGCCGCGGCTTCGGCCTTGATCTGCGCATTGGCGCGGAAGGTCGTTCCGGTCTCTTCCGGCTCCGGCAGGCCGAGCGCACCGGCGGAAACGGCCTCGATCCCGTACGGCGCCAAAAGATCGCGCATCTCCGTGAGCTTGCCGGGATTGTGCGTGGCGATCACCAGACGGCCGGACGACAATGGGCGGTGCATGAGGACGTCTCCAGAGGCGGCGATCAGCCCGCCGCCATCTTCTGCAGGTCGACGAGCTTCGTAATTCCTTTGCGCGCGAGCGCCAGCAGCGCCAGGAACTGCTCCTCGGTGAACGGCGTCTTCTCCGCCGTTCCCTGCACCTCGACGATCCCGCCGCTGCCGGTCATGACGAAGTTGGCGTCGGTCTCGGCCTCGGAATCCTCGGCATAGTCGAGATCGAGCACGGCAGTGGTGCCGTAGATCCCGCAGGAAACCGCCGCGACATGGTCGCGCAGCGGATTGGTCTGGATGATCGAGCGGGCCCGCATCCAGTTGAGGCAGTCGTTCAGCGCCACCCAGGCGCCGGTGATCGCCGCGGTCCGGGTGCCGCCGTCGGCCTGGATCACGTCGCAGTCGACCGTGATCTGCCGCTCGCCCAGCGCCTCGAGATCGACCACGGCCCGCAGCGAACGCCCGATCAGCCGCTGGATCTCGAGCGTGCGGCCGCCTTGCCGCCCGCTGGCCGCTTCGCGCCGGGTCCGCTCCAGCGTCGCGCGCGGCAGCATGCCGTATTCGGCCGTGACCCAGCCGCGCGCCTGTCCCTTGAGCCAGCCGGGCACCCGGTCTTCCAGCGTCGCGGTCACGAGGACGTGGGTGTCGCCGAACTTCACCAGGCACGATCCCTCGGCATATTTGACCACGCCGCGTTCGAGCGAGACGGCGCGCAGCTCATCGGGTTGTCGGCGGCTCGGCCGCATGCGGGATCCTTTCATGCTGGTGTCGGCGCCGGTTGTAGGGGGGGCGCGGCCGGGCGGCAAGCGCGGGCCTTGCGCCGGCGGGACAATTCGCTATATTTCGTCCACGTCCGTTATGGACGATCTGTTAAGCGATCTCATAGCGGTCGGATGTTCCGGCCGGGTATCGAGAGAGTGGGCCCCCCGGGACCCGCTCTTTTTTGTTACCTCGGCCGGCCGATGGAGCCGGCGGGTACATGACCGGGTCGATGTTGCAGCAGAACGAGAACGAGCCGAGGCTCATTGTCGAGCCGGGTCTTGCCGCACGTGTCGTCGCGATCGTCGAACCGGTGATCGCGCAGCTCGGCTATCGCCTCGTCCGCGTGCGCATTTCCGGCCTGGCCGGATGCACCGTTCAGATCATGGCCGAGCGGCCGGACGGCTCGATGTCGGTGGAGGACTGCGAGGCGGTCTCGCGCGCGGTTTCGCCGGTTCTCGACGTCGAAGATCCCATCGAGCGGGCCTACCGGCTCGAGATTTCCTCGCCTGGCATCGATCGGCCGCTGGTGCGCCGCTCCGATTTCGAGCGCTACGCCGGGCACATCGCGAAAATCGAGATGGCCGTGCCGGTCGAGGGCCGCAAGCGCTTCCGCGGCGTTCTGCTCGGCGCCGACGCGACCACGGCGCGGCTGCGCCGTGACGACGTAGCGGAAGACGAGGCGGCGGAGGTCGTCCTGCCGATCGAGGACATGGCCGAAGCGCGGCTGGTCCTCACCGACGCATTGATCGAGGAATCCCTGAGGCGGGGCAAGGCGGCGGAACGCGCCGCCGCGGCCGCAGCCCAGGATGAAGCTGCGGGAGAAGCCCGCGAGGATGTCCGGCGCAAGCGTGGCCCGCGTGGCCGGAGCGCCTCGAAACAAGGAGAGTGACCGATGGCCGCCGTCAGCGCCAACCGGCTCGAACTGCTGCAGATCGCCGACGCCGTCGCGCGCGAGAAGTCGATCGACCGCAACATCGTCATCACGGCGATGGAGGATGCGATCGCCAAGGCGGCGCGCTCGCGCTACGGCAGCGAGACCGACGTCCACGCGGAGATCAATCCGCGCACCGGCGAGCTGCGCCTCGCCCGGCACATGCTGGTCGTCGACGTGGTCGAGAATCCGGCAAACCAAATCAGCATCGAGGAGGCGCGCCGCCACAATCCGGCGGCCCAGCTCGGCGACACCATCGCCGACACGCTGCCGCCGCTCGATTTCGGCCGCATCGCCGCGCAATCGGCCAAGCAGGTGATCGTGCAGAAGGTGCGCGAGGCTGAGCGCGATCGCCAGTATCAGGAATACAAGGATCGCATCGGCGACATCGTCAACGGCGTCGTCAAGCGGGTCGAATACGGCAACGTCATCGTCGACCTCGGCCGCGGCGAGGCGATCGTGCGCCGCGACGAGTTGCTTCCCCGCGAAGTGTTCCGCAACGGCGACCGCATTCGCGCCTACATCTACGACGTTCGCCGCGAGCCGCGTGGGCCGCAGATCTTCCTGTCCCGCACCCACCCGCAATTCATGGCGAAGCTGTTCGCGCAGGAAGTGCCGGAGATCTACGACGGCATCGTCGAGGTCAAGGCGGTGGCGCGCGATCCCGGCTCGCGGGCGAAGATCGCGGTCGTCTCGCGCGATTCCTCCGTCGATCCCGTGGGCGCCTGCGTCGGCATGCGCGGTTCGCGCGTCCAGGCGGTGGTCAACGAGCTGCAGGGCGAGAAGATCGACATCATTCCGTGGTCGCCCGACATCGCCACCTTCGTGGTCAATGCGCTGGCGCCAGCCGAAGTGGCCAAGGTCGTGCTCGACGAGGATCGCGAGCGCATCGAAGTGGTCGTGCCGGACCAGCAGCTGTCGCTCGCGATCGGCCGCCGCGGCCAGAACGTGCGGCTCGCCTCGCAGCTGACCGGCTGGGACATCGACATCCTCACCGAGCAGGAAGAGTCCGAGCGCCGCCAGGCCGAGTTCGAGAACCGCACCAAGATGTTCATGGAGGCTCTCAACGTCGACGAAGTGGTCGGCCAGCTGCTCGCCTCCGAGGGCTTCACCTCGGTCGAGGAACTCGCCGTCGTCGACGAGAAGGAAATCTCCAGCATTGAGGGTTTCGACAGCGACACCGCGCAGGAACTGCAGGCGCGTGCCAACGATTATTTGGCCCAGGTCGAGGCCGAACTCGACGCGCGCCGCATCGAGCTGGGCGTCGAGGACGCGCTGCGCGAAGTGCCCGGCGTGACCACCAAGATGCTGGTCGCCTTCGGCGAGCACGACATCAAGACGGTCGAGGATCTCGCCGGCTGCGCCACGGACGACCTGACCGGCTGGACCGAGCGCAAGGACGGCGAGGCGGTCCGCAACGCCGGGGCGCTCGACGGTTTCGACCTGTCGCGCGACGAGGCCGAGGCGATGATCATGCAGGCGCGCGTGAAGGCCGGCTGGATCGACGAGGCCGCGCTCGCGGCGCCTGAGTCTGCCGAGACGGCGGAAGCCGTCGCGCCGGAATGAGGGAGGCACGACCACCGGCATGCTCGCGCGCGTGGACGAGAACGATGACACCGATGCCGGCCCGCGGCGGAACGCTGCCGCGACCGAGCGCCTGTGCATTGCGACGCGCGAGGTCAAGCCGGTCGCGGACCTGATGCGGTTCGTGGTCGCACCGGACGGTTCGGTGGTGGCGGATCTGAAGCGCAACCTGCCGGGCCGGGGCGTCTGGGTGACGGCCCGACGCCCGATCGTGGCCGAGGCGGTCCGCCGCAAGGCCTTCGCCCGGGGGTTCCGGCGCGACGTCCGCGTGGCGCCGGATCTGCCCGCTCAGATCGAGCAAATGCTGGAACGGGCCGCGTTGGACGCCCTTGCGATCGCCCACAAGGGGGGCCAAGTGGTGACCGGATTCAGCAAAGTTGAGGCGGCGCTGGAACACGGCAAGGCGGTGGCATTGCTGCACGCGGCCGAGGCTTCGCGCGACGGTATCCGCAAACTCGGCGCCGCCCTGCGCCGCGGCGCGGGGGACGCCGACAGCCTGCCGGTGATCGAGGCATTTACCTCGCCGCAATTGGATTTGGCATTGGGGCGGCCAAATGTGGTACATGCTGCGCTGCTTGCCGGCCCAGCAAGCAACTCGTTTCTGGCGCGCTGTCGTAACCTCGAGCGCTTCCGCATGGCGGAACCGAGCGCGCAGGGGTGATGCCACGCGTTGAATAACCCGTTGAGGCCCTCGGGGCCCGAGATTGGATCTGGATGACCGACACAAAGAACCCTGGCGACAAGACGCTGAGCGTCAACCCGAGCAAGACCCTGACGCTGAAGCGTCCGGTCGAGCAGGGCGTCGTGCGGCAGAGCTTCAGCCACGGCCGGACGAAGTCCGTCGTCGTGGAGAAGGTCAAGCGCCGTACCGCGGGGCCAGGCGAAACCAAGCCGGTCGAGAAGGCAGAGGCCGCTCCGGCGCCGCAGCCGCCGGTCGAGCGCGCCCCTTCCGGACGCCGCGCCCCGAGCGCGCCGCCGTCTGCTGCCGCAACGTCAACGCGGCCGACCGGCGTCGTCCTGCGCACGCTGTCCGATGACGAGCGCGACGCCCGCACCCGCGCGCTCGCCGGCGCGCGCATGCGCGAAGCCGAGGAACGCCGGATCGCCGAGGAGGAGGCCCGTCGCCGCGCCGAGCGCGAGGCGCAGGAGCGCATCGAGCGCGAGGCCGCCGAGGCGCGCAAGCGCGAAGAGGACGAGCGCCGCCGCCACGACGAGGAAACCAAGCGCAAGGCCGAGCAGGAGGCCAAGAAGCGCTTCGGCGAGGACGAGGCCAAGCCGAGGACGGCTGCCGCCGCCGCCACCCCGGCCGCGCCGGGCGCGCGCACCGTCACGCCGGAAGCGGACGACGACGAGCGCCGTCCGGCCCGCCGTGGCGCCGGCCCGGCCCGCCCGGCTCCCGCGCCGAAACCCGCCCGTGGCGCCCCGAACAAGCAGCGGGGCCGCCTGACCCTGGTGACGGCGCTCAACGCCGACGAGGAGCGTGAGCGTTCCGTCGCCGCGTTCCGTCGCCGCGTCCAGCGCATGACCGGGCATCGCCAGACCGAGCAGAAGGAGAAGCTCCTGCGCGAGGTCACGATTCCGGAAACGATCACGATCCAGGAACTCGCCAACCGCATGGCCGAGCGCGCGGTAGACGTGATCCGTCTGCTCATGAAGCAGGGCCAGATGGTGAAGATCACCGACGTGATCGACGCCGACACCGCCCAGCTGATCGCCGAGGAGATGGGCCACACCGTCAAGCGCGTGGCCGAATCCGATGTCGAGGAAGGCCTGTTCGACGTGCCGGACGATCCGGCCACGCTCGAGCCGCGCCCGCCGGTCGTCACCATCATGGGCCACGTCGACCACGGCAAGACGTCGCTGCTCGACGCCATCCGTTCGGCCAATGTGGTCAGCGGCGAAGCCGGCGGCATCACCCAGCATATCGGCGCCTACCAGGTGACCGCGCCTTCGGGCGCCAAGATCACCTTCATCGACACGCCCGGCCACGCCGCCTTCACCGCCATGCGGGCGCGCGGCGCCAAGGTCACGGACATCGTGGTGCTGGTGGTGGCCGCCGACGACGGCGTGATGCCGCAGACGATCGAAGCCATCAATCACGCCAAGGCGGCCAAGGTGCCGCTGATCGTCGCCATCAACAAGATCGACAAGCCCGACGCCAAGCCGGAGCGGGTGCGCACCGAGCTGCTGCAGCACGAGGTGCAGGTCGAATCGATGGGCGGCGAAGTCCTCGAAGTCGAGGTCTCGGCGCTCAAGAAGCTCAACCTCGACAAGCTGCTGGAGACGATCGGCCTTCAAGCCGAGCTGCTCGACTTGAAGGCAGCGGTCGATCGGCCGGCCGAAGGCACCGTCATCGAGGCCAAGCTCGATCGCGGCCGCGGTCCGGTTGCGACCGTCCTGGTGCAGCGCGGCACCCTCAAGGTCGGCGACATCATCGTCGCCGGCGCCGAGTCCGGCCGCGTCCGCGCGCTGGTCTCGGACACGGGCGCGGCGGTGCAGAAGGCCGGACCGGCCATGCCGGTCGAGGTGCTGGGCTTCAACGGCACGCCGGAAGCCGGTGACCGGCTCGCGGTGGTCGAGAACGAAGCCCGTGCGCGCGAGATCACCGACTACCGTGCGCGGCAGAAGCGCGAGAAGATGGCGGCGCGGTCGACCGGCATGCGCGGTTCGCTGGAACAGATGATGAGCCAGCTCAAGACCGCCGGCCGCAAGGAGTTCCCGCTCGTCGTCAAGGCGGACGTGCAGGGCTCGCTCGAAGCCATCGTCGGTGCGCTCGACAAGCTCGGCACCGAGGAGGTCGGCGCGCGCATCCTGCATGCCGGCGTCGGCGGCATCAGCGAATCCGACGTCACTCTGGCGGAAGCGTTCAACGCCGCGATCATCGGCTTCAACGTGCGTGCGCACAAGGAAGCCAGCGAGGCGGCCGACCGCGCGGGCATCGAGATCCGCTACTACAACATCATCTACGACCTCGTGGATGACGTGAAGAAGGCCATGTCCGGCCTGCTCGCGCCGACCCTGCGCGAGACCATGCTCGGCAACGCCGTGATCCTGGAGATCTTCAACGTCTCCAAGGTCGGCAAGGTGGCCGGCTGCCGTGTCACCGACGGGACGGTCGAGCGCGGCGCCAATGTCCGTCTGATCCGCGACAACGTCGTCATCCACGAAGGCAAGCTGTCGCAGCTGAAGCGCTTCAAGGACGACGCCAAGGAAGTGCTCGCCGGTCAGGAATGCGGCATGGCGTTCGAGTCCTATCAGGACATGCGCGTCGGCGACGTCATCGAATGTTATCGGGTGGAGACCATTCAACGCACGCTCTGAGTCCAAGTCTCTGGCTGCGCTGAATTCGTTTTCGCCAACGCCCCGGCAGGCCGCTTTGGCGGCGTCTGCCCGGGCGTTCAAGCCGTGAGGCATTGTCGCGAAGCATGCGGTGTCCGGCGTGACCGCCGGACATGATCGCAAGACACAGGCGTTGCGGACGGGCCGCGCCCTGTGAACCGAGGTTTATCGATGTCTCGCGGACCGAAGCGCGAAACGGGCGCCGCGCCCTCGCAGCGGCAATTGCGAGTGGCCGAGCTGGTGCGCCATGCCCTCGCCGACATGCTCACGCGCGGCGAGGTGCACGACCCGGTGCTCGAAACCCACATGGTGACGGTGCCGGAAGTGCAGATGAGCGCCGACCTGCGCCATGCCACGATTTTCGTCATGCCGCTCGGCGGTCGGGCGGAAAGCGAGGTGCTTGCCGCGCTCGATCGCAACAAGCGCTTCCTGCGCGGCGAGATCGCCCGTCGCGTCAATCTCAAGTTCGCTCCCGACATTCGCTTCCGCCGCGACGAGCGCTTCGAACAGGCGGAACGCATCGACAAACTGCTGCGTTCGCCTGCCGTGCGGCGCGATCTCGAAGACGGTTCAGAAACTGATGAATGATCCTTTGCGCCAGCTGCACCCGGCCGATCCCGCCTCCGTTCCGCAGCCGCCGGACATGACCGAACCGCCGGACGCGGCGCCCGGCCACGCCGCCCGCGGACCGCGCGAGAAGGGTGCCCGCCGGCGCCGCGACAAGCGCGACGTCCATGGCTGGGTCGTGCTCGACAAGCCGGTCGGCATGACCTCGACCCACGCCGTGAGCGTGATCAAGCGCCTGTTCTCGGCCAAGCGCGCCGGCCATGCCGGCACGCTCGACCCGCTGGCCTCCGGCTGCCTGCCGATCGCCCTGGGCGAGGCGACCAAGACCGTTCCCTTCGTGATGGACGGTCGCAAAGCGTATCAATTTACCGTCAAGTGGGGCGAAGAACGCGACACCGACGACGCCGAGGGCCGCGTCGTCGCGGCGAGCGACGAACGCCCGGATCTGGCGGCGGTGGAAGCGCTGTTGCCGCGCTTCATCGGCGCCATCTCCCAGGTCCCGCCGCGCTATTCCGCGATCAAGATCCAGGGCGAACGCGCCTATGACCTCGCCCGCGACGGCGAGGAGCCGGATCTGCAGCCCCGCACGGTCGAGATCCACCGGCTCGAGATCATCGCCGCGCCGGGACCGGACGAGACCGTGTTCGAGGCCGAATGCGGCAAGGGCACCTATGTCCGCGCGATCGCCCGCGACCTCGGCCGGCTGCTCGGCTGCTTCGGCCATGTCTCGGCGCTGCGCCGCACCCGGGTCGCCGGCTTCCGGAATCAGGACATGATTCCTCTGGATCAACTCGAAGGATTGTGCGATAGAGCCGCGGCCGGCGAGGCAAGCCTCGCCGACGCGCTCATGCCCGTTGAGACCGCGCTGGACGACATCCCGGCGTTGGCCATCAGCAGGGCCGATGCGGCCAGGCTCCAGCGCGGGCAGGCCGTTCTGTTGCGCGGACGGGATGCTCCCATTTTCCGCGGTACGGTCTATGTCACGGTTTCGGGCCAGTTGATTGCCCTCGCCGAAGTCGACCGCGGTGAAATCGTCCCCAAGCGTGTGTTCAACCTGGCAGGGCTGCAGGGAAAAGCCCGCCGTCACGAGGTCGTTGACGATGTCGATTACCGCCAGCCGCAAGGCTGAACTCGTTGCCAGTTTCGCCACCAAGCCGGGCGATACCGGCTCTCCCGAAGTGCAGATCGCGATTCTTTCCGAGCGCATCGCGAACCTGACCGAGCACTTCAAATCTCACGCCAAGGACAACCATTCCCGGCGTGGTCTGTTGAAGCTGGTGTCGCAGCGGCGCCAGCTGCTCGACTATCTCAAGCGCACCGACGAAGGTCGGTACAGGACTGTGATCGAGCGCCTCGGCATTCGCCGCTGACGCTCCGCGGGCACGCCCGCAATGCGGACGCTGCGGCGTCCTCCCACGGCCGACGGCAAGGGGCCGTCGGCCAGACCGACGGGCGCCGCGACGCGTCCGTACCGAACCGACGGACGCTATGAAGGCCATGGCAGGATCGCCGGAAGCTCGTGACGTTGCGCCAGGGTGCGCGGCGCGAGCTTCTCGCCGTCTTGCTCATGGCTTTCGCGCATCCGCGAACCCATGAAAGAAGACCGCAATGTTCGATATCCATCGCGTTGAGCTCGATTGGGGTGGGCGTAAGCTCACCCTCGAGACCGGCAAGGTCGCGCGCCAGGCGGATGGCGCCGTGATCGCCACCTATGGCGAAACCACTGTGCTGGCCACCGTCGTCGCCGCCAAGGAGCCGAAGGAAGGTATCGACTTCCTTCCGCTGACGGTGAACTACCAGGAGAAGTTCTACGCCGCCGGCCGCATTCCGGGCGGCTATTTCAAGCGTGAGGGCCGCCCGACGGAGCGCGAGACGCTGATCTCGCGGCTGATCGACCGCCCGATCCGGCCGCTCTTTGCCGACGGCTGGCGATGCGACACCCAGGTGATCGTCACCACCCTCTCGCACGATCTTGAAAACGATCCCGACATCGTCGCTATGGTGGCCGCCTCGGCGGCGCTGACGCTGTCCGGCGCGCCGTTCATGGGTCCGATCGGCGCCGCCCGCGTCGGCTTCATCAACAATGAGTTCGTGCTCAACCCGCAGCTCGACGAAATGCCGGAAAGCCAGCTCGACCTCGTCGTCGCCGGCACCGGCGAGGCGGTGCTGATGGTCGAGTCCGAGGCCAAGGAACTCAGCGAAGAGGTGATGCTCGGCGCGGTCATGTTCGGCCACCGCCACTTCCAGCCGGTGATCGACGCCATCATCCGCCTCGCGGAGAAGGCGGCGAAGGAGCCGCGCGAACTCAAGGTGGACGACAACGCGGCGCTCGAGAAGGAGATGCTCGACCTGATCGAGGCCGATCTCCGCAGCGCCTACGCGATCGCCCAGAAGCAGGAGCGCCACGCCGCGGTCGACGCGGTCAAGGCCAAGGTCAAGGCGCACTTCTTCCCCGAAGGCCAAGAGCCGCGCTACGACAAGCTGCGCGTCTCCGGTGTGTTCAAGGAACTCGAGGCGAAGATCGTTCGCTGGAACATCCTCGACACGGGCCGCCGCATCGACGGCCGCGACGTCAAGACGGTGCGTCCGATCGTGTCGGAAGTGGGCGTCCTGCCACGCGCGCACGGTTCGGCGCTGTTCACCCGCGGCGAGACGCAGGCCCTCGTGGTCGCGACGCTCGGCACCGGCGAGGACGAGCAGTTCATCGACGCGCTGCCGGGGACGTACAAGGAAACGTTCCTGCTGCACTATAACTTCCCGCCGTTCTCGGTTGGCGAGACCGGCCGCATGGGCAGCCCCGGCCGGCGCGAGATCGGCCACGGCAAGCTTGCCTGGCGCGCCATCCACCCGGTCCTGCCGCCACACCACGAGTTCCCCTACACGATCCGCGTGGTGTCGGAGATCACCGAGTCGAACGGCTCGTCGTCGATGGCCACGGTCTGCGGCACCTCGCTCGCGCTGATGGATGCCGGCGTTCCGCTGAAGCGGCCGACCGCGGGCATCGCCATGGGCCTCATTCTCGAGAACGAGCGCTTCGCCGTTCTGTCCGACATCCTCGGCGACGAGGACCATCTCGGCGACATGGACTTCAAGGTCGCCGGCACCGAGGTCGGCGTGACCTCGCTGCAGATGGACATCAAGATCGCCGGCATCACCGAGGAGATCATGAAGATCGCCCTCGGCCAGGCCAAGGATGGCCGGATGCACATTCTCGGCGAGATGGCGAAGGCGCTGACCTCCGCCCGCGCCGAGCTCGGCGAGCATGCGCCGCGCATCGAAGTGATGCAGATTCCGGTCGACAAGATCCGCGAAGTGATCGGTTCCGGCGGCAAGGTGATCCGCGAGATCGTCGAGAAGACCGGCGCCAAGATCGACATTTCCGACGACGGCACCGTCAAGATCGCCTCCGCCAAGGGCGAGTCGATCAAGGCGGCGATGAACTGGATCAAGTCGATCGCCTCAGAGCCGGAGGTCGGCCAGATCTACGACGGCACCGTCGTGAAGGTGATGGACTTCGGCGCCTTCGTGAACTTCTTCGGGGCCAAGGACGGCCTCGTCCATATCAGCCAGCTCGCCACCCGCCGCGTCCAGAACGTCAAGGACGTGGTCAAGGAAGGCGACAAGGTGAAGGTGAAGCTGCTCGGCCTCGACGAACGCGGCAAGGTCCGCCTGTCGATGAAGGTCGTCGACCAGGAGACCGGCGAGGACCTCGAAGCCAAGCAGAAGGCCGAGGAGGCCGCCGAGCGCGAGACCGCCGCCGGCGAGTAAGCCAAGGCAACACACGCGATGCAACGGGCGGCCCGACGGCCGCCCGTTTTGCATTCAGGATGTCGCTGCCGTGTCCCCGCGCGGCCCGACGAGGAACAGCGGGCGCGTCGTACCCAGACCCTTGAGCGCAATTTCGCCGCGCGGTGCGAATGTGAACGCGCCCGCCGTCAGGGCGGCAAAGGATTCCGTGACCAGAATCCGTCCCGGCTCGCCGTGGGATTCCATCCGCGACGCGACATTCACCGCGTCGCCCCAGACGTCGTAGGTAAAGCGCGTGTCGCCGATCACGCCGGCGGTGGCGGGGCCGCAGCCGATTCCGATGCGAAGCTCCAGGCGTTCGGTGCCGAGTGGCGGCGTGTTCGCCATCGCCGCCTGCATGGCGAGCGCGAGCCGCCCCACGGCGACCGCACCGTCCCGGCCGTCGGTGAATCCGGCCGCGGCCATGTAGCAGTCGCCGATTGTCTTGATCTTCTCCACGCCGTGCTCCGCGCACAGCGCGTCGAAACGGCGGACAAGATCGTCGAGATAAGCCACCACTTGCTCCGGCGGCCGGTCGCGCGCGGCTGCCGTAAAGCCGGCGAGATCGGCGAACAGCACGCTCAGCATTTCGATCCGGTCCGCGATCCGTTCCTCGCCCGCCTTGAGACGGCTCGCGATCGCGGTCGGCATCACGGTTTCGATCAGCGCTTCGGAGCGGGCGTGCTGCGCTGCGAGTTCGAGTTCGGCGCGCCGGAGGGCCGTCAGCGCATAGAAGATCATCGCCGCATTGATGATGATCGTGTTGATCATCGCGTGGCTCGACAGCATGTCGCGCAACGTGCCGTCATACGGCATGACGAACCCGTCGACCGGTGCGAAGTTGAGCGCGAACAGGAGCGCCGCCGCGGCGAGCACGAAGAAGCCCAAGAACAGCTTCCAGTTCTCCACGCCGAAGAAGAACAGCATCGCGCCCGCGAGCGTGAAGTAGATGTGCAGATCGCTGGCGACGCCGAGCGCGAACACCACGAACAAATTGCCGACGAGGATCGCCAGCACCAGAACGATCGCGCCGACATTGTCGCCGTGGCGATGCAGCCGCGGCACCGACAGCGCCAGCGCCGCGAACAGCAGATTGTAGACGTTGACGATCGCGAGCCCGGCAAAGTCGTAGAGCGCGTTGATCACGAGATGCGACAGCGCATTGGCGGCGGCGGCGAAGGCCGCGACATTGACGATGCGCTGGCGCCGCGCCGTGTTCGGATCGGCGGTGACGATGCCCTTGGCCAGCAGCCGCTCG
>Ga0180222_1002715_pt1 | contig 13391 bp, 13 predicted proteins | sample eDN5th37CKraftOP_FD_151336 | JGI IMG/M metagenome (GOLD analysis project Ga0180222, IMG submission 151336) | Enriched Organic Plus compost microbial communities from Emeryville, California, USA - eDNA 5th pass 37_C Kraft OP (version 2) (version 2) ... | reverse complement strand
GCCCGCGGCGAGTTCCACTTCTCAGCAGCAGCCCAAAACCTCCGCAAAATGGCTAAGATCATCCCATGCCGCTGTCAGCGCCTAAAGAAGTGTGCCGACGCTCGTCGGCGCCGCCCGCTTCTATCAAATGCGTGTTTTTTCAGCAGCATCGGTCGAGAGCTGTCGGTTGAGTCGGGGGCGGTTCGAACGTCAGCTCTTCTCGGGTCTTCTCCTGAGGCGTCCGTCGGCACCCGGCCATGATCGCTCTTGCATTACACATACTCTGACGCCATATAACGTCAGAAGTTGAGGCGAAAGGAAAGTCAGATGGGCTTGGCACAATATGCGGATGGAGGGCTCTTCGCTCCTAGCAAGATCGCCAAAGCATTGCGCACGACCAGCGAAGAAGTCGCCCGTTCAGCTGGCCTTGGCCGCGACGCTGTTCAACGCAAAGATCGAGTGCGCTCGGACAAAACCCAGCGCCGACTGCGTGAACTCGTCGAGATACTCAACAAAGTCCGCGGCCGTTTTGGCTCGGAGCTGATGGCTTACGCCTGGTATCGATCTGAGCCCCTGCCGGGCTTCTCAGGCCAGACACCCATGCAACTCGTCCGAGAAGGGCGGGCGGACGAAGTGCTCGAGTACATCGACGCTGTCGATGCCGGCGTTTACGCCTGATCCTGATCTCCTCCGTGCACTATCAAGGCAAGCTTTTTCGGGCTTTAAACCCGGTCTATGCGCGCGATCCCCTATCGGGTCGGGGCGCAGAACGCTATGGCGGCCGCTTCAACGCCAAAGGCCTTCCAGCCCTTTACACTGCAACTTCGGCGATAACTGCCCTACGCGAAGCGAACCAGATCGGCGACTTGCAACCAACCACGCTCGTTTCCTATTTGGCTGACGTCGAAAATGTCTTCGACGGACGAGATGAAGCCGCGCTCGGCGCCTACGCAATGACGCCTGCGGGTCTTGCGGATCCAAGCTGGCGCGACCAAGAAAAGAAACTGCGCAAGGCACCTACCCAGGCTTTCGCAGAAACTCTCATTGCCGAAGGTCACCACGGTTTGCTCGTGCCCAGCTTCGTGCGCGGAGCGAGAGCCGATGACCTGAATCTCGTACTCTGGAAATGGGGTCCGGCCCTTCCCGCCCAGCTTATTCTCATCGACGACGACGATCGACTAAGTCGAATTTAGCTTCAGGCTGCCTTCGACTCTTCGAAACCCCGATCGGCTATCTCACGCGCTGGCGGATGATGCTGGCGGGCGAGCTGTTGATCCATGGCTCCGAGCATGCGTTAAATACCGCCTTCTGGCGAACCATGGGATGTTCGCCGCGGCGCTATGCTCGCGAGGCGGTAGCGGTGACAGGAGCCTCTTGATCCGCGCCGCCCAGCGCCGGTTTCTTCCTGCGCTGCAAACTTGCCGCTTGTTGTGCCTTGTCTCGGGACGTCGCTTTGCATCCCAGCCCCTTTTCGAACAGTTTCGCAGTAGCTAGTCCGTGTTGCGAAAGGAGTTGCCGCCATGCTTGGCGCGAGCCGGACCAGCAAAGCGGGCGATTGCTTTCGACCTGGTCAACGACGATTTCGCGCACGCGCTCGGCATCTGGTCGCGCTGCCTCCATGCGCGCTTGCCCTGGCTCGTCTGGCCATGGCTTTGAGACACGGCGGGCCGGATAGGCTTGCCATCCCGCCCGGCGCCTTTCAGGGTGGAGCATATGCAAACCGGCCTTGATCATCTCCCGCCAGCCAAGCAGCGCGAGCTTGCCGAGGTCGTGCGCATCCTGTTCGAGGAATTCGAGACCGCGCACGCGCGCGGCAATGCCGACTGGAACCGCAAGGGGCGCGTCCTCAAGGTCATCCTCTATGGGAGCTATGCGCGCGGCGACTGGGTCGATGATCCGATCGGCGGCTATCATTCCGATTACGACATACTGGTCGTGGTCAACTACGACCGGCTCACCGAGTTCGAGCATTGGTCGGCGGCCGAAGATCGCCTGATGCGCGAAGTGACGATCGCGAAGACGCTGAGCGCGCCGGTGAGCTTCATCGTCCATTCACTGAAGGACGTGAACGCGCAGCTCGAGCGCGGGCGCCCTTTCTTCGTCGATATCATCGAGCAGGGCATCGCGCTCTACGAGGCCGAAGGGTTCGAGTTTGCGCAGCCGCGCAACTTGCCGCCCGAGGAAGCGCGGGTCGAGGCGGAGAAATACTTCGAGGAGTGGTTCGCAACTGCAGGCGAGTTTCGCGCAGGAGCTGAATTCCACCGCGAACGTGGCGGTGCTAAAGTCGCGGCGTTCAATTATCACCAAGCGGTCGAACGCTATTATCATTGCTTGCTCTTGTCGCTGTCGCTTCACAGTCCCAAGTCGCATCGCCTCAATTTCTTGCGCTCGCAGTGCGAGCAGATCGCGCCTGCGCTTGCCGAGGCCTGGCCGCGCGGAGACAAGTTCAGCCGCCGCTGTTTTGAGCTGCTGCGCCTCGCATATGTTCAGGCCAGGTACTCGCCTGCGTTCAAAATCAGTGCCGAGGAGCTGGCCTGGATCGGCGAGCGCGTCGCTGTCCTTGAAGGCCTCGTCGAGGCGATTTGCCGCGATCATATTCGGGCGCTCGGCAGCGCCGACCGCGCTGCCGAATAAACAATTGTATCCGAGGTTCGCGCTGTCTCACGCAGCCGAGGCGTTCGGGTAAAGACCGCCGAGCACTGCGCCGAAATGATTTTCAATGCTCGTGGCGCAGCTGCATGACCTTGCGCGCAGCGCAGCTTCATCCTCGATGATCACCTTCCCGCGGCGCGTCGTGATCAACCCCTCGTCGCGCAGACGGCTGACCACGCGGGTAACGAAGGTGCGCCCGACCCCCAGCATGTCGGCGAGCTGCTCGTGGGTGAGTTCGATCTCGGTTTGCCTCGTGCGGCTGGCCGCGGCGAGAAGCCACTTCGCGGCGCGCTCCATGATCGTGTGCGTCGCATTGCACGCAGCCGTCTGGAAAAGCTGCGCGAGGAGGCAGTCCGAGTAGCGCGCGAACCAGTGCCGCAGGCTGATCGAATCGAGCTTGGCCTGCTCGAGCGCCGAGGTCTTTATCCGCAGGAAGCGTCCCGCGAACCTGACCTGCGCGGTTGCAAAGGCAGGGACATGTCCGTTCGAGACGATTCCCCCTATCGCGCCTTCGCTCCCGACAAGCGCAACCTCGACGGCTGCCCAGTCGTCGATGTTGACGCAGAACGCCGCCATCGCCGATCCGCATGGAAACCATGTGTGGAGCACCTCCTCTCCGGCCTCATGCAAGGTTGCAGGGGCCTCAAGATCGAAGACGAGAATGTGGGGCACGAGGCGTCTGCGGTCCTCCTCGGTCAAAGTTGCCAGCAGACCGTTGCTGGCGAGATCCTCTTCGGTTGGCGTCGACATGACTTCCCCTCGATCGAGCGCGGAGCAGCCTATGTCCACTAATGGACTGACAGCGCGCCCCTCCTATGTTACTCGTGAACATAATATTTCAGCGATGCCGCGAAAGGCTCGCCGGTTCCTTTCACTCAGCGCTCCGCGTCGCTGCCTTCGTGACAAAGGTAAAAACTTGCCTCTAGCCTCTGGTTTGCGTTGCCTGCTCTTTTATCCGGCAATATCTGTGGTTTCCCTTATAAGCCTAAGCATTCGCTGGTTCGATCGGCGGAACATTTCAAGAGGGCGCCGCCAGGAAACCATTTTATGACCGACGTCAACTTCGGTGCGGTCGATCTGACCAATTGCGACCAGGAACCGATCCAGATCCCGGGAAGCATTCAGCCCCATGGCGCGATGCTGGTGGTCCATCCCGACCGCTTCACCTTGCTCTATGCGTCTCAAAACGCGCGCGCCCTGACGGGCTATGACGGCCCTCTCGATCGCGGCACGCCCCTCACAAGAATCCTCGGGGAAGAGGCGGTCCATCAGATCCGCAATGCGTGCGCAAAGTCGGGCGGCGGGGAAATCGCAGGCGTCGAACTGGGGCTTCGCCTCGGACATCAAGGCGATCCCGTCGATGTCATTGCCCATTGTTACAAGGAGCGGGTTCTTATTGAGCTTGAGCCCGCGGCCGACGGCGGGAAAAGTTCAAAGGAAGCGCTCGATCTCACCCATGCCCTGGTGCGCCGCCTCGGTGTCGAGACCGAGCTTGAAAGCCTCGCGGCCGCCGGTGCCCGTCTTGTTCGCACGATGCTCGGCTACGACCGCGTCATGATCTACCAGTTTCTTCACAATGGCGCGGGCCGCGTGATCGCGGAGGCAAAAAAGCCCGGCCTTCGAAGCTTCATGGGTCAGCATTTCCCGGCATCGGACATCCCTGCCCAGGCGCGCCGCCTTTATGAACTGAACACGATCCGGATGATCGGGGACGCGGGATACACCCCGGTGCCGCTCGAGCCTGCAGTCGCCCCTGGGGAAGAGCCCGTTGACATGTCGTTCGCGCAGCTGCGCTCGGTCTCGCCGATCCACTGCGAATATCTTCAGAATATGGGCGTCCATGCCTCGATGTCGATTTCGATCCTCGTCGACGGCGCCTTGTGGGGCTTGATCGCATGCCACCACGACAGTCCGCGGATCGTCCCGCTCGCGCTACGCATCGGGGCGGAGCTTTTCGGGCATTATTTCTCGCTTCAGGTCTCGGTGGCCGAGCGGCGCGCCCATATCGTCGCGTCGAGCCTTGCGCGCGAGCGGCTCGACAAGATCCTCTCGGGCCTGTCGGTCGACGAGACATTGCTCGAGGGGCTGCGCGATCACCTCGACGATTTTACGGCCCTTTTCGACTGCGACGGCGTCGGTATCTGGGCGGAAGACCGGTGGGCGTCGAGCGGCCTTGCGCCCGCCGAGGCGGATGCAGAGGCGCTCGTCCGGTTCCTCGCCGGCGAGAAAGAAGATCATGCGCGATCCGAGCCCGCGATGCTCGGCCTTTGGCATACGCAGGATTTGCGCGACGCGACGGGGCTGGACGGTTTCGGGGAAGCGGTCGCCGGGGCGCTCGCAATCCCGCTTACCTCGACGCCGCGCGATTATCTCATCGTCTTTCGCAGCGAGGAAGCGCACCGGATCGAATGGGCAGGCGAGCCGACCCTGAAACGTCTCTCGACGCCCAATGGCGACCGGCTGACGCCGCGCGGCAGCTTTGAAACCTGGCGCGAGGAAGTGCGCGGTCAGTGCAAACCCTGGACCGAGACCGATCTTTCGGGCGCCGACACGGTTCGCACTTACTTGCGCGACGTATTTCTGAAGCAGAACGAAATCAGCGCCGAGGAACGGGCACGGCTCGAGCATCGCCGGCGCATGCTCAACGACGAGCTCAATCACCGCGTCAAGAACATCATCACCGTGATCAAGTCGATCGCGATGCAAACGGGCGCGCACGCGGAAACGGTGGCGGATTATTCGGAATCGCTCGAGGGGCGCCTGCGCGCGCTCGCCTTTGCGCATGATCAGTCGCTGAGTTCCGCGGTGGGCGGCGACCTTTCGACGCTCATTGAGGCGGAGGCCGGCCTTCATCGCCACGGGCCGGGTGCAGACCGGGTCGCTGCGAGCGGAGAAAAGATACGCCTCAATGACCGCGCCTTCGGAGTTCTCGCGCTCGTGATCCACGAGTTGATGACCAACGCCGCCAAATATGGATCGCTGTCGGTACCCGAAGGGCGGCTCGACATCAGCTGGTCGTTCAGCAAAGCCGGGGGATGCGAGCTGCGCTGGACCGAGACCGGGGGGCCGGCGGTGACGCCGCCGACGCGTGAGGGCTTCGGGTCGAAACTGATCCAGACCACGATGGTCTATGATCTGGGCGGACGCGCCGACATCGCTTATCCGCCGAGCGGGATGACAGCGAGGCTCGTCATTCCTGCCAAGCATGTCTCGCTTGTCGGCGCGAGCGAAGCCGAAGGCGAGGCGGCGGCCGAGGAGCCCGAAATCGAAAATCTTTCGGGAATGTCGATCCTGCTCGTCGAGGATCAGGCCCTGGTTGCGCTCGACACCGAGGCGCTATTGCGCCGCCTTGGCGCCGAGGATATCCGGCTATCGCCCGATGCCGCGCATGCCGCCCAGACACTGGAGAGCTTCAGGCCGGACGCCGCGATCCTCGATTTCAATCTCGGGGAAGGAACGTCCGAGGCCGTCGCCGATCATCTTGTGGCGCTCGGTGTCCCCTTCGTGTTCGCGACGGGTTATGGCGACAGCGTCATGATCCCCGATCATCTGAGTGCCGTGCCGATTGTACGCAAACCCGCAAGCGAAGCGAGCGTGTCCACGCAGCTTGCAGAAGCGCGGCGGCGGCTGGCCGGCTGATGACGATCGGGAATCTCGCCCATGAGGCGCTCCGCACGGCAACCGCCGAATGCCACCGGCGCGTCGATCAGATTTATTCGGCCGCAAGGCTGAGCGATCGCCTCGCTTACGGCAATTTCCTGCGCGCCCAGGCTGCGGCCTGCTTGCCTCTTGAAGCATCGCTCGAGCGCGCCGGGGTTGCCGGGGTCGTCGAGGACTGGCCCGAGCGCGTTCGCGGGCCGCTCATTCTCGCCGATCTTGCGGAGCTCGAGATAGAGAAACCCGCCCTGGCAGAAGCGCCCGCCATGACGAGTGCGCCCGCGATGCTCGGCGCTCTATATGTCCTTGAAGGATCTCGCCTTGGGGCCAAGCTTCTGAAGCGCTCCGTGCCTGCGAATTTCCCCGCGGCCTTTCTTGCCGGGACGCGCTCGCTATCATGGCGCTCCTTCCTCGCCCGGATCGACCATCATCTCGGCACGTCTGAACGGCGCGCCGAGGCGATTGACGCGGCTCGGCGCGTGTTTTCGGTTTTCGAGGAAAGCGGGCGGCGCTTCCTCTGATCCTGTTCCGCTGAACGGGCGACGGCAGGGGCGATCATGTCCAAAGCCGCGCCTAGCCTCGAGGCGCGCCTGCGATCCCCTTTGACGCGGAGACGAGCGCGAAGCGCGCCGGCTATATTCTCGCTAATTCGATGGGGTCGGGTCCTCGGAGTCGAGAAGCTGCAACGAAAAACCTTCGCCCCGCTTCGCCGCAACGACGAGGCGATCGGTGACAGCCGAGAGGCTTCGGCGAAGCGCGCTCGCGCAAGCGTCGAGGGCATTGTCGGTGACGATGGCGTCTCCCCAGATTTCATCGAGCAGGTCATCGCGGCTGATGACATCGCCGCGCGCCTGGGCAAGCGCCATCAGCATGGCAAAGCTGCGTCCCGCCATCTCGATCGGCTTGCCTTCCCATGTCGCGGCATTGGTGCTCGCGTCGATGCGCAGCGGACCCATCACGATCGGGTCGGGCTTGCGCAATTTGTCGCGCGCCAGAAGGGCCTTCACCCGGGCGACAAGCTCGAGAAAGGCAAAGGGCTTCCCCAGATAGTCGTCGGCGCCTGCGGAGAAGCCGTCGAGCCGGTCGTCAAGGCCCGTTCGCGCGGTGAGAACGAGGATCGGGATACCGAGTTCTGCCTTGCGGATGGCACGGCAGAGATCGAGCCCGTCGCTGTCGGGCAACAGCAGATCGAGAATGATGGCGTTAAAGCGGCCCGAAGCCGCGAGCTTTTGAACCTGCCGCCCGACGCGCTCCCAGTGCACGGTGAGACCGCGAGCTCTGAGGCCGTGGCTGATGAAACGACCGATGCCGACATCGTCTTCGACCAAGAGGACGTTCATTAAGACTGCTCCAGCTTGATGGCGATCGTGACGGCGCAGCCATCCGGCCGGCGCCACGATCCGATGTTGCGGGCGAACGCGCGGCCGCCATGTTGTTCCGCGACCCAGCGCGTCATCGCGAGGCCAAGACCGCTCCCCCCGCGCGCCTTGCCCGCGTCAGTCTGGTAATAGGCGTCGAAAAGAAGCGGCAACTCCTCGGGCATCACGCCGGGACCATTGTCGGTCACCGTGATCTCTCCCATGCCGTTCTTGACCTCAAGGTGAACTGCGACCTTGCCATCCATCGGGGAGAATTTGAGGGCATTCTCGATCACGGCGAGGAGGGCCCTTTTCAGCCAGACAGCGTCACCGACAACCGGAACCGGCCGGCCAGGCACGGTTTTCTCGACTGCGACGGCGACCGATGCTGCAAAGATGCGGGCATCCTCGATCGCGCCTTCGACGATGGTGCGCAGGTCCAGGCGCGCAGCGTCGAGGTGCAGTTTGCCGTCCGATGCGCGCGCAATGCCGATCATCTCCTCGATCCGGTGGTTCAGGAACTTCGCGGTCGCGTTGATGTGTCCGAGGGCCTCGCGAACTGCTTCGAGATCTTCTGCATCCTCCAGCGCGATCTCGGCTTCACCCCTGATGGCGGTCACCGGCGTGCGCAGTTCGTGGCTGGCTTTCGCGAAGAACAAGCGCCGCGAGGCATCGACATCGTCGAGTTCCGCGGCGCGCTGCTCAAGCAAATGCTCAAGGTGCCGCGACCGGCGCAGAAACAGCCAGCCGCCGCCAAACACGCAAAGAATGACCGAGACCCCGAGCAGGGCAGCATAAGCCTTGACCGCAAGATCCGACCGCTCGAGCCGCTGCTTCGCCATATTGGCCGCGGCGGTGTGGCTCGCGGACCTCGCCTTTACCAGCTCGATGACGCGCGATTGCGGTCTCCCGGCGAGATAGGCCTTCCTGAATTCGGTCGCCGGACGATCTGCCTCGTCGCCGATGTAGCGCGTTTCAAAACGCGATATGGATTTGCCCATTTCGTCGCGGGTGAGCGGGCTGTCGAGTTCGTGCAGCAGCTGGTTGAGTGCAGCCGAATCCTGTGTGTAGATGGCCACACGCTCAGTTTCGTTTCCGTACCGCTCAAGATGAATCAAGAATTGAACGAGTGCGACGAGGATCACCGCTCCGAAGGCATATGCTGTCAGCACCGCGATCCAAGAACCGTAGCCCAGGCGGAATTCGGACCGAAAACGGTATAGCTGATTGTTCCCCTCTGGCACCGGCCAAATCCCCAAAATAAGGCGGTGTCCGCATGTGCGAAACCGATCGGGCAGCCCGGTTAACAGGCTGCATTTTGCGAAACCTGATGCGACGATCAGGTTAAGTTGTTGCACGCATGTTAAAATATGGTCGTACACGGAGGCAAGCGACCATGGGCAGTAAGTACCAAACTGACACGACTGGCGATCCCTTTGCTCACCAGGCCGCCTTTGGTGCGAGATTGAGGTATTTGCGCGAGCGCCGCAATCTGGGCCTCGTCTCCTTCGCACGGCTGGTCGGCGTGAGCAAGCCCACCGTCTGGAAGTGGGAGCAGGGCGTGGTTCGGCCGCGTCAAAGGTCAATCGAGGCTGCGGCCTCGATTCTCGGCGTGACCGAAAGGGAGCTCATCTTCGGCCAGGAGCGGCGCGAGGTCGCTTCAAGGGCGTCCCATGACATGCCGCAGCAATTGAGCGACATCATCAGCGCCTGCAAGGAGCAGATTGCCGATGCGGCCGGGACCGCGACCGACAATATCGCGATTACCATTCAGCTGTAGGATCTCAAACGGCTCGCGGCGAAAAAGCCGGGGCCGTTTTCTTTTGGCTGCCGCGCCTAGTAGCGCAGAGTTATCGTCACATTCTCGGCATTTGTGCCGGCGAGCTCGGCGATGCGCTCCTTGCACTCCTTGATGCCCTCGGCGAGCAGCGACCGGGGCGAAGTCGAGGGCGCATCGGCGCGGCCCTGTTCGGTCGGCTCGAGCTCGCCCGTAAGCAACTCGCGTTCCGAAACGTCAAGAGCCGCGCGTAGCAATTCCAGCGACTTCTGGCGCGGATGGACTTCGCCATTCTCCCATTTCCACATTGTCGGCTTGCTGACGCCGACGGCCTTGGCGAGGCCGGTGAGAGTGAAATTGCGCGCGAGACGCAGCCGCCGAAGACGCGCGCCGAAGGGTTCGGTAGTCGTGGCAGGCGCCGGTAGCGCTTCGGCGTCGTCGGCGCGCGAAAGCAGGCGGGAGAACTCTCGTGTAGGCCTCGGCGCACTTTGCAATTGCGCAGCGCTGAGTACCGCGCGGGTGAGCGGCGCGGCAAACTTGCAGCCGTAGAGGCCGTCGCTCGCCCATATGACGAGCGCGGTTGCTTCTGCCTTGCGCGGCAGGAGGATCGTGACCTCGTCGCCAATTTCGAGATTTGTGCTCGTCTCGAGGAGGAGACCGGTTTCCGAGATATTGTGAACGAGCGCCTGGACCGACTGCCCGCTCGGCTTGGCGGCGGTAACTTCCAGATGCAACAGGCGCCGCGGCGCGCCGCGAAGGTCCGCCGAATCGCGCGTTTCCAGTCTTGCACCAATTGCCATAGCCGTTCCTCCGAAGGGTAACGGAATCTGGCGTCTAATCCGTAAATTATCGGTAAAGATGCAACGCGAACGACCGGAATCGACGAACCGGGTACCGGGCGCTGCCGGTTGCGAGGTCGAGGAGCATCGGCAGTCCAAGGATGTCCGAAAAACGCGTCCTGGGGAGGGGGCAGGTCTGACCGGCCGTCAGATCGTCAGCACCACGCGATCAGACGGCGCATCGTAGCGCACCTCGACGCCGCGGCGCCGGATCTCGTCGAAGCTCACGAAGCCGCCGGAACGCGATTTGCCAAGTTCGTCGGCGATGTCGCCGCGGCCGTGCTGCGCGAGCGCTTCCTTCAGCTTGTCGCGCGCGACGGAGAGCGTTGAATCCTCGCCGACCTGGATCGCGGCCGAACCCGCGTCGACGTCGTTGACGCGCAGCGATTTGCGGATTTCGATCGCGGATCCGCCTTGTTCGGTCCACGCAGAGGGATCGGAAAGATCGAATTTGACACCGAGGAGGCTCGAGGGAAGCGCGAGCGATGGCCGAGCGCTCGCCTCAGGTTTGGCCCCCGCCTGATCGTCATTCGATACAAGAGCAAGGGTGGCATCAGAGGGCAGAGTAGCACCTTCCTCGGACAACTGCGCCTCCTCTTCGCGCGTGAAGGGCGTGGGGGGAGGTAGCGCGACGCTCACGGACGAACGCGAAGCCTTCCGGGCGAAGAGGCTTTCGGGCTCCAGCGTCACATAAGCGGCACAAAGTAAGGCCGCGATCGCAGCTCCGAGCGCGACTTGAAACGCGATAGCCCCGATATCCCTTTCTGGTTCCGGCAACGCCCGAAGCCCCCTCCCTGGAGGCGAGCAATATCGGCGAAAAGCAACCGAGGGTAAACTTGCAAATTTCGAGCGCGAGCTTTTGGGGCACATTCGACGCGTGTCGCGGTCGGTTCGTCCTGTCCGCTGCCGTTCGGCGACCAACTAGCGGAACGCGCGTGTCTTTTTCCGCGTTTATCAAATTCTAACCCAATCGCGGCATACCAACTCCATGAGCAAAACACTTTCCTTTCTCATCAGTCTTGTCCTGAAGGGCGGAGCCGTGCTGCTGGTGGTGAACGAGGTTCGCGGGATGATCCTTGCCATCCCAGTGCTCTACGCGCTTTATGAGGCAGGGGGCACCTGGATGGCGATCTGGCTTGCCTTCTGTTCGCTCGGCGGGATCGCGCTGTCGGTGGTGGTTCCGATGTTTGTCGCCCGAAAGCTGCTGCGCCGCGCGCCGGCCGTCTAGGCTATTGCCGACGCGGGTTCAGGAGCGGGGTCCCGGCGCCGGACACACCGGCCGGCCAGTGCCCAGATCAGCCCAGTGACAGCTATAGAAACATAACCGTCGACGGCGTAATGGTAGCCGAGATGGACCGATCCGATCAGGATCGCGATGAAGAAGGCTCCAAAGAAATAGCCCGCCCGCTTCGATACGCGGCGCATGGCAAGAAAAAATAGGAGGGCGAGCGATACGTGCATCGAGGGCATGGCGGTGATGCCCCGACCTAGCCCTGCGTCGCCCAACTGATGCCACGCTATGAGCCTTTCCTGAACTTGTAATACCATGACCGGGAAATGGGTGTTCGCTTGACGCAGATATTCCATCTGCGCCACAAATCGGGTGTCGCTGAGCATGGGCGCTAGGAAACAGGGCCCGACCGAGGCGAAAGCGGTTGCCATGACGATGCCGAGCAAGGTCCAGCATGCAAAATAGCCGATAAGGTAGCGGGTGCGCAGGTCGCGATCGTCGACGAAAAAGCAAAACCAAACGCCACCAGCGTAGATCAGCAAAATCCAAAGGTGATAGAGTATCGAGAGCCCTGAACTGATCAGCGGATAGCCAATCAGAGGTTGTAACAGGCGCGACGGATCCGTGCCGTGCAGCGCGCGGTCGAGCGTGATCCAAGCGTCGTCCCAAACAAACGCGTTGAACAACGGAATGGCGCTCTTCATGGCAGAAAAGGTGGGCATGAAACCGGCCAGGATGATCAGCATTGGTGGGTTGCACAATAGGTTTCATTAAGGGTTGCATCGCAAGGCGGTGGCCGGGCTCCTCATGCATGGGGGGGACTTCCCACCGTTTATCAAGCTGCGATTGCGGTTTCCCGGGAGGGTGCAAAGACCGAGCCCGATTTGAGCATTGAGCAGGCAACGGCGAGAAGGCGGTCACCGACTGATCTGAGCGCGCGGGCGTGGGTGTGACCCCGGGCGCGCAGAGCGGCATATTTGGCCCTGCTCCTGGAGTCATGCTGTGTGGCAGTCCGCGCCCAGTGATACACAGCATTTGCGAGCCGCCTGTTGCAGGCGTATCGCCGGAGAACGATGCAGCTCTTTCCCGAACGCTTGGTTACGGGCGCGACTCCTGCCAGACTGCGCAAGGCGGCGTAGTCTCGTCGCTGCAGAGGATCGAAGGCTTCTGCGAGCAGCGCGGCGAGGACGATCCTTCCTATTCCTGGCACGGATGCAAGGATCGCCACGTCATGCTGCTCCTCTTGCCCCGGCTTGGTCTCCGCGTCGGGGACGAGGCGGGCAGTCAACGTATCCAGCCGTTGATGGGCGTTCTTGATCTGGCGGTTTACCAGGCGGATCCGCATCATAAGCGTGGCAATATGGTCGCAGGCTGCCTCAGTCGTGCCCGGAGCAACGGTGAGGGGCGGCTGGCGGAGGACAGCGAGCACCTCGGCCGCATCGAGGCGGCGGATGCGATGGCGCTTGAGCAGTTTTTCTATCGTAGTCGCACGCAAGCGTGCGGCTCTAGCCGGCGTCGGCGCAAGCTCCCACAGGTCGAGCAGCCACTCGGCCTCGAGATGTCCACCGAGCTCGAGCATCGCCGGAAAGTATCGCCAGAGCTGCTCGCGCATGCGATTGGTGAGGCGGGTACGCTCGGCAACCAGATCGTCGGTAATGCGCGACCATTCGCGCAGTTCGATGACGACCGGTTCAGCAACCGCGAGCAACCGGAAGCAGCCGCGATCGGTGCGCAAGGCCGAGGCCATCACTTCGGCGTCGCGGCTGTCGTCCTTGGCGCCAGCGAGCGTGAAGCGATCGCGGAAGCGATCCATCTGTTTGGGGTTGATCGCGTGCACGGGGAAACCGCGCTCGAGCAGCGTCTCGACGACGGGCCCGTGCGGTACCTCAATCGCAACC
>Ga0180222_1002713_pt1 | contig 13400 bp, 11 predicted proteins | sample eDN5th37CKraftOP_FD_151336 | JGI IMG/M metagenome (GOLD analysis project Ga0180222, IMG submission 151336) | Enriched Organic Plus compost microbial communities from Emeryville, California, USA - eDNA 5th pass 37_C Kraft OP (version 2) (version 2) ... | reverse complement strand
CCTCACGCACTTCACGCTGATGGCGGTTCCGTTCTTCTTCTTCGCAGCGGCGCTGATGGAGACCGGCGGGCTCGTGCGGCGCATGGTGGACTTCGCCAATGCCCTGGTCGGGCACATGCGCGGCGGTCTCGGGATGACGACGGTCCTGTCCTCCACGCTCTTCGCCGCCATCTCCGGCTCGAGCCCCGCCACCGTCGCCGCCGTGGGGCGTGTCATGTATCCCTCGCTCGTGGCGGAGGGCTATTCGCCGCGCTACGCCATTGGCGCGCTCGCCGTCGCCGGATCGCTCGGAATCCTGATCCCCCCGTCGATTCCGATGATCCTCTACGGTTTTGTCACGGAAACGTCGATTACGCGGCTTTTCATCGCCGGGATCATTCCGGGCCTCATCTACGGCGCCTTGTTGATGGCGATGGCCTACTTCCTCGCCCGGCGGAACAAGACGCCGATCCGGCCGCGCGCGACCTGGCGCCAGCGCGGCCGGGCGGCCCGCTCCGCCGTTCCGGCGCTGATGCTCCCGGTCGTAATCTTCGTCGGGATCTACGGCTTTCCCGGCTTCGAGCTGTTCGGCGTGCAGTACGAGGGCGGCGGCATCTTCACGCCGACCGAGGCCTCGATCATCGCCGCCCTGCTCGCTTTGATCGTGGGCCTGTTCATCTATCGCGAGGCGTCGCTCGGCTCCGTCGCCAAGACGGTGATGGAGACGGCGCCGACCGTTGGGATGATCTTTTTCATCACCACCAACGCCCTGCTGTTCGCCTTCTTCATCACGCAGCTCGGCCTTCCGGCGGCAGTCGGCCGGGCGCTGGTGGAGATGAACATGCCGCCCTGGCTGTTCCTGCTGCTCGTCAATCTGCTGCTGGTGATCGTTGGCCTGTTCCTCGAAGGCGTTCCGACCATCCTCATGCTCATCCCGGTGCTGTTTCCGGCGGCCGTGGCGCTGGGCATCGATCCGGTTCACTTCTGCATCGTCGTGATCGTCAACATCGAGCTCGGCCTGATTACGCCCCCGGTCGGTCTCAACCTCTTCGTGGGCAGCGCCATTGCCCGGATGGAGGTGGTGGAGGTGTTCCGCGCCGTCCTGCCATGGATGGCGGTCACGATCGTGATGCTGATCCTGGTAACCTACGTGCCCGAACTCTCGCTGTTCTTACCGCGTCTGATCATGGGCTAGCGACTTGAGAGAGAAGATCGAAGGGAGGATACAATGAGGATCTCACGACGCGCTTTCACGGCGCTCGGCGGCGCCGCCTTGGCGGGATTGCCGTTCATCCGGTCTGCCAGCGCACAGACGAAGATCATTCTGTCGAACGACAATAATGCGCTCGGCGTGAAGGGGCAGACGTTCGAGCTCCTGAAAAAGGAACTGATCGCTCGCCTCGGCGACAAGGTCTCCGTCGACCTGCATCACAGCGGCTCGCTGTTCGATCAGACGACGCAGGTGCAGGGCGTCCAGCTCGGCAGCGCGCACATCATCGCGCCGGGTCAGGGCATCTATGCGCCGCATGCGCCGAAGATCAATGCCCTGTCCCTGCCCTTTCTCTTCACGACGGGCGCGGCCGTCCAGGAGGCGACCAGCGACCCGCAGATCCGAGCGGCGATCTTCCCCGAACTCGAGGCGAAGAACATCACGCCGATCGCGATCTGGATCAACGGCCCGCGCGACTTCTCCTACCGGCGGCCGAAGCCCGTGCTGGTGCCGGACGACATGAAGGGTGTGAAGATCCGCGTTCAGTCGACGCCGCTCGACCTCAAGACGATGCAGACCTTTGGCGCCAACCCCGTCGGCATCTCCTGGTCGGAAGTTCCCACGGCGATGCAGCAGGGCGTGATCGACATGGTCGAGCCCGTCCCTAACGCCCTGATCGGATCGGGACTGCACGAGATCATTGCCCAGGTGAGCCGCATCAACTGGCAGTACAACTTCTACATTGTCGGGGCCAACAAGCTCTGGTGGCAGTCCATGGACCCGGAGGTCAAGAAGGCCTTCACCGAGGCGCTGGACGTGGCGACCAAATGGAACTGGGAGAACACGGACAAGGCCAACGAGGCCGCCTACGACGTCGTGCGCAAGCTGGGCAAGCCGATCCACGAGATCACGCCGGAGCAGCGCCAGAAGTGGGTCGATGCGGTGCAGCCGCTCTGGAAGGAGTTCGGCGAATCTCTGGTCGGCGCCGATATCATCCAGCGCATCGTTGCGATCGAGCGCAAGAACCAGAAGGCCGCCGGCTGACGCTTCCAATCGCCGCTCGCGCGTGTCCCAGGCGCGAGCGGCAGTCCTATCTATGAAAGACAGAGTGAACGATGGCTGTTCGCATCGACGAAGCGGGTTTGCGCAAGCTGTTCCCGGAAATCGACGAAATCTCCGACCCTACGATCCGCCAGGGTGTGATCGATATCTGGATCCGGACTGGCGCGCGCTGCGCATGGGACCGGTTGGAGGACGTGCCGAAGAACCTCTCCTCCGAGAAGTACCGCAGGCTGACGGACCATATCCGCGGCGTGACCCGCATGGCGATGGCGCTCGCGGAGATCGCCAAGGAACTGCATGGCACGCCCTACAACCGGGACTACCTAATCGCCGCCTGCCTGCTGCACGACGTGAGCAAGCCGCTGGAAACGGACCCGGATCCGGAAGGCGCGCCCACCGGCGGACCGGCGCTTCCCGGCAAGAAGAGCGAGATCGGCAAGAAGCTCCAGCATGCCGCCTTTGCGACGCACGACATCCTGGCCCAGGGCCTTCCCCTCGAAATCGCCCACCTGGTCCTCACGCACACGCACGACAGCAACATGCGGTCGCGCGCTATCGAGGCGTCGTATCTCTTCTATGCCGACTACGCCGACTCCGACGCCGGCATCGCACCGACCGGCGAGAAGGCGTTCGTGGAACGTTGGCATAAGTAGGGAATGCGCGCGCCGCCTTCGGCCGGCATGCCGCTCAGCGCGATGGCGAGCGCGGCCAGGGCAGTCCCTGCTCCGTCCTATGTGCTCTCGCGCTGAATGATTTCGAAGCCGAGATCCATCACGCAATGCGCCCTCTCCCGCCGCGACATCGGCTATTCCGATCGGCCAAATGATCGCGGACAAATGTCTCGGCTCCTGACGCGCGTCACGGTCTGTCCACGGCGAGGCAGCCAAGCGCCGCTTTCCTCGCACCGGCTCAGGCAAACTGTGCGAGCCCGTGTCCGACCGACCAGTTCTCTTTCGCGCTTTCGGTGATGACGATGAAGATGTCCTCAGGCCGCAGGCCCGGGTTTTCGCCGAGCAGTTCGGCGATGCGCCGGAACAGCGCCTTCTTCTGCTCGCCCGTGCGCGTGTCGAAGACGGTCATGCGGACGTAGACGAGATCGTCGCTGCGGGCGATGCCGAAGGCGGCCCCATAGCGGAAGTTCGTCGCCTCGTGCTCGGTGACGGTCATGAACTGATCGTCTTCCGGCACGGCGAGCGTTTCGCGCATCGCGCGATAGAGGCCGTCGAGGATGGCGCGGCGGTACGGTTCCGGCTTCCCAGCGCGCAATGAGACGTGGATGAGCGGCATCGCGGTCGTCCGATTTGTCTTGGCTCCACCCTAGCCGCCGTGCTGTCATTGGAAAATCCTATCGGTCTCGATTTCAGAAATGAGGAATCGAAATGACTGAGCCGCTTCTGGACCTGAATGCGGTGCAAGCCTTTGTCCGCGTTGCGGAACTCGGAAGCTTCACGCGGGCGGCGGAGGCCATGCGGACGACACAGTCGGCCGTCAGCCTGAAGCTGAAGCGCTTAGAGGACCGGCTCGGCCACCGGCTCATCGAGCGGACGCCCCGTTATGTCCGCCTCTCCGCCCGGGGGGCTGCCTTCCTCAGCCACGCGCGCGAGATGCTGGAGGCGCATCAGCGGGCGTTCTCGGTCTTCACCGAAGCGCGGCAGCGTCTACGGATCGGCATCAGCGACCATGTCGCCGGTCCCGAGCTTCCGGCCTTGATCTCGCGAATGAATGCGCAGGATCCGCAGCTGGTGATCGAAATCCAGATCGGATCTTCGGGCGAGCTTCTGCAGAGCTTCGACCGGCGGGAGATCGACACCGTGCTGGTCCGCATGCAGGCCGGGCGCAACGACGGCGAGGTTTTGGCGGAAGAGAAGTTCGGCTGGTTCGCCGCGTCGGACTGGCGTCCGCGTGCCGGCGAGCCGCTGCCGATTGCCACCATGCCCGAGCCGTGCGGCGTGCGCATCATGGCATGCGAACTCTTGGATCGAGCCGGGGTGCCGTGGTCTGAAGTCTTCGTCGGGGGCGGGGTCACCGCGGTCGCCGCCGCCGTGATGGCAAAGCTCGGCGTGGCGGCCTTGGCCCGGCGCATGCTGCCGCTGGGCGCCGTCGATGTCGGCCCTGAACTCAAACTCCCCGAGTTGCCGCGCCTGCCGATCGTGCTTCACTCGCGGGTCGAAGACGAACGGTCGCACAATGCGTTGGCCGCGCTTTCCGCTGCCTTCAGGAGCGCGGTGCGGGACTGACCGGGCCCAGCGTGACAGAGCGAGGCTTGTCAGTCCCGCGGGACCAGCCCTTTCGAATGTTCCGGGAGTTCGGTATCGGCAAACAATTCGGGATGTGCGGTCGCGATCCGCGGCAACGCCAGCAGGATTTCGCGCAGGTGCCGGCGCATCGCGGCCTCGGCGCCGTCCGGGTCGTGCGCCGCCAGCCGGTCGAGAATCACTTCGTGCTGGCGGATCAGCAGCGGCATGGGCGAGGCATCCGAGAGGCTGATGTAGCGCACGCGGTCGGTCTGGATGCGCGCGCCCTCCACCACCCGCCACGCATAATCGCAATGGACGATGTCGGCGATGGCGCGGTGAAACGCCTCGTCGTGCTCATTGAAGCGCCAGTAGTCGTTCGCCTCCGCGGCGGCACGCTGCGCCGCCAATAGCGCCTTGAGCGCATCGATCTGCCGGGGCGTGGCGAGGCGGCCTGCATCGCGGGCGATGTCGCATTCGATCGCCTCGCGAACATAGCGGGCATTGGCGACCTCTCGGACCGAGATTTTTAACACAAAGGTGCCGCGGCTGGGCCTGATCTCGACGAGCCCCGCCTCGGACAGCTTGATGAAGGCCTCGCGCACCGGCTGTCGGCTGATGCCGAAGCGCGCGGCAACATCCTTCTCCGACAGGGCCGCACCGGGGCGGAGTCGCAATTCGGCAATATCCTGCCGCAACGCACTCATCACCTGCGGTGCAATCAATTCGTTGAGACGAAGCATCGCGGCCTTGTGTTCCCCCCTGGCGGAGGTATCATACCGGTATGGTGCCATACCACAAGCGAGGCGGAACTCGCGGGTCTGCATCAAGGGAGGATCGCTATGAATACGTCGAAGGCGGCTTTTCGCCTGACCCGCCGCAACCTGCTCGCCACCGGCGCGGTCGCACTCGCGATGCCGGCCGTTGTCACCAGCGCACAGGCGCAGAAGAAATTCGTCTGCAAGATCGCTCATACCGAGGGGATCGGCACGCCGATCACGAATGCCTTCGATGCCTGGGCCAAGACTCTGAAGGAAAAGAGTGACGGGCGCATCGATGCGCAGCACTTCCCTGCGGCGCAGCTCGGCGGTCTCGCCGAAGCGCTGGAAGGCAACCGCATCGGCACGATCCAGGTGACGACCGCCGGCCCCGATTCCGAAGAAGCCATCGCGCCGGAAATCGCCGCGTTCGGCGGTGCGCCGGGCTTCATCTACAAGAACGAAGAGCATGTCGACGCGGTGCTGCAGGGCCCGCTCGGCCAGAAGTGTTCCGACATCGCGCGGAAGAAGACAGGGGTGGAGTTCGTCGCCTATGGCGAAACCGGGTTCCGCCATATCCTATCGAAGAAGCCGGTCGCCTCCCTCGCCGACCTCAAGGGCGTGAAGATCCGCGTCCCGCAGCTGCGCATCTGGGTCGACTTCTGGACGCTGCTCGGCGCCGCTCCGACGCCGCTGCCCTACAGCGAGCAATATTCGGCGCTTTCCACCGGCATCATCGATGCCATCGATTCGGACGTGTTCTCGATCGTCGGCTTCAAATTCCACGAACAGGCCAAGCATCTGACGCTGACGGGACACTGGTTCCTGCCCAAGGCCGTTCGTGTGAACGCCGCCTGGCTCGACAGCCTTCCTGAGGATCTTCGCAAGCTGGTGCGCGAATCCGCAAAGGAAGCCTTCGCCGAACAGCGGCGGGTCAACCGCGCGCTGGCCGCCGAGACGCTCACGGAGCTGAAGCAGAAGGGCGTCGAGGTGCGAGAGCTCTCCAAGGACGAATTGGGCAAGATGGAGAGCACGACGGCCGTTCTCTACGACCAGTTCGGGTCCAAGAGTCCCGAGACTGCGGAGATGATCAAGCAGATCCGCGCGCTGGCCTAAGGCGGTTGGAATGAGCATGGATGCAGGGATGAGCGCCGCATCGACCGATGCGGCGCCGGAGGCGTCGCGTTCCGGTCTCGTCCTCGCGGTCGACCGCTTCGTCGAGACGGTCTGCGTTGGACTGATGCTGGTTGCAGTCGCCGTGTCCTGCGTGCAGGTGGTCCTGCGCTACGGGTTCCATTCAGGCCTGCCCTGGGCCGAGGAACTGGCCACTTGGGTGTTCGGCTGGGCCGTGTTCCTGGGCATGGCACTGGTCACGGGACGCGACGCACACATCTCCATCGACGTCGTGACACGCCTGCTGGCGCCGCGCCCGCGCGCCATGCTCGAGCTGTTCAACCGCGCCGTGATGGCCGCGGCCAGCATCATGCTGGTCGTGCACGGCTGGGACTATGTGAACCGCGCCATTGCCGCCTCGCCCGCGCTGCAATGGCCGATGAAGTACTTTTTCCTGGCCGTTCCGGTCGGCGGCGCCCTGAACCTGTTCTTCCTTCTTTGGCCCAAGAGCGGCAAGTCTCTGACACAGGGGCTGACCGTCATCGCCGGCGGCATCGCGATCTATCTTGCAGTGCGCTACGGCGCGGCAGAGCTCTACGGCGAGAGCGGCAGTGCCATCGTGCTGGTGATCGTCGGCGTCGCTGCCATCATCCTCGGCGTTCCGGTCGCCTTCGCCCTCGCCTTCGGCGCCTTCGCCGCGTTCGCGCCGTTCAACCAGATCCTTCTCGTCACCATCTCGCAGAACATGGCGGCATCGCTGAACTCGTTCACGCTGCTGGCCATCCCCTTCTTCATCCTGGCAGCGGCGGTGATGAATGCGGGCGGGATCACGCCACGCCTGATCGACCTCGCAATCCAGCTGGTCGGACACCTGCGCGGCGGGCTCGGGCAGGCCAATGTGGTGACCAACACCATGCTCGCCGGCGTTTCGGGCTCGTCGACTGCGGACGCCTCGACCATTGCCAAGCTGATGGTGCCGGCGATGGAGCAGCGCGGCTATGCGCGGCCGTTCAGCGCGGCGTTGACGGCCGCGGCGGCGACGCTCGCCAACATGATCCCGCCGAGCCTCGGCCTCATCGTTTATGCCGCGCTCGCGTCGGTGTCAGTCGGCGCCCTGTTCGTGGCGACGGTGGTACCGGGCCTGCTGGTCGCGGCGTCGTTGATGCTGACGGTCTTTCTGATTTCGCGGAAGCGCGGCTATGGCGGCGACCTGCCGAAGCGCTCGCTGAACGAACGGCTTTCCTCGCTGGGCCTGGCCATTCCCGCGCTCATCCTGCCGGCCATCATCGTCGGCGGGGTACGCTTCGGCGTCTTCACCGCGACCGAGGCCGGGGCAATCGCCTTCATCTACGCCCTGCTTTGCGGTGCCCTGCTCTACCGCGCGCTGACGCCGGCGAACCTGCTGGCGGCGATCCGCGAGTCCGTGTTCGACACGGTGGCGATCGTGATCATCATTGCCGCGGCCGCCCCGTTCGCCTGGGTGCTGGCCTTCGAGCAGATTCCGCAGAAGATCGCGGAAGAGCTCGGCGCGCTGGTGGCGCATCCCTGGGCCTTGATTCTGGCGATCAACGTGTTCCTGCTGATCGTCGGCCTGTTCATGGAGATGATCGCCTCGCTGGTCATCCTCGTGCCGATCCTGGTTCCCCTCGTTGTCGCCGCCGGTGTCGACCCGGTGCATTTCGGCATCGTCATCGTGCTCAACCTGGTGATCGGCGCGCTGACGCCGCCGCTCGGCGTGCTCGTCTTCACGACGGCACGGGTCGGCGGCGCCAATCAGACCGACACGTTCCGCGCCGTCCTCCCGTTCCTGGTGGCGCTGGTGACCGTACTCATGCTGATCACCTACGTGCCGGCGCTGGCGCTGCTGCCGGTGGCGTGGCTGGGCCCGTAGCAAATCCATTGCAACGAAGGACTGACAGACGGTGACGAAGACACGTATTGCGATCGTCGGCCTCGGCATGGCCGTGACACCGCATGCAAAGGGCCTGATGGATCTCGCCGACACGGTGGAGGTCGTCCGCGCTTTCAGCCCGAGCGCGGCGCGGCGCGACGCGTTCGCCGCGCGCTTCCCCTTTCCGCTTTGCGACAATCTCGATGCGATCCTGAAGGACGACAGCATCGAGGCCGTGGCCGTCTTCACGCCGGCGAACACCCATGCGGAGATCGGGCTCGCCTGCGCCGCCGCGGGCAAGCACGTGCTGATGGAAAAGCCGCTCGATATCACGACGGAACGCGCCGTCGCCCTCGTCGAAGGCTGCCGCCGCGCCGGCGTCAAGTTCGGCGTCGTGCTCCAGCATCGGTTCCGTCCGGCGGGAATGCGACTTGCCGAGATCCTGCGCGACGGCGCGCTCGGCGCGATGGTCGGCTGCTCGACCGTGATCCGGCTGTGGCGGCCGCAAAGCTATTACGACGAGCCGGGGCGTGGCACCTTCGCCCGCGATGGCGGCGGAGTGCTGATCTCCCAGGGGATCCACACGCTCGATCTGATGCTGAGCCTGGCCGGCCCGATCGATCAGGTCACCGGCTTCGTGACGACGACGCCCGTCCACCGCATGGAAACCGAGGACATGGTCTGCGCGGCGGCGCGTTTCGCCAATGGCGCGCTGGGTACGATCGATGCGACGACGGCGGCCTATCCGGGCTTCCTCGAGGAGATCGTGCTGACCTGCGAGAAGGGCACGGCGGCGCTGCGCGGCACCGAGCTGCGGGTCCAGTTCCACGACGGGCGCAGCGAGACGATCGAGGCCGACAAAAGCCCGGGCGGCACCGGCTCCGACCCGATGGCCTTTCCGCACGATTACCATCGCAGCGTGATGGCCGATTTCGTGGACGCAATCCGGACCGGCCGCGAACCGAAAGTGACGGGCGAAGAGGCGCTGAAGGTTCACCGCCTGATCGACGCGCTGATTGCGGCGGGCAAGTCGGGTCAGCCGGTGACGGTCGCGCGATGACCCGGCCGCTCCGCTTCGCGGCGATCGGCCTCGACCATCGCCACATCTATCATCTCGTCGGCGAATGCATCGCTGCCGGTGCTGAATGCGCGGGCTACTGTCCGAGCACGAGCGATCCGCGGGTGCTCGAGGGCTTTCGCGAACGCTTCCCCGCGCTCGCTGCCGTGGAACGTGCGCGGCTCTTCGACGATCCGACCATCGATTTCATCGTGTCGGCGGCGATCCCGCGCGACCGGCCGGGCATCGCCATCGAGGCGATGCGGCGCGGCAAGGACGTGATGGTGGACAAGCCCGGTGCCACGACGCTGGCGGATGTGGAGGCGATCGAGCGCGTGGTGCGGGAGACGGGCCGACTCTTCTCGATCTGCTTTTCGGAGCGATTCGTCGTGCGTGCCTGCGAAGCGGCGTCCCGGTTGGTGGCGGAGGGCGCGATCGGCCAGGTCGTGCAGACGGTGGGCCTCGGCCCGCACCGGCTCAACCGTGCGATCCGGCCCAGTTGGTTCTTCGAGCCCGAAACCTATGGCGGCATTCTGGTCGACATCGCCTCGCATCAGATCGACCAGTTCCTGCACTTCACCGGCGCGTCCGATGCCGAGATCGTCGCCAGCGCGGTGGCGAACCACGCGCTGCCGGATGTCCCCGCCTTCGAGGATTACGGGGAGATCCTATTGCGATCGCCGAATGCGTCGGGATTCATCCGCGTCGACTGGTACACGCCCGACGGGCTCGCCACCTGGGGCGACGGCCGGCTGTTCCTGCTTGGTACGGAAGGCTATATCGAGCTGCGCAAGTATATCGACGTGGCCGGTCGCGACGGAACCGACCATCTGTTCCTCTGCAATCGGGACAGCACACGCCATATCGACGCGCGCGGCGAGCCGCTCACCTATTTCGGCAACTTTCTCCACGACGTGAGAAACCGAACCGCGACGGCAATGCCGGAGGGACACGCGCTGCGCGTCACGCGGCTTGCCATCGCCGCGCAGAAGCAGGCCGCACGCCTATCGCGGTGATCCCGCCGCCGGCGGACCGGGACGGCGGTGCGCGCGACGCCCGCCGTTCATTATCCCACCATCATCCACTCACGAGTGCGTGATCGTGTCGCGAAAGGCCTGTTCTCGCGGGCGGGCGCTTCCAAGTGATCACGTCGTCCACTTTTTTCTGCTTCCCTTGCGGCATTCCGATTATTGTTCGTCGCCGCCTCCGACCCTCAAAAAATTTCGCGCCGGTTCCGACGCGCGACATCTTACTTCCGAGCGACGCTGCGACAGCCGCGTCGCGCACCCGATGTGAGGCAGTGACAAAGCTGCGGTAGCCGTAGGGCGGATTGCATCGGCGAAAAATGCGGGCATAGAGTTGCGCCCGTTGCAATCTCGGGGGGGAACGCGGTTGTTACTGAAGATCTCGGCGCTGATCGACGCGGTGAACGATCGCGTCGGTCGAGGCTCCGCTTGGCTGATTCTGGTCGCCGTCATCATCTGCGCGACCAACGCGACGACGCGGAAGCTGTTCGATCTGAGTTCGAATGCGTGGCTGGAAGCACAGTGGTATCTGTTCTCGGCCGCCTTCCTGCTCGCAGCCGGCTACACGCTGAAGTACGGCGAGCACGTGCGCGTCGACTTGCTGTTCGGCCGCCTCTCCCGCCGCACGCAGCTCTGGATCGAGATCGTCGGCACGATCCTGTTTCTCTTCCCGTTCTGCATCATCACCATCTATCTGGCGTGGCCGGCCTTCGTTGAGAAGCTGGCCACCGGCGAGGTGTCGAACAATCCCGGCGGACTCATCCTTTGGCCCGCTTGGGCGCTCATTCCGCTCGGCTTCGTTCTGCTCGCCCTGCAAGGGATCTCGGAACTCATCAAGCGCATCGCGATCCTCCGCGGCGTCTTGCCAGACGTTGCCGCGGCTGCAGACGCCGAAGCGGAAACGCTCTGACCGGATCCCGCCCATGATTGCCTTCCTCGCGGAAAATCTCGCGCCCATCATGTTTCTGTCGCTGGTGGGCGTGCTCCTGATCGGCTACCCGGTCGCCTTCGCGCTCGCCTTTGTCGGCTTCGTCTTCGGCTTCATCGGCATCGAGCTCGGCCTTCTGCCGGTCAATCTGTTCGGCGCGATTCCCGACCGCATCTTCGGCCAAATGTCGAACGAGACGCTGCTCGCGATCCCGTTCTTTACGTTCATGGGTCTTATCCTGGAACGGAGCGGCATGGCCGAGGACCTGCTCGACACGATCGGGCAGTTGTTCGGCCCCGTTCGCGGCGGGCTCGCCTTCGCGGTGATCTTCGTCGGCGCGATCCTGGCGGCGACGACCGGCGTCGTCGCCGCGTCGGTCATTTCGATGGGCCTGATCTCGCTGCCGATCATGCTGCGCTATGGCTATGATCGGCGCGTTGCCGCCGGCACGATCGCGGCCTCCGGGACGTTGGCGCAGATCATTCCGCCCAGCCTCGTCCTGATCGTCCTCGCCGATCAGCTCGGCCGCTCGGTCGGCGACATGTACAAGGGCGCCCTCGTTCCCGGTCTTCTGCTCGTGGCCGCCTATGCCGCCTACATCGTGGTAATGGCGATCATCCGGCCGAAGAGCGCGCCCGCCCTCCCGCTGGAGGCGCGGACGCTGCGGGGATGGAAGCTGCTGCAGCGCGTGATCATCTCCCTCGTCCCGCCGTTGGTTCTGATCTTCCTCGTGCTGGGTACGATCTTCATCGGCCTCGCGACGCCGACCGAAGGCGGCGCGATGGGTGCCGTCGGCGCGCTGGCACTTGCGATGATCAACCGCCGTCTCGACCTGGAGATGGTCAAGTCCGCGCTCTACGCCACGGTGAAGCTGTCGTCTTTCGTTATCTTCATCCTGCTTGGTGCCCGCGTCTTCTCGCTCACGTTCTACGGCGTCAACGGCCACGTCTGGGTCGAGCACCTGATGACATCAGTACCCGGCGGCGAGACCGGGTTCCTGGTCGTCTCCAACGTTCTCGTCTTCTTCCTGGCCTTCTTTCTCGACTATTTCGAGCTGGCCTTCATCATCATTCCCTTGCTCGCGCCGGTGGCGGAGGGGCTCGGCATCGATCTGATTTGGTTCGGCGTCATTCTCGCGATCAACATGCAGACGTCGTTCATGCATCCGCCGTTCGGATTTTCGCTGTTCTATCTCCGATCGGTCGCACCAAGCCGCGCCTACAAGGACAAGGTCACGGGGCAAACGATCCAGCCGGTGACGTCCGGCCAGATCTACATGGGCGCCATTCCGTATCTCGCAATCCAGGTGGCGATGGTGGCTCTCGTCATCGCGTTCCCGCAGCTCGTGCTCCACTACAAGTCCGGCCAGAAAACGATCGATCCCTCGAAGATTGAACTCAACGTTCCGATGCCCGGCGAAGGTGGCGCCAATCCGTTCAATGCGCCCCCGCCGCCTTTCGGCGCCGAGTCCTCGCAGATGGAGCCGCCGAGCTTCGGCTCACCAACGCCCAGCTTCGGCTCGCCGACCCCGAGTTTCGGGGCACCGGAGGAAGGCAAACGCTGACACGAAACGCGCCGGAGAGAACGGCGACCCGACATTGCGGCCCGCAGGGGCCGACGGCATCCAAGCAAGGAGGATGAAATGACCAAAGGAGTGAGCCGCCGCAGCGTCGTGACCAAGGGCGCTTTGGCGGGCGCCGCCACGGCGGCGGCATCGACGCTGGCCGCCCCGGCCGTCGCGCAGGGGCTGCCGACGTTGCGCTGGCGCCTGACATCGGGCTTTCCGAACAACCTCGACACGATCTACGGCGGTGCCGTCGTCATGGCCGAGGCTCTGTCGAAGATCACCGAAGGCAAGTTCCAGATCCAGGTCTTCCAGGCCGGCGAGCTGGTTCCCGGGCCGCAGGCGATCGACGCGGTGAAGGGCAACACGGTCGAGCTGGCGCATACCTGCGGCTATTACTTCACGGGCAAGGACCCGACCTTCGCCATCGGCTCCACCATCCCGTTCGGTCTCAACGGCCGCCAGCAGAATGCGTGGCTGTACCATGGCGGCGGCAACGAAGCGTACAACGCCTTCCTTGCCGATTACGGGGTTGTCGGCATTCCGGGCGGCTCGACGGGCGCCCAGATGGGCGGCTGG
>Ga0180222_1002712_pt1 | contig 13400 bp, 10 predicted proteins | sample eDN5th37CKraftOP_FD_151336 | JGI IMG/M metagenome (GOLD analysis project Ga0180222, IMG submission 151336) | Enriched Organic Plus compost microbial communities from Emeryville, California, USA - eDNA 5th pass 37_C Kraft OP (version 2) (version 2) ... | reverse complement strand
GCCGATCACCGCAACGCGGTGCATCAGGTCCGGGCTGATCCCGGTTTCGGCGGCAAGCTTCATGTAGGTCGGTCCGAGAGCGTCGAGCGCGATCGTCAGGCCGCCGGAGGCCGATCCGGTCAGCGCCGCGAGGATATTGGTCGCGACCGCGAGCGACACCAATGGCCCGCCATCAATCGACAGGACCCAGTCGCGCACCACGGCGAAGGCCGGCAGCGAGGCGACCACCGCGCCAAAACCCACGAGGCTGGCGACGGAGACGATCGGCAATACCGACGCATTGGCGCCGGCGGTCATCGTGGCCCGTAATGCCGGGACGCTGCGGAAATTGATGGCGATCACGGTGACAATTCCGACCAGGAGGGCGACCATCACCGACCACAACCCGCCGACAGCCGACAGGCTGGTCGCGCCCCATTGCGGCTCTGCAAGAAAAGCAACATCCATCCGGGGCAGAATGACGAACGACATCAGGAGATTGACCGCGATCACCATGGCGAGCGGCAGGAATGCGAGCCCGATCGGCGGTCCGGCCGGCGCTTCCGTGCTCTTGCGAATCTCGGCGGGGTCGAATTCGCGGGCGGTGGTGGCGCGCTCGCGGACGATCGGATCGTCCGCGGCCTGATCGGTAGCGTCGGCTGCAATGACGCCGAATCCCTCGCCTTTGATGCGCGCCCTGGCCTCCGCGCGCTTCAGCCACCACATTCCGAAACCGAGCATGATGACGGATGCGATGATGCCGAGCCCCGGCGCCGCGAAGGGTGTGGTTCCGAAAAACGGCATCGGGATGGCATTCTGGATCGCGGGCGTGCCGGGCATCGCGGACATGGTGAAGGTGGAGGTGCCGAGCGCAATCGCCGCCGGCATCAGTCGCCGGGGTACGCCGGCCTGACTGAACAGCGCCATGCCCATCGGTGCGATGACAAAGAAGGCGACGAACAGGCTGACGCCGCCATAGGTGACGATGGCGCCTGCCAGCACCACTGCGAGGATCGCGCGCTCGGCGCCGAGCTTCGTCACCATGTCATTGGCGATCGACGTCACCGAGCCGGAATCTTCCATCAGCTTGCCGAACAGCGCGCCGAGCAGAAACAGCGGGAAGAACTGCGCGATGAAGTCCGCCGCATTGCTCATGAAGGTTTGCGTCCAGCTGGCGAGCAGCGGATAGCCGGCAAACGCAGCCGCAATCAGCCCGGCGATTGGAGCAAGCACGAGGATGCTCGACCCGCGATAGGCGAAGAAGATCAGCCCGGCGAGACCTAGGAGGATGCCCAGAAGGCCCATGGCTCACTTCATCTCGGCGATCAATTGGTCGATGTCCAAGGTCGACCGCTTGCCAATGTCGTCCGCATGTGCGGTGAGAAATTCCTCGCCGGCCTTGCGGCCTTCCTCGCGCAACATGCTGATGAACTCCCATTCGGCGTTCAGCTTGGATGACGCGCCGAGCTTGCCCATGATGGCGTTGCGAACCATGTGCACGCGCATGCGGCCCCACGCGGCGCCTTCGCCGGTCTCGGCATTCGCCACCTGGCGCAGCAGCGCCATCATCTTCAGCTCCTTGATCAGCACCGCGTTGAACGACACTTCGTTCAGTCGATTGAGAATGTCGTGCGCGGATTTGGGCGTTCCCGGACGCTCCACCGGATTGATCGGAATCAGAATCGTGTCGTCGGAGACCAGTTCGTTGACGAGCGGCGCCATGGTGGGATTGCCGGAATAGCCGCCGTCCCAGTAGCTCTCGCCGTCGATCTCCACCGCCTGAAAGAGCGTCGGCAGGCATGCCGATGCGAGCAGGACTTCCGGGGTGATCTCGGCATTGCGGAAGATGCGCGCTCGGCCGGTCCGAACGTTGGTTGCGGTGATGAACAGCTTGATGGGCGAATTGCGCAGCCGGTCGAAGTCGATGTGCTTGGTGAGGATCGGCGCCAGTGCATTGAACCCGCCGGGATTGAGATCATAAGGCGAGTAAAGCCGCGACATCACATCCATGAAGACGAACAGGGGAGAGTGATCGAGCGACCAGCGGCCGAGGGCGCGATCCACGGGACCGCGCTGAAACGGGCTGAATCGCGCCGCTTTGGAGACTTCGCGCCAGTAGGTATCGAGCGCCCCTCGCGCACCTTCCGCGCCGCCCGCGGCAAAGCCGTCCGCAAGGAGCGCGGCATTCATCGCCCCCGCCGATGTTCCGGAAATGCCCTCGATCTTCAGCCAGGGCTCTTCGAGCAGGCGGTCGAGGACGCCCCAGGCAAATGCGCCATGCGATCCGCCGCCCTGCAAGGCGAGATCGACCAGCACAGGCTCGCGCGCGAAGCGGCCCGGCCCGGATGCGGAAGTCTCGGTCGTGGTCATTCCGGCCAACCAGGCTCCCGATGTGATGAGACGCAAGAAGGTTTGAGACGGAGCAACGTCGCGACCTTGCGCACGGTCTGGTGCGCCGGGTCCTGTCTTCGCAGGATTAGCCGCGTGCGACTTGGGACGATAGTCACGATCCGGTGTCTGCGGCGCGATGCTTGGCTTGCAGGCGAGGAGGGGTTGCGATCGGCGAGGCGACATGGCGCCCGAGGCGGCGATGTTTTATTAAGGGCCACCGCCGTGGAATAAAAACCGCAGCGCGGCGGAGGAGTGCGATGCTGGCAGCGATTCGTGGCCCGGTGCTGACCTATACCGGCGATCCGTTCGAGGATGGCCTCGAGCGCACGATGGTCTACGAGCCCGACGCTATCGTTGCGATGGACGAGGGCGTGATCACGCATTTCGGGCCGGCCGCGCAGATCAAGGATGTGCTTCCGGCAGGCACGGAGATCCGCAGCTACGGCAGCGATGCGCTGATCTCGGCCGGCTTCGTGGATTGCCATGTGCATTTTCCGCAAACGCCGATGATCGCCTCGTATGGCGACCAGCTGCTCGAATGGCTCAACGCTTACACGTTTCCGGTCGAGCAGAAATTCTCGGACAAGGCCTTCGCGAGCAGCGTCGCGAAGGTGTTTCTTCGCGAGAGCCTCCGAAACGGCATCACCAGCGCCTGCGTTTTTTGTACGGTGTATCCGCAATCCGTCGACGCGCTGTTCGAGGAGGCCGAGCGGCTTGGCATGCGGCTCGCGGCCGGCAAGGTCATGATGGATTGCAATGCGCCCGGTGCGCTTCTGGATACGGCGCAGTCGGGCTACGACGAATCGAAGCGGCTGATCGGCAAATGGCATGGCCGCGGCCGCCTGCTTTACGCGATTACGCCGCGCTTCGCGGGCACCAGCAGCCGCGCTCAACTGGAGGCGACAGGGACGCTCTGCAATGAGCATCCCGATTGCTTCATGCAGACGCATGTTTCCGAAAACAAGAGCGAGGTCGCGTGGATCGGTGAGCTCTTTCCGGAGCGAAAGGGCTATCTCGACGTCTACGATCATTATTCGCTGTGCCGGCCGCGCGCCATTTTCGGCCACGGCATCTATCTGACCGAGCCGGAGATGCAGGTGATGCATCGCACCGGGTCCGCCATCGCGCATTGTCCGACGTCGAATTTCTTTCTCGGCAGCGGCGCGTTCGATCTCGCGCGGGCGGTCCGGGCGGATCGCCGGGTCCGTGTCGGGCTCGGGACCGATCTGGGTGCCGGCACGTCGTTTTCGATGCTGGCGACGCTGAACGAGGCCTACAAGGCGGGGCAACTGAACAACTACGCGCTGTCGGCCGGACACGCCTATTATCTGGCGACGCGGGGCGGCGCGCGCGCCATGTATCTCGACGACAGGATCGGCAGCATCGCGCCCGGCATGGAAGCCGATCTCGTGGTGCTCGACATGAAGTCGACGCCGCTGATCGACTATCGCATGCAGTTCGCCAAGACGTTCGAAGAGGCCCTGTTCATCCAGATGATGCTGGGCGACGACCGCGCCGTGCAGGCGACCTATGTCGGCGGCAAGCTGGTCTATGCGCGTGATACGGCAACGCCGCTCGCGCCGCCGCCCTTGAGCGCAAGCGCGGCGAGTGCGTAGCCGCCGGACGCGCCGTCGATGAAGTGCACGTGATCGCTCTGCGCGGGAAACGGCGCGAAGCAGGTCATCATCGCGGCGTGCTGGCGATGCAGGCCGAAGCGCACGATGCCGGCGTCGGCAGCGTCGGACAACTTGCGTTCGATCTCGTCGGCAAGCTCCGGCGTGCAATCAATGATCATCCGCAGCGCATCGTCATATTTGCGAAAGTCAGAATTCGCGACGAGCTGTTGCAGGTAAATGCCCGGCACGAAACGCCCAACGCGCAGGCGGAACCGGAAAATCAGGTAATAGAGAAACGTTCGCGCCAGCGCCGCGAAGCGGCGGAGCAAAAGCGGGATATGCGCATGGCGTGACGCATGCGCCTCGAGCGTCGTCCCTTTATTCGGCCACGCGAAAGCCGGACCTCCCGGCGGCAGCGGCGAGAATGCCTTCTGCTCCGCAAGCAGCACCAGCTCTTCGACGACGCGCCGGAAGTCGGCGCTTTCGGCGTGTTCGCCCGGCATCACAAGCACCGCCAGCACGACGCCGTGCCGCGACGGGATTTCCTCAAAGCGGCAGGACAGCCCGCTCAAATCGGGACGCGAGCCGGAAGGCGCGGGCTCCACGGCAAAGCGACCTTCTTTCATGGCCGCCTCCGCAAAGGCGATCCCGCCGCCCATGAACATCGCATAGGATACGTCCTGCGACGGGCCAAAGCGCGCAACGCGCACATCCAGCCCCTGATCGCGGATCTCCTTCACGGGGACGAACGCCCCGCGCATCTGCAACGCAAGTTCTTCGCTGGCCCAGCGCAAGGTTTCGGCGACCGTCTTGCGCGCGATGTCGGCCCATGCCGGGGGAACGGCAAAGCTCGCGCCGTCGCCGCCGAACACGAACGGGAATTCGCGGCCCAGCGCGTTCGAGAGCGCCGCGATGATGGCGGCGCCCGCCATGTTGACGGCCTTGTAGCGGTTTTCCTGAATCTCGCGGGTCGAGCCGACAATGTCGGTGGTGCCGATCAGCCAGTCCTGCGGTAGCGGGTGATACAGGCTTTCGTCCATGATCTGGGGAAAGCCGCGAAAGACCGGAATCCGATCATAGAAAGTTGAACTTTCGTCCTGCTCGTTCACCGATCACCCCGTCACCGCCCGCGCTGCATCGCTACCGGTTTGCGGATTCGAACCAGCGCAGGAAACGGCCGGCGGCCACGCCGCGCATCAGCGCAAGATTATATTCTACAAAAATGTCCGGCCTGTCCCAGCCATCTGTCGGCCAATTCGCCAATGCGCGCTCCAGCCGCGGCAGGTCGATCGCGCGGCGGGCGAGGGGGGATTGCGCCAACGTGGCGATGTCGCGCGCGAGCGCATCGCGCTGACCGCCGATCCTCTCGAACCAGTCCGCGTCCTGCACGCCATGCAGGCGGTTGGTCAGGACCTTTTCGGGCAAAAGTCCCCACATCGCCCGGCGGATCAGCGACCGGTCGATACCCTCGGCAAGATACTGCTCGGGCGGTATGCCGAAACAATAGGAGACGACATCGATATCCGCTGTCGGATCGCGGATTTCCACTCCGGTCAGCGCTTTCTCGGCCGCATTCCAGTCGCCGGCGTAATCGGCCAGCATAAGGCTCTCAAAGCGTTCGTCTCGCCGCCCGCGATAATGGAAGTCATGGCCATCTCGGCGCGCGCGCGCATCGACACCTGCCTCCGCTGCAAATTCGGGCCGGATCGGCGCGTGTTGTTGCCAGGGAGCGCGCCCCGCCGGATCGCGCATGCGCGCCATCAGGTCGGCGAACCGGCCGGGCAGGATCGGATCGACGAACAATTGCTTCGCCGCTCGCAGGCGCGAATGCGGCGTATTACGGTAATACAAATGCCATTGCCGGAATGCGGTGAGCCACCGCCCGCTTTTCAGGTGGTCCGCAGCCTGCGACCAGCCGTTCCAGCTGATCGTGGAATTGCCGCGCAGGCCGCCGAGAAGGACACGCCGGCCCTGCGCGCGCGCAAGCCGCAAGATCGCCAGGACCCAACCGAGGTTGGTTGGATTGCGGACCGGCCCGTCGAGAGCGATGAAGAAGCGTTCGACGTCCGCGAGGTCTTCGCCGGACTCGTTCGTGACATAGGTCACATCGATATTGCCGATCGTCTCGGCGATGGCTTCGACATAGGGTCTTTCGTCCGCGTAATGACCATTCTGCGCCGTGCCACGAAAGCCGGCTCTGGGCACGCCGGTGAATGCCGCGAGCCGCTGGTTCTTCGCGGCGAGTGCGCGTGCTGCAAGAGCTGCCACCGACGATGAATCGAGGCCGCCGCTGAGCAGGCAACCGATCGGATGCGCGCTTCGCATCTGGCGACGCACGGCGGTGTCAAGGCAATCGCGCAAGGCCGCTGCATAATCCTCGTCGGTTCGAAAGAGGACCGCTCTCACATCGCGCGGCGACCAGAACCGGTCCTGCCTGACGGCGCCCTCGGCGCTGACATGCATGACATGCGCGGGACGGACCCGAAACACATCCCGGTACATCGTCGTCGCATGATCGGCGTGGTTGAGAACGAGGAAGTCGGCGAACTTCTCTTCGTTCAGTTGCCGGGGCACATCCTCGAGCGCGAACAATCCGTTCGGCATGGTCGCGAACGCAAAAAAGCGCTCGCTCCGATGCCACATCACCACGTTGAGGCCGAGGTGATCGCGCGCCAGCGTGAGCGTTCGGGTCCTCGGGTCCCAGATCGCCACGGCAAACGGCCCGCGCAGCATCGGCCATATCGTGTCGCCGAACGTCTCCCACGCGTTAAGGACTACGCGCGAATCCGGCCAGGACAGCGCCTCTTGCGGCGAGAGGCCGATGCGGCGAAGCATCTCGTCCCGGTTGTCGAGTCGCAAATCCGCCGTGATGACGGCGCCGCTCTTGCCCTGGTAGGGCTGACGATCGTGCTGATCTTCCGGCGTCATGCGCATCAGCACATGCACGAGACCGATGCGGCCAAGTGCAGCGACATCCGATCGATCGGGACCGTGCGTGCGCAGCGCGTTCGCCATGCGCTCGAGTTCGCGCCGGCTGACGGGCTTGTCATCGAACCGCAAAAGACCGGCGATCCCGCTCATGGGCGGTGACAGGTCAAGTCAGGCCGCTGCCGAACGCGGAAAGCAGCGTAAAGTCCTTGGCGTCCTCACCGCCGATCACCATGCGCTGGCCGCTCTCCACCCAGGCATGGGCGGTGACGTTTTCCTGCGCGCGCGCAACGCCAAGGCAGAGCCGGCTCGGGATAGCGCGGCGCCTGAGCATGGCATGCGCCGCCAGCGCGCGCGGCAGGCACGACGTTGTCATGCCGGGAAGGCGCGATGCGCGTTCGATGCCCCAGGCGATCCAGGCGGTGTCGTCAGCGGCGAACCGGCGCACACGCGCGAGCGGACGATTGCACCAGCCGAATATGCGGGCCGGTGGCAGGAGACGGACCGCCAGCCGTGCGAGGATCAACATGATCACGGCTTCGCGCAAATAGATGCGCCGCATCGTACGCGGAGTCATCGGGGACGAGCCTGTTCAACCGGATGCGCCAGTTTTCTCTCGATCAATTGGTGCAGGAACGGCAACACGTCACGGGCCAGAATGGCGTCATCCACGTCGTGAATTTTCGCCAGCGCATCGAATACGTCGCCGACCCGGCGCGGCTCGGACAGCATGTTCCAGATCTCGCTCGCGACGCCGTTGAAGCGAAGGTAGCAGCCGGCGTCGAGGTTGAGGACGACGACGATCCCATCGAGATCGGCCGCCGCGCGCGTGTCGTCCCGCACCAGAACGCTGTCAATGGTCACGCCCACAATCGGCCCCGCAATAGCCGGTTCATAGCAAGAGTTTAGCGAAGACCCGCGGTCATCGCCACAGAACGGCTGTCGGAGACCGGCTATTCGGTTCGCGCCGAGAGAGGAAACGACATCTCGAACGAAAATCCGAGCTTGGTAGCCGGCGATGCCGGCGGAGACGGCGGACCAGCCTCCTCGGACGCCGAACTTGCCGCGGCGGCGGTTTCGGTTGCGATCGGCAATTCGGTGATCGCCGGAGCCTCCCAGGCACGGCGTGCCGGTGCAGGACGTCCATTGGCGGGTGAAGACCGCATTTCCTTCTCCGAAACAGACCACCGATCATCCATTATGGAGATCGGGCCCGCCGACGCAAGGCGTGTCCGCCGTGCAAGACTCGCTGACACACCAAGCATTTAGCATTGTTCCGCAAGCGCTTGGCAGTCCGTAGCCGCCATGGTAGCTTTTTGATCCAGGTTGTTGACACGCACATCATGGATCGTTCGACCAGAGGCGATTTGGTCCATGTATGCCGAGAAGGGTCCCAGAATGGCTGAAAATTCCACGACCGAAGCGGGGGCCAAGCCCAGCGCGCCAGAAGCGGCCGAGCTGACGCCGGCGCAGCGCCTCGAGATGGCGACCAAGCTCGTGGACCGGTTTGCCCTGTGGGGTGGTGTTGGCGGGTTGATCCCCGTACCGGTCGTCGACGTTGCCGCGGTGGCGGGCATCCAGCTGCAAATGCTGCGCCGGCTTTCGCAGATCTACAACGTTCCCTTCTCCGAAAACGGCGGCAAGGCGTTGATCGCAGCGCTCGCCGGAACGATGATCCCGGCGACGAGCGGCATCGGCGCCGCCAGCATGCTCAAATCCATTCCGGTTCTGGGGACGATCGCGTCCGGCTTCGTGATGCCCGCGCTTGCGGCTGGCGCTACCTATGCCATCGGCAAGGCGTTCATCCAGCACTTCGAATCCGGCGGCACGCTGCTCGACTTCAACCCGCCGGATTATCGCGAATTCATCAAGGCGCAGAAAGAGAAGTGGGATTCGCGGTCGCGTGCCAAGGTCGCGGCGCCGGGTGCGTCTGGCGGGGCGGCCTCCTCCGCGTCGACCGGAGCGGCGGCCACCAACTCTTGATCGGCGGGGGCCGTATCACAACGGAGAGCAGCGGCGATCGCAAAATCGTCCGTTGCGGCGATATCGATGATCGAAGCTGCTCTTTATATTACGTTCTGCGCACTGACGGGTTTGTGCGGCATCGGACGTCGGCTCGGTTTCCTCGGTACGTTCGGGCTGGCGCTTGTGACGACACCGCTCGTGGTTCTGCCCCTTCTTCTCATCACCGGTCCGGCGCGAAATGTGGAATGGCGTCGCAGGCCCTGACATCCTCGTATCGTGACCGGCGCGTACCTGTAGCAGGGGGCCGGCATCGCCCCTTGCAACCGTAGCCGGCGGCAGCACCGCAATGTCCTTCCTCCAGCTTGTACACCGCGAGATGCACGCCTCGGTGCGGAAGCTGGTGTTCATGTCGGCGCTCGGCGGCATCAGCAACGCGCTGATCCTCACAGCCATCAATACCGGCGCTGCGGCCGCCGATACCGAGGACCGCATCAGCGCCTTCGCCGCGGTGCTGTTCGTGGTTTCGCTGTTCCTGTTCTTCAAGACACAGGTTTACGTTTCGACCACGATCACGTCCGAAATCGAGGCGATCATCCACAAGCTCCGGGTGCGGATGATGGATTATGTCCGTCGCTCGGAACTTCTCTCGATCGAGGAGGTCGGCCGGGCGCGGATCGTGGCCGCGATCTCCAGCGACGCGGCGATCCTGACGCAAGCGAGCAACATGCTCAGCTTCTCGATTCAGGGTCCGATCCTGATCGGCTTCGTCGCGATCTATGTCGCCTATCTGTCGCTCGCAGCGTTCCTTCTCAGCGTCCTCATCGTCAGCATGGCCGGCCTGATCTTCCATTTCAGGAGCAAGAAGCTGACCGAAGAGCGGATGCGGGCGGCCGAGCACGAGAGGCGGCTGTTCGACCGCATCACCGATTTCCTCGACGGCTTCAAGGAAGTCCGGCTCAACCGGCCGCGCAGCGACGAATTGTTCGACGACGCCGTCAATGTCTCGCGCGTCGCCGCCAACATCAAGATCCGGGCTCAATCGGAGACTTTCAAGCAGATCGCCTATTCTCAAGGCTACATGTACATCCTGCTGGGCACCGTGGTTTTTGTCGCGCCGCAATTCAGCGACAGCCTGGGCGGCGCCTCGATCGCCAAGATTACCGCGGCGCTGCTTTACGTCATTGGCGCGTGCTTCGCGCTGGTTCAGTCGATCCCGATCCTGATGAACGCCAATGCCGCGGCGGATCGGATCCAGCGGCTCGAGGAGACCTTGCGCGCCAGCGTTTCCTCGGAGACCGACGAGGTGGTCTCGCCGAAGAGCTTCAAGACCATCGAGATGCGGCAGATCAAGTTCAGCTACGTCGACAAGCACTCGGACGTAGCGTTCCATATCGGCCCGATCGATTTCACGCTGCGGTCCGGCGAGCTGCTTTTCATCACCGGCGGCAACGGGTCGGGCAAATCAACCTTCCTGCGGACCCTGGCCGGGCTCTATCACCCGCAGGAGGGCGAGATCTATCTCGATGGCCGCCTGGTCACGAAGGCGACGCGGGACGAATATCGCGAGCTATTTTCGGCGATTTTCTTCGATTATCACCTGTTCCGGCGGCTCTACGGCATCAAGGACGTCGACAACCGCGAGCTCGCGGAGCTGCTGGCCAAGTTCCGTCTGGCGGACAAGACCGGTCTCTCCAACGGCGAATTCCGGACGCTCGATCTCTCCGGCGGCCAGCAGAGGCGCCTTGCGCTGATCGTCAGTCTGCTGGAAAACCGGCCCATCATGCTGCTAGATGAGTGGACGGCCGAGCAGGACCCCGAATATCGGCGCAAATTCTATGACGAATTGCTGCCGGACATGATGCGCGCCGGGAAAACCATCGTCGTCATCACTCACGACGATCGCTATCTCGACGAATTGCGCTTACCGGGCCGGCGCATTCACATGGAAGAGGGCCGAATTGTTGAAGAACGCAGAGTGGGCGGCTGACGGCGTTCGATGAGGAACGACTGATGGCAACGTATCCCGAGACTCTCGACGGCAACCCGCCTCCGGTCAGGAAGCGCGGCGCGTGGCATTTTCTGACGCGGCGCCTGCCGAGCTTTGCCTTCATCCTTCTGGTTCTGTTCCTCACGGTCACCGTTCTCTGGCGCTTCGTGGTGATCACGGTGCCGTCCGGCCATGTCGGCGTGCTGTGGAAGCGCTTCAACACCTTCGACTATTACTGCTGGTGCTTCGCTGGCCGCGGCACGATGCTCAATCCGCAGCAGCTGCGCGGCGAAGGTTTGCATCTCGTCTGGCCGTGGGATCACCTGTTCATCTACAATCTGCGACTGCAATCGACGGCGCAGACCTACAACGCCATCTCGCGGGACGGCGTGAACGTCGCCGTCCAGATGAATATCCGCTACCAGCTTTTGCACAATGCGGTAGCGGTGCTGCACAAGTTCATCGGACCGAACTATTTCGAATCCGTGGTCAGCCCGGAGATCGGCAGCCAGACGCGCCAAGTCATTTCCCAGTACACCGCGCAGGAGGTCTATATCTCGCGCGAGGCGATCCAGGAAAAGGTGCGGGACAATGCCCGCAAGGCGCTCGGCGCCAACCTGAACAAGCTGGTTCAGCCGGAGGCGATGGAGCAGCCCGATCCGAAAAATTACAACGACGCGCTGCAATATTCGATTCAGATCATCGACACGCTGGTCCTGAGCATCGAATTGCCGCCGGCCATCGTCGCAGCGATCAATCGCCAGACCGAACAATTCTATCTGATCCAGGAATATCGCTACCGCGTCGAACGGGAAGCGCAGGAATCGCGCCGCAAGCAGATTGAGGCGAACGGTATCGCGGCCTTCCAGCAGACCGTCAGTCAGGGCATCTCCGATTCCTATCTGCGCTGGCGCGGCATCGAAGCGACGCTTGCCTTGTCGCAGTCGCAGAATTCCAAGATCGTCGTGATAGGCGGCGGCAAGGACGGCCTGCCGATCATCCTCGGCAATGTCGATCCTCCGGCGGCCGCCGCTGCGCCGGCACCGCAAAAGGACGCGACGCCGCCGCCGCCGGCGAAAGAAAATGTGCCCGGTGCTTATGCGCCGGCCCAACCTGTGCCGCGGGCCTTCGCGCCAACGGCGACGCCGAACGCTTTGCCGCCGACGGTGTCGTCGCCGACCACCGTGGTGGTGCAGCCTGGTGCGGCGGTCCACGTCAATCCGTCGCCGGCGGCGCCCGCGTCGAACGGGGCTCAGGCGGCTCCCGAGCAAAAACCGGATGCGCAGGATCCGGCGACGACGGGCGCCAAGCCGAAGTCGGACCAAAGGTCCGACAAGCCGGCGACCTTCAATCCCTTCGACCTGTCCAGTTACGATTCCGTGCTGTCGCGCCTGACCGGTGGATCACGAACGGCAGAAACAACGAAACGCCCCGAAGCCGCGGCCAAGCCGACTGCAGAGAGGCAATAGCGCATCCATGTATCGCACGGCTTATCATTCGTCCGGTCAGCACCCTTACATCCGGTGAGGCGCGAAATGGCGAAGTGGCGTTGGATCAGGCGCGGGAGAAAAGCTGACGTGACCGACAACACCCGACCCGGTCGGCCCGGTGAGCCTGACCTGAGTTCGCGGGCCGCCTGGCGTCTGCTGACACGACGGCGGCGGGTCTACATCCTGCTGATCGAGACTTTGCTGATCCTCGGTGTCGCCCTGATCGGTCACATCACAGGGCGGGAGCTTGCCCGTCGCCAGCTCCTTCAGCGCGAGCAGACGATCGTGCAGCTTCGCGAGGAGCGCCAGCAGGCGAGTGCCGAGCTCAACCGACGGGCCGATCGTATCCTGACGCTGCAAACCCGGCTCAATCACGTTCAGAGCGTGCTCGACGAGATCGTTCCGTCGGAGAATATTTACGTGATGCTGCCCAACCAGTCCCTGGTCGTCGCAGGCGGTCAGGTCACCGTTGGCCTCGTCGGTTCGCCCACCAACAAGGGTGTGAACATCAACGTCAACGGCACACAGCGCCTCGTCAACGCCGGCGACATCATGCAGGCGAAGATGGAGGACGGCAGGACGTGCAATGTCACCGTCCAATCCTTCGATATGTTCAAGGTGGTCCTGCACGCCATCTGTAACGCGAACGGCAAATAACCCGCTCGCGCTACCCGCGTGGCCTATTCCCAGATCAGGACATTCGGCAGCGACGGATCGCGCTGCCGCAACAGCGTGTAGCCGACGCCGGCAAGGCCGCGGAACAGGCCGAGATTGAACTGCCGCTTTCCGCTGTTCCAGCGATAGTCGCCGCGCGCCCTTGCGGTCTCGATGACGACAGCAAGCCGGGCCGCAGCGGCCTTGCGAATGTCCGGGCGGCCGAGCGCGTCCGCGGCTTCGCAGAAGAATTCGACATTGCCGAGCGTCCCGCAGCAGAGCGTGTCGATCTCGGTCGGCCAGGCCTGCTCCGCGCCCGCCAGCGCCTTGTCGATATCGCCTCGCATCAGCTCCGGGTCCATCGCGCTTCGCTTGATCAATCCGGCGCGC
>Ga0180222_1002711_pt1 | contig 13401 bp, 11 predicted proteins | sample eDN5th37CKraftOP_FD_151336 | JGI IMG/M metagenome (GOLD analysis project Ga0180222, IMG submission 151336) | Enriched Organic Plus compost microbial communities from Emeryville, California, USA - eDNA 5th pass 37_C Kraft OP (version 2) (version 2) ... | reverse complement strand
CGCGACGCCTTCGATCGCGCGGACGCGCAGGTGGTGCTGGACCCGACGCTGCTGCACGATCCGTCCTTCTATCACGCGATGATCGCGCGGGACGATGCCGGCGCGCGGACGGCGGGCACCGCCTCGCCCAGCTCCTCGCACAGCCGCGGCAGATATTCGAGGCCGCGGTGCCGAGCCTCCAGCGTCCCCACACAGACGAGGTGGAGCGGGCCCGAGGCCGGCGGCGCCGGGTCCGCCCCGGCCAGCGCCTCCTCGATCTGGGCGGCTTCCGGCACGTTGGCGACGATCGCCGTTGCCACGCCCGCGTCCGCGCCCGCGCCCGCGCCCGCGCCCGCGCCCGCGAGCCCGTACTGCGCGAGACGCGCCTCGTCTGGCAGGATCAGGATGTCGGACCGGCGGATGAGCCATCGCTCGACGATGCTGAATAGCCTGCGCGGGAAACCCCCGAAGCCCGAGCCGAAATGATCGAATCCGTCATAGACGATCGGCTTGCCGAGCAGTCGCGCCATCGGAACGGCGGCGATCGCGGCATCGAAATCGACACAATGGACGATGCATTTGCGCCGCGCGTTGCGCAGGAAGAATCCGATGAGGAACATATGCCAACGCAGGAAATGCCAGGTGTTCCAGAAGCGCGCGCCCTGAAGCCCCCTGCGGGTGAAGGTGACGGTGCCCGGCGGCAATGGCCGATCGACGCCGCGCGTCCAGACCACCGGCGTCACGTCGAAACCGCGCTGGACATAGTCGGCGATCATCTTCGTCGATCTCGAATCGCCGTCGAGATGACAGGAGCGCACGAACAGGATTTCCATATCTCTTCCCAATTTTCCGGCCGGCGCGATGGAATGGCGCCGCCATGTCGAGCGCCACGATCCGCTCGCCGTTCCGCCGGCACGTTTCGCGACGCCGCCCGGCGACCCCGCGCCGCCGAGACGGATTTCCAAGCGGGCGGAAATTTGCGTATGGACGCCCGGATGGATCAATCAACATCTTTCGCCGCGCCCGGATCGAAGGCGCGCGGCGAGGCGGACCGCGCCGGCGGCTGACGCCGGGCGGACGAGACGGGCTCTCATGACGAAAACAGCCATTCTGACGCTGCCGCTGAGCTATAATTATGGCGGCATTCTCCAGGCCGTCGGCCTCTACGAGGCGGTGCGGCGGTGCGGCCATGATCCGGTCTGGCTGGACAAGCGCGCGCAGATCACCTCGACAAAGGCCCTCCTCGCGAAGCTCCTCGGGGCGGTGCCGGGACACAATATCAGGGCCCTGCGCGGCAAGACGCTCGCCACGCGCAAGCATCACCGGTTCATCGCACGGATGATGCCGGCGCGAAGCCGGGCGGTCGCCACGACCGCCGCGTTGCAAAGCGAGGTCGCGCGCCTCGGCATCGACACGGTCATCGTCGGCAGCGACCAAGTCTGGCGCATCGACTATCAGGGCGACGGGCGCGAAAACAATTATTTCCTCGATTTCGGCGGCGCCGGCCTGGGCCGCATCTCCTATGCCGCGTCCTTCGGCCGCGAGACCTGGGCGTTTCCCGAGCGGACCGGGGAGATCGCGCCGCTGCTGAAGCGCTTCGATGCGGTTTCGGTGCGCGAGCGGAGCGGCCGCGCCATCTGCCGCGACGCCTTCGATCGCGCGGACGCGCAGGTGGTGCTGGACCCGACGCTGCTGCACGATCCGTCCTTCTATCACGCGATGATCGCGCGGGACGATGCCGGCGCGCGGACGGCGGGCACCGGCGTCCTGATCTATACGCTGGATCACGAGGCGGAGGCCGCCGCGATCGCGCGGCAGGTGTCGGCGCGCCAGGGCGGGTGCGCCATCACCTCGATATCGCTGAACCACAAGGCGCAGCCGCCGGTCACCGAATGGCTGGCGCGCTTCGCCGCGGCCGATTTCGTGATCACCGATTCCTATCACGGCACGATCTTCTCGATCATGTTCGGCAAGCCCTTCGTCACGCTGGCGAACGAGAAGAGGGGGCTGGATCGTTTCCGGACCCTCCTCGACACGCTGGGGCTCGGCGACCGGCTCCTCCACGATTTTTCCCGGCCCGCCGATCCCGGCCGGCTCGGCGAAATCGACTATCCGGCGGTCGAGGCGCGGCTCGCCCGGGCGCGCGAGGAGTCGTTCGCGTTCCTGAAGGGCGCGCTGGCGCGGCGGGTGGCGGATGCCTGACCAGCCGGGGCGGCCGGGCGGAGCCCTGCGCCTGCGATTGACGGGCAAAGGCGCGGCGATCAAGTCGATCATGGTCCTGTGGATCGGATCGCTGGGCGGCGGGCTGCTGGCCTTCCTCAACCAGGTCGCGCAGGCGCGCGTGCTTGGGCCCGCCGACTACGGGACGTTCGCGGCGGCGCTCGGCATGGTCACCCTGGTCTCGCCGCTGGCCAGCTTCGGCGTCGGCGGATTATGGTTGCGGCTGTTCGGCCTGGAAGGGTGGGGCGCCCGGCGGTGGCTCGGCGTGTCGCTGCGCTATGCCCTGATCAGCACCGCGCTCGTCCTGATCGCCACTTTGGTCTGGGCGGCGGCGGGGCCGCACGATCCGCAAACCAGGCGGGCCATCGCGATCCTCTCGCTCTTCATCCTCGGGCAGGCCAGCCTCGAGCTGGTCAGCAGCCTGTTGCAGCTCGAGGGGAAATACCGGCAGCTCGCGGCCTGGCAGTTCATGCCGCACCTCTTGAGGCTGCTGCTGCTCGGCGCGCTTATCTTGGCCGCGCGCGCGCTGGTCACGCCCGATGCCGTCGCGATCATCTATTCCTCGATCGGCGCCGCGATGGCGGTGTTCGGCGCGGTCATGATCCGCCGCATAGCCGGCGACGGATTCGGCCTGGTCGGCCACGGCCCGGCGCCGGACGGACCACGACCGAAGGCCGGTGCGACGATGCGCGAGGTGGTGGCGCAGGCATGGCCGTTCGGCGTGGGCAGCGTCTTCTACCTGATCTATTTCCAGAGCGACATCGTGCTGCTGAAATATATGCGGGGCGACGAAGCCGCCGGCATCTACAGCGTCGCTGCCACGGTGATGGCCGCCGCCTATATGCTGCCGGCCGTCGTCTATCAGAAATTCCTGCTGCCCAAGCTCCACCGATGGGCGGTGCATGATCGGGCGCGCTTCCGCCGGGCCTATGACACCGGCAATCGCATCATGATCGGCCTCGGCGTCGCTACGATGGCCGCGCTGATGCTCGCCGCCGATATCGCGGTGCCCCTATTGTTTGGGCGGAGCTATGATTCTTCGATCCATGTCCTCTATGTGCTAGCTATTTCCGCACCACTGCGGTTCCTTTCGACTAGCATTGGAGCGGCCCTTGTGACTCATGATTATATGAGGCGTAAGGTTGTCTTCATGGCTATCGCGGCATCAGCTAACGTCATTCTAAATGTTGGTTCAGTCCCAACTTATGGCGTCATGGGCGCGGCAGTTTCCACGCTAATGAGCGAGGCATTGCTCGCCATGCTTTATTTTATTGGAGCGCGCTCCTATTTTCAACGGAATATGGATGGGGTTTGAGATGGAGCTTCCTGGCCCCGGCCCGCATACTGGCGGTGGAGGCGAGGTCGCTTCCGTTGCCGTCAGGGCGCCGCCATAGTCTTTCGGTTCGGCAGCTTGTCGAAATTGGCGAGCGCCGATGCCTTTATGGTGGGCAGATGGGCGCAAGCCGCTGCTCGCAATTCCGGCAAATTTTCGATGAGCCTGACCAGCCTCGGAGCCAATTCGTCGTTCTCAAAAGCCTCCTCTGGAGAAAGCAGAAGCCAGTCCGGCAAGCCCGCATGGCGCATCAGGCCCTGCGTTTTGTCCTGATAGGTTAGATTTAGTACGGGAACACCGGCAGAGAGGGCGCCGATTGACAGGTGCATGCGCCCACTGACAAGGCCATCAAGAGATCCAGATATCGCCTTTAAAGCAGCCGCGCTGTGTCTTCCCGATACAAAATGAACATCGAGATGATGTTTTTTTGTCAATTCATCATATATTGGCCTCATAATTGTTTCATCTGATTTATCACCCCTGTAATCATGGGGAATAAATATAAAAGATAAATCAGAATTTGATATAAATTCACTAATAATATCTATGGATTTTAATATCATGTTATTAAGCTTATCTTCCTGACTATTTTTGTATAATAGCGGGTGTGCGTTAAATCCAATTACGCGTTTACCTGAATTTTTTCTTTCCACGATCCATTCGATGCTTTCCGTTGTGTCGGGAGAAAGCGTCTCGGAATCGAGCAGAAATGCGACGTCGGCTACCAGATTTGCTGGCGATTTGCTGAATTGATTAAATCGTTTGAGCGAAACAGGGTCACGAAGATTTATTATGGAGTTTTTATTAAGGCCATCGAAAAACGGCTTAAGGCGTAAATCCGGGAGAGAGTTGAAGCTAAATCCAAGAAATATAGATATGATTTCTCGTTTTGATGATAAATATGATGCTATCAACATTTTAGCTGGATATGATGATCCATAGTGTCCATCCATAATATCGGCACCAATTAGCAAGATCAATTTGTAATTAGATTTACGAAATATATCGTTCATGCGTGGAACGTAGTTCCAGTTGCTTGGGATTCTAATCGGATGAAGTCCACGTGCGCGTGCAACCTCATCGGCTTCTCGATGAGATGTAAGAATGTCGATCTGAATTTCTGGGAAGCGGCTACGGATCGTTTTGATCGTGACGCTCAACATGGCTTCGTCTCCGATCGATCCGGTGAGCGATCGCGTATCGGCCGGGAAAATTAGGATCGCCGGGGGCTCTTCGCCGCGCGAGCCGTCGGGCAGCATGGGCATGGCGGCCCAATCCCTTTCCAGCTTGGCGAGAACGATTTGATCCCATTTCCGCGCGAGCGCGGACTTCACTGGCTTGGGTAGAATCCGTTTAGCCAACTTCGACAGCATAGGTTATCCTCAATATGATTCTGATGAAGCGCGGCGCATCTGAATGCGACGCATGAGGCGGATATCATTGGCCACCGGGCGGCGCCCAAAGTCCGGTAATCGAGTATCGCGCTCAGGGGGAGAGCCTCGTTCCGCCGACGAGCCTGATCGGGGGAAGCGCGCATGGAGCGAGGGTCGAGATACGGTTGCCGGTTGCCTGAAGCGGACGATAGTTGGCGGCATTGCCGCCGTCGTTCATATATTGGAGGCCCGGGCCGCCGCAGCGCGTAACTTGGATCTGGTTGTTCGTCACGGTGACGCCGCTGAAGGAGACCGACCGGCCGAAGCCGGCGACCTGGATCGCTGCCCGCCAGACATGCCAAGCCGTGCCGGAGCGGTTCTCCGGATCGCGATCGAACGTGATCCGATTGTTCGTGACGGTCACGTTGCGCGCGCCCTGGGTCACAGCGATCCCCCACCAGCTATAGCCGCCGGGCAGATCATTGTCGGCGATGACGGCATCGCGAACCGCCTCGTCGGCGATCCCGCGGCGGAAGGGGCCCCAGACGCGATTGCGCAGGATTTGGGCGCCGGCATCGTCATCCGGTGTGATGCGCCGCTTGTAGGGAGCCATGGCCTCCACATGGATGCCGATGCGCGCGTCCGTGCCCGGCTTGGCCGAGACCTGGTTGCCGACGATGCGCGTGCGCGCGCCCCAGCTCACGATGCCGTCGCCGCGATCCTCCCCGGCGGTGGACGTCCGGTCGGCCGGCCCGCCGCCGACGCCGATCACGTTGCTGACGACGTTGTTCTCGATCGTCGTATCGAAATATTCGCCGTCCGCGGACACGACGATGCCGTTCTGGAAGCGATCGATCCGGTTCCCGGTGACGCGGCAGCGGTTCGCGCTGATCCGGATCGCGACGCTGATCGGCCCGGTGCGGGATTGCGCCTCGCTGGGGTTGCGAAAGGTCAGCCCCTCGATCCGGCAATCGTCGGCGCGGCTTTCCAGCAGCGACTTACCGGCGAGCGACGGCGACGCGATCAGCGTCCCCCGACCCAACAGCTGGGCGCCCGGAATCGCGAGCTCGATTGTGTCGGAAACGAGATAGGTGCCGTTGGCGACGATTTCCCGCCCACTGCGCGCGGCGCGCCGCCAGGCGGCGGTATCGTCCGTCCTCCCGTCGCCGCGCGCGCCGAACCTCTCGGGCGTCACCGGCCCGCTCGCGGCCTCGGGCGGAGCATCGGGCCGCTGCCCTGCCGGCAGCGCCCCCGTCGCCAGCAGCCCGGCCATCAGGACGAGCCCGCCGCCTATCGCAGTTGCGCTGGTCAACACGGTCCTCACCTCGATCGTCCTGAGCTGCGCGACGCAATTGCGCGTCGCAGGTGGCTGGCGCCCCTGTCGCCGCCGATATGCCCCATGGCCGAAAGCCGCGCAACCGGGGCGAGAGGCCCGGTCGCGACCCGCCGCCGGGGCTGGCGACGGACCGCGCGGAGCGACCTTGGCCGGCGCGCGGATTGCGCGGGGGCACACCGCCGACGAAACGGTGCGCTTCGCCGGGAATTGAAGGCCATCGCGGCAAAGCAATGGCGACATGGGTTGCGGACGAAACGCCCGGCCGGCGCGCCGGTTGCACTGGCAAGACCAGTCTTAGGCAGCTAATAGCTACAGCCGCTACGGTCGGTCGGCTTTGTTCGGGAATTGGGAAATATGCCTAGTCCAGCGGCAATTGCGGACGAAATCGCCGAGACTGCCGTCGCCGCCGCCGTCGGCCAGCCTGCGCTTGAACCCATCGTGCCGCACCAGCAGCTCAATCTGCTGCGCACGCGGCGGACCGCGCGCGGCTACCTGCGCATCGGCGCGGTGCTGGGCGACGTGACCGCGATCATCCTCGCCTACCTGCTCGCCGTCCTGATCTGGTTCGGCGCGCCGCACCCGCAGGCGCTGATGACCCTCGGCGTCGTGCTGCCCGCGCATGTCGCCGTCGCTGCCAGCCGGCGCAGCTACAACATCGCCAGCGTCGTCGACGCGCGCGCCGGCGCGACCAACGCGATCGCGGCCTTCGTCATCACCTTGAGCGTCGTCGCCCTCGCCGTCTTCTTCCTCAAGGTCGGCGCCGACTTCTCGCGCGCCACCTTCGGGCTCGGCGCCGTCATCGCCCTGCTGATGATCCCGGGTGCCCGCTACCTGCTCGCCGGCGCGGCGCGGCGGACACTGGGCAGCATGCCCTACAATCGCGTGATCATCGCCGATGGCGCCGAGGTGTGCGCCTCGCCCGACGAGGTCATCGTCGATGCGGCGCGGGCGGGGGTCGAGCCCCGGCTCGACGACCCCACCCTGCTCGACCGGCTCGGCCGGATGCTCGAGGCGGCGGACCGGGTCGTCGTCATGTGCCCGCCCGAGCGGCGCGTGCAATGGGCCGCCCTGCTCAAGGGCATCGACGTCAGCGCCGAGGTGTTCGCGCCCGAGCTCGACGCGCTCGGCACGCTCGGCGTCGGCGACTATGAGGGACGCCGCACGCTGGTCGTCACCGCGGCGCCGCTGGGCGTGCTCGACCGGGCGCTGAAGCGCGCGCTCGATCTCACCCTCACGCTCGCCGCGATGCCGGTCGCGCTACCCCTGATGGGGCTGGTCGCGCTCGCGATCCGGATCGACTCGCCGGGCCCGATCCTGTTCGCGCAGAGCCGCGTCGGGCGCGGCAACCGACTGTTCAAGATGTACAAGTTCCGCAGCATGTTCGTCGATCGCTCGGACCGGGACGGCGAGCGCTCGACCGGCCGGGACGACGATCGGGTGACGCGCGTCGGCCGCCTCATCCGCGCGACCAGCCTCGACGAGCTGCCGCAATTGTTCAACGTCCTGTCCGGCGCGATGAGTATCGTCGGGCCGCGCCCGCACGCGCTCGGCTCGCGCGCGGAGGACCGCTTGTTCTGGGACATCGATCCCAGCTACTGGCATCGCCACGCGGTGAAGCCCGGGCTGACCGGGCTCGCCCAGGTGCGCGGCTATCGCGGGGCGACCGAGCGGCAGGAGGACCTCAAGAACCGGCTGCAGGCGGATCTCGAATATCTCTCCGGCTGGACGATCTGGCGCGACATCAAGATCATCGCCGCGACCTTCCGCGTGCTGGTCCACCGCAACGCCTTCTAGGCTCGTCCGGCTGCGGCGGAGGGCGGTTCAGGCCGCCCGATATTTAAGATGCAGGCGGGCCGGTGCGGACGCCGCCGGCGGCGCCGTCCAGATGCCGCGCGTATCGTAGATGCGCTTGCCCGCGAAACGCGCGGGATCGACCGCCCTGAACGCATCATGATCGACGAGGACGAGCAGTATCTCGCAGCGCGCGAGCGCGGTCTCGAGATCGACCAGGGTGGCGCCACTCTTTGCCAGGCTCGCGGGCAGACGATCGACGTGCGGCTCGACCACGTCGATCCGCACGCCGTGGCGCCGCGACAGCGTCTCCGTCACCTTGAGCGCGGGGCTTTCGCGCAGGTCGTCGATATTCGCCTTGAAGGCGAGGCCGAGGCACGCGATCCGCGCCTCGGGCCGCTCGGCGAGCAGCGCCTCGACGCGGCCGGCGACATAGCCGGCCTTGCCGTCATTGACCTCCCGCGCGGTGCGGATCAGCGGCGTGCGCTCCGGCGCGGCGTGGACGATGAACCAGGGATCGACCGCGATGCAGTGCCCGCCGACGCCGGGGCCGGGCTGGAGGACGTTGACGCGCGGGTGGCGGTTGGCGAGGCGGATCACCTCCCACACGTTGAGCTCGAGCGAGTCGCAGACCAGCGACAGCTCGTTGGCGAAGGCGATGTTGACGTCGCGAAAGGCGTTTTCGACCAGCTTCACCATCTCCGCGGCGCGCGCGCTGGTGACGATGCACTCGCCCTCGACGAAGCTCTTGTAGAAGGCGAGCGCGCGCGCCGCGCAGGCCGGGGTGATGCCGCCGATGCAGCGGTCATTGGCGACGAGCTCGGCGATGATCCGGCCCGGCAGCACCCGCTCGGGGCAATAGCACAGCGCGACATCGGCCTCGCCGCCGCCCTCGCGCGGCAAGGCGAGATCGGGGCGCAGCTCCTGCAGCAGGTCGCGGACGCGCTCGGTCGTGCCGACCGGCGAGGTCGATTCGATGATGACGGTGTCGCCGCGCTTCAGCACCGGCGCGACGCCGCGCGCGGCATCGAGCACATGGCTGACATCGGGCGCGTGATTCTCGCCGAACGGGGTCGGCACCGCGATCAGGAAGAAGTCCGCCGGCTCGGCGACGCGCGCGGTGCGCAGGCGGCCGCGGCCGACCGCGTCCTTCACGAGCCGGTCGAGATCGGCCTCCTCGATATGGATGGCGCCCGCGCCCACCGTCTCGACGACATGCCGGCTGACGTCGACGCCGAGCACGCGATGGCCCGCGCGGGCGACGACGGCCGCAGTCGGCAGGCCGATATAGCCGAGCCCGATCACCGCAACGTCGCTCGCCCTCTTAAACGCCATTCCGGATCACCTCGACGATGCGACGGCTGGCTTGTCCGTCGCCGAACGGATTGTGGGCCCGCGCCATCGCCTCATAGGCGGCGGGATCGTCCAGCAGCCTTTCGACCTCGGCGACGATCCGGTCCTCGTCGGTCCCGACCAGGCGGGCGGTGCCCGCCGCCACGCCTTCGGGTCGCTCCGTCGTTTCGCGCATCACCAGCACCGGCTTGCCCAGGCCCGGCGCCTCCTCCTGCACGCCCCCGGAATCGGTGAGGACGAAGTCGCAGAGCGTCAGCAGCCGGACGAAGCGCGGATAATCCTGCGGATCGGTTAAGACGACGTTGCCGACGCCGGCGAGAATCGCCTTCACCACGCCGCGGACATTGGGATTGGGATGGACCGGAAAGATCACGCCCACGTCGTCGCGCGCGGCGATGCGGCGGATGGCGCGGGCGATCCGCTCCATGCCGCCGCCGAAATTTTCGCGCCGGTGGCTGGTGACGAGGATGATCCGCCGTCCCGAAAAGCGCGCGGCGAGCGGATCGAGCGATGCGGCGATGGCGGGGTTCCCGTCCAGCCGCAGCGACGCCTGGTGCAGCGCGTCGATCACCGTGTTGCCGACGAGGTGGATCCTCGCCTCCTCGACATTCTCGCGCCGCAGCGCCTCGGCCGCCCGTTCGGTCGGCGCGAAATGCTGGTCGGCGATGGCCGAGATGATCCGGCGGTTCGCCTCCTCCGGCCAGGGCCGGTAGATGTCGTTGCTGCGCAGCCCCGCCTCGACATGGCTCACCGGGATCTTGCGATAGTGCGCGGCGAGCGCGCCGACCATCGCGGTGGTCGTGTCGCCCTGGACGACGACGCGGTCGGGAGCCTCGGCATCGTAGGCCTTGCCGAGCCCGTCCAGCAGCCTGGCGGTCAGCCCGTCGAGCGACTGGCCCGGCTGCATGATGTCAAGATCGATGTCCGGCGCGACGCCGGCGAAGGCGAGCACCGAATCGAGCATCTCGCGATGCTGCGCCGTCACGCAGACGCGCGTCTCGATCCCTGGCGCGGCCTTCAGCGCATGAATCACCGGAAACAGCTTGATCGCTTCGGGGCGCGTCCCGAAGACGACGATCACCTTCATGGGCGCTTCGCCTTTGTCATGTCCCCGTTCGATCCATGATGCATCGCATCGACACGGTCGGCGCGACCGGGCAGCGACGGTCAATGAACCCGACCGCCGCACGCGCCCGATGCCGGCCCTAGCGGAATCTCCTTAAGACATCGCTACGGGCGCAAAGGCGGGCCGGTGGTCCGGACGGCCTCAGCGCGCGTTCCGGTTGTTCTCGAGGATAACGCGCCCCGCGAACTGGTTCGGCAACTGGACGATCCTGGTCATGTCGAAGCCAACAAAGGCGTTGCCGCGGATCACGCACAACCCCCGCCGACTCGCCTCGCCGTCAAAGAGCAGCCCGCCATTGCGCCTCGTCGCTGATTGTGGGGGAGGCCGGTGAGGGGCTAACGCTGGTGCTTCCCATTCGACGGACCGGGATCGAGATGACGGAGTTCGTGCAGCGCTACCATGCCTTCATCCTGTGGATCGGGGACGGCACCGGCGCGCCCGATTCGCTGCTGCACGTCCATGCCGGCATGGCGATCCTCTTTCTCGCCCGTCTCGTCACGCGTCGCTCGCTGGCGACGTGGACGCCCTTCCTGATCGTCTGCCTCGCCGAGGCAGGGAACGAGATCATGGACCGGCTGACCTTCGGTTCATGGCGCCCGCGGGACACCTTGTTCGACGTCTTCAATACGTTGTTCTGGCCGTTCGTGCTGATGATCGGGCTGAGGTGGCGCCGCGCGCACGATTACTACCCGGCGGGAGCGCGCTCCGCCGGGCTGTAGCCGCGATACCATTGGACGAAGCGCGCGATGCCCTCCTCGAGGCTGGTGCGCGGGGCGAAGCCGAGGTCACGCCGGCTCGCCTCGATATCGGCATAGGTGCGCGCGACATCGCCCGGCTGCATCGGCATCGGCTGGCGGATCGCGGCGCGGCCGCAGGCCTTCTCGATCGCCGCGATCAACGCCGAAAGCGGCTCGGGCCGGCTGTTGCCGAGATTGTAGAGCGCGTGCGGCGCGACGCTGCCGCCGGGCTTGGGGGCGCCATCGTCGGCCGGCGGGCGATCGAGCGCCGCCACGACCCCCTCGACGATGTCGTCGATATAGGTGAAGTCGCGCTGCATCCGCTGCTCGTCGAACACCGGGATCGGCGCGCCGGCGAGCACCTTCTCGGTGAAGATCCAGGCGGCCATGTCGGGCCGCCCCCAGGGCCCGTAGACGGTGAAGAACCTGAGGCCGGTCGTCGGGATGCGATAGAGATGGGCGTAGGCCTCGCTCATCAGCTCGTCGGCCTTCTTCGTCGCCGCATAGAACGAGACCGGATGGTCGACCCGGTCCTCGACCCGGAAGGGCAGGCTCTCATTGCCGCCATAGACCGAGGAGGAGGAGGCATAGACGAGATGCCGCACCTCGCGATGGCGCGCCAGCTCCAGCATGTTGAGATGGCCGACCAGGTTCGAGGCGGCATAGGCGCGCGGATTCTGGAGCGAGTAGCGCACGCCCGCCTGGGCGCCGAGATGGACGATCCGGTCGCAGTCGGCGTCGGCGAGCGCGGCCTCCAGCGCGTCGGCGTCGGCGAAATCGAGCTTGTGGAAGCGCAAGCAGCCCGGGCCGGCCCGCTTCAGCTCGGCGAGGCGGGCGCGCTTGAGCGCCGGGTCGTAATATGAATTGAGATTGTCGATGCCGATCACATCCTCGCCGCGCGCGACGAGGCGCCGGGCGACGTGACAGCCGATGAAGCCGGCCGCGCCGGTGACGAGCACGCTCATATGATGATCCCGCGACCCTGCATCGCCGCGATGCGATAGCCGAGCGGACGCCCAAGTCAAAGCAAGGAAGGCTGTCGTCCGGCTCGCGCCACCGCCCGGCCGGCACGGATCGCGGCAAAGATCCTTCCGCATTGCACGAAATTGGTAATAACTTCCAATTTCGCACACCGCCTGCGACCGCCAATGCTTTCTTCCCAGGGCCGGTTGCTTCCCGAAAAGCCGATCTTATTCAGGGCGCTCGCCACGGGATTCGGACGGCATTCAGGGCAAGGTGAGCGTCGATGCAGAGCGGGTCGGTTCGGCAATATTTTTCCAAATTCGTGTCAGCGGGCGGGAGCTGACCGTGGCCGCGATCAAGCCACCACCGCTGCCGGCGATCCTCCACGCCAACTCGCTGCGCGGCGGCGAGGTCGTCTATTTCGGCGCCAGCGGCTGGACGACGCGGCTCGATGAGGCGCTGATCGCGCGCGACGCCGCGACGCTCGCCCGGCTCGAGACGGTTCGCGACGCGCGCGCGACCGAGCGCGAGGTCGTCGATCCGGCGCTGGTCGGCGTCGCCCTCGACCGGGAGGGCCGGATCATTCCTGGTCATTATCGCGAGCGCATCCGTGCGCTCGGCCCCACCGTGCGCGCCGATCTCGGCCCGCAGGCCGAAGGGAAGCACCGCCATGTATCGGTATGACGAGTTCGACGAGGCGATCGTGCGCGATCGCATCGCCCAGTTCCGTGCGCAGGTCGCGCGCCGGCTCGACGGGTCGCTCAGCGAGGAGGAGTTCGTCCTCATCCGCCAGATGAACGGACTCTACCTGCAGCTCCACGCCTATATGCTGCGCGTCGCCATCCCCTACGGCACCCTGAACTCGCGCCAGGCGCGCCAGCTCGCACTCATCGCCGAGCGATACGATCGTGGCTATGGCCACTTCACCACGCGGCAGAACATTCAGTTCAACTGGCCACGCCTGATCGACGTGCCGGAGATCCTGGAGCTGCTCGCGGACGTCCAGATGCACTGCATCCAGACCTCCGGGAACTGCATTCGCAACGTCACCGCCGATCACCTCGCCGGCGTGGCCGCGGACGAGATCGAGGACCCGCGGCCGACGGCCGAGCTGATCCGGCAATGGTCCACGCTGCACCCGGAGTTCAGCTTCCTGCCGCGCAAGTTCAAGATCGCGGTGAGCGGGGCCG
>Ga0180222_1002705_pt1 | contig 13455 bp, 13 predicted proteins | sample eDN5th37CKraftOP_FD_151336 | JGI IMG/M metagenome (GOLD analysis project Ga0180222, IMG submission 151336) | Enriched Organic Plus compost microbial communities from Emeryville, California, USA - eDNA 5th pass 37_C Kraft OP (version 2) (version 2) ... | reverse complement strand
AGTCCTCGAAATGATGGATGAAGTCGTCGATGCCGACCTCGCGGAACCAGCCGCTCTGTTTCCAGCCCTCGGCGCTGTCGGTGGTGACCTCGGCGATCCAGTTGATCATCGCGAGCCCGGTGGTCGGGTCGGGATGCGAGATGGGATAGAACACGATCCGGTGGCGGTGCGTGCCGAGGCCGACGAAGGATGAGCCGCTGCGGATCGGCTTGGCCCAGGTGGTGCCGCGCCACATGATCGCGCCGCCCCAGTGGATCGGCGGCTGCGAGGGATGCATCTGCGCCCTCACCGCCGAGTGGATGCCGTCGGCGCCGACGAGCAGCGCGCCGCTCACCTGCGAACTCGACCCGTCGGCGTGCTCGACCAGCGCGGTGACGCTCCCGTCGACGTTCTTCCTGTAACCGCTGACCCGGCTTCCCAGCTTGACCGCGTGGGGCCCGATGCGCCTGACCACCTCACGATAGAGCAGCATGTGGAACTGGCCGCGATGAACCGCGTACTGCGGCCAGTTGTAGCCGGCCTCCAAACCCCGCGGCTCGGAATAGATATCGTTGCCGTTGAGCCCGACCAGCGCCCATTCCCGGGCCGGCACGCCGACCTGGTCCAGGTCATCCCGCGAGATGCCGAGGTCGTAGAGCTCCCGCACGGCGTTTGGCTGCAGGTTGATGCCGACCCCGAGCGGCTGCAGGTCGCGAACGGCCTCGAAGACGATACAGGGGACGCCGATCTGGTGGAGGGTCAGGGCCGTCGCCAGCCCGCCGATGCCACCCCCGGCAATGATCACGCGATCGTTGGTCAACTCACTCACCCCACCCCTGCCCGGCTTACCCGGGTTTCAATATCCCTTCGGCGCCGCCCGGAGCAAGCCGCATGATTGCGCTCACGCACACAGCGACGGTCCTGCGCGGGAGCGATCCGGGGCCGGATTGGGAGATCGGCGGCCTGCTAGTGCACGACGATGCGCGTGTTCCCCATGCCGTGCTGCGAGACGAGCCGGAACAGCATGCGTGCGTTGTCGGGCCGCAGCCGCACGCATCCGTGCGACACCGGCCGGCCAAGCTTGCGCACCTCGGAGGTGCCGTGGATCGCGTAGCCACCGGTGAAGAATATCGAATAGGGCATGGGTGTGTAGTCGTATCGCCGCGAGTAGTGCATGCGCTGCAGCGAATAGGGCGAATAGACGCCCGGCGGCGTGATGTAGCCGCGCCGCGCCGTCGAGACCGGCCATGAGGCGTAGTGCACGCCGTTGACATCGACACTCATCCGCTGGCGCGCGCGCTCGATACGAACCGTGACGTCCGCCCATGCGACGCTCGGCACGCCGCACACCAGCAGCAGCAAGACGACAGCGCGAGCCTGCCGCAACAGGGTTCCGGTTTCATTGCGCCTGCACTGCACGACGGAGTTCATCTTGCTCACGGGGTGTCGCCTTCTGCGGAGGCCAGCCTACGCCCGGCACACTACGTCCGTGCGCATTACGGGACTTCTAATGGTCGTGCCGTGCGCTGAATCAAATCTTAGGCGATCGCGCCGCGGGTCTCGATGCGAGAAACCCGATGCGGCGAGCGCAATCGTCCGGGTTGGACCTCGGGCCAATCGACACCCGCGCGGCTCGCTTGAAGAATGGCGACGGCGCCGCTTACGACGAGCGCCGCTTACGACGAGCGCGGTCGCGCGCTCCGCCGTCGACCGCGAGCACCGCCCGCGCCTGCCGGCATGCGGCGAGGCGGCCGGTGCGGTTTGCCGTCGGCCTTCACCGCATGATCGTTCACTTGGGCTGCGGCGAGACAGGCAGTGAGGGTATCGATGAAGCTCCTGGCGCGTACCGACAGGTCCACGTGTGAATAGACCGCGCTGACGGGCAGCGATGCGGGGTGATAGTCCGGCAGGAGGATGCTGGCTCGTCCCTGCGCGACCTCCGTCCTGACGCACCACAACGGCAGCAGCCCGATGCCAAGGCCGCCGAGAACCGCATCGCGCGCCGCGTCGACGTCATCGACCCATAACGGGCCGTCGACGTCGACGACATGACGGCCCTGGTCGGAATCGAACGCCCAGCGGTTCGACGATTTCTGCGAAGACAAAATCACGCAGCGGTGTTCGGCCAGATCTTCCGGCGAACGCGGGGAGCGGCGGCCTTTCAGATAGCTGTTGTGAGCAACGAGCCTGTGCTCGGTCAGCGCGATGCGCCGCGCGATGAGCGAGCTCGACGGCATCGGGCCGACGCGGAACGCGATCTCGATCCCCTCGCCGATGAGATCGACGACCTCGCTTGCCAGATGCAGCTCCACGGTCACGGCCGGGTGCTGCTTGAGGTACGCATCGAGATGCGGAAGGATGCAGGCGCGTCCGAACCAGGCCGGCGCAGCCACGCGGAGCTTTCCACCCGCGACCGGAGATGCGAGCGCGACGGAGGCTTTCGTGCGCTCGACCGCCGCCATGGCCTGGCGTGCATCCTCGTAGATTCGCAGCCCCTCGGCCGTCGGATGAAGTCGTCGCGTGGTGCGCACGAACAGCTGCACGCCCAGCCTGCGCTCGAGCTCGATGAGCCGCTTGCTCACCGTCGGCTGCGACATACCGAGCGCTCTCGCCGCGGCCGAGAAGCTGCGCGTTTCCAGGGTGCGCACGAAGGCCACGAGGCACTCGAAGTAATCCATGCTCGACCCGAATAAATTTTATGCCATCTATTCCATTTTAGCACCCTGCACACCGGCGCTACCATTCCTGAAAGGCCGCGAACGGCCGGAAATCGGGGAGGTCGACGGATGTCCAAGCGGATCGGGATTCTCGGCGCCGGGGTTGCCGGACTGCACCTTGGCCTGCTTCTGCGCAAGCATGGCATCGATGCGACGATCATCACGGACCGGCCCGCCGAGACGCTCGCGAAGATGCCGCTCCTCAACACGGTCGCGCACCACCACGTCACGCTGGAACGCGAGGCCGCGCTCGGCATCCGGCGCTGGCGGGACCGCGACTGCCACTACTTCTGCCATCATCACTACTTCGGCTTTCCCGAGCCGATCGTGTTCCAGGGCGACTTCGCCAGCCCCAGCCGCGCCGTCGACTATCGCCTCTACCTGCCCGCGCTGATGCAGGACTTTGCGTCGCAGGACGGCGACATCGAGATCCGCGAGGTCGGCATCAAGGACCTCGCCAGCCTCGCCGCGCGCTTCGACCTGCTGGTGGTGTCGACCGGAAAAGGCGCGCTCGGCCAGATCTTTCCGCACCTGCCCGAACGGTCGCCCTACGACAAGCCGCAGCGCCGCCTGTGCGTCGGGCTGTATACCGGCGTCGCCGACATGCCGCTGCGCGGCGTCACGCTCTCGGTCTCGCCCGGTCACGGCGAACTGATCGAGATTCCGACCCTCACCTTCGGCGGAATGGCCACCGCTCTGCTCATGGAGAACGTCCCCGGCGGTGACCTCGAGGAACTGAGCAAGCTCGATTACAAGGCGAACCCCAAGGCCTTCCTGCAGACGCTTCTGCAGAAGCTCGAACGGCACCATCCGGCGGTCCATGCCCGCATCGATACGTCGGCCTTCGACCTGTGCCAGCCGATCGACCTCCTGCAGGGCGGCATCGTGCCGACCGTCCGCCAGGGCTTCGTCCCGATCGATGATGGAAAGTTCGCGATCGCCGTCGGCGACGTGCACTCGGTGGTCGACCCGATGATGGGACAAGGCGCCAACGTCGCGTCGTATTCCGCCTGCGTCGTGGGCGAGAACATCGTCGCGGACGACGTGTTCGACGAACGGTTCTGCGAAAAGGTCGATCGCGCCCGCGAGGATCGCGTGCTCGCCGCCTCGCGCTGGACCAACATGATGCTGGGGCCGCCCTCCGAACACCTGGGCGCGCTGATCTATTCCATGAGCCAGAACAGACGCCTCGCGAACGAGTTCACGGAGAACTTCAACTTTCCGGAACGGCAGTGGGACCGGATCGCGTCACCGGCGCGGATCAAGACCTGGCTCGCGCAAGCCTCCCAGGCGTAGGAGACCCCGATGCACACGTTGATCGTGCTCTATCCGACGCCGGACGATCCCGCGGCGTTCAAGCGCTACTACGAAGGCAAGCACATTCCGCTGGCGGCGCAGCTTCCCGGCATCCGCTCGATCAGGTTCGGCTACGGCGAGGCGCTGGGGCCCGAGGCCCCGCCGCAGTTCTGCGTGTTCGAGGCGGAGTTCGACAGCCGCGAGGCGATGCAACAGGCGATGACATCCGCGCTCGGACAGCAGGTCGCCGCCGACGTGCCGAACTATTCGCCCAAGGGCGCGGTCGTGTTCCACTACGCGTCGCGGAGTGTTGTCCTGGGTCAGCAGCGTCGCTGACCTCACCTAAGGGCTTTCCGCACAGCCTTTGCCAGCGCACGTTCACGCCCGGGATCGTAGTAGCTAGCAAGAAGCGTCTTCAGTTGATCTAGCTTGCCATTATATCCGAATAGCTTCTGCATCCTCACAAGCAGCAACGGTAGCAGATAGCGCCTTCCAGATATTACATCATAGCTGGGCCCACCCCGACGCGCGAGCGCCTTCTTAACTCTCCTGCGAGCAACGATGTACGCATCTCGCCCCGCTTGCGCGTACGCGGCCTTCAATAACTCGCGAACTCTTGCTCGCACCTTACGCTTTGCGGGAACGATGCCCGTCGAGCTGTTGTCACAAAGCTTCTGAACTGAGAATCCTACCGTCTCCAAACTAGGAAGCAAACTGTTTGTTACCGCATATACCATGAATAGAGGCAGAAAGGCGTCGGCAACAACTTGTGCCCACTTCTCAAAATCGAGTCGCGCTAACACATCGTTTTCAGTGGCGTTCGTGTCAGCAATCATCCCTATTGCCGCCAGAGCCGATTGGCTTACGAGAATATTCTCAATATCGTACGCTTTGAGCTGATAAAGATATTTGAGTCTCGGCTTTTTACGACCAAACAGAACGTCGAAATCGCCATCAATGACATAAAGTCGCTTGCGGCCATCATCGACCTGATCAGCTCTACAAGCACGAACAAGTCGTGAGCGATCACCAACTTGATTCACACTTTCAAGTCTTATATTTGGCCCCACAAGCTTCTTAAATAGAAGAAGATGCATGTTGTGAGACGTCGAGTCTTCTACATAGATCTCGACATCGTTATAAGGCTGCTTAAGAAATCCCAGCGCGCGCACTGCGCGTATGGGATATGCTATCACGGCTACACTCCCACGTACCTACTTAGGTCCTTGCATCTATCCGTTCGGTCAAGGATGATCGATGGCGAGTGCGTTGCCATAATGTATTGAACATTCGGATTTGCAGATTGGACACTTTCCACGAAAAGCTCTTGCCACTGCACATGTAATGACAGCTCCGGTTCATCAACGATAAATACATTTGCCTCACGCGCCGCGGGATTGAATGCGAGGTGAGTCAAAATTACGAAGATCTGTGCTTCGCCCGACGAGAGGGAACTTACTGGCTGAGGTTCCGGCAGATGACTTACGCGAAACGAAAGCCACCCCGCATCGTCGAAAAAAAGCTCCTTTCCACTGTCTTTCAGGAATCGGTTGACCATATTCAAGTAAGCATTGATGGAGCTTGCCGCCTGATCACTCTCTTTGCTGAATGAACTCACGATGGCCATCATTTGCGATATTTTATCAAGCTGCGGGCGATTCGCTGACCAGCCAATAAGTGCATTGAGAGTCCTTTGATCTTGCGGAGCGGACCTCAACAAAGTTTCAGGATCTGCGTTGTGGGGAATATCTTTTGCGTATCTCTGTAGTTGGTCGAGAAACGGCTGCAACCGACTAGAAATCTCACCCTCGGGAATCTGGAGCAATTCTGGCAAACGAAGGGAGGCTTTCTTCACTTCGTTCAAGGCTCGCAAGTCGCTAGACTTAGGTGTTACGATCGGCCCTCCAAACTGTTGGGCTGGCTGCAGTGTCAGAAGACTAAGAATTAGATCGCGTCTAGATGTTTCGCCCAGCCTCCTCAACCGAATTTGGAGTTCGCTATAGCTGCTTTCGGCCAGCGCGGTTGCATCCATCAAGCTCTGAATAAGTGAGACGCTGAAAATGTTTCGGCCCCGACGCATAGTCCGATAGTGAGCACGCTCTCGGGCCAGGGAACGTTCAGTAGCGTTACGAGAACGCCTGTCCAAATCGAGGAACATCGGCGTTGGTAGTTTGCTAATAAAACTGAGAACACCATTCGGACTGTGTGTGAGCATCAAGCTCTTGTAAAACTCGGCCTCCCGCTCAGCATTTCGAAAATACGACTCATCGGGATCGGAGGCATATAGCGGGAACGTAAAAGTCTCTTGTGTATCTGACGCTTTAAGAGTGATCGCCTTCTCATCTTTCACCGCGGAAATCTCAATGTCGCGCCCGTCTTGTTCGAGCGTGAGTTTCATCTCCGAGAAGGAGATGTTCGCAAGAATCTGAAGGCTTGGGGTGATAAGGGCGACTAGCGAATAAATTACGGTCGTCTTTCCACTTCCGTTTATGCCAGTCAGAAAGGTGAGGTCGTCATGAAACGTCACATCGATATTTATGTACCCGTGGACGTTTTTCGCCTGAAACTGTCTTAGCTTCATGTGAGTTCGCCCCAATATTTTTGAAATGCTAGCAGAAAACCAGCCAGCTCAAATTCCAAATATGCGCTGAGCAGAAGAACCTGGAGGCTGGCTAGAGGAGTTGGCCGGCCGACCCCAAAAGAATGGTGGGCGCTGTAGGGATTGAACCTACGACCTCTCCCGTGTGAAGGGAACGCTCTCCCGCTGAGCTAAGCGCCCGAAGGTCGGGGGCTATTCATAGAGTCCGCCCCCGCCCTGTCAAGCAAGCAGCGCCCAGAACCATGCTCGCGACCATGCCCGCCCGCGCGCCGTTGGTGACGGCGCGGACCGCCCCGGATTCGGGTGCCGACGGCTACCCCCGCCCCTCCATCGTCTGCACCGGGTTGCCGGGCTCGGGCAGCGGTATGAACTCCTCGGTGTCCCCGGGCACGGGGTCGAAGCGGCCGGTCCGCCACTGTTCCTTGGCCTGCTCGATCCGCTCGCGCCGCGACGACACGAAGTTCCACCAGATGTGGCGCGGGCCGTCCATCGGCTCGCCGCCGAGCAGGACGACATGGGCCTCGCCCACGGCCGTGACCGTGATCGCGTCGCCCGGCCGCAACACCAGCAGCTGCTGCGGCTTGAAGCGGTCGCCCATCACCTCGATCTCCCCGCTCACGACGTAGATCGCGCGCTCCTCGTGGCCGGCATCGACCGGCAGGCTCGCGCCGGGGGCGAGCGTCGCGTCCGCGAAGATCGTCTCCGACGTCGCCTTGAGCGGCGAGCGAACGCCATAGAGGCCGCCCGCCACCACGCGCACGGTCTTGCCCGCGTCCGAGACGACCGGGAATTCCGACACCGCATGGTGCACGAAGCCGGGGTCCATCTCCTCCCTGACGGCCGGCAGCGCCACCCACATCTGCAGGCCGTGGATCGGCTCGCCGCCCCCGCGCCGCTCGGGCGCGGTGCGCTCGGAATGGGCGATGCCCTTGCCCGCCGTCATCCAGTTCACCTCGCCCGGCCGGATCGCCGCGAGCGTGCCGAGGCTGTCGCGGTGCATGATCTCGCCGTCGAACAGGTAGGTGACGGTGGCAAGGCCGATATGCGGATGCGGGCGCACGTCGACGCCGGCGCCGGCGCGAAACTCCGCCGGACCGAAATGATCGAAGAAGATGAATGGGCCGACCATGCGCGACTGCGCCGACGGCAACGCGCGGCGCACGGTGAAGTCGCCGAGGTCCACCGTGCGCGGCACGATCACGCGCGCGATCGCGTCGCACTGCCAGGAATTGCCCGCCTCCGGATCCTTGCCGCGAAAGAAGCTCATGACTGCCTCCTCATGTGTGCGGCCGGAGGCGGCGGTCAGATCGCCTGAAACTGCTGACCCTTCACCGCCTCGGCCAGGCCGTAGAATGCCTCGTTGACCTTGTTCCAGCTCGGCCGCTTCTTCATGTTGCCGAGCCAGCGCTGGACGTTCGGGTACTTCGAAAAGTCGCAGCGGATGATCTCGCCCAAGGTCACCAGGCCGGCGCCGAAGTAGTCGGCGATGGTGATCTCGTTGCCGCATAGATATTGCTTGTCCGGCCCAATCCAATAGTCGTTGAGAAGCTGCAGCCAGACCTTGGCGTTGTTCTGGCTCCACTCGATCGTGGCCGCGTGGGCCTCGTCGCTGCGCCGCTTGTGGTTGGGGAAGATCTGCGGATAGCAGAGCCCGTAGCCGAACTCGCGATAGAAGTTGGTGTTGAGCCAGTCCATCATCTCGTTGACGCGGGCGCGCTGCTTGAGGTCCTTCGGATAGGCCGACGAGTTGATCTTGTCGGCGAGATATTTGAGGATCGCCGAGCTCTCCGTGAGCTTGAACCCGTCGTCGTCGAGCACGGGCACCAGACGGTTCGGATTGACCTTGGTGAAGGCGTCCCCGTAGTGCTCGCCGGTCATCAGATCGACGACCTCTTCCTCCACCGGGATGTTGTTGTCCTGCAGGAACAGCCGCACGGGCCGGCTCGTCATCGACACGGGATGCATATAGAGCTTCATGGTCTCACCTGTTGCCGCGGTCATTGCCGCGGATGATTGAGGATGCGTGACGGACCGGCCGCGGATTCCGAAACTCACCGCGTAGGGCGGTGTGCCTCGGAATCGCGACGCTCAGATGTCTACTTCTTGCCCTCGCCCGGCACCACCTTCATCACGAATTCCGTCGGCTTGTCGTTGGGCCCGAAAGGTCCCGGAACCTTGTTTTTCACCGGAGCGAGGCTCTTGATGTAGACCGCGATGGCGGTGGCGTCGTCGTCGGTCATGTTGGCGAAGGCGCGCCAGGGCATGATCGGGGCGAGCTCGCGCCCGTCGGGCCGCTTGCCGGTCTTGATCGCCGTCACGATCTGCCCGACCGACCATTTGCCCAGTCCCGTCTCGGGATCGGGCGTCAGGTTGGGGCCATGGAAGACGCCCACGCCCGGGATCTCGAAGCCGACTTCGGAGCCGCCCAGATAACGGGCCATGTCCGGCTTGCCGAAGAAATAGCCGGGCGTGTGGCAGTCGGTGCAGCTCGCGAGACCGACGAGATACTTGCCGCGCCCGTTCTGCGACGGCTGGGCAGCGGCGGCGCCGGCGATCGATATGGAAAGTGCAGTGCCGGCGGCATAAGCAAACGCACGGCGAAACGTGCTTGGCGACATCATTCCCTCCCTGTCATTGGGCTTCGCCTGTTGCCGGCGACAGCCTCAAGTTGCGTATCCTATCGTCGCAAGGAGGATTATGGCAGCACAAAATACCGCCGCGCGCGGTGATACCGGTCACACACCATAAGTCTGTTGATCGCGATAATATCTGCGTGAGCAGTCTTCGCAGGCTGTGATCCGCGCGCTATCCAGCAGGCGCGTGCCGTCAAATCCCTTCCCCGCGATCCACCCTCTCCTCTCATCCAAACCGAGTCAGTGGCCAGGCAATGATTTCCTATGTGATGAAGCGGGCCGTCGCCGCGTGCGGCGTGCTGTTGGTCCTCACCGGCGTGAGCTTCGCCGATATCCATGACTTCTCCGGCGGCGGACCGTTGCAGTTCCTGTTCGGGGCCAAGCGTTCGTCCATTCCGCGCGAGACGGTGCGCTTCGACGGCAGCGAAGCCCCCGGCACGATCGTGGTGAACACCACCGAGCGGCGGCTCTATTACGTGCTGCCGGGCGGCAGGGCGATCAAATACGGCATCGGCGTGGGACGTGTCGGGTTCACATGGACGGGCCGCCACAAGGTCACCGCCAAGCGCGAGTGGCCGGACTGGACCCCGCCTCCCCAGATGCTCAAGCGCCGGCCGGACCTGCCCCGTCACATGAAGGGGGGCGTCGAGAACCCGCTCGGGGCCCGCGCGATCTATCTCGGCTCGACGCTCTACCGCATCCATGGCTCGAACGAGCCGGAGACCATCGGTCAGGCCGTGTCGTCGGGCTGCTTCCGCATGACCAACGAGGACGTGATCGACCTCTACGAGCGGGTGTCGGTCGGCGCGCCCGTCATCGTCGAGCGCTGAGGCGGCCCTCACCGCGACGCGCGAACGTGCGGCGGCCGGACGGTTCCGGCCGTCCGGCTACGGCTCGCGCGTGAGCCCCTTGGCGGCGAGCTCGTCGAGATACTCGCGCCAGTAGCGCGCGTGATTGCGCCCCAGGTCGGCGAGATAGGCCCAGCTGTAGATGCCGGTGGAGTGCATGTCGTCGAAGACGAGGCGGACGGCATAGTTCCCGACGGGCCGCACCTCGAGCAGCATGACGTTCTTCTTGCCCGGGACCGTCTTGCGCTCCTCGGGCGAATGGCCCTGCACCTCGGCGCTCGGACTTTTCACCCGCAGGTACTCGGCCGCCAGATCGAAGCTTTCACCGCTGTCGAAGGTGACCAGGAGATGGGTGCGGTCCTTGCGCAGCCGCAGCTCGGTCGGCCAGAGATCGTCCGTGGCGGCCATGACACGCTCCGGGTGGGGGGCGGGATACGCCTTCAGCGTCCCTGCCGCGGGTGAGGCAGGCTTGTTCTAAGGGGGGCGCGAACAGGCTGTCGAGCCCTCCCCTTCCACTGCCCTTTCAACTATATAGAAAGGGAACATGCCCGGCCGTATGAGCCGGCGGAAGGTGCTTATGGCCGCAGCGCACAGTTCGTCCCTGCCGACGCTTGTCGATCCGTTCGAGCGCGCGATCACCTATCTGCGCGTCTCGGTCACGGACCGTTGCGACTTCCGCTGCGTCTACTGCATGTCCGAGAACATGACCTTCCTGCCGAAGGCGGACGTGCTCAGCCTCGAGGAACTCGACCGTCTCTGCTCGGCCTTCGTCGACCGGGGCGTGCGCAAGCTCCGGCTGACGGGCGGCGAGCCGCTGGTGCGGCGCGGGATCATGACCCTGGTGGGCTCGCTGGCGCGCCATCTCGGATCCGGGGCGCTCGAAGAGCTGACCATCACCACCAACGGTTCGCAGCTTCACAAATACGCGAAGGACCTCGCAAGCCTCGGCGTGCGGCGCATCAACGTGTCTCTCGACACGCTCGATCCGGCCAAATTCCGCGCGGTCACGCGCTGGGGCGACCTGAACAAGGTCCTGGCCGGCGTGGACGCCGCCCTCGAAGCCGGAATTTCCGTCAAGATCAACGCGGTAGCGCTCAAGGGCGTGAACGAGGATGAGCTGCCCTCGCTGATCCGCTGGGCGCATGGCAAGGGCATGGACCTCACCCTGATCGAGGTGATGCCGCTCGGCGACGTCGGGGAAGGCCGGCTCGACCAGTACCTGCCGCTGTCGATGGTGCGGGCGCGGCTGGCCGAGCAGTTCACCTTGGAGGATCTCGATTACCGCACCGGCGGCCCGGCGCGCTATGTGCGCGTCGCCGAGACCGGCGGACGGCTCGGGCTGATCACCCCGCTCACCCACAATTTCTGCGAGTCCTGCAATCGCGTGCGGCTCACCTGTACCGGCACGCTCTACATGTGCCTCGGCCAGGAAGACGCCGCCGATCTGCGCAAGGCGCTGCGCGCATCCGAAAGCGACGACCTGCTGCATGCCGCGATCGACGCCGCCATCGCACGCAAGCCGAAGGGGCACGACTTCATCATCGACCGGCGCCATCAGCGCCCGGCGGTGGCCCGGCACATGAGCGTCACCGGCGGCTGACCCGGCACATCCTGCGCGCCTGTTTCGCCTGCCGCGGCGGTATCTTCGCCACGCGGATTCGACCAAAGTCTTAAAGTCGCAGCGGTCTTCCCCCCGCCCGGACAATTCGATTGACGGGCCGTACCGACTTCAGAATAACTCGGTCAACATCCGGCCCACGCCGGCAATAGCAAAGGGCCGCCCACCACGGCCCACGCACACACCATCCGGGGCGGCGACCAGGGGGAACGGTTGAACGCACTTCTCAGGCTCAGCCGCGGCATCGATGCAGTCACGTCCCGCCTTGGCCGTGCCCTGAGCTGGCTCATCCTCATTGTCGTGCTGATCGCGGCGACCAACGCAACCATCCGCAAGGTCTTCGACACGTCGTCCAACGCTTGGCTCGAGCTGCAGTGGGTGCTGTTCAGCATCGTGTTCCTCCTGTGCTCGCCCTGGACGCTGCTCTCCAACGAGCACATTCGCATCGACATCGTGAACGCCGCTTTTCCGAAGAGATGGCGTGACGCGATCGACGTGTTCGGCCACGTCTTCTTCCTGCTGCCCTTCACGCTCGTGATGATCGTCACGTCGCTGCCGTTCTTCCTGCGCTCGTTCGAGATCCGCGAGAGCTCGATGAACGCCGGCGGCCTGCCGCAGTGGCCGGCGAAATCGCTCATCTTCATCGGTTTCGTGCTGCTGCTGTTCCAGTGCATCTCCGAGCTGATCAAGCGCATCGCTGTGATGCGCGGCGACATCCCCGATCCGCACGGCGGCAACGGCGCGCCGCATACGAGCGCCGAAGCCGAGGCCGCTCGCCTGCTCTCCGCGGTCCACACAAAAACGCCTTAAGGCCGCGAGCCCCACATGACCGCTTTGCTGATCCACTACATGGCGCCGATCATGTTCGCGTCGTTGGTGGTGTTCCTGCTGCTCGGATACCCGGTCGCGTTCTCGCTCGCGGCCAACGGCCTGATCTTCGGGCTCCTGGGCATCGAGCTCGGGCTCTTCCGTCCCGATTTCCTGCAGGCGCTTCCCGAGCGCGTGTACGGCGTGATGACCAACGACACGCTGCTGGCGATCCCGTTCTTCACCTTCATGGGCCTGATCCTCGAACGCTCGGGCATGGCGGAGGACCTGCTCGACACCATCGGACAGATGTTCGGCACGATCCGCGGCGGCCTCGCCTATGCCGTCATCTTCGTCGGCGCGCTGCTGGCCGCGACGACGGGCGTCGTCGCCGCCTCGGTGATCTCGATGGGGCTGATCTCGCTTCCGATCATGCTGCGCTACGGCTACGACCGGCAGGTGGCAACCGGCGTGATCGCCGCCTCCGGCACGCTCGCGCAGATCATCCCGCCCTCGCTGGTGCTGATCGTGATGGCCGACCAGCTCGGCCGCTCCGTCGGCGACATGTACGAAGGCGCTTTCATTCCGGGCATGGTCCTGAGCGCGCTCTACGCCAGCTACGTGTTCCTGGTCACGCTGGTCTGGCCAAAAGCCGCGCCCGGCCTGCCGCCGGATGCCGTCGGCTTCCGCGAGGCCAACGGGCGGCGTGGACTGGGTTCGCTCGGCATCCTCGCGCTCGTGAGCGCCGCCGTCGGCTGGGCGGCGATGCGCGGCTCCGATGCACACGGCGCCGACTTCGTCGTGCTCGCGATGTTCTTCGGGATCACGTTCGCCTTCGCGGTCGCGATCGTGAACTGGCTCAGCGGCCGGTACATCGGCTTCCGCTTCCTCTCGGCGCTGGCGCAGCAGGTCACGTTCGTGATGGTGCCGCCCCTGTTCCTGATCTTCCTCGTGCTCG
>Ga0180222_1002703_pt1 | contig 13462 bp, 16 predicted proteins | sample eDN5th37CKraftOP_FD_151336 | JGI IMG/M metagenome (GOLD analysis project Ga0180222, IMG submission 151336) | Enriched Organic Plus compost microbial communities from Emeryville, California, USA - eDNA 5th pass 37_C Kraft OP (version 2) (version 2) ... | reverse complement strand
TTCCTTATAGACTTTTTATTCGGTTGTCCGGGGTCGGGCGCAATGACGAGCAGCTACAGATGCTAGCTAGGGAGCTTGGTGTCCGTGTGGGTGGAGTGCTTCGAATTCAAAAGCATAGCCGAAAGGATCTGCTTATGGAGGTTTCGAAGTGCTGTGTGCGGATTTTGACGAAGTACAACCGGATATTTGTGGGAAGCTATTTTTCGCGGGCGTTACAGTTAATAGCGGCGTTCACACGCAAGCGAGATGTAGTATTTCTTGACGACGGTGTTGCTACATATCTCGTTCAGGAGCGATTAAAGAAGTTGGGGCGGCCGATATCGCTTTTTACGCTTTTTGATCTGCCTCCAATTCAAGATCAGAGAATTTGGGTTCATAAGTTTGAAGCGCTTAGGGAAAGATATAGATCGACTATTTCAGACGGGAGGGTGTTCATTGGGCAAAATCTTTTTGCGTCTGGGAGTATTACTCCGCAAGCGTATCTTAAGTTTGTAATGGAGCTTGCGGAGGCTGATCGCTCTTTACCGTTAATATATATTCCGCACCGCACAGAGCCGAAAGAGCTATTGAAAAAAATAGGAGATTTGCCCTTTGTAGACATTCAATATCCTGCATCAGGTATTGAGCTTTACTTTTTAAAAAAAGGCTGTGTGCCCAAGGAGTTCTATTCCGTCTGTTCGACGGCAATTTTCTCGCTTAGTGCAATGTTTCCACAGGCAAAATTCTTTGTCGTGTCGCCCGACGGATATGATCCTTCTAAATTTCCTCACTGGCAGCGTATAGCGAGGGGGTTAAAGAGCATCCCGAATGTTTTTTTTCTGCCTCGAGGGAATGCTGGCGTGGCGGAGGTGAAACACTTCCAAAATGATAGACAAGTAGACGGGCCGGTGAATTTGAGGAATCCTTGTTGACCTAGGGGGCACCTGCTCAGCTGATATCCGAGGAGTTCACATGAGCATGAAGATGAGAAATGGCGTCATTGTATTGACCCAGTGAAATCCTGCTCACGTCATAATCGAGGAAACGACGTTGAGCACGAAGATGGAAGAAGACATCAAACGCTGGACGGCCAAGCGCAAGAGTGCGCTGGTGCTGGACATCATTCAGGGCAAGACCACCGTGGCTGAGGCAAGCCGTCAGTACGACCTATCGCCGTCGGAGGTCGAACAGTGGATCGATGACGGCAAGCGGGGCATGGAGAACGCCCTGCGCGCGAATCCGCAGGACGTGCGCGAACAGTACGAACGCCAGCTCAAGGACCTGCAAGAGGCCTATGGCGAGGCGATGCTGGAGCTGCGCGCCAGAAAAAAATTGCAGTCCCTGCTGGGCGAGGACGAGAAGTGATCGAGACGATCCGCCAGGGACTGCAAGCCGACGGTATCACCGTCTCGATCGCCAAGTTGTGCCGCTGGTTCGGTGTGCCGCGCCGTACGGTGTACTACAAGCCGGTGAAGTCCGCACCCAAGGTCGATCCCAAGTTCGCCGTGCCGATCAAGGCGATGATCGAGGAATCGCCGTCGTTTGGGTACCGGACGGTGGCGCACCTGCTGGGGTTCAACAAGAACACCGTGCAGCGCGTGTTCCAGTTGATGGGCTGGCAGGTTCGCAAGCGGCCGATCGGGTTCAGGCCTCGCATCCAGGCTCTGCCTTCGGTAGCGACGATGCCCAATGAACGCTGGTCTACGGACCTGTGTCGCGTGTGGGCCGGACGGGACGGCTGGGCAACGCTGGCGCTGGTGATCGACTGCCACACACGTGAGTTGCTTGGCTGGCATCTGTCGCGAAGCGGTAGGGCCTGCACGGCGGGTGCTGCTCTGGAACACGCTCTGATCGCTCGCTTCGGGACGCTGGGGCGAGTACCGATGCCGTTTCTGCTGCGCTCGGACAACGGCTTGGTTTTTACCTCGCGCAGCTACACCGCCCTGGTGCGTAGCTACGGCTTGCGCCAGGAGTTCATCACGCCGCACTGCCCGCAGCAGAACGGCATGATCGAACGGGTGATCCGCACGCTCAAGGAACAGTGCGTGCATCGGCACCGCTTCGAGACGATCCAACACGCCAGCCGCGTGATCGGAGACTGGATACGCTTTTACAACGACCGGCGCCCGCACCAGGCGCTTGGAATGAAGACGCCGGCTGAGGCATTTGCATTAGCCGCTTAACCTGAGCAGGTTCTGCTGGGTCATTACAATGGCTGGGACGGTCAACCCCAGCGCACTCACCAACGCCCCAGCCCCACCGCGCAGGCGAAAACCGATCCAGATCGCCAGGTTCACCACGTTGACGCCGGGAAATGCCTGCGCCAAGGCCAAGCCGCTCAAGAACTCCCCCTCTGAGAGCCACGCCCGGCGCTGGACGAACTCGCGCATCATCCAGCCGCTCAGGCCGCCGCCGAAGCTGGTCAGGCCGATTTTGGCGAAGGCGAGGAAGAGTTGGAGGGGGGTGGGAGGGGAAGCGTCTCTCGGCGCAGAGTCGATAGGGGCAGGGGAAGCCATGGCGATTCGGGGAAAGTTGGAATCGCCATATTACGGATTTCGCGCCGATGTGCGCACGGTCTCAAGGCGAGCCATCATATTGACATCATGATGTCCTGATGTCAGGATGGGATAACATGAATGAAGGGCAAAACATGGGTTATCCGCTGTTCAACGAAAGCGCGGCACCGCTCTATCGTCAGGTCGCCGATCACCTAATTCACCGCATCCAGAGTGGCCAGCTCGCGCCGGGCGCCGCATTGCCGCCGGAAGACAAGCTGTGCCAGGAGTTCGGCGTCAGCCGCGTGACCGTCCGCAAGGCTGTCGAGGAGCTGCTCCAACGCCACCTGGTCGTTCGCCGGCGCGGAGTCGGGACGTTTGTGAGCGACCCCCACCGCCACACCAAGGCCGTGACGCTCATCGGCGTCATCGATGAAGTCCTTCCCCGCAATCAGGTCGTCGTCCTTGACGAGTCGCTCGTTTCGCTGCCAGCCAAGCTACGGGAAACCTTTGGCCTAGGCGCGCAGAAGTGGAAGTGCGTCCGGGCCGTCAACCACGTCGCGCCGAACGAGCCGCTCGACTATGCACACTTCTATTTTTCTGAGCTTGTCGCCGATGGAATCGGCGCAGCGGAAGTCGCCGGCCCGCTTCCGCCCGTCAAGTATCTCCAAACGCACCTGAACGTTCGCATCGACCATGCCGACCAGCTCGTCGAACCCATAGCTGCCACCCCGGAAATGGCCAAGCGACTCGGTATCGCGAAAGGCACACCCGCACTACGCGCAATCCGCATCTATTACGACGACCGTGCACGGCCGGTAGAAATCGTCGATGCGGTCTATCACCCCGAACGTTACCGTTACACCGCCACGCTATACCCGAAGGGACCAGCGGGCGGGTAATTCCCCCCCTTCTCAAAGGACTCACCATGAATGCTGCCACGCCTAGAGATAAATTGTCGAAGTGGTTCCACTTCTTGCTGCTCGGAGTAGTCATGGGAGGCGGACAGGCGTCGGCCCAGGATTATCCGACTCGGCCTGTCAAGTTGGTGAGTCCTTGGGCGCCCGGCGGTGCCAACGACATCTTCTGCCGCGCGCTCGCCCAAAAATTGACCGAATCTCTCGGGCAACCGGTCGTTGTTGAAAACCGCCCGGGGGCGGCCGGGACCATCGGCTCCGATTACGTCGCAAAATCGCCCGCCGACGGCTACACGCTCGTCATGGGTAGCTCGCCGACGCACTCCATAGCTCCAGGCCTCTACCCGCGCCTTCCCTACGACCCGATGCGAGACTTTGCACCGGTGACGCTGGCGGCCGTGGTCCCGAACATTTTGGTGGTGCACCCTTCATTACCGATACGATCGGTGCCCGAACTCATCGACTACGCGAGAAAGCATCCTGGCAAATTAAATTTCTCCTCCACGGGCAACGGCTCGTCCCAGCATCTATTCGGCGAACTCTTCAAACACCTGGCCGGCGTCGACATCGTCCATGTCCCCTACAAGGGAACTGGCCCAGCGTTGAACGACCTACTTTCAGGCCAGATCCAAATGGCCTTTGAAAACCCGCCCGCCCTGCTGCCGCACATCCATGCCGGCCGTCTGCGTGCGCTAGCGGTAGCAGGCAGCAAACGCTCAGCGTCACTGCCCGATTTGCCCACCGTGGCCGAAGCGGGCCTGCCCGGCTACGACGTAGCAGTGTGGTTCGGCCTCTTCGTTCCCGCCGGTACCCCACAGCCCATCGTTGCCCGCCTGCACAAAGAGATCGCTGCTGCGCTGGCGTCGCCCGAAATCAAGACCAGGATGGATGGCTTCGGTGCCGAAATCATAGGCGCCGGACCGGAAGCATTCAGTGCCCATCTACGCGCCGAGATCCCCAAGTGGGCCTCCATCATCAAAGCGGCCAACGTTAAGGTCGACTAACCCTTAGCCAAGGAGACATAATGACGTTCTCGGTAATCGCCCGCTGCACGCGCACGGGCATGTTCGGCATCGCCATCGCCACGCGCCCCATGGCCATAGGGGCGAAATGCCCATTTCTGCGGCCCGGTATCGGGGGGCTCGTCGTGCAGGCAAACGGCGACCCGCGCCTTGGTCCCCTGGGCCTGAACCTGCTCGAACTCGGATACTCCGCCCCCAAGGTACTGAAAGATCTAATCGACAGTGACGGGGAAGAAAACATCACTTGGCGACAAATCGCCGTCATCGATAAAGATGGTCGAACGGCGGTGGTAACCGGCTCGAACAACGAAGATTGGAAAGGCCACATCAACAAACAGGATTACGCCGTACTCGGTAATCGGCTCACTAGCGAGCGCACCCTCACGGCCATGTCCGAGGCATTCGAACGGCATAGCGACCTCGAGCTTGCCGACCGGCTCGTACGCGTGCTGGAAGCAGGCCGCGATGCCGGCGGACAGGTGGCGGGGCAGCACTCTGCGGCACTCTTGGTGCACAACAAGAAGTCGTACGCCTGGGTCGACCTCCGGGTAGACGAGCACGACGAACCCATAGGCGAACTGCGTCGGTTGTACGAGCTGTACGTCCCACTGATCCCGTACTACGACAGACGTCCGTCGAACCCCAGCATGCCCAGGGATGATATCTGGCGCAAAGAAACAGGGGTGCAGGGGGGGCCGAGGTGAGGATGTCCTGATCCGCACCTCGCCGCCTCATACGGCCATCACGCCGGAGCAATTCTGCGTTCGCCGGTGGCGCCCTGCGCAATCGCCTCCACATCCACGCGGTCGATCTATGACGGCTGCAGGTACTTTGCCGCATAGGCCTGCCAGATGTCGCTGTGCAGGAAGTAAAGGAACAGCTCCGTGTCGAGATGGCCGTCCTTGCACATGCCTGCCATGATGCGCCGCGACTCCGAGGTGGGGAAACCATTCAAATTGGAAAAAAGTTCCGCCCACCCGGAAAATCCAACCGCACCGACTAAGATGGAACCGTTCCCCAGCCTCGAACCTGACAAAAACGCTCTGGCGACGGGGTGACCAGGCTTTTGTTGTTATGTTCAGGGTCGATGCGGCGTAAAGATGGAGCAGGAACGAGCAGAGAAAAAGGCGCATCGAACCGCGGTATGGTCGCGATCTGCTTCGACTCTAGCCGCGCCCAACCATTGTCGGCTCACCCTCGCAGAAAAGTCCTCAGCTACCGCCTCTGCACGGTTCCCGCGTATTGTTTATATGTTTAATACGCGACAGCCCCTCACCACCTAAACCAGGGCCCTCCGCACCATGAAATCCCGGGCCGCGCTGGCGCACTCGTCCGGATAGGCAGCCGCCGCGTGCCAGGCGTCGCCCTCGACCACCAGCAGCTCGGAGTCGATCATTTTGCTTTGCCAGGCCTTGACGCTGTCGACCGAGCGCAGGCCGCTTCCGCTGGTTGTGACGATGAAGGTGGGGCAGATCACCTTCAGCACCTCCTCGCGCAGGTCGAGACCGGGCACCCATCCCAGGTATCCGAGCAGCGTGGACTTCGGGGTGCGCCCCTGGATGTTCTCGGCCCACCATTCCAGCTCTTCCCTGGAGGCACAGCTGCCCAGGCGCGCCGGCATGGTGGTACGCGCCCAGGCGGCCACGCCCTCCCCGGCGATCTGTTCGCGCCAGGCTGGCACGGCGCTGGCGCCGACCATGGGCGGCGTCATGCCCAGCACGGACAGCACCCGATCGGGATGGCGGGCGGCGTACTGCAGGACCAACGAGCCGCCGCTCTTGGCGCCAAGCAGATGGAACTTCCGGGCGCCGACATGATCGGCCAGTGCGCCGATGTCTTCTAGCAACCTGTCCATGGACCATGCGTAGTCCTCGGCCATGGGCGTGGACTGGCCAAAGCCGCGAATGTCTAGCCGTACCACCCGGCAGTGCCGCGCGAAGTACGGTACCCACGCGTACCAGGCAGCTCCGCTTTCAGCAAAGCCATGCACCATGATCAACGTCGTTGATTCTTTCCACGGATCGGTGAAGTCATCGACCGTGTAGTGCAGCTTGATGCCGGGTTCGACCTCGAGAAAACCGTCCATCCCTCCTCCTCCCACATGCTCAGTTGGCCGTAATGCCGGCGGTCTTGACGACCTCGGCCCACTTCTTGATCTCGTTATGCAGCCGTTGGGCGAACCCTTCCGGGGTCGAGCTGGCGACCTCGAGGCCGCTCTTGCGTATGGCCTCGATGAAGGCCGGTTCCTCCACCGCGCGGTTGATCTCGGCGTTCAGCTTGGCCACCACGGCTTTGTCCATGCCTGCGGGCCCAAGAAGGCCATACCAGCCCGAAACGTCGTAGCCCTCCACGCCGGCCTCGGCCATGGTCGGCACGTCGGGCAGCGAAGCATCGCGCTTGCGAGTCGTCACCGCCAGCGGACGCAGGCGCCCCTCGCGGATATTTGGCAGGGACGACACCATGTTGTTGAACATAAAGGACACCTGGCCGGCCAGCAAGTCGACCGTCGCGGGCGCTGCGCCCTTGTAAGGAATCGCCGAAATATTGATGCCGGTCGCGATCTTGAACATCTCGCCCGCCAGGTGCGGCAAGCCACCAATGCCCGCCGCCGCATAGTTGAGCGGATGGGGCTGTTGCCTGGCGTAATCGATCAGCTCCTTGACCGACTTGACCGGCAGCGACGACGGTACGACCAGGACAAACGCTCCTTCGGCGACCAGGTGGATGGGCGTGAAGTCGCGTTCGGAATCGAACTTGATGTCCTTGAACACGCTTGGGCTCACCGCATAGGTGGCCGGCACCATCAACAACGTGTAGCCGTCGGGCTCGGCACGAGCGACGTACTGCGAGGCAATCATGCCGCTGGCACCCGGTCGGTTGTCGACAATGAACTGCTGGCCGAAAGCCTTGCTGAGCCGTTCGGCCACAAGGCGCGCGACGGCGTCGGTGGGACCGGACGCCGAGTTGCCGACCACGATCCGAACCGGCTTGGTGGGATAGTTAGTGGTTTGCGAGAACGCTGCCGGAGCAAAAACGGTCAGATGGCAAAGAAGAGCAACGAGAATGCGGTTCACGGTCTTCCTCCCGAGTGATGGCATTACTTCGACGACCCTGCGGGCAACAGCAGCGCACGGGTGCGTGCGTTTTCTTCCTTTACGTACTTTGTGGTCTGCTCGGCGGTGTACGGCCGGATCTCGCCGCCGTTGGCGATAATGGTGGCGCGGTAGTCCGGATTGGACATGACCTTGTTCCATGCGGCCTGCAGCACGCGTGACACGTTGGCAGGCATGTTCTTCGGTGTGGCCATGACGTACCACGAGGCCAGCTCGAAGCCCGGGAAGCCCGACTCATAGAACGTCGGTACATCGGGAATGAGCTGCGACCGGTCCCTGCCGGCAAATGCCAGGGCGCGCAGCTTGCCGGACTTGATGTGGGGCAGCACGCTGGTGAGGTTCAGCAGCGCCATGTTGGTCACGCCCGCGACCAGGTCCGTCACGGCAGGGGCAGCCCCTTTGTACGGAAGGTGCACAATGTCAATACCGGCCACTCTCTTGAAGGCTTCCCCACCCACGTGGGACGAACTGCCTTGCCCGGACGACGCGAAGTTAAGCTTGCCCGGCTGGCGCTTGGCGAGCTCGAGGAGCTCCTGCACGCTGTTGGCCTGCACCGAGGGATGAACCACCAGTACGCTGGGCAGGTAGGCGGCCATGCCCAGGTAGTCGAAGTCGCGCCAACCGTCGTAGTCGGTCTTCTGCAGCAGGGGCGTGACGATCAGCGCCGCGCCCGTGCTCAGGAACAATGTATAGCCGTCAGGCTTGGCGCGCGCGACATGCGATGCGGCGATCGCCCCACCCGCAGCGGCCTTGTTCTCCACGATAACCTGCTGGCCCAGCGCCTCCCCGAGGATCTTGGTCAGCGGACGGGCCACGACGTCGGTCGGTCCTCCCGGTGCAAAGGGATTGATGACGGTTACGTAGTGCCTGGGATAGCCCTCGTCCGCAGCCCATGAGGAAGCCGCGACCAGGGTAGCAGTGAAGACGGCCAGACAAGTCTTGGGCAGTGCGTGCATGAACATCCTTCACCTCTCGTGTCAGGCGGTGGTGATCTCGGCAAGAAAGGCGCGCATCTGCGCCACGCACCGCTCGGGTGCCGTGAATGCGATCCCCTGCCGATATCCTTCGAACAGGCACAGCCGTGCATTGGGCATCTGCGCGGCCATCTGCTCCATTTGTTCCTTGGGGGCGATCTTGCCCTGGTCACCCGCCATGATCAGAACCGGCTGCTGCACTTCCTGCAGCCTGGGAAGGAAATTCCCCGCTTCGAGCATCTTGTGCTCCGCAATCGCGATGTGGGGCGGCGTGCGGTCGAGCTGCTCGATCGACCACTCGAGCCACTCCGGCGCAATCCTATCGACGTCGATACGGTTATTCAGCGTCTTGCGGGCCCAGAACGCCAGGCCGTGCCGCTCCACCTCCTCCGGCACGAACAGCTCGTTCGTGGAAGGCAGCAGACGGAACGGCGTGTTGCATAGGGTCAGGGACGCCACGCGGTCAGGATGGGCAAGCGCGACCGCCATCCCCACGATGCCGCCCGAGGCCTCTCCTGCCCAGTGCACCTTGTCGATCTCCAGCGCATCGAGCAGCGCCACCGCATTGCCGACCATCTGGTCCAACGTGTAGGGCTCGCCCGGAGGGGGAATGGTAGTCTTGCCATGTCCGCGCGAGTCGTAGCGCAGCACGCGATAGTCGGACGCCAGCAATGGCACCCAGGGCCTCCAGAACTCCATGTTCCGGGCGAAGCCGTGGTGCAGGAGAACAGTTTCGGACTTCTTCCACGGCTTCGAATAATCGGCGACATCGAAATGGATGCGAATGTCGGGAAGATCGACATAGCGCTCGGAAAACGGAACCGTCCGCATGAGCAGGCTCTCTCGACATGAAGAAAGTCACTTCATTCTTCCCCCAGGAGGACCCCTTGTCCAAGACTGTTTTTGATCGGGATTGATTCGTTTCTCGTCTCAATGCGGCCGGCGCCCGCGAAACCCTTCCAACGAACTGATATATGCTTAGGCGACAAGAAGGAGCGACCAGAGGAGACACGGTATGCTCAAACGCCTTCCTTACTTTCTGGCAGTGGCATCCGAGCGACATTTCGGACGGGCAGCGCAGAAGCTGAACATTTCCCAGCCACCGCTCAGCCAGCAGATACGCAAGATCGAGGAAGAGCTGGGCGTGACGCTATTCCGGCGCACCACACGCAACGTCGAGCTGACCGAAGCCGGGAAATTCTTTTTCCAGCGCATCCAACCAATCCTCAAGGAATTCGACAACGTCGTCGAAGCGACCCGCGTGCTGCACCGCGATAAGAAGGAAGAAATCCGCTTCGGCGCCGTGGCGACAGCGGCCTACAGCATCTTTCCCCGCCTGCTCAAGCTGCTGAAGGAAAAATTTCCGCAGGCGAGCTTCCAGTTGACCCAGGCAAACGCTGCGGAGCTTAAGGAAGCCGTGCTGGACAAGCGCATCGACCTCGCCATCGTCCGGGGTGCAGGCGAGCCCACCTTCCGGTCCAAGATCGTGGCCTACGAGCCGCTCTTCGCGAGTTTTCCGTTGGAGCATCCGTTGGCGCACTGCCCGGACATCTCCCTGCGCGACTTGCGCTCGGAAAAATTCATCATGTGGGACCACAACGGCGCCTCGGCGATGGCGGCGCAAACCCAGGGCCTGTTCGCCAGGCATGGCTTCCGGCCCGATGTCGCCCGATGCAGCGCGCAATTCTTCGTGATGCTGAGTCTGGTCGGGCAAGGCGACGGGGTCGCCTCGTCCCCGAGACTGTGGCAAGGTTGGGCCATCCTGGCGTGGCCTTCCGGCGGCTGCGCGATTCCGACGCCTATTCGGAAGTGGCCCTGATCTGGCATCCTCACGCTGCCTCGCGGCTGACGCTGCGCTTCGTCGACGAGGTCGCGCGAGCCCCCTACCCCGTGCCACAGCCGGCACATGGACCTGCCGAGATGATGAAAGGAGCGGACCTAGACATGGAACTGGGCACGATGCGTCGTGCTCCTGATGCCCGGTCGATGAGCAAGGCCTTACCGCGCCCCTGGTCTATTGTGTAGTGGCGCTTTGCCGTCCACCTATCGCGGACGCTATGCTGCGCCCTTATCCCAAGAACGGAGAGGGCATGCTCAAACTCCTCGCAGCCGTCGCACTCTTGACACTCTTGCAGACGGGATGCGAACCAGTGCGCAACGACTGAATGAAATCTCGGTCGAGATGGCGAAGACCGACGTCATTCGGATCCTCGGCGCCCCCGAAAACGTCCGCTCCATGAACGGACAGGAAGTGCCGGTCTACATGTTTTCGAACATTGCGCCCGGTAAGGCTCTGATATGAATGGGGGACACGCTGTGCCCGGAAATCAGGACCATGCTGGACGTTGAGGTTGTGTGTGTTCGGGTATTGCGGAAAATGATGCGGCTTCACTGTCGGCGCGGATGCAGGACTGCCCCGACAGGAGCGCCGGATTTCGCTAGGCTATCTCGTCAGTCCCGTAGACGAACGGCTCCGTCTTGCATTACAACCATGTCCTTGATTCGTCCATGGGTCAATGCCCGAGAAATCCGGGTGACAGCAGCATCAGTTGTTCGAGCGACACCCAACAATCGGCAAACTGACCGGGCAAGCCCGTCTTGCGACATACCACCTTGCTGCGTCAAGACGTAGACGGCAGCGTTGCCCAACTCCTCAAGGCAAATCTCGTCGATACCACGGCGGGTCTCTGGGTCCTGTCCTGGCACACGAAAACCTTCCCAAATTTCTGGATTCGCCTGCCTGGGCCAATAAAAAATCGTGCCATTCTCCATCGTGCGAACCACCAGCCCGGGCACCAATGTACTCAAATGAGTCACAATGCGGTTGCCAACTCTGGACAGCCCCCATGCCCGTGCCACACGCTTGAACACCATCGCCTGCGATACCGGCCCTTCAGTTTCGATCGTCCTGACCAGTTGAGCCGCCAACGTCAATTTTGAGTGGCTTCCGAAGAAATGGTCCGAGTCACCCTTTTCCAAGTAGGTCAACTCATACTCGCGCGGCTGGATAGAAGATGCAACCGGCTCTACGACTGAATCAACCTTGGCATATGAAACAAGCCGCTCATCCTGCTCCTGTTTCCGCTCCAGATCTTGCTCCTGTACCTGCTCTGGCTGCGGTTCTACAATCGGCTCATCGTCAGTTGATACTGTTGCAACCAACTCTTCCAATCGCTCCAGGAGTCTTCGCATGGCCTCTTGCGGATTGAGCCACCAGTCCGTGGACCAGATGCGGTGCAATTTCCAGCCGAGCCCCTCCAGTACATGCTGGCGGAGTCGGTCTCGGTCGCGTGCTGTAGCACCAGAGTGATACATGGCGCCATCGCACTCAATTCCCAAAAGGTATCGGCCCGGAGCACGCGGATCGACCACGCCAATGTCAATTCGATATCCAGACACACCGACCTGCGGATGAACCTCCCAGCCTTTCTCACGAAGAGCCGCAATCACCTGCCTTTCGAATGGGCTATCAGGCTCCCGTCCAGTCGGCATACTCTGTCCAATCAGGGCGCGCGGCCCCCGAATAGCAAACTCCAGATAGTTCTTGAGGTCTCGTACGCCCGCAGCCCTGACTCGCGAGAGGTCTATTTGCTCGGGCAGCAACGTGCTGAAAATCACGATGCCGATGCGGGCACGTGAAACAGCCACATTGAGCCGTCGATGCCCTCCATCTAAGTTCAATGGCCCAAAGTTGAGACTGACCTTACCTGATGCATCTGGACCATATGTAATCGAGAAAAAAATGATGTCTCGTTCGTCACCTTGGACGTTTTCCAAATTCTTGATAAACAGAGACTCCTGTGCTGCTTGAGCAATAGCCTGATCGAGTTGCGGCGATGCCCGACGACGTTCATCCAGCATCCTTTCGATCAGACTTTGCTGCGCTTGGTTGAAGGTCACCACACCAAGTGACAGGTGGCGCTTCGCGGAATCCAAATAGTGCTGCTCTATCGCCTTAACAATGGCATCTGCTTCCGCCCGATTCGTGCGCGAACCTCCCCGATCATAGACACCATGAACTCGCTCAAACTGAACGCTCTGATCGTTTGTGACCGGTGAGGGAAATGTGACGAGCTGACTACCGTAGTATGTGACGTTGCTGAACGTAATCAAGCCCTCATGCTTGCTTCGGTAATGCCAATTCAATCGCAACAAGGGCAGGCCGATACTAAGGCATTCGTCCAGAATGCTTTCCAGGTCATGAACCTCGTCACCATCGACCCCATCATCCGAATCATCGGATCGAGAGAAAAAACTGGTGGGCGGCAGCTGTTTCGGGTCCCCCACACAGACGAGCTGTTTGCCGCGAGCAATGGCGCCAATGGCGTCCCACACTGGGATCTGGGAGGCCTCGTCAAAGATGACGACGTCGAACTGGGAATGTGACGCGTCAAGATACTGTGCGACTGATAAAGGAGACATCAGCAGACATGGCTTTAACCGGGTCATTAGGCTCGGCAAGGTCCGGATCAACTGACGAACAGGCATGTGCTTGCGCTGTTTCTGCAATTCGCGCCGCAACTTACCCAACTCAGAGTCAGCGCTTGGCACAATCCCGGCACTTGTTGGAATCTGCGCAGCCAGTTTTGCCACAATGTGAATCGCACCGGGGATCGCGGAGGCTTTTTGGTTAAAGTAAAACAGGTTCCACAGTCGGCGCTGCAAGTTGCCGATAGTATCGCGCTTCGGCCTCAGCGGGCGGAATGTCGCCGATGGATTCGAGCAGGCGTTGGTGGTTGAACCACGAGACCCATTCCAGTGTCGCCAACTCCACGGCAGCCTTGGTTTTCCAGGGCGCGCGCCGATGAATCACTTCCGTTTTGTACAGGCCGTTAATCGTTTCGGCCAGCGCATTGTCATAGGCGCTTCCGGTGCTGCCGACTGATGGATTGATTCCGGCCTCGCTCAATCGGTCGGAGTAGCGGATGGACACGTATTGGGATCCCCTATCGGAATGATGGA
>Ga0180222_1002702_pt1 | contig 13471 bp, 12 predicted proteins | sample eDN5th37CKraftOP_FD_151336 | JGI IMG/M metagenome (GOLD analysis project Ga0180222, IMG submission 151336) | Enriched Organic Plus compost microbial communities from Emeryville, California, USA - eDNA 5th pass 37_C Kraft OP (version 2) (version 2) ... | reverse complement strand
TGCTGGCCGGCCACCGCCTGGTGGTTGGTGATGATCACGTCGCCCGGCTTGAAGCCCTTCTCGCCGTAACGCTTCATCCCGTCGGTGATGATGACGCCGAGGTCGGCGACGAAATGCGAGACGCCGCCGACGTTCTGCGAGATCAGCTCGCCCTTCGGGTTGATCAGCGCGGTGCAATAGTCGCGCACCTCGTAGATCATCATGTTGTAGGACGTGCGCTGCAGGTCGGCGGCCATCTCGTTGGCCACCGCCGGTAGGGCGTTGCGGATCACCTCCAGCGTGACGGGGTCGAGCTTGGTCGTCATGCCGCGCCTCCGATCTCGATCACCAGTTCTCCCGACGGCATCACCCGGCACGTATCGCCCGGGAACAGCACCGTGGTCGTGCCGTGCTCCTGGATGATCGCGGGCCCGGCGATGGTTGAGCCCTCGCCGAGGGTGGGCCGATCATACACCGGACAGCGCACCGCTTTGCCGCCGAAATGCACCTCGCGCTCGCGCGCCGGCTTCGCCGCGCCGTCGCGGCGCACGCTCGGGAAGGTCAGGCGCGGCCGCTGCCCGATCACCGCCAGGCGGATGTTGACCATCTCCACCGGCTCGTCCGGCGAGTGGTGCGCGTAGCGGTGCTGATAGAGCGCGTCGAACGCCTTGCGGATGGCGCGATGGTCGCCCGCCTTGAGCTGATCGAGGGTCACCGGCACCTGCAGGCTGAACTCCTGTCCGACGTAGCGCAGATCAAGATGGATCTGCCGCTGCGCCTTGGCGCCGTGGCGCAATGCCGCGCCGGCTTCCTGCACCATCTCCTCGTGCGCCCTCACCACCTCGGCGAACTCACCACCTCGGCGAAATCGATGCCGGCGAGATCGCCGTAGAACGTGCGGATATAATCGTGGCGCTCGTCGGCGAGCAGCATGCCGAGCGCGGAGAAGTGCGAGGGGAACAGCGGCACGATGACGCGGGGAATGTGCAGCTCGCGCGCGATCGCGTTGATGTGCAGCGGGCCCGCGCCGCCGGACGCGACGAGGGTGAAGTCGCGCGGATCGTAGCCCTTCTCCACCGAGACCTCGCGCACCGCGAGCGACATCTTCGAGATCGCGATGTCGAGGATCGCCTGCGCCGCCGCCGGTGCGCTCATGTTCAAGGGCTTGGCGATCTTCTCGGCGATGCCCTTCTGTGCCCCGGCGGCGTCGAGCTTCATCTGGCCGCCGAGGAAGTGGTCGGGATCGAGCCGCCCGAGCACCACGTTGGCGTCCGTGATGGTCGGCTCGGTGCCCCCGCCGCGATAGCAGATCGGCCCAGGATCGGCGCCCGCGCTCTGCGGGCCAACCTTGAGCGCGCCGATGTCGTCGATCCAGGCGATCGAGCCGCCGCCCGCGCCGACCTCGACCACGTCGATCATCGGCAGCATCACCGGATGGCCGCTGGCGTAGCCGCCCACGAAGTAGCCGGGCGCCATGGTCGGCTCGCCATCGCGGATGAGGCTCGCCTTGGCCGTCGTGCCGCCCATGTCGAACGAGATCACGTTGGCGTAGCCGAGCGTGTGCCCGACGCGCGCGCCCGCGATGATGCCGCCGACCGGCCCCGATTCCATCATCGCCACCGGCCGCTCGGTGGCGACCTCCGGCGACATCACGCCGCCGTTGGAGCGCATGATCGAGAGATCGCCGCGAAAGCCCACCTTGGCGAGATCGTCCTTGAGGCTGCTGACGTAGCCGCCGACCTTCGGCCCGACGTAGGCGTTGACCACGGTCGTCGAGATGCGCTCGAACTCGCGGTACTCGCGCAGGATCTCGTGCGACATCGACAGATACGCGCCCGGCATCTCCTTGCGCACGATCTCGCCGGCGGCGCGCTCGTGCTCGGGATTGACGTAGGAGTGCAGGAAGCACACGGCCACCGCCTCGACGCCCTCGGCGCGCAGCATGCGGCATGCCTCCTCCACCGAGCCGCGCTCGAGCTTGCGGTAGACCTCCCCGCTCGCGAGCAGCCGCTCCTCCACCTCGCGCGTGAGCTGGCGCGGCACCAGCGGGCGATGGCGGTGGAACAGCAGATTGTACGCCTCGGGACGGTTGCCGCGGCCGATGGCGTAGACGTCGCGCGCGCCGCGCGTGACGATGAGCCCGGTCTTGGCGCCCTTGCGCTCGATCAGCGTGTTGATGGCGATGGTCGAGCCGTGGATCAGCTCGTCGATGGCGGAGGCGTCGAGCCCGCTCTTGCGGATGCAGTTGATGATCCCCTGGCCGAGCTGCGCCGGCGTCGTCAGGCTCTTGGCCTCGACGAAACGGCCCGCCGCCTCGTCGAACCCGATCAGGTCGGTGAACGTTCCGCCGATGTCGATGGCGACGACGATCATGCGTCCCCCATGTCTTGCTGCTCGCGCATGTCTTGCTGCTCGCGCATGTCTTGCTCGCGCGTCACCCGCCATCCCGTCGCGCCAAAGTCAAGCATGCGAGCCATGCTTGCGCGCACGGCGCCATGCGCCGGTATATCATCGCTGCGCCGGCGGCGCCGGTGGGCAGCGCCCGCGCCGGCCCACCAGCCGCGATGATGTGCTACGCGCCCAACCGCGCGGCATCGCCGCGGCGGGTCTCGCTTGACGCCGGCGCGGCGAGCGACAAAGGTTCGCGCGACAACGGACCCGTGGAGTGAACGCATGCTGGCGCAGCAACGGCGCGACCGCCTCCTGGCGGAGATGCGCAAGGAGGGGATCGAGGCGATCGTCGCCTTCGGCACCAACTGGCAGGAAGCCTACCTGCGCTACGTCAGCGACTTCTGCATCCTGGAAGGCAGCGGCATCGCCATCCTGACCACCGACGGCCGCTGCCGCCTGTTCCTGGAGAGCGTGGCGGAGGCCGAGCGCGCGAGCGGCGAGACCACCGTCGAGGTCGCGCTCGTGCGCAACCTCGCGCAATCGGTCGGCGCTGCGCTCGAAAGCGTCTCCAACCAGCACGTCCTCGCGGCGCCGCCCGCGCTCATGCCGTCCTGGCTCACCTCGAAGGAGCGGCGCTTGCGCCTCGACGACGGCACCGCGCTGATCGACCGGCTGATGATGGAGAAGATGCCGGCGGAGATCGACGCCATGCGCCGCGCCGCCGTGCTCGCCGACGAAGGCTACGGCTATTTCCGCGAGGCCGCGCGCGTCGGCCGCCGCCAGTACGAGGTGGTGGCGGACGTCGAGCAGTTCCTGCGCACCAAGGGCTCGCCCGACAACTTCATGATCATCGGCTCGGGCGGCGTCGACGTGCGCGGCATGGCCCCGCCCTCCGAGCGCCGCCTCAAGGAAGGCGACCTCGTTACCACCGAGCTCACGCCCGCGGTCGACGGCTACTTCTCGCAGATCTGCCGCACCCTCGTGCTGGGCAAGGCGAGCGCGGCGCAAGCCAAGGCCTTCGCCGTCTATCACGAGGCGATGGAGGCGGGCATCGCCGCGGTCGAGCCGGGCGTCACCGCCGCCGACGTCGCGCGCGCGGAGAACGACGTCTTCCGCAAGCACGGGCTCGGCGACTACGTCACCAACAAGTACACGCGCGTGCGCGGCCACGGCCTCGGGCTGATGTGCGACCTCAAGCCCAACATCCTCGAGGACGTGAACATCGAGCTCAAGGAAGGCATGACCATCATCGTTCATCCCAACACCTATCATCCCGACGCCGGCTACATCGTGCTCGGCGACATGGTCGTGGTGACCGCCACCGGCTGCGAGCGGCTGACCCGCACGCCGGCCAAGCTGTTCGAAATTCCGGTGTGATGACATGCGTCGCGGACTGATCTCCTGGTCGAAGACCGAACTGCCGGCAAGCGTGCTCGACGCGCGCGTCAAGCGCGCACAGGCGGCGATGGGCGCGGCGGGCGTCGATGCGCTCGCGATCTACAGCGACCCGGCGCGCACCGCCGGCGCCTCCTGGCTCACCGGCTTCGTGCCGTACTGGAACCGCGGCGTCGTCGTGCTGCCGCGCGACGGCGACCCGGTGCTGCTCACCGGCATGTCGAAGCGCGTGCACGGCTGGATTCAGAAAAATTCCCACCTCGAGGAGGTCGCCTACTCCACGAGCATCGGCGCCGACGTCGCCGCGCGCGTGTCCGCCCGCAAGGGCGCGGTCGTCGCCGTGCCCGACATCGGGTCCGTGCCGGGCGGCATCCTCGACGGCATCGCCGGCGACGGCGTCTCCGTCGTCGACGGCACGCAGCTGCTCGCTGCCCTGCGCACGGTGCCCGACCCGAGCGAGCTATCGTTCGCGTTCAAGGCGGCGACGCTCGCGCGCGTCGCGCTCGCGCGCGCCACCGCGATCGAGAGCGACGCCGCGACCCTCGTCGGGCTCGTCGACGGCGAGGCGCGCCGGCTCGGCGCCGAGGAGGTCTATGTCGCGCTCGCGCCCGATCTTGCCCGCAGCACGTCTCTGGTGCGGCTCGAAGGCACCGCCGCGCTCGGCGCGAGCTTCGCGCTGCGGCTCTCGCTCGCCTACAAGGGCGTGTGGGTGCGCATGACGCGCACGCTCGCGCGCGATGAATCAGTCGCGGCCGAGATCGCCGCCGCCACCGAGCGCTTCGCCGCCACGGTGGCGCTGCTGCCGCGCCTCGATGCGCTCGACGACCTGCCGTACTGGCTGGTCGAGGGCTGCCGCACGCTCATGCCGCTGCAGCCGCTCGCCGGCTCGATGCTGCCGGACCGGCTCGCGCTCGCGCCCGGCTCCTACGTCAGCGTGCAGGCGCGCATCGACACCGCGCGCGGGCCCGCATTGATCGGCGCGCCCGTGCTGCTCGGCCGCGACGGCGACACCGCAGCGCTGATGGCCTCGCCGCTGTTCGAGACGTGATGAGTGCAGAACTCTCGCTTGTGAGTGCGCGATCCACGCAAGGCCAGCGGCGCGCGCCGCCCCAACCCCGCCCTACCCCTTGAGCCGCGGATAGGCCTCGAGCGGATTGTCGACGCAGATCTTGCGCACCAGCTCGCGCGAGAGCGTCGCCGGCAGCGCGTCGGTGCCCTCGAAGTGCCAGTGCGGATAGTCGGTCGAGAACAGCAGCACCTTGTCGGATCCGATCTGCTCGATCACCTGATCGAGCATCGCGGCCTGCGGCGGCGCGTCGATCGGCTGCACGGTGAAGCGCACGTGCTCGCGGATGATCTCGGCCGGCGGTCGCTTCACCCACGGCACCTCCGAGCGCACGCCGCGCCAGGTCTTGTCGGCGCGCCACAGGAACGGCGGCAGCCAGGTGAAGCCCGACTCGGCGAACACGACCTTGAGGCCGGGGAACTTCGCGAACACGCCCTCCGACACGAGGCTGAGAAGCTGGCTCTCGAACGCGGAGGACTGCAGCACGTAGTCCTCAAGGTAATACGAGCCCCAGCCGATCGAGGTCGGCGCATGGCGATAGAGGCTGCCGGCGTGCACGCCGATGGTGAGGCCGTGCTTCTCGGCCGCCTGGTAGATCGGCCAGTAGAAGCGCCGCCCGAGCGGCCATTCGTTCATCGCCCACATCAGCACCTGCACGAACCGCCTGTCGCCCGCGCGCCGCTCGATCTCCTCCACCGCAAGCTCGGGGTTCTCGCTCGGCACCAGGATCGAGGCGATCTCCTCCACCGCAAGCTCGGGGTTCTCGCTCGGCACCAGGATCGAGGCGCGCAGCCGCGGATCGCGGTCGAGCCATTCGCGCGTCAGCCACTCGTTGACCGCCGTGCAGAACGCCGCGGACATATCCTCCGAGTGGAACGCCTGCGCCGCGTGCAGCACGTTGCAGATCGCAAAGCGCAGCCCGAAGCCGTCGAGCAGGTCACGCTGAAGCTTGGCGAGGCTGCTGCCCGGCTTCCGGCCCGGCTCGCGCCAGTCCGCCCGGCCCGAAGGCGGCGCGTTGGGCGGGTAGCTCGTGAGATTGAGGCTGTGGCGCTCGATGCCGCGCTGCAGGATCTGCTCGCGCCAATACTCGCTGAAATAGGGCAGCAGCACCTTGGTGTCGGGCACCGCCGGATGCACGTCGCAGTCGACGGGCGCGAGCCCCTGGAGGGCGGGCGCGTTCGATGCGTCGAGCGTTGAGGTACTCATACGGGCGTTCCCCTGGTCGTTGCGCGCGATATCGCGCCTGCGGGGAGGCAGCGTCAATATCCCCAGAGGCATCCCGCGACGCGAATCCGCAGGCCCGTCATGCGCGCGCCCCGCCGCACTGGCACGGCCGGCAGGCCTCCGTTATCGTCGCGGCCCGCTCAACCTCACGACGGTCCCATGAAAGCCCTGCTCTACGCCACCCTCGCCAAGGCCGAGATCTCCGCCAAGCTCACCGCCGTGCTCGGCCCCGATCTCAAGATCGTCGACAGCGACGACGCGCTGGCCGCCGAGATCGCCGACGCCGACGCGCTGTTCATCGGCGACATGCTCTACGTCGGCAAGGCCGCCGAGGCGGTGCGCACGCGCGCCAAGAAGCTCCGGTGGATGCAGGTGCTCACCGCCGGCTACGACAACGCCAAGAAGCTCGGCGTTCCGCCCGGCACGCAGGTGACCAACGTCGGCGACGCGCTCGCGCCCGCCGTGGGTCTGCATGCGGTCGCGCTGCTGCTCGCGCTGCAGCGGCAGGTCCCCGCCTTCATCGAGAACCAGAAGCGCAGCGCGTGGGACCGCGCGGCGGTCGCGCGCATGAGCGTGCCGCTCGGCACCACCTCGCTCGTGCTCGGCTTCGGCCACATCGGGCGCGAGATCGGCCGCATCCTGCGCGCGCTCGGCAGCCACGTGATCGGCGTGTCGCGCAACCCATCTCCGCACGAGAGCGCCGACGAGGTCGCCCCGATTTCGCAGCTCCACGCGCTGCTGCCGCGCGCCGACGCCATCATGATCGCGCTGCCGCTCGACCCTGCCACCCACAAGCTGTTCGGCGCGCGCGAGTTCGCGCTGTGCAAGCGCAACGCGATCATCGTCAACATCGCGCGTGGCGGCATCATCGATCCGGTCGCGCTGCGCGAGGCGCTGAACTCCGGCCAGATCGCGGGCGCTGGCCTCGACGTCACCGATCCCGAGCCGCTGCCGGCGGGCGATCCGCTCTGGCAGGCGCAGAACCTCATCATCACGCCGCATTGCGCGGGCGGCGCGGGCCGCGTCACCACCGACCGCATCGCCGCCGCCGCCGCCGACAACCTCGCGCGCTTTGCCCGCGGCGAACCGCTCAAGAACGTCGTGAAGCTGTAACAGCGTCATTGCGAGGACGCCGGAGGCGGACGAAGCAATCCAGAAACGGCATCTCGGCGCTGGATTGCTTCGTCGGGCGATGCCCGCCTCGCAATGACGCACAACGAACACTCAAGGGGAACGCCCATGCGCATCAGCAAGATCGAGACCATGAAGGCCGACGCCGGCTGGCGCGACTTCTCCTTCCTCAAGCTCACGACCGACGAGGGCATCGTCGGTTGGTCCGAGTACAACGAGGACTTCGGCGCGGCCAACGCCACCAGTGATCTCGTGCGTCGCTTCGCCGACATCGTCGTCGGCATGGACCCGCGCGAGGTCGGCAAGGTGGTGACCTCGCTGCGCGCGATCACCCGCATGTCGATCGGCGGCGTCAACCACGAGGCCATCGCCGCCATCGAGAACGCCTGCCTCGACGTCAAGGCCAAGGCGCTCGGCGTGCCGGTCTATGCGCTGTTCGGCGGCCCGTTCCGCGACCGCATCAATCTCTACTGGTCGCACTGCGGCAGCTTCCGCGTCTGGCGCAAGGACTACTTCGAGGGCGAGCTCGGCATGAAGCCGATCCGCACCCTCGACGACGTCAAGCAGCTCGGGGCCGAGGTGAAGGCGAGCGGCTTCAAGGCGCTCAAGACCAATCCTCTGGCGCTGATGCCGGGCGATGCGCCGTTCAATCCCGGCTTCCGCATGATGCCGAACTTCCTGTCGCGCCATCCCGACGCCAAGCTCATCCGCAACATCTGCGACGTGCTCGCCGCGTTCCGCGACGGCGCCGGGCCCGACATGGGCCTGCACATGGATCTCAACTTCAGCCAGCGCACGGAGGGCTTCATCCGCATCGCCAAGGCGGTCGAGGAGTTCAACCTCACCTGGCTCGAGTGCGACATCCACGATGCCGAGGCCCTGGCGCTGCTGCGCCGCTCGACCTCGACGCCGATCGCCTCGCTCGAGACCATCCATGGCCTGCAGGCGTTCAAGCCGTTCCTCGCCAACTATTCCTGCGACGTCGCCATCGTCGACGTGCAGTGGAACGGCCTGTGGGAGTCGGTGCGCATCGCCGCCCTCGCCGACGCCTTCGAGGTCGACTGTGCGCCGCACAATTTCGCCGGCCATCTGTCCAGCCTGATCAGCGCGCATTTCTGCGCGTCGATCCCGAACTACCGCATCATGGAATACGACGTGGACGAGGTGCCGTGGCGCAACGAGCTGTTCACCCACCCGCCGGTGATCGAGAACGGCCAGCTCGTGCTCTCCGACCGTCCCGGCTGGGGATCGGACGTGGTCGAGGAGGTTCTCAAGGCGCATCCGCCGCGCAAGAAGAAATAGCGGTGGCCTGCCCGCGCAAGCGGGCACCAGTAACACCCACGCGGCGTTTCCGAGCCGCCCGCATTCGGGAACGCATCGTTCTCACCGACATCGCCGCCGTCATTGCGAGGCGCAGCGACGAAGCAATCCAGAAACAGCGACTCGGCCTGGATTGCTTCGTCCGCCCTGCGGGCCTCCTCGCAATGACGCTGTAGGCCCGCTTGGCACGCACCGGCCCCGCCATGCCTGCGGCAGCGGGCATCCAGCAACCACTGGTCCTGCGCGATCGACCGATATGCCCGTTCGGTCAGATCCGCCGATCGCCCGGCCGTGACGCGCCGCCCGCGTCGTTGTCACCGGCACGGCGCGCGGGATAGTATGCCGGACGCGAACGGCGCAGCGGACCGCCCCCACCCCGCAATGCCCGCAACCGCGCTCACGTAAATCGGACGCCGCCATGAACATTGCCATCCGCGAGCAGAAGGCCGATGCGCAGGCAACGCGCCTCGCCGTCGTCGACTGCGACATCCATCCGACGATGCGCAGCCTGGCGGAGCTCCTGCCCTACCTGCCCGAGCGCTGGCGCAAGCACACCACCACCTATTCCAATCACATGCGGCAGGCGCTGGCGGAGACGCTGGCCTACCCGCGCATGACGCCCGACGTCGCGCGCCGCGACGCCTGGCCGCCCAACGGCGCGCCCCCCGGCTCCGACCTCGACTTCATGCGCGAGCAGCATCTCGACCTCAACGGCGTCGAGTACGGCGTCCTCATCCCGCTGCGCAATGCCGGCGCCCAGCGCAACCTCGACTACGGCGCGGCGCTCGCGCGCGCGGTCAACGACTGGCAGGTCGAGCACTGGCTCGACAAGGAGCCGCGCCTGCGCGCCTCGCTGCTGGTCACGCCCGAGGATCCCGCCGCGGCGGTAAAGGAGATCGAGCGCTGCTCGGCCGACCGCCGCTTCGTGCAGGTGCTGCTGCCGCCGCGCATGGACGAGCCGGCCGGCCGCCGGCGCTACTGGCCGATCTACGAGGCCGCGGTGCGCGCCAACCTGCCGATCGGCATGCACGTCGGCGGCGTCGGCGGCCACCCCTGCACCGCCGGCTCCGGCGCCGCCTCCTATTATATAGAGGAGCACCACTCGCTCGTCCCGGCGATGCAGGCCGTCGTGGTCAGCATGGTGATCGAAGGCGTGTTCGAGCACTTCCCCACCCTCAAGATGGCGCTGGTCGAAGGCAGCTTCGCCTGGGTGCCCGCGCTCTCGTGGCGGCTCGACACCCAGTGGCGGCGCATGAAGGACGAGGTCCCGCACCTTGCGAGGAAGCCGTCGGAGTACGTGCGCGAGCACTTCTGGTTCACCACCCAGCCGATCGAGGAGCCGCCGCAGCCGCAGCAGTTGTTCGATGTGATGAGTTGGATCGGCTGGGACAGGATCATGTTCTCCACCGACTATCCGCACTGGGACTTCGACGACCCGCGCTACGTCTTCAAGGGCAAGCTCGACGAGCGCCATCGCCGCATGATCTTCCGCGAGAACGCCAAGGCGTTGTACGGGTTGGAGTAAGCCATGGCCCGCCATGTGGTCGCCACCGTCGGCGAGATCGCCCCCGGTGCCAGCAAGCTCGTCACGGTCAAAGGCCGCGAGATCAGCCTGTTCAACGTCAAGGGCGAATACTTCGCGCTCGCCAACAAGTGCCCGCACGAGGGCGCGTCGCTCTGCCGCGGCACGCTCGTCGGACTGGCGGAATCGGACGGTCCCGGCGACTATCGCGTGACCCGCCAGGGCGAGTTCCTCAAGTGCCCCTGGCACGGCTGGGAGTTCGACGTGCGCACCGGCCAGTCCTGGTGCGACCCCGGCAACACCTACGTGCGCCAGTTCGCGGTGTCGGTCGAGCCGGGCGGCGAGCTGCTCAAGGGTCCCTACGTGCTCGAGACGTTCCAGGTCGCGGTGGACGAGAACTACATCGTCGTCGAGATGTGAGCCCGATGGCTGTCGTTGCGCAGGCGGACGTGAGCGGAGAAAGCGACGTCGCCGCGCGGCGCGCAGCCGGCCTGCCGCGCGGCCTCGCGGGCCTGCTGTCCGGCACCGCCTTGGGCCGCCGCCTCGGCATGACGGCGCTGTTCCTGTTCCTGGCGTTCCTCACGCTCTATCCGCTGGCGATGCTGCTCTACGGCAGCCTGCACTCGACACCGCCCGGCATGGCGGGCGAGTTCAACCTCGACGGCTATCGCGAGATCCTCACCCACGAGAACATCATCATCCTCGTCAACACGATCGGGCTCTCGCTCGCCAAGACCGTTCCCTCGATCGGGCTCGCGGTGCTGCTGGCGTGGATCTGCGCGCGCACCGACACGCCCGCGCGCGGCACGCTCGAAGTGCTGATCACCCTGCCCTTCTTCATCCCGCCGATCCTCACGGCCATGGCCTGGGGCATGCTCGGCAACAAGCAGGTCGGCGTCATCAACATGGCGTGGCAGTGGATCACCGGCTCCACCTCCTCGCCCATCAACATCTATTCCTACGGCGGCATCGTCTGGCACATGATGCAGTATTCGACGCCGTTCCTGTTCCTGTTCATCGTCGACGCCTTCCGCGCCATGGACCCCTCGCTCGAGGAATCGAGCCGCATGTGCGGGGCCTCGCGCTGGGCGACGTTCCGGCGCATCACCGTGCTGCTGATGCTGCCGGCGATCGTCTCGTCCTTCATGCTCAGCCTGATCCGCGGCATCGAATCGTTCGAGTCGCCGCTGTTCTTCGGCACGCCCGCCGGCATCACCGTCATCACCACCGAGATCTACAACGCCATCAACCACCGCGCGACGCCGGCCTACCAGTACGCCACCGCCCTCTCCTTCGCGATCCTGGCGCTGATGTTCCTGCTGGTGATCTGGCAGTGGCATCTGCTGCGCGGCCGCACCTTCACCACCGTCACCGGCAAGGGCTACGCCCCCAACATCACCCGGCTCGGGCGCTGGCGCTGGGTCACCTTCGGCTTCTGCATCCTGTTCTTCATCGTCACCGTCGTGCTGCCGGTCGGCCAGCTCGCGGTCGGCTCGGTGTTCCGGTTCTTCGGCTTCTACTCCTACGACATGCTCACGCTCGAGCATTACGTCGCGGTGTTCCAGAACACGGACGTGTGGCGCGCGGCGCGCAACACCATGCTGCTCGGCCTCATGGGCGCGTCCGCCACCATGGTGCTCGGCGGCATCGTCGCCTACGTCACCGTGCGCAGTCGCGGTGTTCCAGAACACGGACGTATGGCGCGCGGCGCGCAACACCATGCTGCTCGGCCTCATGGGCGCGTCCGCCACCATGGTGCTCGGCGGCATCGTCGCCTACGTCACCGTGCGCACGCGCTGGCGTGGGCGCCGGCTGATCGACGCGCTCGCCTGGCTGCCCTGGATGATGCCGGGCATGGTGCTCGGCGTCGGCTTCCTGTGGGCCTTCGCCATGCTGCCCGGGCCGATCCCGATCTACGGCACGATCTGGGCGCTGCTGCTCGCCTACATGGCGCTCGGCACGCCGATCGCGGTGCGCGTGATGTCGAGCGCCTACCACCAGCTCTCGTTCGATCTCGAGGAGTGCTCGCGCGTGCACGGCGCGAGCTGGTGGCAGACGCTGTGGCGCATCCTGATCGCGCTCGCCTGGCCGTCCTTCGCGGTCGGCTGGGTGCTGACCTTCTTCGGTATCATGCGCGAGCTGTCGGCCTCGATCCTGCTCTACTCGGTCGGATCGGAGGTATTGTCGGTCGCGCTGCTCAAGCTGTGGGCCAACGGGCAGGCCGAGCAGGTCAGCGTGATCGGCCTCATGATGATGCTGCTCGTGGTCTTCTTCCGCTGGGTGCAGATCAAGGTGATCAAGGCGCGCATCAGCACGCTGTAAGTCTGCTATAGGAAGCCAGCCTGCGGCCCCACCGGCCGCCGGCCCGGAGGGTGTCATGGTCGCAGTCCTGGTCGAAGACGTCAGCCGCGCGTTCGGCGACGTCCTCGCCGTCAACCGGATCAGTCTGAAGGTCGAGCGCGGCGAGTTCGTCACGCTGCTCGGCCCCTCCGGCTGCGGCAAGACGACGACGCTGCGCATGGTCGCCGGGCTCGAGCAGAACACCGGCGGGCGCATCAGCATCGGCGATCGCGTGGTGAGCGATCCCGCCGCCGGCATCTTCGTGCCGCCCGACCACCGCCAGCTCGGCATGGTGTTCCAGTCCTACGCGATCTGGCCGCACATGACCGTGTTCGACAACGTGGCCTATCCGCTGCGCATCCGCCGCCGGCCCAAGGCCGAGATCCGCGAGCGCGTGATGGCGGCGCTGCGCCTCGTCGAGATGGAGAAGTTCGCCGAGCGCCCCGCGCCCGCGCTCTCCGGCGGCCAGCAGCAGCGCGTCGCCATCGCGCGCGCGCTCGTGTTCGAGCCGCAGGTGCTGCTGCTCGACGAGCCGCTGTCCAATCTCGACGCGCGCCTGCGCACGCAGATGGGCGACGAGTTCCGCGCGCTGCAGAAGCGCCTCGGAATCACCAGCCTCTACGTCACCCACGACCAGGAGGAGGCGATGGCGCTCTCCGACCGCGTCATCGTGATGCAGGGCGGACGCATCCTGCAGATCGGCGCGCCCGAGGAGATCTACCAGCGCCCCGCGAGCCGTGCGGTCGCGGCCTTCTTCGGCTCGCCCAACCTGCTCGACGCCAGGGTGACAGGCTGCGAAAGCGAAGCGGACGGGCGCTTCCATCTCACCGTCGAGGGCAAGGGCTGGCAGGGCCACGCCCGCGCCGGCGAGAGGTTCGAGGTCGGCGCGCCGGTGCTGGTGCTGGTGCGGCCGGAGAACATCCAGATCGGCACGCAGGCCGCGATCAACGGCGCGCAGATGGCGTGGTCGGGCAGGATCGCCACCGCGATCTTCCGCGGCCCGCGCACCTCGGTCGCGATCGACACCGGCGGTCCGCGCCTCAACGTCGAAGCCCCCGCGCTGCTCAACGCCCGCGTCGGCGACGAGGTGCGCGTCGCCGTAC